>CAFBMZ010000034.1_pt1 | contig 13486 bp, 12 predicted proteins | sample 7269111 | NCBI WGS metagenome assembly CAFBMZ01 (sample SAMEA6814078, study PRJEB35770) | uncultured Actinomycetes bacterium | biome: Freshwater; feature: Freshwater reservoir; material: water | place: Czech Republic | collected 2017-05-23 | depth 30m m | reverse complement strand
GAGCTAACTTTCCATCTGCAATATCTGAAAGTCCAAGCAAGAAAAATACGACCCAAGAGATGTACTGCCAGGTCGGATCGTTGCCACCGTTTTTAAATAACGTATAGGCGCCAACTGGCACAAAAATCAAACGTGCAACAGTAATGAAGTTTGGCGTTACAAACTGTGGAAGTTTCATATCGCCTTAGCCACCAAATCTGCACCCATTGACTCAATGACCACAGCATCAACGTACTGGCCAACTCTGAAATCCGTGCCTATAAAAGTTGTAGATCCATCGACCTCTGGTCCTTGATGCCCAGCCCGTCCCTCTTGAAGCTCGGCATCCTCGATAAGTACACGAATATTCTCACCTATACGCGCCTGTGCCCGTTGAGAAACCATCTCATCGGCCAATGATGAAAGGGTCTCTAATCTCGCAGCGATCACATCGGGATCTACCTTATCGGCCAGATTTAGCGCTTCAGTATTATCTTCATCTGAGTAGGCGAACACACCTACTGCATCTAACTTTGCTTGAGTTATAAACGTTGCTAGCTCATCAAAGTCCTCTTGTGTCTCCCCCGGAAAGCCAACAATAAAATTAGATCTGATTCCGGCCTCGGGTGATAAGACGCGAATCTGATTTATTAGATGTAAGAATTTTTCGTTATCACCAAAGCGTCGCATCCGACGCAGAACCGTAGGACTGGTGTGCTGGAATGAAAGATCGAAGTACGCAACAACTTTAGGGGTAGCGATCATTGCTTGAATCAAAGTGGGGCGCATCTCTGCAGGTTGTAGATAAGAAAGACGCACGCGCTCAACGCCATCAATAGCCACGATCTCGGGCAAAATCTTCTCCATCAACGCAAGATCACCTAAATCTTTTCCATACGATGTCGTATTTTCGCTTACTAAAAATAGCTCAGTGACTCCATTAGCAACAAGCCACTTAGCTTCATCGATAATTTCATGTGGCCGACGTGAGATAAACGAACCTCGAAAATATGGAATCGCACAGAAGGAGCAACGTCGATCGCAACCCGATGCAATTTTTAACGGCGACCAAGGTTCGGTACCTAAACGTTTGCGCGTGAACTCTTCACTTTCGCGGCTTTCTGCCCTATCGGCTGGGGCGATTGGCAACAATGCGCGACGATCCCGCGGAATATGTGGAACATGTTTATCGCCTGCGACAATTGACTGCAGTCTGGCGGAGATATCTTTATAGTCGTCAAAGCCTAATATCGCATCGGCTTCAGGTAAGGCATTGGCTAACTCTTGCCCGTATCTTTCTGCCATGCATCCGACGGCTACAACTGCTCGTGTTGTGCCATGACCCTTTAAGGAGTTCGCCTCCAAAAGTGCATCGATTGAGTCTTTTTTCGCCGATTCAATGAAGCCACAGGTATTTACTAACGCGACCTCTGCGGCTTCAACATCATCTACTAAAGTCCAGCCATCGGCAGCTAATCGGCCAGCTAACTCTTCCGAGTCGACTTCGTTTCGTGAGCACCCTAGAGTGACAACTGCAACGGTGCGTTTCATTTGGCAAATCTTATCGTGTTATGAATCCACTCCATACGACACGCTAACCACTTCGCCATCAATACCTATAGCGCCGATCTCATTTCCATTTACTTGTAGGTCTACTCCCCCGGCATTTCCTACTTTCAGGTCTAGACGCTCATCACTTGAAAAGCTTCGAATGTCGCCTCTGGATATTTGGCCACTAAATAGTGTTCGGCCCGAACCATCGGATACAAAAAGCCAACTCTTATCTCGAACAGCGCTAATAATCACTTCAACGCCAGTGCCAGTAGAAAATGAACTCTGCTGCGAAGGTGTCACTGATGGAGATTGGCTGTAAGAGGCTGTAACCGAAGGTGACGCTGAAGCCTTTGGGGTGGGGGCGACGCTATTTTTCAACGACGTATTTGATAAGACAATCTGAACTAATCCTGCGATTCCAAGGCAGGCGATTGAGATTAAAAGCAGAGTTTTTAATGAAACTTTTTGTCTATCTGAAGGTTCACGCATTACCGAATTTTCAACCAGCAAATCTCTCATCGTGCGATGTTCAATTCCTTGTTCTTCATCGAAAATGCGCAAAAACTCTTTTGGATCTGCCTTCAATGCGATCGCAATATTTCGCACATGGCCTCTGGCATACGTAAGGCCACCACAGTGGGAGAAATCATTTTTTTCAATCTCGCGTAGAAGTGCAGGGCGAATGTTGGTTGCCCCAGCTAAGTCATCTATGGATAGCCCAGTGTCTTTTCGCACTTTGGCAATCATTAAACCCAAGGTCATAGAGGTGTTCCGCATTTCTCCGTAAGCTATATCTGCCATAGTGTAGAACGTGCAGGCCTTTCGGCGATACCCGCTCTACGTACAACAAGCGATGAATCCTTGGGGAATGCTAAGTGCGACCTCTCTGATTAATAGTCGCGAAGGGTGGCAAGCACCGAATCGAGTTCATCAGGCTTAACCATGACGGTTCGTGCCTTGGAGCCCTCGGATGGACCCACGATTCCTCGCGACTCCATGAGATCCATCAACCGCCCGGCTTTAGCAAATCCAATTCGCAGTTTGCGCTGCAGCATCGATGTTGAGCCGAACTGAGTCCCGACTACAAGCTCAACGGCTTGGCAGAGAATATCTAAATCATCACCAATCTCTTTATCAACCATTTTTGGATGGCTCATTGGAACCGTAACATCATCGCGGTACCTAGGCTTTAACTGTTTTTTTACATGCGTTGTGATTGCTTCGATTTCGCGCTCTGAAACATAGGCACCTTGTATACGCATTGCGCGGCTTGAGCCCATTGGAATAAAGAGTGCATCGCCCTGGCCGACTAACTTTTCAGCACCAGGTGTATCTAGGATTACTCGACTATCTGCTAATGAACTCGTCGCAAAAGAAAGCCGCGATGGAACGTTGGCTTTAATCAAACCAGTAACAACATCTACCGATGGCCGCTGTGTTGCCAGAACTAAGTGAATACCGGCAGAACGAGCTAATTGTGTAATTCGAACGACTGATTCTTCAACCTCTTTGGCTGCGACCATCATCAGATCTGCCAGCTCATCGATTATGACAAGAAGATATGGGTACGGCTCAATAGTTCTATCACTGCCCTCAGGTGGGATTACCTTTCCTGCGCGCACTGCCTTATTGAAATCATCGATATGCCTAAAACCAAATGTAGAGAGATCTTCATATCGCAGATCCATCTCGCGAACAACCCAGGTTAATGCATCTGCCGCTTTTTTAGGGTTGGTAATAATCGGTGTAATTAAATGCGGAATTCCTTCATAAGCAGTTAACTCGACACGTTTTGGATCGATAAGCACCAAGCGAACGTCGTCAGGTGTTGATCGTGCAAGGATTGAAATAATCATTGCATTAATCATCGATGACTTACCAGCACCTGTTGCACCTGCCACAAGAAGGTGTGGCATCTTTGCCAAGTTCGCACAGATGAAGTTACCTTCGACATCTTTGCCGAGCGCTACCAACATTGGGTGGTGGTCTTGGCCGGCAACAGATGAGCGTAAAACATCTCCCAAAGCGACAATTTCACGGTCTGCATTAGGGATCTCAATACCAACTGCAGATTTACCCGGAATCGGCGAGAGAATACGTACATCTCCGCTTGCTACTGCATAGGAAATATTTTTAGCAAGAGCAGTGATGCGTTCGACCTTAACTGCATTGCCAAGTTCAACTTCGTATCGAGTAACTGTGGGTCCTCGCATAAAGCCAGTGACTTGCGCATCGATTTCAAATTGAAGAAATACTTCGGTCAATGCAGCTACAACGGTTTCGTTTGCTTTGCTCTTGGCTTTTGCTGCAGGACCTGTACGCAATAAATCTGCTGGAGGTAACTCATATGTAGAGTCCGCGGTGAGTAATAACTGCTCTGGATGTTTATTTGTCGCCGTCACCATCGGTGATACTGGAACAGGTACGGTAAATTCTTCGTCAAAGGACTCTTCATCTAACTCTTCGTCCTCTTCGTCCTCTTCGACCTCTGGCTCATTCCAAGCCGCAACCACGGGAGTCTCAAAAGGTGGAGTATCGGTTACTTCAAAATCCACGGCTTTTTCTAATCGCTCTGGGCGCTTTGACCACAGCCATGCCGACGTCGTGCTAATTCGTTCAAAGAGTTCGCTCACAGAGGTTGCAGTAACTACCAACAAACCGAAAATAAAGAGAATAACGAGTACTGGATAGGCAAGAACTGAAGTCATCGCCGCTACTAGAGGCGTTGTCACTGCATACCCAACCCAACCGCCGCCGTGACGCATCGCCGTTGCACCTGTGCCTAGTGAGCCGTTGAGTAGATGCGCAAGGCCTGTAGATGAAAGCAGTAGGGCAATCGTTCCAACGATGATTCGTCCTATTGCTTTTTTATCCTCGGGGGTTCTAAATAATTTAAATGCAAAGTAAATCAGTACCAATGGTGCAACTATTCCAATTCGCCCAAAGCCGCCGTATATAAATGAATAAACCGCTCGGCTCAAGAAATTATCGGCATGAAACCATGTGCCGGCAGTTGCGATGAGCGCAAGAATTAAGATTAAAAATGCCACACCATCTCGTTGATGTGCCGGATCTAAATCTTTGGCACCTCGGGCAAGAAATCTAACGCTAGCTCCTAGTGTTTTTGCAATAAATCGCCAAACACCAGCTATCCCGCGACCAAGTGCGCTACTTACTGCGCCGGTCTTACTCTGGGTTTTCTTTCGTTTAGCCACACGGGCTATCTTAAAGGTTGTGCAATTTTGGCGGGGCTAGGCTCGCCGCATCCAAAGGTCAATAACGCTTAGACCTCTATAACAACTGGAATGATCATTGGCTTTCTGCGATGCTCGCCGCCGACCCATCCTCCGACCGTCTTTCGAACAATCTGAGATAACTGATGCGTTCCATTGATGCCATCGACCACTGCAGCAGCTAACGCCTTTTCAATTTTTAATTTAACATCATCAAATAACGCCATATCCTCATTAAAGCCGCGGGCATGAATATCTGGCCCAGCAACAATTTTACCACTTTGCGAATCTATGACAACGACGACGGAGATAAAACCTTCTTCTCCCAATATTCTTCTATCCTTGAGTGAGGCCTCAGTGATATCTCCGATGCTTTGCCCATCTACATAAACAAATCCACAAGGAACAGCCCCGACAACGGAAGCTTCATGATCTACTAAATCAACAACTACTCCATTTTCGATTATAAGTGCATTTGATCGTGGCATGCCAGCAGAGATTGCAAGCTCTGCATTTGCCTTTAGGTGACGCCATTCGCCATGTACTGGCATGACGTACTTTGCTTTGACGATGTTGTAGCAGTACAAAAGCTCTCCCGCTGCAGCATGGCCAGATACATGCACCATTGCATTTGCTTTATGGACAACTTTGGCACCAAAGCGAGTTAGCTCATTAATAATTCTAAAAACTGAGTTTTCATTACCCGGGATAAGCGATGACGCCAAGATGACGGTATCTCCATCGCCTACTCGAATCTGATGGTCGCCATTAGCCATTCGGGCTAGCGCTGCCATCGGTTCACCCTGAGAGCCGGTACAGATTAAAACCACATTGTCGTCATAAGAGTCGAGCTCTTTGACGTCAATTAAGACACCCACTGGAACAGTTAAGTAACCCATATCTTGTGCAATCTTCATATTGCGCACCATTGAGCGACCGATAAAGACGACTTTGCGACCATGCGTTGCGGCAATATCGATTACCTGTTGCACCCTATGTACATGCGATGAAAATGAGGCAACGATTACCCGGCGCTTAGTTGAAGCGATTACTCGGTTGAGTGCCGGCATAATTTCACGCTCTGAAGGAGTAAAGCCTGGGACATCGGCGTTTGTTGAGTCGACCATGAATATATCGACACCCTCTTCGCCGAGGCGAGCAAATGTTCGCAAGTCAGTGATACGACCATCTAATGGGAGTTGATCCATTTTAAAATCGCCAGTGTGTAAAACGCGGCCAGCATCTGTATTTATAACGACGGCCAGTGCATCTGGAATCGAATGGTTAACCGCCACGAATTCGAGTTCGAATGGGCCAACATCTTCATGGCCTCCTTCACGAACTTCTCGTGTAAGTGGAGTAATGCGATGCTCCTTGAGCTTTGCCGTAATCAGCGCCAGTGTCAGCGCCGAGCCGTAAATCGCAATATCCCCGCGTTCTCGCAATAGATATGGGACTGCGCCAATGTGGTCCTCGTGCCCATGTGTTAGAAATAAACCCACTACATCATCTAAGCGATCTCGGATGTATGAAAAATCAGGCAGGATTAAATCGATTCCAGGCTGTGAGTCTTCAGGAAAGAGAACTCCGCAGTCAACGATTAACAACTTGCCTTTAGTTTCAAAGACGCTCATGTTGCGACCAATTTCTGCCAGGCCGCCGAGTGCAACAATGCGCAATCCCCCACTTACTAAAGTGGTGGGAAGACCTAATTCGGGATGTGGATGATTCATTAGTTAAAGCGCAACGCCACCGGCACGCAGATCTTCGCGCAGCTGCGCAATCTGTGCATCGGTTGCATCGACTAATGGAAGACGAGTGTGACCACCTGGAAGACCCATCAACGTTAACGCGGCCTTGGTCATAATGGCACCTTGAGTGCGGAATGTTCCAGTGAATACTGGCAAGAGTTTTTGATGGATCTCAAGTGCTCTAGAACTATTTCCATCAAACCACGCGTTGAGCATTGCTTTGAGATCGCTACCAACTGTGTGGCCACAAACAGATACGAATCCGACTGCTCCAACTGAAAGAAGTGGCAAGTTCAAAATATCATCGCCAGAGTAGACAGGGATTCCACATCGCTTAATTACCCAAGAGGTCGCCGCAACATTTCCCTTGGCATCTTTGAGCGCAACAATGGATGGATGTTCGAATAAATCCACGATGGTATCTGACTCAATCTCAACTCCTGTGCGACCGGGAATGTCGTAGAGCATCATAGGAAGTCCAGTTGCATTTGCCATTGCTAAGAAATGTGCCTTAATTCCAGCTTGCGGAGGTTTGTTGTAGTAAGGAGTAACTACCAAAATACCATCAGCGCCTGCTGCCTCTGAACGTTTTGCTTGATTGATTGAATAATCGGTCTCGTTATCACCTGCGCCTGAAACAACTTTTATATTTGGACCTACTACTTTTTTAACTACTCTAATGATCTCTTCTTTTTCCGAAGACTTAGTCGTTGGAGCTTCGCCAGTTGTGCCGTTAACGACAATTCCATCATGACCGTTTTTAACTAGGTGATCTGCGATAGTTTCTACGCCATTCCAATCGATGCTTCCATCTTTTGTGAAGGGAGTGACCATCGCGGTCAACATTCGACCGAAAGGTGCAGGCGTACTCATGAGCCTAACTCTACTCGTTTTAAGGCGCGATACGTCCAGATTTTTCAAATGCGCCGTACGTTAAAGGCATTAATTTTGCGAATTCTGCCTCCATTTTCTCGGCCACCATCTCTATTTCCCGCTGCGGATAGCTTGGAAAGTGAGAACCTTCGCGGGAAGTGCGTAGCGATAAAAAGTTCATTAATGCGCGGGCATTCATCGTCACATACATTGATGAGTAAGTTGCAACTGGCAAAACCACCCGAGCTACTTCGCGGGCGATTCCAGCATCCAACATTTTTTGATAACTATCGTAGGCAACGATATATGCCGCCTTCATCGCATTTATAGAAAGTTCAAACTGCTCCTGAGTTCCATCTTCAAATGTGTACGCCCCTGTTTTGCCAACTTGCAGAAGTTTGCGTGACTTGGATGGAATATAAAAGACAGGTTTTAACTCGCGATAACGTCCGCTTTCTTCGTTATACGATGCGATCCTGTGGCGCATAAATTCGCGGAATACAAATATTGGAGCTGATACAAAAAACGTCATCGACGTGTGTTCAAATGGAGATCCATGGCGCTCTCTAGCCAAGTAGTTAATCAGACCGGCCGAACGAGCTGGATCCTCACCTATCTCATCCATCGACTGCTCACCCGCAGTTGAAACCCGTGCTGCCCAGATAACGTCTGCATCACTGGCGCTAGATTTAACAAGTTCTACGGTTACATCATCTCGGAAAATAATCTCTTCAGCCATAGCGTGACCCTATCCCCGCTCGCCTTGGTGGCTTTGGATTTCTACGGCAGACTGTCCGCGTGTCCAGAATCGACTCCGTCACAGCTCGTGACTCGCTAAGCGTCTCCCTAACAGTTGGGGCCTATGGCGTTGCCTTTGGTGCATCTGCCGTCGCCAATGGCTTCACTGTGGTGCAGAGCTGCCTTTTATCTCTTCTGACTTTTTCCGGCGCCTCTCAGTTTGCAGTTGTTGGAGTTATCGGTGCAGGCGGTTCGGCGATCAGCGCAATCGCAACGGCATCTCTGCTCGGTGTGAGAAATGGTTTATACGGTGTAATCATGGCGCCGCGATTAAAAGTTTCGGGGCTAAAACGAATTGTTGCAGCCCAAATTACTATCGATGAATCCACGGCGGTCTCTTTGGGTGCAGAGGCTCGAAGCCCAGAAGCGGGCAGGCATGGTTTTTGGCTGACCGGAGCAGGAGTTTTTCTCTTTTGGAATCTATTCACGCTTGCTGGTGCATTAGGCGCACAAGCTATGGGAGATGCGCGAGCTTGGGGACTTGATTCAGCTGTTCCTGCAGCTTTTCTGGGCTTAGTCTGGCCACGGTTAGTTTCACATGCAGATCGCGTACTTGCAGTCGTTTCGGTGGCCTTTGCAATTGCAATGACACCTGTACTTCCAGCAGGTCTTCCGATTATCGCAACGGCATTCATTGCTATCGCATTTGGATTACGTCGATGAACGCTTTCTGGATTGCAACTATCGGAACGAGTGTTATTGCATTTGCGCTCAAGTTCTCTGGACATTCAATGCCACAGCACTGGTTAGAAAACCCAAAACTTCAACGTGTCAATGCATTAATACCGATTGCGTTACTGAGCGCACTCGTAGCAGTGCAAACTTTCACTTCACAGAGCAAAGTGATGATTGATCACCGCTTAGCTGGATTAAGCGTTGCAATCATCGCCCTTTTTCTTAAAGCACCGTTTCCTGTAGTTGTTCTATCGGCAGCGGCAACATCGGCGGCGATTTATAACTGGCTGTGATTTTTTTGTGCAGGAAGAGCAATAGTTGCAAGAAGTCCGATACCGATAACCAAAGCCGCCACCAGCGTTGTGGTCTTAACGGCGCTTAGTAGGCCATCGATGTCGGCCCCCTGAATGCGAGTCGATCCAAGAGTTGTAAAGAAAAGTGCGCCTAGTAGAGCCACGCCAAGAGATGAACCCAACTGACGAAAAGTGCTCTGCAGACCAGATGCTTGACCGCTTTGCGCAACAGGCACATCGGCCAAAATGACACTCGTTAGCTGAGCAGTTGCTAAACCAACACCTGCGCCATAGAGGAATAACCAAGCGGCGATTACAAAACTTGAAACGCTCAAGGAGAATGAAAAGCTCAATCCCAATATCGCGATCGCTTCAAGTCCAAGACCAAGGCGCACCACTGCGCGACCTCCCATTCTGGCTGAAAGCTGTGGTGTTCCACCGGAGATTAAAAAAGTGCCCATAGCTAATGCAAGGATTAATACGCCTGTATGGAGTGCAGTAAAGCCAAGCCCGCCCTGTAAAAATAGTGGGAGAGAAAAAAGCATTCCAAACTCACCGAGTGCGACTACGAGTGCTGCGATGCTTCCATAGCGAAAAGATTTAATCTTCAAAAGATTCAAATCAAGAAGTATCGGCGCACCGCGAAGTGATCGTGAACTTTCAACGCGTACGAATATTGCTAATGCGGCGAGTCCAAGAACAAAGGCCACAACGACTGGGGAAACTGTAAAACTCCACGAGACGCCTGCAACTGTAAACACTTCCTGCGATTTCCACCAACCAAAGCGAATGCCTTCGATTAAACCAAAGACAATAAGGCTCAAGCCAATAATTGATAGTGTGATTCCAGCGAAGTCGCTTCCTTTTTGAACATGGTCATCCTTTGTTTCAGGTACAAAAATTAAAACGCCGACTAACACTATGGCCACGATAGGAATGTTAATAAGAAATGCCCAATGCCATGATGAAACAGTTGTGAGCCACCCACCAACTACCGGACCAACAGCGGCCATCCCACCGATTGTTGATCCCCAGATTGCAAAGGCAATCCCCCGCTCTTTACCTTTAAATAGCGCATTTACGGTAGACAAAGTGGCAGGTAAGACCATTGCGCCACCAACTCCTTGTAGTAATCGAGCTGTGATTAACGTTGCACCACTACTAGATGCACTAGCCATCACACTTGCGACTCCAAAAACTGCAATACCGATGAGCAAAAGTCGACGTCTGCCATGTAAATCGCCGACTCTTCCAAGTGTGATTAAAAGGGCGGCAAAGACCAGAGAATAAATCGAGTTAATCCATTCGGCATCTGAAGCAGATAAAGAGAGATCGCCAATAATTACTGGCAGTGCGACGTTAACTACCGTTGCATCCATAATGATCAGTGAGACTGCAAGTGCGATGAAAGGCATTGCCTTCCAACGGTTCGGATGTGCCTCTTGTTCGACCATAAAACTTGCCTGATTTCTTTTAGATGATTCCCAATGAGGTTAGTTTGGCCTTTAAATCCTTATCTGATGGCTCAGTTAGGTGAGTGCCATCGCTAAAAACAATCACGGGAATTGACTGCGCGCCGCCATTGATCTCTTTAACTTTATCGGCCGCAGATGTGTCGTTCTCGACATCAATGATTGTGTAGGCCACGCTCAACTCATCCATTAAACGCTTCGAGCGACGGCAATCGCCACACCAATCGGCGCTATACATCGTGATCTGGTTATCTGACATGTCTTCTCTCCTTACATGAACTTATCAAGGCCATGAGTAAGCCCCGGCGTGGTTATGACTTTACGGACTCCTAATAAAACCCCTGGCATAAATCCAGCACGGTCAATTGAATCATGGCGAATAGTTAACGTCTCACCAAGGCCACCAAAAATAACCTCTTGGTGTGCGACTAATCCTCGAGCTCGAACAGAGTGAACGGGTATATCGCCCACGATTGATCCGCGAGCACCATCGAGCGCCGTTTTAGTTGCATCTGGCATTGCGCCTAACCCGGCAGCTTTTCGTGCCTGACTCATTAACTCTGCAGTGCGTGCAGCAGTGCCACTTGGTGCATCGACCTTGTCTGGGTGATGAAGCTCGATGATTTCAGCTGATTCAAAGTAGCGTGCTGCTTTAGTTGCAAACTCCATCATGAGTACTGCACCGATAGCAAAGTTAGGAGCGATTAAAACTCCAACTGATGGATTTTGCTTGCATAGAGCATCTACGCTCGCAAGTCGCTCATCATCAAAACCTGTAGTGCCAACAACCACATTGATTCCATTATTTATTAAGAAAACTAAGTTCGACATCACTGAATCTGGGGTTGTGAAATCGACAACTACATGAGTACCTGAACCAACTAGTTGATCGAGGGAGTCACCTAAATCTAATGCGGCGATCAGAGACATTCCTGGCTCTGACTCAACGGCTTTGACAACTTCGGCGCCCATGCGCCCCTTGGCGCCTAATACTGCAACGTTTATCATTTCAATACCTTCTCAAACTTAGCGGTGCTTTTAAATGGTCCGACAAGTGCAAGCGTAGGCGTTTTAGTCAGATAAGCGTTGGCGATTTCTCGGATGTCTTGCCCGTTGACATTTGAGACAGCCTTCAAAATATCGTCAAAGCCCATCACATGGCCGTAGACAATCTCATTCTTTCCTATGCGGCTCATGCGTGAACCAGTGTCCTCCTGGCTCAAGACAAGTGAACCACGGACTGCGCCTTTTGCACGCTCTATCTCTTCATGGCTCATCCCGTTATCTGCCACATCGGCTAAAACTTCACGGATAATATCTAGAACCTCAACGGCTTTATCGGGTTTGCATCCTGCATAAAAACCAATTTGTCCACTACCTGCAAACTGTTGGGCGTAGGCATAAACAGAGTATGCAAGTCCACGTTTTTCTCGAATCTCTTGAAATAACCGTGATGACATTCCGCCACCAAGGGCCGAAGCCAAGATTCCCATGGCAAAACGTCGATCATCATGACGGGCAACGCCCTCCATGCCATAAAACATATGTGCCTGCTCGGTGGTGCGTGAAATTAACCCGACAGATTTTTGAACCGCTTTTTTAACTGGCGCATTTGGGCGAATCACAGGCACTGCGCGTACATCTAGAAAACCATCTGCTGAAAGAGCTTTCTGCACCATCTCGACAACTTTTTTATGCTTGATATTGCCAGCCACCGCAACTACTAAATCTTGAGGTAAGTAACGCTTTTTATAGTAGTTAAAAACGCTTGTACGCGACATGTTGTTGATTGAATCGATTGTTCCCAATATTGGACGACCAAGTTGAGTGTCACCGTAATAAGTTTCGGCATATAAGTCATGAACTAAGTCACTGGGATCATCATCGCGCATTGCGATTTCCTCTAAAACAACTTTGCGTTCGGCATCGACATCGAGTGCGCTAACTATCGATGAAGTAATTAAATCGGATATAACATCGATCGCCATGGGTAAATCAGTGTCGATGACACGAGCGTAAAAGCAGGTGTACTCCTTGGATGTGAAGGCGTTCATCTCGCCACCGACAGATTCGATGGAGGATGAAATCTCTAACGCGCTTCGGCGCGAAGTACCTTTAAAGAGTAAATGCTCCAGAAAGTGCGAAGCCCCAGCAACTGCCGGGGTCTCGTCCCTAGAACCTACATTGACCCAGATACCAATCGCGGCGCTGCGTACCGAAGAGACTTCTTCAGTAACGATACGCAGACCGCTAGGTAAAACTGAGCGACGTAGGCTCATTTATTCGGCTGAACCAGTTGTTCCATCTTCAAGAACTGGAACCAAAGATAGCTTGCCCTTTGGATCAATCTCGCCGATTTCCACTTGAATCTTGTCGCCAACCTTCATGACCTCTTCTAAGTTTTCAATGCGCTTTCCACCATGCATCTTGCGAATCTGGGATACATGAAGAAGGCCATCTTTACCTGGCATCAATGAGATGAAAGCACCAAATGCAGCAAGCTTGACGACGGTACCTAAGTAACGCTCGCCTACTTCTGGCATCTGTGGGTTAGCAATTGCATTGATCTGCGCGCGAGCAGCTTCGGCCGATGGGCCATCAACTGCACCGATGTAGATAGTGCCATCGTCTTCGATAGAGATATCTGCACCAGTCTCATCTTGGATCTGGTTAATAATCTTGCCCTTAGGTCCGATTACTGCACCGATCTGATCCACTGGAATCTTGACAGAGATAATGCGTGGAGCAAATGGACTCATTTCATCCGGGCCATCGATTGCTTCATTCATTACATCAAGAATTGCCAGACGAGCTTCCTTTGCTTGATGAAGTGCTCCAGCAAGAACTGATGCTGGAAT
>CAFBMZ010000033.1_pt1 | contig 13733 bp, 14 predicted proteins | sample 7269111 | NCBI WGS metagenome assembly CAFBMZ01 (sample SAMEA6814078, study PRJEB35770) | uncultured Actinomycetes bacterium | biome: Freshwater; feature: Freshwater reservoir; material: water | place: Czech Republic | collected 2017-05-23 | depth 30m m | reverse complement strand
TCATGTGCGCTTGTGCCCAAGTTTGAATGATAAAAGCCACGGCGGTTGCAAAGACGGCTGTGAAAACTACTACACCCCAGACTCCCGCATCAGGAGGAGGGGAGTAGCCATTGGGAATCGAAGCGATGCCGGATAAGAGTGCACACATTGCTAACTGAACTATTGTCATTGCGTAGGCATCACGCCCGGAACTCCACCGGCTTAAGGCAATAATATGTAGTGCATAAAAGATGGCACTGATGAATACTAACAACTCACCAATCCCTATTGAGAATCCATGTATCGACAAAAGCGCCAGACCAATTGTTGCCAGTGCAATACAGCTCCAAGTAAATCTTGTAATTTTCTCCTTGAGTAGCGCCCAAGCAAAGAGAGGCGTTAAGACAATATAGAGACCTGTAACAAAACCTGTAATGGCTGCACCAGTTCTTGCTAGACCCAGGGTTTGAAAAATATATCCAAAACCGAGAAAAATTCCAGCCATTCCAGCGCGAATAACTAACTCTGGCTTCAACAACCTTAAAACTTGGGGGCGAATTAAAACCATCACAACGACGGCTAAAGTAAATCTAGTAAAGAGAAAGTTATTGACGCTTTGACGCTCTATTGCATCCTTCATGATTACGAAGGCCCAACCCCACGCCATAGCAACCGACAAAAGCGCCCAAGGAGCAAGTCGCATTCTTAATAAATGTTTAGTGTTTGTCATTTCTTATCGCGAAGTGCTTTCAATAAAGCTACCTCAACTGTGTGCTTTTCCTCCATACCGGGGGTCTCTAAAACCAGTGGAACGCCAGAGGCAGCTGGATGTGCGAGCAACTCGGCAAATGGTTGTGTTCCGATATGTCCATCACCGATATTTTGATGTCTATCTTTTAAGGCACCGCAGACATCCATGGAGTCATTTGCATGGATTAACTTAAAGCGCTCCTTGCCAGCAATCTCAACAAGTAAATCTAGAGTCTTACCCATTCCACCCTTGACCGCGATGTCATGACCAGCGGCAAAAACGTGGCAGGTATCTAGACAGATTCCAACTTTAGGATGGTATTCAAGCGCTTTTAAATAGTTCTCTAGATCATCTAGTTTTTTTACAAGTGATTGACCCTGACCGGCCGTTGGTTCCAGTAAGAGAAAAGGCGCATCATCGCCAAGTGCATTAAGAATGGGCATCATGCCTTCATGGATCTGCTTCCAGGCCTGCTCGACGTGGTTAACATCAACAGCAGAGCCTGTATGAATAACGACGCCTAGTGCACCGATATCAGTACCGCGTTGAAGTGAATACTTTGTTGAGGCAAGCGAGTTGAGGTAAGTGGCTTCAGTAGGAGAGCCCAGATTGATAAGAAAAGGCGCATGGACATATGTTTCGATGTCCAACTGCGCGGCTTTGAGCTTGAAGGCCTCATCAAGATCAGGCTTTGCAGCTGGCATCGCCCACATGCGAGGACTTGATGCAAAGACTTGGATGACTTCAGCGCCGGTGGTCTGCGCATATTCAATTGAGCGCTTGGCCATACCTCCAGTAGTTGGAGTATGGGCACCGATTCGCGAACGTGGCTTAGGCATCGTCCTACCCTACGGTAATTGTGACCGTACTGCCACGTTTAACTTTACTTCCCACCTTGGGAGAGATATTTGTTGTCTTCTTGAGCTTCTTAGCCCCGAGTTTCTTAACTGTGACTTTTAGATCTAAATCTCTAAGGGCTTTGACGGCGGCAACTTCGTCGAGTGAAAAGACATTTGGTATAAATACATATTGTGACCCCTTAGAAATTACTAAGGTCACGGTTGCATTTTTTGGTGCATCGATTTTTCCATCTGGTTGCTGAGACACAACTGCACCTGCTAGAACGCTTTCGCTAAATACATAGCTGCTCACCACATTAAAACCTGCGTCAGTTAATTCATTGAGCCCTTGCTCTCCACTTTTACCGATATATGATAAAAGTGGAATTGTCTCAACGCCTTTGCTCACGACTAAATTAATTTGTGTATTTCTCTTTACTTTTGTACCGGAGGCTGGATCTGATGAAATCACAAAACCCTTTGGAATAGTAGTGCTATAAATCTGCGTTGTTGTCCCAACAGTCAAAGGACTTTTAGTTATAACTGCAGCGGCGGCAGTTGGAGTTAAGCCAACTAGATTTGGAAAAATGTAACGCTCTGGCCCCTTTGAGATAATCAAAGTTACTTTTCCTGTTGGATCAATACGCCCACCCCCAGGTGGGTCAGATTCAATAATTACACCTAGCGAGATATCTTCGCTAAATTGCTTTTCAACTTTAATGTTAGAAATTCCCAGTGGAGTTAGCGCTGTGAGAGCCTGCGCGTATGTTCCTCCTACAGTCGAGGGCACGACAATGCGTGAGCCTGGTCCAACGAGTGTGTACCAGCCAGCGATTCCTAGTAAAACGGCCAGAAAAAGTGCGGTTTTACGGTTACGGCGTACTCGCTTACTGGCCCGACGTTTTTTATCATTTCTAGGCTTAACCTCTGTTGTGACCTCTTGAATCTGAGCCGGCGGAGCTTGGATTGTTTCTGGCTTTGTCTTGTGTCGTGGTTTTTCTCGGATTGGTTCAACAGGCAAGTCCAGATTTAAACTCAGTTGATTCTTTTTAGGATCTAAATCAATGGCAATAGCTTCAAGGGCAGCTAAAAACTCTCCAGCATTACGAGGTCTAACATCAGGGTCGCGATTAGTGGCACGACCAATGAGTTCATCGAGGGAATCTGGCATATCTCTACGTTTAGTGCTGAGCTTTGGGATATCTTGATTTACATGCATGTAGGCAATTTGTATTGGGGTGTCACCTATAAATGGTTTTTCACCCGTTAACATTTCAAATGCAACTATTCCAACTGCATAAACATCGCTACGCGCATCGGCGATGCCCCGTTGGACTTGCTCGGGTGAAAGATATGAGACTGAGCCTAAAATGACGCTTGATTCAGCTGTCATGGTTGAGCCAATCAGCTCACCACGAGCCAACCCAAAGTCCGCGATTTTAATACGCCCTTCTTGCGATACAAGAATATTTTCCGGCTTAATGTCGCGGTGCACAATTCCAAGTGCATGCGCAGCAGATAGAGCACTTAAAATCGGAGTGAGGTAATTTATTGCATCTTTTATTTCAAAACGTCCACGTTCATTGAGATACTCCCTCAATGTGCTTCCCTCTATTAACTCCATAACTATGAAAACCGCAGGTACGCCATTTTGATTCCAGCCTTGATCCTGCACGGCAACGATATTTGGATGAGAAAGTGCGGCCGCGGCTTTAGCCTCACGAATAAATCGATTTACGAAAGCCTCATCTTGGGCCAGATGAGCATGCATAATTTTGACTGCTACTTTGCGGTCCAGGCGCGTATCTATCGCCTCATAGATTGAAGCCATTCCACCATTGGCGACCTGTCGTATCAATTGATAGCGGTTATCAATGAGCTCTCCAGATAGGTCTGACATACCGTGCATTTTATGGATTCGAGGTTAAAGAAAGGCTCGGGGCGCGCCCAATTGAGCTATGAAGTAAGAATGTGATTGGCAAAGGTGCGAGTTGCGTCACGTTCAAAGTGCTCATCTTGATCAACTTGCCACTGGCGCATCTGTGTTTGAATATCAAAGCCATCACGGTTAAGGACTCGAGCAAGGCCAATTTCAGGCTCTACATCTAGCCAGTAAAGAATAGCGCCTGCATCTCGCACGGTTTTTTGTCCAGCGCCCACACCTTCGATAATCAGTATCTCTGATGGCTCAAAAGTCAGTGAAGAGTCGAAAGCATTTGTACTCCAATTAAATATTGAAACTGTGAACTCTTTTTGAGAGGCAAATGCCTCAACAATCCTAGACAACGTTAGTGATAAATCTTCATTGAGGGGATTACTCCAACCCGAATAAAGATCATCCATATGTATGAGATTGATTGAGTTGTATAGTGCAAGCTCTGTCATCATTTTTGCAGCTAACGTTGTTTTACCTGCACCTGCAGGACCATCAATGGCTATAAGTGTCATTCCAGCGCTTCCATCCAAGAATTGCAATTAAAGTGAACAAGAAATACAGAACTGCCGTAAACCAATATCCCAGTACTGCGTATTGAATAGTTCCTGCTGCATCAACGATTAACCACAAAATCCATGACTCTATTTTTTCATAAACCATCAAAATCTGCGCGACTAAACTTGCAATAAGTAAGAACGCATCCGACCAAGTTGCAGCTGCGCCAAGGTGAGCCAAAACTGGCGTTAATAGCGAAACCGAAACTAAGGTCGCAATCGCCCACATGCCTTGGCTACGAATAGAAAGTCTTTCAGGATTGGCCCCAGTGGGAGCCCAATCACGCCAACCCCAATACGCTGCGACGATAAAAACTATCTGCAGTGCGGCACTTGCGAAGAGATTGGCTTGATAAAAGAAGATCATGTACAGGGCGCTACTTGCAGCCCACCAGGGCCACGTAATCCTTTTGCCCGTCGTCCCAAGCCAGACACCTATAAAAGAAACGATCGAGGCAAAAAACTCTAAGAGCGATACGTCGTAACCCCACGCAGTGAACAAAATTCTCGACACAATAAAACCCCTTCCAAATCCGCATTACCGGATTGGTCTAACGGTCGGTCTGAATTTCAGACCCTCTCAGCCTTTAGCGGCTCCCGTACTTCGTAGAGTAGCGTTAACCCGTGTTGAAATTCGGTTATATGGCGATGATTGTCTTCACGGTAGTTGGCTCTTTTTGGCTAGAAATCATCGTAAAGGTGAATGTGCTTAGAAGATTCTGGCACGCCATGCAGTCGATAGCTCCAGTGGCACTCTTATTTATCGCTTGGGATGCCTATGCAATTCGACATGGACATTGGCACTTTGACTCAGCACAGATTCTCGGACTTTACGGCCCGTTGTGTATTCCCATAGAGGAGTATTTATTCTTTGTAGTAGTTCCGCTGGCGGCAATCATGACAATAGAGGCCGTTAGAAACGTTAAGAAACACTGGAAAGTTTAAAAAATGACATACACCCAGCTTGCAATTCTTGCCGCTGCTTGCGCAGTGATCTTTGATCTTCTTATCGCAGAGACCTATTTAGTAAAGCGTAAAGTATTCTGGACATCATATGCGATTATTATTTTTTTTCAGTTAGTTACAAACTGGTGGCTTACATCTAGAAACATTGTGATGTATGACCCAGATGCAATTATTGGGTTTCGAATCGCATCAGCACCAGTCGAAGATCTCTTCTTTGGTTTTGCTCTGGTACTTGGCGTTTTATCTAATTGGATACGGATAACCGCTTTAAGAAAGCCAGGCTAGTCACACGGATTCTTCGCGCAGTTGAAGTCTTTGCTCGTTTATTAAAAATGTCATACCCAATCTTTTCTACCTCATCGACGATTCCACAGTACAAAGAGCTGGCTGCCTCAATACATGGGCGACTGGTGGCATCGAGCAAGGCAATACCTGGAGCAGCTTCGGCCTGCAGTGCTCGTACGCGCGCTATTTGGAACTTTAGTGCTTCAATGATTTGAGGAGTCAGTACGCGCTCTTCTAACATTTCGCGAGAGACCCCGCATGCAGCTAACTCTTGAATTGGCAGGTAGATTCGCCCTCGATCTAAATCCTCGCCAACATCGCGAATAAAGTTAGCTAACTGGAAGGCGATTCCTAATTTCTTTGCAGACTCAAATGCTGCTACATCACTAAAACCAAGGACTGGCACCATTTCAAGGCCAATTACTGCGGCAGAGCCATAGACGTACTCTAAGAGGTCGTCATAGCTTTCATACTCTTGAATAGTTAAATCCATAGTCATTGAGTGTAAAAACGCCTCAAAGTACTCATGCGGAATCTTGAAACGGTTAACAGTGTCGATTAGTGCACGGCCAATGTGGTCGCTGCTGGAGCCCGATTTGAGATCACCGAGGATTTTATCTCCCCATGTCTTTAAAGCTAATGCTTTCTCGTCAACACTTAGCTCTGAAGCTAAATCATCGACGATCTCATCGGCATAGCGAGCGAAACCATAAAGTGCATGCACATATGGACGTTTAGACTTTGGCAAAAGCAATGTTGCTAAGTAATAAGTCTTGCCATGTAGTGCATTCAATCGCTTACACTCGGCGTAAGAAGCCTGAAGTTCATCCATGTTATTTAACTGGTCCAACAATTCGCTCAGCAGCAAGTCTTCCTGATATTAAAACCATAGGAACTCCAACACCTGGTTGGGTTCCAGAGCCCGCGAAGACCACATTTTCTATGCCAGCGGCCATATTGCGTGGCCTAAATGGACCTGTCTGGAAAAATGTATGAGCACTTGCAAATGGAGCACCTCGCTCCATCCCTTGTGCTTGCCAGTCGAGCGGCGTAGTTAACACCTCAGTCTCAATAGCTTCACCAAAACCTGTATAGCCACGCTTTTCTAAGACTTCAATCATGTGATCTCGATAAGGCTTCGCCTTTGTTTTCCAATCGATATCTGCATCTAAATTAGGAGTTGGGAAAAGAATGTAATAAGAGTTCTTACCCGGGGGAGCCAAAGTTGGATCATCGTGGGTTGGAACAGTAACTAAAACACTTGGATCGCTCATCAACTTCTTTTGAGTAATTAATTCGTCAAAGACTCCATCCCAGGATTCACCAAAGTGGATGTTGTGATGGGCAGTAAAGTCAAAGCTCTTTGATGAACCTACAAGCATGGTGACGCAGGAGGGAGAGTAGTTAAGGCGCTTTACCGAAAGGGGAGTCTTTCCTAATAAATCACGCCAAGCAACTGGCAAATCAGGATTTAAAATAACTGCATCACACTCGACTCGCTGGCCGTCCTCGGTAATTACTGCCTTTGCTCGACCGTTGATGACTTCAACTTTAGAGACTGTAGTCCCATACTTAAACTCAACTCCATGTTTAGTTGCTGCAGCTGCCAAAGCGCGTGGCACAGCGTGCATTCCACCTTTAGGAAAGAAAACGCCATTAACTGAGTCCATGTAAGCGATTACTGCATAGATTGCAAGAGCTTGTTGGGGGCTCACCCCTGCATACATTGCTTGAAATGAATATACTTTTTGAAGTCGAGGGTCTTTCATAAATTGATTAACTTTTGGAGCTAATCGCCTAAATCCACCGATTGCAATGAGTCGAGCAAGGTTGGGAGTGAGCAAATTCAGTGGTGAATCGATATTTCGATCTATAAAATCCTTCATCTCGTACTTGTATAACTTCGTTACAAAATCGACATACTTCCCATACCCGATTGCTTCTTGTGGACTTATCTTTGAGGCAATCTCTTCTTGCATGTGCTGCGTATTTGCATGAACATCCAGCGCTGTTCCATCGGCATAAAACGCTCGATACAAGGGTGAGACTGGCGTAAGTTCTAGCCAATCCTTCATATCTTCGCCGACACAACTGAATGCATCTTGAATCAGTGATGGCATCGTTAAGACAGTAGGGCCGGTATCAAAAGCGTAGCCATCTTTATTGAGTAAACCATTTCGCCCACCCGGAACTAACTCACGTTCGATAACAGTTACTTTTCGACCAGCTCCTGCTAATCGCAAGGCGGCACTTAATCCGGCCAAGCCTGCTCCAACAATTACAACATGGTCAGTTGGACCTTTAACTCGTGCGACCAATTAGGTGCTCCTCTTTGTTGCAATTTTGGCTAACTCTAGGAGCAATGGGTGAGCGCTCTCATCGATGAGTTCGCTCTCTACGGCCGTTAGCGCTTGTTCGGTCAATTCATTTATCATGAACTCCATTTTTTCTTTTGCCCCTGATGAAGTGATCATCTCTTGCAAAATAGAAATGCCTCGAGAGTCAAGGTCTGGTGCGCCAAAGTATTTCTTGCTTTCTTCGCGCATTGATTGTGTCGATGCCTTATCAGTTAAAGCAATTAAGACAGTGCGCTTGCCTTCTCGTAAATCATCTCCAGCAGGCTTTCCTGTCACGCTTGGGTCACCAAAAACTCCCAATAAATCATCACGATATTGGAACGCTTCTCCAAGGGGCAGACCGTACGCCGATAAAACTGAAAGAAGTTCGGGAGTATGTTTGCCAGATAATGCTGCGCCAATGTGCAATGGACGCTCAATCGTATATTTTCCAGATTTGTATCGTGCAATCTTAGTAGAGCGATCTAGATCAACTGTTTTCTGAGTCTGTTCATGAATATCTAAAAACTGCCCTGCCATGAGTTCGGTACGCATCTCATCGTGAATAGGAAGCACATCGTGAATCTGTTGCGATGAAAGGCCAGCAACGTTCAACATCTGATTGGACCAAACCAACGCCAAATCGCCAAGTAGAACTGCTGCAGCTAAACCATATGCTGGTGCAAAACCTTCGAGCTCGTCCTGCACATGCATAGATTCGAAGTGGCGATGAATTGATGGTTTGCCTCTTCGTGTATCTGAGCCATCCATTAAATCATCGTGAATTAAGGCGCACGCCTGCAGAAGTTCTAGACTGGCTATCGCCTTAATGACTGGTCCTTCAACTTTAGCGCCAGCACTTAAGTATCCACTGTATGCAAAGAGAGGGCGGAGTCTTTTTCCGCTATCGAGAAGAAATGAGGAGAGCGCTTGCGATACGGGTGCTAAATCACTTGAGATAGAGGTTAGATAATTAGATTGAGCAGTAAGGAAATCAGCTAATTCAATCTCGACGGCATCACGAATCTCTTGCAGCGCTGCCTTGGCCTGTGAACTCACTCCTTAACGGTACCCTCACACAGTGGTAGTCCGCACTTCGTACTCATTGGAGTTCTTCCCCCCAAAAGATAGCGAGGGAGAGGCTCGATTATGGGCGACCCTAGAAGCCTTAAAACCCATGGCACCAGAGTTTGTATCTGTGACCTATGGCGCTGGTGGTTCAACGAGAAATAGAACCATCGGAGTTACAGAAGAGGTTACGCATCGAAGCAAGATTCCAACTGTTGCCCACTTGACCTGCGTTGGCTCTAGTCGCCAGGAGTTGATTTCGATACTGCACATGTATCGAGCCGCAGGAATTCGGGGGATTCTCGCACTTCGAGGGGATCCACCTGGCGGCCCTCGAGCTGCGTGGACTCCGACCTCAGATGGATTCACTCACGCCGACGAACTTGTTCAACTCATTCATGAGTTTGGCGGCTTTGATATTGGGGTCGCAGCTTTTCCAGATGGCCATCCATCTTCAGAGGGTGATAGTAAGAAGGATTTAGATGTCTTGCTGCGCAAAGAGTTTCTTGGCGCAAGTTTCGCAACGACGCAGTTCTTTTTTGAGGTGAGTAAGTGGGAGCAGCTCGTGTACTCACTTGAAAAGCGAGGCTCAACAATGCCGATTATTCCCGGCATATTACCGATTACAAATGTAAAACAACTAGAACGCATGGCAGAACTCGGTGGAACCCCTATCCCACCTGCTGTTTCTTCTGCTTTCTCAACTATAGGCGATGATCCAGATGCCGTTCATGCATTAGGAATTGAACTGGCCACAAAGTTATGTGAGGATCTTCTTAGCGCAGGTGCACCAAGCCTTCACTTCTATACTATGAACAGCGCAACCGCCACCAAAGAGATATATGGAAACCTAAACCATGCTCACTAAAGAAGAGTTTTATGCAAAATGGAGTAGTTTGCATAGCGATGCGCCTATCAGTGGCGCAGTTGCATGGTGGCTTAATATCTCTTATCGCTTTGGATTAATTGCAACATTGTTAAGAATCTCTCCGAATATTTTGACGCTCTTTGGACTTATCAGCGCCGCCTTAACAGCACTCACGGCAACCTCGTGGTTAGCAGTTCTTTTTCTAGTCGTCTCTCTTTTTTGTGACGGCATAGATGGTAGCGTCGCGATTTTCCAACGGCGAGAAAGCGCGTGGGGAGCAACTCTTGATTCGGTGGTAGACCGGGTAAGCGAGGCGTTCTGGCTTTATGCCTTGTACGCAATTGGAATACCAGCATGGCTTGCGATTACATTATGGAGCATTGCCGCATTTCAAGAGTATGCACGTGCAAAGTTAAGTTCGCTCAATGTCTCTGATATCGGAGTGGTAACCCCGACTGAACGCCCGATGCGCGCGAGTTTTCTCTTTATCTCATTAATATTATTTCAACTAGATCTACCAGGGATTGAAATTCTTGCCTATGCATTTCTTATTGCTCAGATTATTAGTTTTTCTTTAGTCGTGCGTTTTGCTCGCTCCCAATTGCATTAGCAACAATCTCACCGCTCATACCGACTAAAGGAAGCCCACCTCCGGGATGCGCTGATCCTCCAACACAGTACAAATTACGTATCGGTGAGCGATTTTTTGCACGCATGAATGCTGCCCGTGCACCGTTGCTGGATGTTCCATATATCGAACCACCTGGTGCGTGTGCCGAGAGTTCTAAATCTGCTGGTGTTCTAATTGTTAACGATTCAAGACGCTCACGAATCGAAATCCCGCGGGCTTGAATTTGATCGATAATGCTATTGGCATAATTTCGCGCGAAGCTCTCGTCGCTCCAATCAAAGCCACCAGGGCCGTGGAATGGGGCGTTAACGAGTACTGTCCAACTTTCAAGATTTGGGTCTTTCACCATTGCGCTATCACGGGGTGCACAGATATAGATTGTTGGTTTCTCAACTGGCTTCTTCTCATTAAAGATTGCGTTGAATTCGGCATCATAATCTTCGGGAAACAAAATGGTGTGATGGCTTAGCTCGTTGCCTTCATCTTTACGAACTCCCAAAAGTAAAGTAAATCCCGCAACCGAAGGCTCGGCTTGCTCTAAGTTTCTGCGTACTTTTCGAAGCTTTCGATTCTGACCAGTAATCAAGTGGTTATAGACAAGGGAGGCATCTGCATTTGCTATAACTACGTCAGCCTCAACTTTGGTTCCATCGCTCAATGTGACTGCCTTAGCAGTGCCTTTTTCGATATCTATCGAAGATACTCGTGAGTTGTATTGAAAATTCACACCTACGTCGATGCAGCGTTGATTAACAAGTTTTGCTAAAGTTCCAATGCCACCTTTAATGTGCCAAGCACCAAAGGCCTCTTCGACATAAGCGATCGTGGCTAACACCGCTGGAGCTTTACGCGGATCGGACCCGCTGTAAGTTGCATATCTATCGAGTATGTAGCGCAAGCGTTGATCGGGCAACTCTTTGTTAGCAAAACTTCTAAGAGTTTTCCATGGAGAAATTGTAAAAATGTCTTGGATGACAGTTTTGCGTTTGAGCAAAGATAAAACAGAGGTGAGCTCTGACTCTACAAAAGCCTCTCGAGAAGCATCCCACATGGCAGCTGCGCGATTCATCATCTGATTCCACTGTTCGCCTTGACTCTCACCAAGTGACTCACGGATTGCCTTAAGCGTGTTGTAGCGTGAAAGGTTTGCAAACTTAACTCCTGTGCCATCTGCAAATCGGTAATCGAATGAAGGATCGACTGGCAAGATTTCGCAGAGAAGTCCTAAAGGTTTGCCGGTTCGAATAAAGAAGTCCTTATAGACCGCAGGTAGAGTCAATAGTGAGGGTCCCGTGTCAAAGGCAAATTTTCCAATCCATTCGGTTTGCAGTTTTCCACCAAATGTATCTGCTGCCTCAAAGACTGTTACTGAATGTCCGGAACGAGCTAACCTACCCGCCGCAGTCATCCCTCCCATTCCAGCGCCGATAACTACGATCTTCATACCTGACGCCCTTTCCATGTGATCTCTCCACGCATCAGATAGGAGTAAAAAATTAAGTAGATTAATAAGGCCATTGAAACTGGGTGAAATATCGCATCGAAGATATTGGCTCGAGATTTAATGGCGCTAACCATTCGGCTAAGAACGCTTAAGAGAAAACCTATCCAACCCCATATCGAACCCATGAGCGCTAATACAAGGGGAGCGATTCCGGTGATAAATAGAAATGCAACGACAAAGAGCGTTGCCAGTTTGGAACCAAATGCATAGTGAAGTGATTTGCCATAGCCTGCCTCAATCTCTCTCCACGACGAGTACATTCGGCACTCTGCAATATCGCCACCGTTTACTACAACACCTCGCGAACCAGTGGAAATCAATTGACGCGCCAAATAAACATCATCTAGCACTGCTGAACTAACTGCCCGAAATTCATTGGCTGCCTTTAAGGCTCGCCTACGGACTATGAAAAACTGGCCATTGGCAACTGCCATGGATGAAAATGAGGTGCGCTCGGCAAGTGTCAGAATGAGCGTAGACATCCAAGACCACTGCAAGAGTGGTTGAATCAAACGTTCTCCCAAAGTTTTGGCAATTTGGCGGGGGTAGGGAGAGATGAAATCTAGGGCAGAGGCATTCAATAATGTTATAGATCTGCTGATTGCATCACTTTGAATTCGAACATCTGCATCGATTGAAACAATTATCTCACCACTTGATGCTTCAAGAAGTTGTTGCAGAGCCCACGTTTTTCCGATCCAACCTGATGGAAGTTCTAGTCCTTTGATAACGTGAAAATTAGCTAGTCCAGAAGTAGATTGGATCAGAAGTTCAAAGCTTTCATCCTCAGAGTTATCATCTAAGAAAATGTACTCAACGTTGCTCAAAGAGCGTTGATTCTTAAGGGATTCGATGAGTGCGAATACATTGTGCGCTTCATTTCGCAGGGGTACTAACACGCTTACAGTTTCTTGAATAACACTTACCTTATTTGGCACGCGAATAGTCAGGGCGTTAATAGAGGTGAGCAGCAATTGCAGGGCAGGTAATAAAATTATCCAGCGCATATATTTTATGGGCGCCCGAGCCAACGGGTAAAGAGATAAGGCGTAAGTACTGCGCCAAAGATTGTGCCAGCGAAAATCGCTATGCCAGGGCGGCTAAAGAAGAATAGATTGCCGACAACTCCTGAAAACAGTATCCAGCCTAAGTACACATCTACTGCTGCATAGGATGCACCGATTTTTCGCAGATCCCGCGGAAGAACTAAATGCAAGATTCCGATTAAGCCCATGCCTGTTAATAGCCACCCAAAAGTATTTGAAAGTGGGATCTCAGGTTGAAACGGAACATGTGCTCCTTTTACAACCCAGCTCCATCGGCCAGATGACACCATAAGCGGGTCAAGAAATAGATCCCATGCAGTCAAGGCGACTCCGCCGTATAGAAAAATCCAATGGCCTGCGACTCTTCTGGCTGCAATGAGCACTGGATGAGCCATCATGATCCAAGCAAATGGAACCACTAATGGAACTGAAAAAACTCTAAACCCTAAATCAGGGGAGTAAGAGTATTCTCCGAAAGGCCAGGAAGTAAGTACTCCAATATGTTCAACAATGAGTGCAAAGAAAAAAGTAAGAAGTAAATATCTGGTGGCATAGCGACCACCAAATGCAAGCAGTGCATGCAACAGCATTGCTCCAGCGCCCCAGTAGACGATTGCAATTGTAATTAACCTTAAGGCCTCACCATTGACCAATGGATAGATAATTTGAAGGCCAATCGCGATTGAGAGAACAGTGACCAGCATGATGTTCATACGCCTTGAGATACCCCTATGGCGATTTCTGCGTGGTGAGTAATGGCGCACTGACATGTTGCAATTCTGCCCTATTTGTCGGCTCAGGTATTAATCGAGCCACGCATATCTAGGATTGCAAAACGAGAAAACAGCTCTTCGGAGTACCACTGGTGCACTTTTGTTGCTTCAATTGCAAGATTATGGGCTTGGCCTCGATATGCAAACTCCTTGAGCGCTGCTGAAGACTCCCAGATAGAAAAAGTTCCCTGTAATCC
>CAFBMZ010000032.1_pt1 | contig 13767 bp, 12 predicted proteins | sample 7269111 | NCBI WGS metagenome assembly CAFBMZ01 (sample SAMEA6814078, study PRJEB35770) | uncultured Actinomycetes bacterium | biome: Freshwater; feature: Freshwater reservoir; material: water | place: Czech Republic | collected 2017-05-23 | depth 30m m | reverse complement strand
CTATCGACGTATCGGCAGACAAGCCATCTTCGCCATTTTCTCGCAGTGATTTATCGAGATAACTTGCTAGCCCTCCATAATCGAGTTCAACGCGAGATTGAGGGTGAAACATTGAAAGCCATTCCAGAAGATTTGCAAGATCCTGCTCAACCGGGCCCTCGCCAAATGCGCTGATAACAGTTTCATGCGCGGACTCTGCGCGTGACTTTGCTTGAGAGATTGAGGTTTGTGCATGAGTTAATAAACCAAATCCATTTTCACCACGCACGCGCTCTTGTGGCTCGAAAAGTAAAAACCAGCGTGGAGGAATAATCCATGTCTCATTAAGAATGTGAGGGACTTTATCTTCGAGCAAATCCACGCCAGAAGTGATGACATCTTCTATTGCAGGAGTTATAAAGAATGGAACGATCGTACTTGGAAGCGAGTCTTTAAAATTATCCAGCGCTGCCCAGCACCGAGTTGCAGTTGACCACGGTGAGACATAACGCAATCCATCAATATCAAGAATGTGAACACCATCAGGGCGCCCCGCTGGAGATTCCGGAACCACTAAACGCCGAAGCGCGAGTGTCTCTTCAAGAATATAACTTTCGCTATCTATTTCTATCGCTTGCCAGCGAAGTCGATCGGCTGGTTCAAATGCTGCGAGTGGTTCGTAGATACGAAGTGATGCGACGTAAGGTGTTGGCCTCACGCACGTGGGATGTAGTTGCCCTCGGCAAAGGGATCATCATCATCTTTATTCGTTGATGTATCGACCTCGCCATGAAGCTCTTTTGCTAAACGATCAAGATCCATGTCTTGAGCGTTGTACTTTAAATCTCTTGCGACTTTTGTCTGTTTCGCTTTTGCTCGGCCGCGACCCATAATGCGACCCCCTTACTGTAAGTATTCGTCAGAGGCGTAGGTTACCGCGCCCTGTACGTGCCAACCAAAGTTGAGCGTGGTTCTGAGCCTGTTCGGCCCGAAATGCTGCCAGAAACCCAGGCCTTCATGCCACGGGCTGCCAGAGAGGCTAGGGCTAAATCCGCTGAATCTGGGGAGACGATGGCGACCATGCCGATTCCAGCGTTCCATGTCCGCTCCATATCGACCTGGGGAACTCCACCCACTTTTGCCATGAACTCCATCTCGACCGGCAATGACCATGTTGAGCGATCATAGGTCGCGACGAGATGACCGGGGATAACGCGTGCGGTGTTCTCTGCAATTCCACCACCAGTAATGTGCGAAAAGCCGCGTAGCGCACCTTGCATAGATTTGATCAATGCAAGGCAATCAAGGGCATAGATTTCAGTTGGAGTTAAGAAAACTTCTCCCGAACTCTTTCCATACTCACTGACGTGAGCATCAAGTGAAAGTTTGTGAGTCTTAATAATATGACGAACCAATGAAAAACCATTTGCATGAAAACCACTCGATGGCATCGCAATTAAAATATCGCCATCTTTAACAAGCTCTGCGCCTAATTGATTGCCTGCATCCACAACTCCTGTTGCGGCCCCCGCAATATCAAACTCATCATCATCAAGAAGCCCTGGATGTTCAGCAGTCTCGCCACCGATTAAAGCTGTATGTGCTTTTTCACAACCCCTTGCAATTCCTGCAACAATCTCTGCAATCCGTTCTGGAATTACTTTGCCCACTGCAATGTAGTCAGTCATAAACAAAGGTTCGGCTCCACAGACAACTAAATCATCGACGACCATTGCGACTAAATCTTCACCAATGGTGTCGTACTTGCCCATTGCGCGAGCGATTTCAGTTTTAGTGCCGACTCCATCAGTTGAAGTTGCGAGCAATGGTTTCTTCATGCTCTTTAATGCTGTTGCATCAAATAATCCGGCAAAACCTCCGATGCCACCCATTACTTCTGGTCGTGATGCTTTTGCAATCGAAGCTTTCATAAGCTCTACTGCGCGATCTCCAGCATCGATATCAACACCTGCATCTTTATATGTACCCATTTATTGTCCTTGCGCTTCTGTAATTTCAAGTCGCATTTTGCCCTCTGACATATCTGCAGGGATTCGAATCGGATAAACCCCTGTAAAACAGGCAGAACAGAGCTTTTCATCCTCAATATGCGTTGATTCGATAAGCCCGTCCAGCGAAACATACCCCAAGGAATCCGCACCAATCGAGCGGCGAATCTCCTCAATCTCAAGTCCGCTTGCTATCAACTCTGCGCGCGTTGCGAAGTCGATTCCATAAAAGCATGGCCATTTAACTGGAGGTGATGAAATACGAACATGGATTTCTCGTGCACCTGCTTCTCGAAGCATTCTCACGATTGCTCGTTGCGTGTTTCCTCGCACAATGGAATCATCAACAACGACAATTCTCTTGCCTTCAATAATCTCTCGTAAGGGATTCAACTTTAATCTAATACCTAGCTGACGGATGGTTTGTGAGGGTTGGATAAAAGTTCGCCCAACGTAGGAGTTCTTTACTAAGCCAATTCCAAATGGAATGCCCGACCCTTTTGCATAACCAATTGCAGCTGGTGTTCCAGACTCTGGGACTGGAATGACTAAATCGGCTTCAACGGGAGCTTCTTTAGCTAACCGCACTCCAATCGCAACACGAGTTGCATGTATTCCTTGACCAGCAATAGTCGTATCTGGGCGAGATAGGTATACATACTCAAATAAGCAGCCCTTAGGTTCGGCTACAGCCCAACGTTGAGAGCGAACACCGTTTTCATTGATTGCGATAAATTCGCCAGGTTCGATTTCTCGAACAAAAGCTGCACCAACGATATCTAAACCAGCACTCTCTGATGCAACGACCCAGCCAGTTTCTAACTTACCTAATACGAGCGGGCGCACGCCATGTCGATCACGCGCAGCATAAAGTGTGTGCTCATCCATAAATACTAGAGAGAAAGCTCCTTCTAACTGCGGCAGCACTGCAATGGCACTCGCCTCAACGTTTTTTTCATTTTGAAGCGAGATTAGAGCGGTCATAATCTCAGTATCAGTTGTAGCTCCACGATCACGGCCAGTGGTTGGCTCTAATTTTTGTACCAGTTCGGCTAATTCGCCAGTATTTGTTAAGTTGCCATTATGGGCTAAAGCCAGTGTTCCATACTTAGTTGGACGCAATGTGGGTTGGGCATTGACCCAGGTACTAGAGCCTGTAGTGCTGTAACGGCAGTGACCGATTGCAAGATCGCCAGGCAAAGTTGCAAGATCGCTCTCAGTAAAAACCTGTGAAACTAGACCCATATCCTTATAGACAAGAATTCGATGTCCATCACTCGTAGCGATTCCAGCTGACTCTTGTCCACGGTGTTGAAGTGCATACAAACCATAAAAAGCTAGCTTTGCTACTTCTTCTCCTGGTGCCCATACTCCAAATACACCACATGCATCTTGTGGTCCCTTGTCGGCATCCAAAATATTATGGTTTAACAAACCATCGGGACGTCGACTCATGGGAGCATCCTAAGTGGTAAGTACTCAGTCAAATCCGCACGAACACCTGATGCATGAATTGCGCCACTGTCGAGTGCTTCATTCCAATTAACTTCACCATTTGCAAGTGCGAGCCAAGTTGTCGCGTCCATTTCAATAACATTTGCTGGAGTACCACGCGTATGGGTTGGGCCATCACCGCACTGCACGGCAGCATACGGAGGGATTCGGACCTCTATCGCTCTACCCGGAGCTTTGGTAACAAGAATCTCTAAACTTTCTTTTACCGCTTTAAGGATTTGTTGGTCTCTCATTTATTTCACCCAAACAATCTCGGAAATGTCGAGGTGTGCTCGTTTCGTAATTCATCGAGTGAGATTACACAATCGTTTATTATCAATGATTCCCCACCCGTAGTTCCTATCTTCGAAACGGTCGTTGAGAATTTTAAGCCTAGCTCTTGGAGGGCTTCAAACTTATAAGGTTCAATTGCAACGACTACTCGACCTGGTGATTCACTCAGTAAATCAATACCGACGTTGCTCAATGTAATTGTCGCACCAACGCAATATCGCAGAACCATCTCAGTTAAGCCGGCAGATAATCCGCCTTGGCTTAAATCATGCGCCGCGCTAAATAACTTGGTTTCATGTCCGGCAAGTAGAAGCTCAATAAGCCGCATTTCACGGGCTAAATCGGCGTTGGGACTTTGACCAGTGCGCTGATCATGCAGAAAGGCCCACTCGCTTCCAGCTAAGTCGGCGTACGTGTCACCTAAGAGATAGAGATCTAAGTCTGCAGTTTTAAAACTCATAGGCATGCGAGTTCGTACATCTTGAATTACACCAAGCACACCAATTACGGGTGTCGGTAATATGGCAACACTTCCAGTTTGATTGTAAAAAGAGACATTGCCCCCAGTGACAGGCAGACCCATCTCTAAACAACCGTCGGCAAGACCTCGAACTGATTCTGCGAACTGCCACATAACACCTGGATCTTCAGGTGAGCCAAAGTTAAGGCAGTTGGTGACTGCTAATGGGCGTGCACCTGCCGTTGCGATATTTCGCGCAGCTTCGGCTAGAGCTAACTTTGCTCCTTGATAGGGATTTAAATAGGACCAGTTTGCATTTGCATCTGTTGAAATTGCAACACCTAAATGTGTCTTTTCATCGATACGAACCATTCCAGAATCATCGGGCTGTGACTGGATGGTATTTCCTTGAACATATTTGTCATATTGAGATGTGACCCAGGATTTATCTGCCAAATTGGGCGCACCAGCGAGTTTTAAAACTGCAGCTTTTATCTCGCCCGCACTGCTAGGAATTGGAACATTGACTGCTTGCGAATTCACTTCATCGATGTATGCGGGTTGAGCTAGAGGTCGGTTGTAAACAGGGCCTTCATGGGCAACTGTGCGAGGTGGGACATCGACAATCAACTCGCCGTTCCACGTAATCTCTAATCGATCTCCATCAGTTACTTCGCCAATCGAAGTGACAGTTACATCCCATTTTTTGCAGATCTCTAAGAAGCGTGGGAGTTTATTTGGTTCAACAATGGCACACATACGCTCTTGAGACTCTGACATCAAAATCTCTTCGGGTGAAAGTGATGGATCACGTAGCGGAACCTTATCTAGCGCTACTTTCATGCCCCCCGAACCACCTGAAGCGAGTTCGCTTGTAGCGCACGATAACCCTGCCCCACCTAAGTCCTGAATACCAACGACTAAATCCTCTGCAAAGATTTCAAGTGAACACTCGATCAAAATCTTTTCTACAAAAGGATCTCCCACCTGAACACTAGGACGCTTGGTCGATCCACCCGCACCAAATGTTTCAGAGGCTAGAACTGATACGCCACCGATTCCATCGCCACCTGTTTTAGCTCCAAATAGCACCACGAGATTACCCGCACCGGCGGCTTTAGCTAACTTGATGTCACTATGTTTCATGACTCCAACACAAAGTGCGTTGACTAATGGATTTCCCGCATAAGTCTGATCAAAGACAACTTCACCACCGATATTGGGAAGCCCTAAGCAGTTTCCATACCCACCGACACCTGCAACTATTCCCGGTAAGACTCTGCGTGTATCTGGCGCATCGGCCGGACCAAAACGAAGTGGATCCATAACTGCAATTGGGCGCGCACCCATGGTTAAAATATCGCGAACAATTCCACCGACTCCAGTTGCCGCTCCTTGATACGGTTCGACGAAGGAGGGGTGATTATGAGACTCAATCTTAAAAGTTACCGCATACCCTTGACCAACATCGACAACACCAGCATTTTCGCCAATGCCAACTAGAAGAGCATCGGATTTAGGAGCCTTGTCGCCAAACTGCTTTAGATGCACCTTTGATGATTTATACGAACAGTGTTCAGACCACATCACCGAATACATTGCGAGTTCAGATGAGGTAGGACGTCGACCCAAAATCTCTTTAATGCGCGCATACTCATCGGGTTTTAAACCAAGTTCAGCAAATGGCTGCTTGTTTTCTGGAGTTAACTTTGCCGCTGCAACCGTATCTAGTGACATTACTTCACCATCGCATTGAGTATGGATGTGAAAAAACCAAGGCCTTGTGCCGAAGGCCCTGTTAAAGGGTCAATAGCGTGCTCTGGGTGTGGCATAAGGCCTACAACGTTTCCTCGTGCATTAGATATTCCTGCGATTAAATTTCGAGATCCATTGGGGTTTTCGCCAATATATCTTGCAATCACTCGACCTTCGCTCTCTAACGCAGCAAGCGTCTGGTCATCGCATTGAAAAGAACCCTCACCATTTTTTAGGGGAATTGTTATTTTCTCTCCAATTGCAAATGAAGAGGTCCAGGCAGTTGTGTTATTGGTTATCTCGATCTCTTGGTCGCGACAAAGGAAGTGCAAATCTGAGTTTCGTGTCAATGCGCCAGGAAGTAAATGCGATTCGCAAAGAACTTGAAAGCCATTGCAGATTCCAAGAACTGGCATTCCTTTTTCTGCGGCTTCGATGACAAGCTTCATAACTGGGGCAAAGCGCGAGATTGCCCCACAACGCAAATAGTCACCGTATGAAAAACCGCCAGGCAAAATTACTGCATCCACGTTTTTTAAATCTGCATCGGCATGCCATAAGGCTACGGATTCGCCGCCACCAAAATTAACGGCGCGTGCAGCATCGCGATCATCAAGAGTTCCTGGAAATGTTATGACTCCTACGCGCATTATTTTTCAACTCTTACTACATAGGTTTCAATTACGGGGTTTGAGAGCAGAACTTCTGCGGCTTTCTCCACCTCGGCTAACTGCTCTGGCGTGGGCTCTGCCTCGATAATAATTTCAAATCGCTTACCCTGTCGTACAGACTGCGCAAATGTAAATCCAAGACGTGGCAGAGCAGATGCAACAGCATTTCCTTGTGGGTCTAAAATTTCGGGCTTCAACATTACTTCAACCACGATTGTTGCCATTGTCTTATTCTCCTTGTTTTAGAAAGCGCTGCCAGTTAAACGAAAAAATGCCTCTTCATATCTACGTGCTGTCTTTTCTACGATCTCTTCAGGTAACTCAGGTGGTGGGCTATGTCTATCCCATCCACTTGTCACGAGATAGTCACGTAAAAACTGCTTGTCGAAGGAGGGCTGCACGCCCCCTGGTGCCCATGCTGATAGCTCCCAAAACCTTGATGAATCAGGGGTTAGGGCCTCATCGCCAAGAACAATTTCCCCCGAAGGGCTTTGCCCAAACTCAAACTTTGTATCGGCAAGAATGATTCCACGCTCTTTAGAGAACTCCGCAGCGACGTCATAGAGAGCAATCGTCAGATCCTTGAGTTCTTCAGCGGCGGCGTGACCAATGCTTGCTGCCGAAGTTGCAAAATCTATGTTGATGTCATGGTCTCCAACTGCAGCTTTTGTAGCCGGTGTAAAAATCGAGTGTGGAAGTTTAGATCCATCTAGTAATCCACCAGGAAGTATATTTCCGCAAACTGCGTGATTGTTTTGATATTCGTTCCAGCCGCTACCAGTTAAATACCCACGTGCCACACATTCAATTTCAAACATTTCAAGTGGTTGCACTATTACTGCTCGATCACTAACAATTGATGGCACCTCAGTAGAGATAATATGGTTTGGAACAATGTCTTCAAGTAGTTCAAACCAAAAAAGAGACAACTGCGTAAGCACTGCCCCCTTACCTGGAATTAAAGTTGGCATAACCCAGTCATATGCAGATACGCGGTCCGATGCCACGAGAAGAATCTCTTGCTTTTCGTTGGTATACAAGTCGCGAACTTTTCCGGTGCGCAGATGTGTCCACCCAGGTATTGAAGGCGCTGGCGGTGGACCAGCTAGGCCAAAGCCACTCACCGAATAGAGCCAGGCTTGTACTGCACTGCTGCAGGGTGCGCGGAAGTTATCGCTTCGATGCGACTAACAACTCGTGCAACTTGTTGGCGAGCATCGCCAGTAAATTCTATTGGGGTACTAATAAGCAGATCTAAATCAGATCGATTTAATGGGAGACGTGAATCATTAGCTAAATCATCAAGAAGTGTGTTGCCTCTACCTTCACGCATTCCCAGCGCGGCCTTGACTGCATGTTCTTTAATTACTTCGTGCGCGGCTTCGCGACCAACACCTGATTTCACTGCCGCCATCAAAATCTTTGTAGTTGCCAAGAAAGGTAGATATCGCTCTAGTTCTGCTGCAATAACCGCTGGAAATGCCCCAAACTCATCTAGGACAGTCAACATTGTTTCAAGTAGGCCATCTATTGAGTAGAAGGCATCTGGCAGAGCGACACGTCGGACAACACTGCATGAGACGTCGCCTTCGTTCCACTGGTCTCCTGCTAACTCACTCACCATCGATGCGAAACCGCGCAAAACTACTGCTAGTCCATTTACTCGCTCACATGAACGCGTATTCATTTTGTGCGGCATTGCGCTACTACCGACTTGACCCGCTTTAAATCCCTCAGTTACTAACTCTGCTCCGGCCATCAAGCGAATAGATGTTGCCAGAGATGATGGTCCTGCGGCTAACTGAACAAGGGTTGTAACAACATCATAATCAAATGAACGTGGATAGATCTGTCCAGTTGAATCTAAAACAGATTTAAAGCCCAGCTCTATTGCAATTTCACTCTCAAGCTTTGCATGTGCAGCGGATGAGCCAAGTAAATCAATTGAATCCTGTGAGGTACCGACCGGACCTTTTATTCCACGCATTGGATAACGGTTTTGTAGTGAAGTCAAACGTTCGTAGGCAAATAAAAGTTCTTCTGCAGCTGATGCAAAGCGCTTACCGAGAGTTGTAATCTGCGCAGGCACATTGTGTGATCGGCCCGCTATGGGCTGATCTGCATACTGAGTAGCGCGCTCTGCTAAACGCGCCAGTAACGTCACTACTTTTGCATGAACGATTTCTAGACCATTGCGAATTTGTAAAGCTTCGATATTTTCAGTTAAGTCGCGACTTGTCATGCCTGCATGAATCGCCTGGTGCCCGGCGAGCGCATTGAACTCTTCGATACGCGCTTTCACATCATGACGGGTCTGCTTTTCTCGAGCATCAATCGATGCAAGGTCCACATGTGTAATTACACTCTCATACGCTGTAATTACATCGCCGGAAATTGCATGTCCAAGCGTTGATTGCGCCCGCATCACTGCAATCCACAATTTACGTTCTGCAATAATTTTTGCTTCCGGCGCAAATATCTCCCGCATTGCAGCGGATGCATATCTATCGGCAATGAGGCTCACTGATGAATTATCGGCCATTTAATTGCCTTTCTCTGCCACTGAGGCCTTTAGTGCTATGTCGCTACGATAAAAAGCACCAGGTAGTGAGATCTGGCTAATTACACGGTAGGCGCGATCCCTGGCCTCTGTTAAGTCGGTACCAGTACCTGTCACAGTTAAAACACGCCCACCTGTGGCAGTTAAACCTTGGTCACCGTGCGAAGTTCCCGCATGAAAAATCTCGACATTTTCTATCCTTTGGAGATTGGAAACTACTCCGCCAAACTGTGGCGAAGTGGGATATCCGTGCGCCGCAAGTACGACAGTTACTGCCGACTGATCTCTCCACTCTAGGACAGTATCTGCAAGGCCTGAGGTTGCTGCCTTATACAAAAGCCTCGCAAGTGGTGTCTTTAACAATGGAATCAGTACTTGTGTTTCAGGGTCCCCAAATCGCACATTGAATTCGATAACGCGGATGCCTTGAGATGTAAGTGCTAAACCTGCATATAGAAGTCCTACGAATGGAGTCCCGCGTGCAGCCATCTCGGCAATCATTGGTGCAAGAACTTGTTCGTAGGTGTCGTCAACAATATTAGTTGGCGCCCACGGAAGAGGCGAGTAAGCACCCATGCCGCCTGTATTTGGTCCTTCATCGTTATCGTGAGCGCGCTTGAAATCCTGTGCTGGCTGCATAGCAAGAATTGATGTTCCGTCACTAATACCAAATAGCGAAACTTCGGGGCCATCTAAATACTCTTCAATGACAACACGTCCACAGCTCAATGCGTGATTTAAAGCTTCATCTCGATTATTAGTAACCACTACGCCTTTGCCGCCGGCTAAACCATCGTCTTTAACAACATAGGGTGCACCAAAACTATCGAGAGCATTTTCATACTCTTGCACATTAGCGCAAGTAAAACTCTGCGCCGTAAGAACACCTGCATCTGCCATCACTTCTTTTGCAAAAGTCTTAGATCCTTCAAGTTGTGCAGCTGCTTTCGATGGACCAAATACTGCAATCTTTAATCGCCGTAAGTCATCGGCTACGCCATTAACTAAGGGAATCTCTGGGCCAATGACAACTAAGTCGGCGCTAATTTTGATTGCCAGGGCAACGATTTCTGCGTTATTTTTTACATCAAGGGCATGACACTGAGCAAACTCAGAGATTCCAGGATTGCCAGGAGCAACATGAAGTTCGCTACACGCAGGATCTGCATGTAGACCTAGTCCTAGTGCGTGTTCGCGACCGCCGCTTCCGACTAGGAGGATTTTCATATATTAAATGAAATCCGTAATGACAATTGTTTCGTCGCGACCTGGTCCGACGCCGATTGCACTAATAGGTGCACCAGAAATCTTCTCCAAAAAGGCAACATAATCTTGCGCAGCTTGTGGAAGATCGCGCAGTTTTCGTGCCTTCGTAATATCTTCACTCCAACCTGGCAAATACTCATAAATCGGTTTTGCATGATGAAAATCGCTCTGAGATGCCGGAAGCTCCTCAACGCGCTTACCGTCAATTTCATATGCAACACATACCGGGATTTTTTCCCAACCAGTAAGGACATCAAGCTTCGTTAAGAAGAAATCAGTTAATCCATTTACGCGCACTGCATACCGTGCGATCGGGGCGTCATACCAACCACAACGGCGCGCACGACCAGTAGTCACGCCAACTTCTCCACCAATGCGGCGAAGCGCTTCTCCATCTTCATCAAAAAGTTCAGTTGGAAATGGCCCACTACCGACTCGTGTTGTGTATGCCTTAACAATGCCAATGACTCTATCTATCTTTGTTGGCCCGATTCCGCTTCCAGTACAAGCTCCACCCGCAGTCGGGTTACTTGATGTCACAAATGGATATGTTCCATGGTCAACATCAAGCAGAGTTCCTTGTGATCCCTCAAGCAGAACGCGCTTTCCAGCTTTAAGCGCTTGATCAAGTAGTAAAACTGTATCTGCAACATATGGACGCAGAATCTCGGCATAACCCAAATACTCTTCGAGGACTTCATCGACCTCTATGTTTTTGCGGTTAAATACCTTGATTAATACTTGGTTCTTATCGCGTAACGCACTCTCAATTTTCTGTCGAAGGATAGATGGATCAAATAAATCCTGTACACGAATTCCGATTCGATTGATTTTGTCCGCATACGCCGGTCCGATTCCTCGACCAGTTGTCCCTATTTTGGATTTTCCTAAGAATCGCTCTGAGACTTTATCAATCGTGCGGTGATACGGCGTAATCAAATGTGCATTGGTTGAGATAACTAATTTGCTGCAATCAATACCCCGCTCGGTGAGGCCTTTTATTTCTTGGAGTAATACACCTGGGTCGATTACAACACCGTTACCAATTACTGGAATTACGTTAGGAGAGAGAATTCCGGAGGGCAATAAATGAAGTGCATATTTTTGATCGCCGATGACAACTGTATGTCCGGCGTTATTGCCACCCTGGTAACGAACAACGTAATCAACTCTGTCACCTAATAAATCGGTGGCTTTACCTTTGCCTTCATCGCCCCATTGAGCGCCAAGCAAAACAAGTGCAGGCATCGGTAAAGCCTCTCCAATTAGTTAGTTATTACTTGAGTGATGAAGTACCTGTTGATCGAAGATCTTCGCAAGCTTGAACAACACGTGCAGCCATTCCTGCTTCTGCGGCCTTACCCCAAGCACGTGGATCATAAGCCTTCTTGTTTCCAACTTCGCCATCGATCTTTAATACACCGTCGTAGTTCTTGAACATGTGATCAACTATTGGACGTGTAAATGCGTACTGAGTATCGGTATCGATGTTCATCTTGATAACACCGTAATCGAGTGACTCGCGAATCTCTGAAAGTAGTGAGCCTGAACCACCATGGAAAACAAGGTCCATTGGCTTACTTCCGGCCGGAAGACCGAGTTTGTTGGCTACGGCTTCTTGCAGAGTTGCCAAAATCTTAGGCTGTAGAACTACGTTTCCAGGCTTATAAACTCCGTGAACATTTCCAAATGTGGCAGCTACTAAATAGCGAGCTTCACTTCCAAGAGTTTCAAGAGTTAGTAACGCATCTTCTGGATGTGAATACAGCTTTGCATCGTGCTTAGCTTCAATACCGTCTTCTTCGCCACCGACAACTCCGATTTCAATCTCAAGAATTGTGCGGGCAGCAATCGACATATCAAGCATCTCTTTTGCGACCTTCATGTTTTCGGCCATTGAAACTGCTGAGCCGTCCCACATGTGTGAGTTAAATAGTGGTGATTTACCTGATGCAAGACGCTCTGCACCAAAGGCAAGTAACGGACGCATGAATCCATCAAGTTTTTCTGCTGGGCAGTGATCTGTATGGATACCAATATTTACGTTGTAGTTCTTTGCAACTACGTGTGCATATTCGGCGAGGCCAACTGCGCCATCAACCATTTTCTTAACTGTTGAACCTGAAGCGTATTCAGCGCCGCCCCAAGAAAATTGAATGATTCCATCGGACTCAGCTTCGGCAAAACCACGAATGGCTGCGGTGATGGTTTGTGATGATGAAACGTTAATCGCAGGATATGCAAAAGCACCTTTTTTGGCGCGATCCAACATATCTACATATATCTCAGGGGTTGCAATTGGCACTGTGGCTCCTAGTCGCTCTGGTGTAAAACTCTAGAAGAGCGCTTCATTGAACCAGCTAGAGGCTTACGGCCAATCCTCTCACTTACCGGCCTAAACCCACAAAAGCGGCACGAAAAAGCCCCTAAGCCGGGGAACTTAGGGGCTTTTTCGTGTGTGATTAGGTGAGTGCCTTGAGGGCGTTGCTCAGGAATCGGGCTAGGGCCGATACCAGGGTTGGATTGCTCAAGAGCTTGAGGAAAAGCAGGATAAAAGTCGTGATGCTCATTTTTCTCCTTTCATTGGGTTGGCGAATCTTTCTCTGTTTCATTGAATGAGAAAGAGCACTATCAAATCTCTGTTGATAACAATGGCAAACGGGTAATCTCACACTTTATGAGCCAAGACCATGAGTCACTAGAAAACCTCCTCACCGAGGATCGCTACTTCCTGCCTAGCCCTGAGTTTGCCGCGCAGGCAAATGCCCAACCCGACGAGTATGCGCATGCGAATATGGACCGTTTAGCATTTTGGGAAGAACAAGCGGGAAATTTGCAATGGGATAGAAAATGGGATCAAGTTCTCGATTGGCAATCTCCCTATGCTAAATGGTTTGTTGGCGGAAAAATTAACGCCTCAGTCAACGCACTTGATCGACATGTACGTGAAGGCCGTGGCGATCGCGTCGCTTTCCATTTCGAAGGTGAACCTGGTGACACGCAAACAATTACGTATGCCCAACTTCTGACTGAAGTAAAAAAGGCCGCCAACGCATTAATTGAAATCGGAATTAACGCCGGTGATCGAGTTGCTATTTATATGCCGATGATCCCCGAAGCAGCGATTGCAATGCTGGCATGTGCACGTATCGGTGCACCGCATTCAGTTGTATTTGGCGGATTTTCAGCCGATGCGCTTTTATCTCGTATTCAAGATGCAGATGCAAAGTTAGTTATCACTGCTGATGGTGGTTTTAGAAAAGGTGCTGCCTTCGCTCT
>CAFBMZ010000031.1_pt1 | contig 14144 bp, 14 predicted proteins | sample 7269111 | NCBI WGS metagenome assembly CAFBMZ01 (sample SAMEA6814078, study PRJEB35770) | uncultured Actinomycetes bacterium | biome: Freshwater; feature: Freshwater reservoir; material: water | place: Czech Republic | collected 2017-05-23 | depth 30m m | reverse complement strand
CCGCTATTTGCAGTATCAACTATGAGGTTAAGTATCTCTGAACTATCAACATCATCAACCAGTACTTCGATGCGAACTTTGGGAATGAAGTCAACGGTGTATTCAGCGCCGCGATAGATTTCAGTATGTCCTTTTTGTCGGCCAAATCCGCGTGTCTCAGAGACTGTCATTCCGTGAATACCTGCGGCCTGTAATGCTTTTTTTATCTCATCGACCTTTCCAGGCTTAACGATTGCAGTAATGAGTTTCATCTCTAGCACCTCTCGTTAGTACCGGTTTGAATTGCCGGTGATGTCATATGCAGATTCTGCGTGATAAATAGTATCCAAACCAGTGATTTCATCATCATGCAGAGTTCTAAAACCGATACTTAAGCTAATTGCCTTTGCAATCAACCATGTTGCGCAGAATGAGAAGAGCGCAACGACGATGATGGCAATCAATTGGCGCACAAGGAGCTCAGTGCCACCGCCTGAAAACAAGCCATCTTTACCAGCAGCATTAACGGTTACCGTTGCAAACAAACCAATGCCGAGCATTCCGATGATGCCAGATACTCCATGGACACCAACTACATCGAGTGAGTCGTCATAACCAAATTTATATTTTCTAGAGACTGCATACGATCCAGCCATGCCAGCAATTAGTCCCAAGATTAGGGCAGCCATTGGATTAATGAAACCGCAGGCAGGCGTGATTACTACAGCGCCTGCTACAGCACCTGATGCAACACCAAGCGTCGTTGCTTTTCCGTCGCGGTATTTTTCAAAAAGAACCCATGACATCGATGCCGCAGCTGATGCAATCTGAGTATTGATCATTGCCGTTGCCGCAAGTGAACCTGCAGATAGTGCGCTGCCTGCATTAAAACCAAACCAACCAAACCAGAGCATTCCAGCACCCAATAGAACAAGCGGCATGTTATGTGGTCGCATGGGATCGCGTTTAAAACCATCTCGCTTACCTAAAACCAATGCCAGCGCCAACGCGGCAGCTCCAGAATTAATCTCTACAACGGTTCCACCTGCAAAATCGAGTGCACCCAACTTGTCGACGATCCAGCCACCATTGCCATTTTGAGATGCGAAAGCCCAATGAGCAACGGGGATATAGACCACCGTAATCCAGATGGCAATGAATAAAACCCATGATCCATACTTAGCGCGATCAGCAATCGCACCAGAAAGTAGTGCAACGGTAATCACGGCGAAAGTGAGTTCAAACATGGCAAAAGAGAGTGTTGGAATGTGATGGCCATGTGGACCGACCACGGTGTTTAGAGTCTTAGCAAGACCCACATGCTCAAAACTACCAATGAGTCCTCCATGGGATGTTCCGAAGGCGAGCGAATAACCGTAAAGCACCCAGATGATTGTCGTGACCCCGATAGCAGCAAAAGACATCATCATCATATTAAGTGCACTTTTTGCTCGAACCATTCCGCCGTAAAAAATCGCCAAACCTGGCGTCATAAAGAGAACGAGTGCACCACTTGCAAGCACCCATGCTGTATCACCGGTGTTAATCATGTAGCTCTCCCTACAATCGATTATTAATTTATTTAATGTGATCCTTTAAAACGCTCGCGAGAACGTTCAATCTCTAACTGGGCCTCACTGTGATTAACCCAGTTTCCACCGGTCACGCTTTTGCCTGGCTCTAACGCTTTATAAACTTCGAAAAAGTGTTGGATTTCAGAGAGTTCAAACTCAGGAACATCCTCTAAATCTTGAAAAGATGATTTACGAATATCGCCAGCTGCAACACAGAGAAGTTTGTCATCTCCGCCAGCTTCGTCAGTCATGTTAAACATTCCGATTGCACGGCAAGAAACAACACATCCAGGAAAAGTTGGCTCATCTAACATCACCAATGCATCAAGTGGATCACCATCAAGTGAGAGTGTGTTCTTAACAAATCCATAGTCATATGGATAACGCGTTGAAGTAAACAACATTCGATCTAAGCGAATCTCACCGGTGATGTGGTCGACTTCGTACTTGTTACGGCTTCCTGCTGGGATTTCGATAATGACATCAAAGATCATTGCTGTCGGCTTCCTGTTAGGTCGTGCTGAGTAAATAGTTTTACTTGTAAGAAAATACTGGGGTGAACGACGGGGCTCGAACCCGCGACATCCCGGACCACAACCGGGTGCTCTACCAGCTGAGCTACGTCCACCATGAGTGGCTTATCTTACCTTCTCTATGAGATTGGCGAAACGAAAACGGCGCTGCGGTAATAGGCCAGCTCTGCAATTGAATCTTTGATGTCGCCAAGGGCGCGGTGGTTGCCGGTTTTGGCAGGGGCTGCGAAGTAGGCCTTGGGATACCAGCGACGAGCCAACTCCTTGATAGATGAAACATCGACTGTTCGATAGTGCAGGAAATCATTGAGCGCTGGCATATCGCGTGCAATAAATGTGCGATCTACTCCGACAGAGTTTCCAGCCAAAGGAGATTTGCCGGGCTGCAGTCCACATTCGAGCAGATATGCGATGACTTTTAATTCGGCCTCAACCACGGATATGCCATTTGGAATCTGCGTGATTAATCCCGATGTCGTGTGCATCGCTGTCACAAACTCGTTCATGCCGGCAAGATCCTCAGCGCTGGCTCGGATAACGACATCGACACCATCGCCAATCACATTGAGCTCTGAATCGGTAACGAGGACCGCGATTTCGACTAGGACATCCTTATCAAGGCAGAGCCCAGTCATCTCGCAGTCGATCCAGATCAGGTTCGGTTGTTCATTAGCCATGTGCGCCTGGCAGGAATCGAACCTGCGACAACCCGCTTAGAAGGCGGGTGCTCTATCCGACTGAGCTACAGGCGCCTGTAGGGTCGAGGATGCTGAGTCTACCGAAACATAGCGATAAGGTTTCATCCCATGGCTGAGTTCATTTATACGATGAAAAAGGCGCGAAAAGCGCACGGTGACAAAGTTATCCTCGATGACGTCACCATCATGTTTTATCCCGGCGCCAAGATCGGCGTGGTCGGCCCGAACGGAGCCGGTAAGTCCACGGTCTTGCAGATTATGGCGGGATTGCAACAACCCTCCAATGGTGAGGCCTATCTGACCCCTGGATATACCGTGGGTATTTTGATGCAGGAACCAGTTCTTAATGAGAGCAAGAATGTTATTGATAACGTCAAAGAGGGCGTAGCCGAAACTGTCGCAATGCTGGATCGCTTTAATGCAATCAGCGACGAACTTGGAAACCCAGATGCTGATTATGACAAGTTGTTGGCCGAAATGGGTGACTTGCAAGAAAAATTAGATCACCGAAATGCTTGGGAGCTAGATTCTCAACTGGAACAAGCTATGGATGCACTCCGTTGCCCACCACCTGATGCTGATGTTTCAGTCTTATCTGGCGGAGAAAAGCGCCGAGTTGCTTTATGCAAACTATTATTACAAGCACCTGATCTTTTACTACTCGATGAGCCTACAAACCACTTAGACGCTGAATCTGTTTTATGGCTCGAGCAGCATTTAAATAAGTATCACGGCGCGGTTGTTGCGATTACTCACGATAGATATTTCTTGGACAATGTTGCTCAATGGATTCTCGAACTCGATAGAGGTCGCGCATATCCATATGAGGGTAATTACACGACATATCTAGAGACAAAATCTGCGCGTCTAAAAATTGAAGGCCAAAAAGATGCAAAGCGAGCAAAGCGTTTAACTGAAGAGCTCGAGTGGGTTCGACAGAATGCAAAGGGCCGCCAAGTTAAATCCAAGGCGCGCTTGGCTCGCTATGAAGAGATGGCGGCAGAAGCTGACAAGATGCGCAAGCTTGACTTTGAGGAGATCCAGATTCCACCTGGACCACGTCTTGGCAATGTAGTCATCGAAGTTAATAACTTGACTAAAGGCTTCGGCGATCGCGTACTTATCGATGATCTCTCATTTACATTGCCCCGCAACGGAATCGTCGGCGTCATTGGCCCTAATGGAGCTGGTAAGACAACGCTCTTTAAAACCATTTTAGGTTTAGAGACACCAGACTCTGGAAATGTAAAAATCGGCGAGACAGTAAAGATTTCTTACGTCGATCAGTCACGTGGCGGAATAGATCCCAAAAAGTCTTTGTGGGAAGTTGTCTCAGATGGCCTGGATTTCATTAAGGTCGGAATGGTTGAAATGCCATCTCGGGCATATGTATCGTGCTTTGGCTTTAAGGGCCCAGATCAACAAAAGCCTGCCGGGATTTTGTCGGGTGGAGAGCGCAACCGTCTCAACCTCGCACTGACCCTCAAGCAAGGCGGCAACTTGCTCTTGCTCGATGAGCCAACAAATGATTTAGATGTTGAAACGCTTGGCTCACTTGAAAATGCGCTTCTTGAGTTTCCAGGTTGCGCAGTTGTTATCTCTCACGATCGTTGGTTCCTAGATCGTGTGGCAACACATATTTTGGCTTACGAAGGTGATTCAAAGTGGTTCTGGTTTGAAGGAAACTTTGAATCCTACGAAGAGAATAAAATCCAACGCCTTGGTGCAGATGCAGCCCGTCCTCATCGCGTCACATATAGAAAACTGACACGGTAAATGAAGTTCGAAAACAAGCAGTATGTGCGTTGGGATGATCTAGATGCACTAGGCCATGTCAACAACGCTAAATACTTGACGTATGCACAAGAAGCTCGTTTTGCATGGTCTAGCATGTTGGAAATGGTGGTTGCTCGCGCCGAGGTCGATTTTAAAGCGCCAATTTATGACGGCAATATCTTTGTTGATGTCACGCTGTGGGTCGAATCTATTGGAACTTCTTCATTTACGATGGTCTATGAGATTTCCTATAACGGTGAAGCCCTGGCACGAGTCAAGACAGTACAAGTCACGGTTTCATTAGAGACAAAGAAGTCCAGACCAGTAAATGAAACTGAACGCGAGTTCTTGAGTAAATATCTAGAGACGGAGTAAACATGTCACAGTTAGCATCACGCGCACAGCGCCCTTGGTGGAGAGATGCGGTCACGTATCAGATTTATATTCGCTCATTTGCTGACTCCAATGGTGATGGCATAGGTGATGTCGAGGGTATTCGCTCGCGCTTGCCGTACTTGAAGAAACTTGGCATCGATGCAATCTGGATAACGCCTTGGTATCCATCTCCACAACATGATCACGGCTATGACGTCGCCGATTACATGGATATCGAACCTGATTACGGAACTTTGGCAGAGGCCGAACAATTAATTAAAGAGACACATGAGTTTGGAATTAAATTCATCGTCGATATCGTCCCGAATCACACATCAAGTGATCACAAATGGTTTCAAGCAGCGTTAAAAGCTGCACCAGGTTCGCCCGAGCGAAACCGCTATATCTTCCGCGACGGAAAAGGACCTAATGGCGACTTGCCTCCGAACAACTGGGAGGCCGTCTTTGGTGGACCAGCATGGCAGCGTATAACCGAAGCTGATGGAAAGTTAGGTCAGTGGTATCTGCATATTTTTGCAGTCGAGCAGCCTGATTTAAACTGGGAAAATCCAGAGGTCGTTTCACATTTAGAGGATGTGTTGAAGTTTTGGCTAGATCGAGGCGTTGATGGTTTCCGCATCGATGTCGCACATGGAATGTTTAAAGAGGCAGGGCTGCCAGATATTAAGAAAGATCCAGCGGCCGAAATGCTCGGTACAGAGCACAAGCCATTCTGGGATCAAGAAGGTGTTCATGATATCTATCGCTCATGGCGCAAAATCTTTGACTCATATCCAGGAGATCGAATGGCTGTTGCCGAAGCTTGGGTCAGTCCAGCATCTCGCATCGCACGATATGTAAGAGCCGATGAACTGCAGAACTCATTTAACTTTGAGATGCTCACAACACATTGGAAGCCAGCTGAGATTAAGAAAAAGATTGACCACTCCATCGATGCACTTTCAGAGGTCGGCGCACCAACGTCATGGGTATTTAACAACCACGATGTCGTTCGTTCGGTTGACCGTTTGGATTTGGGATTAACTAACCACGGCGATACAACATTATCTCGTCAAGGTGATCCTGCTAAGTTCAACATCGAACGTGGAACCCTGCGCGCTCGCAGCGCTGCACTCATGATGTTGGCACTTCCTGGTGGCGCTTATATGTATCAAGGTGAAGAGTTAGCAGTGCCTGAGGTTCGAGATATTCCAGAATCTCGCCTTACTGATCCACGGTGGAAGATGAGTGGCTACACCGATCGCGGTCGTGATGGCTGTCGTGTTCCACTTCCATGGTCGAGCAAGCCCGAAGGCGCATTTGGTTTTTCTAGCGATGATGCCCTGACGCCTGATAAAGCGTGGCTTCCTCAATCATCATGGTGGGGCAAGTTCTCTGTGGATTCACAAGATGGCATCGAAGGCTCGACCTTATCTATGTATCGCGAAGCTTTAGCGATTCGTAAAACCGAAGAGGGTTTAGGCGATGGAGATATGGAGTGGATTGAAGCTGGCGCAGATGTCGTCGCCTTCGAACGTCCCGGTGATTTTGCCTGCTACATCAACTTTGGTGCAGCCATTGAACTGCCATCTAACTCCCAGGTATTAGTTGCGAGTGGACCAATCCATGGTCACACATTGCCTACTGATACCGCTGCGTGGGTGCGTTTAATTAACTAATGCCAAATACCCAGCTGCAACATCGAGTTGTTCGCACTCTTGCAAGTGCGCAGGTTCTCAATGGTGTTGGGGTTGCCGGCACGGTAGCCGCTGGATCTCTCTTAGTGTCATCGATTACTGACTCTGAAACGTTGGCGGGCCTTGCCCAAACTAGTGCAGTGCTTGGTGCTGCAGCATTGGCACTGCCGCTTGCGCGCTTAACCGCACGCGGTGGTCGTCGATTGGCATTATCGGTTGGCTATATCTCTGGAGTAATTGGATCGGCCTTTGCAATCCTTGGCGGCGCCCATCGCAATATTTTCTTGATGCTCATTGGAACATTTCTCGTCGGTGCCGCCTCGGCCGCGGGCTATCAAGCACGTTTTGCTGCAATTGATTTAGCGACGCAGGAAAGCCGTGCAAAGCAACTCTCATTCGTTGTTTGGGGTTCAACTATTGGTGCAGTTGCCGGGCCAAATTTAATGGATCCAGCTGGAAACTTAGCTGAGTTTTTTAATCTTCCTCGATTGGTCGGTCCATATTTAGTATCTGCAACTACGTTGATGTGTGCAACGATTGTGATTCAAGTTTTCCTTCGTCCTGATCCATATCTGACTGCAGAAAAACAGGCACATGTCATTAACAAAAAGGGATCAACGAAAGCTGCACTTGCACATATTCGATCCAACCCCAAAACCCTATTTGCAATATCATCGATAGCAATTGGACACGTTGCAATGGTGTCGGTCATGGTCATGACGCCGATACATATGGCACACGTGGACGTAACTCTGCGAGTCATAGGTTTTGTTATAAGCGTGCATGTATTGGGTATGTATGCATTTTCACCATTAGTAGGAACCCTTAGCGATCGCTTAGGTCGCATACGCGTGATTCAAATTGGCTTGGTTATCCTGTTGTCATCAACTCTGATCGCTGGCACTGCGGCCGCAGACAATGCCGTGCAGCTTGGCATTGGCCTCTTCTTGCTAGGCCTAGGTTGGTCGTGCACGTTGATCGCAGGCTCTGCGTTTTTATCCGAATCCGTCTCACTCGAAATGCGGCCAGCATCACAGGGGGCCAGTGATTTGGTCATGAACTTATCTGGCGCAGGTGGCGGTGCATTGGCCGGGGTAATTATCGGGACATTGAACTATGGATGGTTATGTTTATTCGCCTCTATTCCAGTCATCTTCTTGGGGATTTTCTCGATAAGGCTGCAACGCAATGTCAGTTAAGTCAAAGATTCATCCTGCGTGGATTGCCGCAACGGTTACATTCTTCACTCTTGTGGCTACCGCAGGATTTAGATCTGCTCCTTCTGTCTTGATCGTTCCTTTGGAGGATGCATTTGGTTGGAACCGGGAGCAGATTTCACTTGCAATCTCGGTCAATGTTTTACTCTTTGGTTTGACTGCGCCATTTGCAGCAGCGTTAATGGAGCGCTTCACAGTAAGAAAAGTTGTGATGGCGGCACTGACTACGGTAAGTACCGGTGCTTTCTTAACTACACAGATTCATGCACCATGGCAGCTGGTCGCAACATGGGGAGTAATTGTCGGCATAGGTACAGGCTCGATGGCCCTTGTATTTGCTGCCACCGTTGCTAATCGCTGGTTCGTCAAGCGACGCGGAATAGTTATGGGTGCTTTAACAGCTGCAGCAGCTACTGGCCAACTCATCTTTTTACCTGGATTAACTCGGCTTTCAGAGCTCCATGGGTGGAAATCTATTGGAATAACTATTGGCTCTGCTTCACTGATTATGGTTCCGATGATCTATTTTTTCTTGCGCGAAAAACCTGCCGATGTAGGTCTCTTGCCATACGGTGCGCCAGAAGATTGGCAGCCCCCTAAGCATTCGGGGATGAATGCAGCGAAGTTAGCAATCGTTACTTTAAAAGAGGCAAGTTCACATAAAGATTTCTGGTATTTAACTGGCTCATTTTTTGTTTGTGGATTATCCACGAGTGGATTGATCGGAACACATTTTATTCCGGCTGCTCACGATCATGGAATGGGCCAAGTCCTGGCTGCGAGTTTGTTAGCCCTCGTAGGAGTCTTCGATGTAATAGGAACGATATTTTCGGGTTGGCTCACGGATAAATACGATCCACGAAAATTACTGTTTTTTTACTACGGATTGCGCGGACTTTCTTTATTCCTGCTGCCTTCGATTCTTTTTTCAACAATGCACCCATCGACCTTGGTCTTTATAATTTTTTATGGCCTCGATTGGGTCGCAACCGTCCCACCAACTGTGATGTTATGCCGAAGTGTTTTAGGCCCTGATCGCGGAACCGTTATTTATGGATGGGTCTTTGCCGCCCACCAAATAGGTGGCTCAATTGCAGCTCTTGGCGCCGCTGTTGTGCGCGTTAAATTCGGTGACTACGCAGCAGCTTTTTATATAAGTGGTGCCCTCTGTTTAATCACGAGCTATTTCGTGCTGCAGATTGCAAAGGGAAAAGAGAGCGCTAGCCTTAAGTCATGAGTAGCTTTTACGAACAAGTCGGTGGGGAAAAGTTTTTCGCAGATTTGGTTTCGCAGTTTTATGCCCACGTTGCAACAGATCCAATTCTTCGCCCCATGTATCCCGATAGTGATATGAAAGGTGCAGCCGAACGTCTGCAGTTGTTTCTAGAGCAGTACTGGGGTGGTCCAAGTGCATACCAAGAGTTACGAGGGCACCCACGGTTACGAATGCGCCATGCAGGTTTTCATATCGATTCAGCAGCCCGTGACGCGTGGCTTAACGCCATGCATGTTGTTGTTGGAGGCATCGACATGGATTCAGCTCTGCGTGCTCAGTTGTGGAGCTATTTAGAAATGGCTGCAAACTCAATGGTCAATCAACCAGATTGAGATTGATTTCCAACCTTTAGAATTTCACCGTTACGTAAATACCAAAGCGTTCCACTTTTATCTCGAACCGTCGTGACTCGAAGCCCAACTTTTTCAACGCTTCCCTGAATTTCAAGTACATCTACGTTATCGCCGACACCGTACTGATCTTCAATCAGCATAAAGATTCCAGACAAAATATCGCGCACCAAAGTTTGAGCACCAAGTCCAAGTGCAACACCTAAGATTCCGGCCGATGCAATAAGCGGCCCTAAGTTGAAACCAAACTCGCCAAGCACCATGCCACTTGCAACAATCCATACAACTGTTTTCAGCGTTGCAGCCAAAACGCCGCCGATGGTTCGAGCACGCTCTTTTTGGCGGGCGACTATATTGCGCGGGCCGGGCACTAAATCGGCCGTAGCCAATCGATCCATTGCTCGTTGAATTGCCCGAGTTCCAAAACTCTGCGCGAAAATAGCGCTCACGAGGATTATCAGGATTCGAAGTGGCGTGCCGCTGACCCACTCGATGAAGGTATTGAGTGAACTATTCATAGGGATATGACTGTAGCCAAATCTTTACCTAAATACTGCTTTGAAATACCCAAGTTGGGCCGTGTTGGGGTGCAAGATAGGCCAATCGGCGCAGGCCATGCGCCAGATCGGGAGCGATTATGTCGCGCACACTTGTTTTAAATGCCACCTATGAACCTCTGGGTGTCATAACCGAACGGCGCGCCTTGATCCTTGTTCTCAATCACAGAGCAACCATGATTGAAGAGTCCGGTGATGTGGTGCACTTTGCTGGCGGCCAAATGGATTTACCATCTGTGATTCGCCTCAATAAATTTGTTCGAATTCCATATCGACATGCAGTCCCACTTTCGCGTCGCGCGATTTTTGCTCGCGATGGAGGTAAATGTGTTTACTGCACAGCTCCTGCAACATCAATCGACCATGTGATTCCTCGAAGCCGTGGCGGTGCTCACATTTGGGAGAACGTTGTATCTGCTTGTCACAAATGCAACCACGTGAAGGCAGATAAGCAGTTAAAAGAGATGGGTTGGCGTCTGCGCCAATTACCGCGAGAACCGGTAGGTGCGGCGTGGAGGATTTTGGGAAGTGGTCAATCTAATGATCGGTGGATGCAGTACCTGCAACCATTTGGAGTGGCTGCGGCCACGGCATAAGTAAATTACACTCAGCCCATGCATCTAATTATGAGCGCCATTGAAGATGGCACAGTCGCAGGTCCCGGCTTAAGCGCAATACAAACCGTTATGACTTTCATTGTTATTCCAGTCGCACTGTTTTTTGTGATTGCTTCGCTGTCATGGATCGCTTCTGCACCTCGTAACTCAGAGAGCGAATCCGCAATTACTTCAATCGAGTAAAACCTAAAACGAATTTAATGCGCGCTTTGTACCTTAAGCGCACGCACTAATCCATCTCGAGCTTCGATAACTAGTTTTCGCAAAACTGCTGGTGAATCTTTGCCAGCTGAATCTAGCCACACAGAAGTCTTATCAACCGTTGATTGAGAGACGACCCACGTTGGATAGAGTCCAGAGACTACCTTTGCGGCACCTTCGTATGACTTTGAATTCCAAACTGAGATGATTGAATCAAAGTAGCGGTCAACGTACTGCGCCAATAAATCTCGCTGAATAGGTCGTTGAAACCCAGCAACAAGGGCGGTACGTACCGATGTCTGAATGTCCTCGTTCACAATCTTGTTCCACGCATAGTCTTTAACTGCAACATTAGGTGCGGCAGCAATAGCTGTTTCATAAAAACAGTTTCCGCTTGTGGTGTTATCTCGTGCGAGTTCTGCGTCAAGCTCTTCTTTTGTAATTGCATCACGTTCTGACAAGGCAATCATAAAGAACCACCGTTGATCGGCATCGACAATTAATCCAGGGGCAGACCCATTGAGCAGATCGCGCACGGATTCGATTTGTTCTGGTGTCACAGCGTTTTGCGCAAATGCTCTTGCGTATAACATCTGCAAATCGCTGCCTGCAGCTGCTTTTGCTAAGAGATTAGCAAGGCCGTTAGCTAATTTGATTCGTAGCGTATTGCGTTCTGAATCAGCACAGTATGCCTCAACCGATGTATACATCTGAGACAAAGTAATATTTACGACGGCATCATCGCTTTCACCTGGCAAACCAGCAAAAGCAATATCAATAAAGCGTTCGGAAGAGATCTCACCATCTCGATGCATATCCCAGACTGCGGCCCAGCAAAGGGCTCTAGTGAGTGGATCTGTGATATTTCCAAGGTGTGGCGTCAGAGTCTTTAATGAGCGAGGATCAAAGCGCAGTTTTGCATAAGAGAGATCTCGATCATTGATCAGGACCAGGTCAGCGGTCTTTTCTCCAGCAAGTTGGGAAACATCAGTTAGCGGGCCTGCAACATCTATTTCGACGGAGGTGCGCAGGTTAATTGAATCGCCATGGGTGTCATAGAGCGCAATTGCTAAGCGATGTGGTCGAAGCTCTTGCGAACCAACTGGAACGAGCGGGGCTTCCTGTCGTATTGCAACAGATGTGTATGTGTCATTATCAATGACTAACTCTGGACGAAGCGTGTTGACGCCGGCAGTCTGTAGCCAGGTCGCCGCCCACGAATCGAGCGAGCGACCACTTGTCTCCTCTAACTGATCAAAGAGATCCTTAAGTGTGGTATTTGCCCATGCGTGCTTAGCAAAATACTTTTGTAATGCTGCTATGAAGTTTTCGCGCCCGACATGGGCTACTAACTGCTGCAAGACTGAAGCACCTTTCGCGTAAGTGATTCCATCAAAGTTAGCGTTCACGGCTTCGATATCGACCATGTCAGCCACAATGGGGTGAGTAGAGCTCAGTTGATCTTGACGGTATGCCCAGTTTTTGCGTTCGCTATTAAAGCCAGCCCAGCCACCTTTAAATCGAGTGCCCTCTGCCATTGCAAGGTAGGCCATGAACTCTGCGAAAGATTCGTTGAGCCACAGATCATCCCACCACGACATGGTGACGAGATCACCAAACCACATGTGCGCCATTTCATGGAGAATGACGTTTGCACGAGACATATACATTTTCTCTGGCATATGACTGCGGAAAACTAATAAGTCTTCGCGGAACGTGACCGCACCAGCGTTTTCCATCGCACCAAAGTTAAAGTCAACGACTGCGATCTGGTCATACTTATCAAATGGATATGCAAGTCCAAAGGTCTTTTCAAAGTATTCAAAACCCTGTTTGGTTAGTAAGAAAATATCATCGGGATCTAGGTACTGCGCCATAGATTTGCGGCAGTAGATTCCAAGAGGAACCTCTTTGCTTCCTTTATATACATCGTGAACATGTGAATACGGTCCAGCGATTAACGCTGCCAGGTACATTGGAATTCGGGGAGTGGTTGTAAAACTCCAGTGAATTTTATCGCCAACAATATCTTTGGTATGAACCGGGTTATTTGAAATAGCCTCCCAATGTCCAGGAGTTATTACTGAAAAAGTAAAAGTCGCCTTTAGGGATGGCTGGTCAAAGCATGGAAACATATGTCGGATATATGCAGTCTCGCCCTGTGAATACAGATAAACCTCGCCATCAGAGGGATCAACCGAGCGTTGCAGACCTTCGCCAGATTTTGAATAAACGCCTTCGATCTCAATTACCAAGTGGTTTTGCGCGGCAAGATCATTAAGGAAAATCGATTCACCGTCGAAGTTAGATGTATCAACTAGTGAGCCGTTAAGAGTTGCTGAGATAACTTTGCGTCCGCAGGCATCGATAAAGGTTGAATAGCCAGGAGTGTTACACGTAAAGACGACCTCAGAGCGCGAATAGAAAGTTTCATCGCCTGTCGTAACATCAAGGCCAACTTCATAACTTTCGATCTCTAGGTGGGCTGCCCGCTCTGCTGCTTCGACACGAGAGATATTAATTCCTGGCACTTGAGGCTCCTTTTGTAGGTATCAATCCAACCATGACATTCTTGCCTCATGGAACGCCCCTCGATTCGAAGTTACAGTATCCGAGGCACCCGAATAACTGAAGCACAGAGGGCGGCGAAATTAGCATTGCAAGAGATTCATGGAATCCCTGTTGAGAATAAAAAGATAGATCTTAAGGAGATTTTTCCGAGTGCAGAAAAGATAATTATGGAGATTGGCTTCGGTATGGGGGAAGCCACAGCCCTCATGGCAGTTCAATCTCCGCAGAACGCATATATCGCGGTGGACCTTCACCCGCCTGGAATCGGCAAGCTACTGTCGCGGATTCAAGAGCAGGGGATTACTAATATCAAAGTAATCGAAGAAGATGTCCATGTAGTACTGCCATACATGATTGAGGATGCAAGCCTTGATGGAGTGCATCTATATTTTCCAGACCCGTGGCCCAAGGTCAAGCACCATAAGCGAAGGATCCTAACTCCAGCTTTTCTCGAACTTATCGCGGCTAAGTTAAAACCTGGCGGCTATATTCACTGCGCAACTGACTGGGTTCCTTATGCGGATTCAATGCGCAGCGTGTTTAGCCAATCACAGAAATTTATAGGGGGAGTCATTGATAAACCTGATTGGCGACCAGTAACGCGTTTTGAAGGACAAGGTTTAGATAAAAACCACGCAGTTACAGACCTGCTGTATTTTCGTAACTAGAAATTTTATTTATGCGTCGAATATGGCGCTCATCATTTGTAAATGGCGTTTCTAT
>CAFBMZ010000030.1_pt1 | contig 14338 bp, 14 predicted proteins | sample 7269111 | NCBI WGS metagenome assembly CAFBMZ01 (sample SAMEA6814078, study PRJEB35770) | uncultured Actinomycetes bacterium | biome: Freshwater; feature: Freshwater reservoir; material: water | place: Czech Republic | collected 2017-05-23 | depth 30m m | reverse complement strand
TGAGATTTGCTCAGTGGCATGGAAGCCATGTCTAGCCCATATTTCATCGAGTAAATCCAATAACGTCTTACCTTCGCTAGCCAAGTCAGTTGCAATTTGCGCCAGTTTGATCGCTGCAGAGATTCCATCCTTGTCATTAACTGTAATAGCATCAACTGCATAACCGAGCGCTTCTTCATAGCCAAAAGTGAGTCCATCAATCTTTGCCAACCACTTAAATCCAGTGAGTGTCTGCTTAAACTGCAAGTTGTAATGCGTTGCAATCTTGCTCAGGATTGTCGATGAAACGATTGAATTTGCCAATATTCCATGTGTGCTGTTTCGAGCGATTATTTCGCCAAGAATTGCACCGAGCTCATCTCCACGTAACATTCGCCAACCGATAGTTGGATCATTAACAGCGGCAGCGCACCTATCTGCATCGGGGTCGTTTGCAATCACTAAATCTGCAGCAAAGGCCCGCGCTGTTTCGAGTGCTAAATCAATGGCACCGGGCTCTTCGGGATTAGGAAAAACGACAGTTGGAAAGTCTGGATCGGGGTGAGCTTGTGCATCCACTAAAATAGGTGAAACAAATCCCGCTTTATGAAAAACACGCAGGAGCGTTTCCGTACCAACGCCATGCATAGCGGTATATACAATCTTTAAATCTCCTGGCTTGGTTGCAATTGCAGCAGTAGTAGATACGTATTTTTCTACGATATCTTCGCTGACAATCTCCCATTGATCACTACGTGGCTGCAACGCGAGTTTCTTAACTGCATCAATATGAGATGCAATCGATTCGTCGGTGGGAGATACGATCTGCGATCCACGATAGTGGATTCCATCGACAGTTCCACCTAAATAGACTTTATATCCATTATCTTGCGGAGGATTATGGCTTGCCGTAACCATAATTCCAACGTCACATTTGAGTTCATTAGTAGCAAAGGCTAAAACTGGAGTTGGCAATGCTCTCGGGAGGATGTAGACCTTCATTCCAGCACCACTCATGATCTGGGCGGTTTCAAATGTGAAATCTTCAGAGCCATGCCGTGCATCGCGCCCGATAACTACAGAAGTTAATCCTCGCTCCTTCATATAGGCCGCGATGGCAGCTGCAGTACGACCAACTACTGCTCGGTTCATTCCCGATGGCCCAGGACGCACGGGTCCGCGCAATCCAGCAGTACCAAACTGCAAAAAGCCAGAGAATGAAGTGCGCAGCTCTGCCTCATTATTTGTATCAAGCCAGTGCTGCAATTGAGCGGCAGTTACTGAATCTGGATCATCTGCGATCCACTCTATTACTTCAGTGCGAAGATCCATGTTCCTAGAATAACTTTGGAATTACGCTTTTGAGAAGTGTTCCCATCCGCTCTGCAGCAGCTTTTCCTGCAGCGATTACCTCTTCGTGGTTGAGTTTTTCTCCCGTTACTCCGGCGGCAGCATTTGTTACTAGTGAGATTCCAAGTATTTCTGCCCCAAGCGCGTGTGCCGCAATCGCTTCAGGAACTGTAGACATTCCGACTAAATCCGCTCCCATCGTGCGCATCATATGGATCTCGGCAGGGGTTTCATACGTTGGTCCGCGCCAGTGGACATAAACGCCTTCATCTAGCGTTGCATCTTGTGCCTTTACAATCTCACGAATCCGCTTGCTATATAAATCTGTTAAGTCAACAAATGTCGCACCAGAGAGTGGGGAGACGGCTGTGAGTGAAATGTGATCGCGGATTAATACTGGTTGCCCAACGCTATAGCTGGTATTAATTCCACCACAAGCATTTGTCAAGATAACTATTTTGCATCCAGCTTTTACTGCTGCGCGCACGCTATGAACAACGGGCTCAACTCCCTTGCCCTCGTAAAGATGTGTGCGACCAAGAAAAACCAGCGCATGAATTTTCTTGCCTTCTGACTCAATAACATACGAGCGGACTTTTCCTGAATGTCCCTCAACTGTTGGTGGTAAAAATCCAGTTAACTCTTCGGCATTGCACTCAAATGCTGGAGTGCCAAGCGCATCAACAGCGCCCACCCAGCCTGAGCCCATCACTAGAGCTATGTCGTGAGTCGCGACTCCCGTTCGCTCCGCTATTTCTTGAGCAGCTAAAGTTGCAGCAGCAATTGGGTCGCTATATAAAAGTTCGCTCTGTGTCATACGTCAATAATGTCACAGAGTATGGTTCCACTTGAAACCGTGGCACCAATTACTGCGCTCAAATTAGCGATAACTCCACTCTTGTGAGCCATTAGTGGCTGCTCCATCTTCATGGCCTCAAGGACTATCACCAAATCTCCCACTTCAACAAAATCACCTTCAGCAACTGCAATTTTCACAACAGTTCCTTGCATTGGGCTTGCTAAGCCCGAACCACTTGAACCTCCAGACATGCTGGCCTTTGCACGATGGCGCTTCACTACTGGTTTTGGAGCATGAACTAAAATCTCAAAACGCTTTCCATTGACCTCGGTTATTAAGTGTTCGGGTGTCATATGTGTTTGAAGAGGTTCAGCTGCCGCACTATAGGCTGGAATTTTATTGACGAACTCGTTCTCAATATAACTTGTGTAGACCTTGAAGTTTTCTGTAAATGAATCATCTTCAAGGATGGCGCGGTGAAAAGTTAGTGCAGTTGCGAGGCCATCAACCTCAAACTCGGCTAGTGCTCTGCGAGCTCTCTCAATCGCCTGCTGTCGATTAGCGCCTGTGACTATTAACTTGGCTAAGAGTGAGTCAAAGTTGCCACCGATTGTATCTCCGCCCTTAAAGCCTGCATCAACACGAACACCAGGGCCAGTTGGGATCACCCATTTAGTAATTCGTCCGGGAGCGGGTAAGAAAGAACGTCCGGGATCTTCACCGTTGATACGAAACTCAATTGAGTGACCGCGAATAACTGGATCATCAAAACCTAAAGCCTCGCCCATTGCTATGCGGAACTGCTCACGAACTAAATCAATTCCAGTGATCTCTTCACTGACTGGATGCTCTACTTGAAGGCGCGTATTTACTTCAAGAAATGAGATGGTTCCATCTAGTCCAATTAAGAACTCACATGTACCAGCGCCAATGTACCCAGCCTCTTTCATAATCGCTTTACTTGAGCGATACAACTCTTCATTTTGAGCATCTGTAAGGAAAGGTGCAGGCGCTTCTTCGACAAGTTTCTGGTGCCTGCGTTGAAGTGAACAGTCGCGAGTGCTGACTACAACTGCATGTCCATGCTTATCCACTAAGACCTGTGTCTCAACATGGCGAGGTTTATCTAAGTAGCGCTCTACAAAACACTCGCCTCGACCAAATCCACTAATCGCCTCACGAACAGCAGAGGCAAAGAGCTCAGGAATCTCCTCCATAGTGCGCGCAACTTTTAATCCACGCCCGCCGCCGCCATGTGCAGCTTTAATTGCAACGGGGAGGCCGTGCTCTTTTGCGAAGGCTGTGACCTCTTCATGGCCTTCAACTGGATCTTTTGTTCCAGCCACCAGCGGCGCGCCAGCCTTTGATGCGATCTTACGGGCTGAAACTTTGTCGCCTAAAGCTCGAATTGCTGCAGGCGGTGGGCCTATCCAGATTAATCCTGCATCAATGACTGCCTGGGCAAAGTTTGCATTTTCCGATAAGAAACCATAGCCAGGGTGAACTGCATCAGCGCCAGATTGCAGTGCAACCGCGATTAGCTTTTCAATATTTAAATAAGTCTGAGTCGCAGTTGAACCAGCCAATGAGAAAGCAAAGTCGGCCATACCGGCGTGAATCGCAGTGCGATCTTCTTCGGAGTACACAGCAACGCTTTCTAGCCCATGATCCTTACATGCTCTAATAACGCGTACAGCGATTTCTCCACGGTTAGCTATTAATACTCGTTTCATTTCATCACCTTAACCTCTGGCCACGTGTATCCCAGTTGCGAAAATGCCTTTCGTAGAAATGGCATTGAGATTCCAACGACGTTCGTGTAATCACCTTCAATTGAAGGTATGAATGGCGAGCTAAAGCCATCGAGAGTAAAACCACCAGCAACATGAAGAGGCTCCTCGGTTGCAATGTAATCGTGAATCTCTTCGTCACTCATTGGGGCAAAGGTAACTTTTGTTGTAACGATGGATGAAATCTCACGATCCTTGCTGGTATCAATAATGCAGTGACCAGTATGTAAAAGTCCAGAGTTTCCTTGCACTCGTTGCGCACGTTCAAAAGCTATTTCAGGGGTTCCTGGCTTACCAAGAGACTGACCATCAAACTCAAATGTCGAATCACAACCGATGATAATTGCAGGAAAATCAATCTTTTCGTGGATTGTGTGAGCTTTAGTAATAGCAAGTGCTATCACCATGTCAGAGGGTGATAGCGAATTGAAAAAATCGGTCTCTTCATCTACGTGACTCACCATAATTAGGGGGTTTAATCCAGCGGCCTCTAGCAAACGTCGTCGTGATGTCGAAGCAGAGGCTAGAACTATTCTTGGCATATTTATCTAATTCCTTCGCCCAAAACGAAAGTTCTCATGCAGTGGTCTACGAAGTTGAGGTAATCCAAAAGAGCTTTTACGGATGACTGGAACCAACTCTTGACGTTTATGAAGTGACATGGCGTGTTCGATAGCAATGACTTCATCTGGAGAAGGCTGGCCATGAATAATTGTGTACTCCATTACAGCGGAATATTTCCATGTTTACGCGCTGGCAATGTATCGCGCTTTGTTCGCAACGTTCTAAATGCCTTAGTTATATAAGCACGAGACTGATTGGGTTCGATGACTGTATCAATTGTTCCTCTCTCGGCCGCAAGATAGGGATTGGCCAAAGACTCGTTATAGTCATTTACTAACTCTGCGCGCTTTGCAGCTGGATCTTTAGCATCTGCAAGATCTTTTCGGTACAAGATATTTACTGCTCCTTGTGCTCCCATGACCGCAATTTCAGCTGTGGGCCATGCAAAGTTAATGTCGCTACCTAAGTACTTAGAGCCCATAACGATAAATGCTCCGCCATAGGCCTTTCGAGTAATGAGAGTAACTAGTGGCACAGATGCTTCGGCATATGCATAGAGCAGCTTTGCTCCGCGCCTGATAATGCCATCCCATTCTTGCTCGGTTCCGGGCAAGAATCCAGGAACATCAACCAGCGTTAAAATTGGAATATTAAATGCATCGCAGAAACGTAAGAATCGCGCCGCTTTTTCACTTGAGTTAATATCAAGAGTTCCAGCTAGCTGCGATGGTTGATTTGCGATAATTCCAACAGATTCACCTTCGATGCGGGCAAAACCTACAACGATGTTCGGTGCATAGAGAGCATGCACTTCAAGGAACTCTGCCTCATCAACTAGTGCTTGGATTAAAATCTTCATGTCATAAGGCTGATTTGTATTATCTGGAATCAAAGTATCTAGCGCAATATCTGATGCTTTCTTTTCCAATGACTCGGTCGGCGGTAAGTGTGGAGCGCTATCCATATTATTTGAAGGAAGATATGAAAGCAGCGCCTTAACATAATCAATCGCATCTGCTTCATTTTCTGCTAAGTAATGCGAGTTACCGGTTCGAGTGTTGTGCGTGCGAGCACCACCCAATGCCTCCATATCGACTTCTTCGCCCGTGACAGTTTTGATTACATCAGGACCAGTAATAAACATGTGTGAAGTCTCATTGACCATAACTGTGAAGTCTGTGAGTGCAGGAGAGTATGCAGATCCACCAGCACACGGACCCAGAATTAATGAGATTTGCGGAATAACACCTGATGAGCGGGTATTTAGACGAAAAATCTTTCCGTAGCCAGAAAGGGAAGCGACACCCTCTTGAATGCGTGCGCCACCCGAGTCATTGATTCCAATCAGTGGAATACCGCTCTTTAATGCAAACTCTGCAATCTTCACGATTTTTTCGGCATGGACTTCACCGAGTGAGCCACCCATAATCGTGAAGTCTTGCGAATAGAGGGCGATAGGGCGACCATCAACTGTTGCGGTGCCAATAACAACTCCATCACCATAAGGACGGGAGTTTTCCATTCCAAACCGAGTTGAACGATGACGCGCAAACTCATCTATCTCAGTAAATGAATCCTCATCGACAAGCATCTCAATGCGCTCTCGGGCAGTGTGCTTACCCTTTGCATGCTGTTTTTCAACGGCGCGGGCCGAACCGGCGTGGACCGCCTCTTCGACTCGCGCGCGTAAATCTTCGATTTTTCCGGCAGTTGTATGCAGATTACGGCTCATACCCCTACGGTACTAGGCGTGGAGATAGAAATGCTAAGTACGGCGCTCGATAGTTCGATAATCAACGCTGCCATTACACAGTACTGGCGAGTAAGCGTGGTTGAACTCACGACTTCAACACAAAGCGATGTGGTGGAGTTAGCTCGCGCAGGAAGTATCCAAGCAGGCCATGTTTTAGCCGCCGAGTATCAAAGTGCAGGACGTGGACGTCTTGCACGAAACTTTGAAGCACCTAAGTCCACTGCACTCCTATTTTCTTTTTATATCGAACCACAAAGAAGTCGTGACGAATGGGGATGGCTTCCACTTTTAGCTGGAACTAGCGTTGCGCAAGTGCTTTCAAAGTATCAAGCACAAGTGAAATGGCCAAACGATATTTTAATTAAAGAAAAGAAAGTATCTGGACTAATTGCAGAGGCAACGGATAAAGGGGTAGTGATCGGGGTCGGAATAAACGTTGGGATGCATACATCTGAGCTGCCAGTACCAACTGCAACCTCACTCTTAATTGAAGGCGAAAGGGAATTAACTCGCAATCAATTAATTGCTCAGTTCCTTGAGAAATTTAAAGAAAACTATACTCATTGGGATCAAGGCAGTGATGAAATTGCGCATGCCTACCAAGTTTTGAGTGCGACTATTGGACGCGAAGTCAGAGTTGAATACCCAGATGGGCGAGTGGAGATTGCATTAGCAAAGGCAATTGGTAACAGTGGAGAGTTGATTTTGGATAACGGATCTCATGTTCAAGCCGGCGACATAGTTCATCTACGATAGTCCTGTGAGCAATTCATTCCCTACCGTAGGCATTATTGGTGCCGGCCAACTCGCAAGGATGAGTGTAGAACCAGCTGCCGGGCTTGGAATAAATCTGCTCTTGCTAGCCCAAGACTCCAACGACAGCGGTGCACAGATTGCAAACCATGTGATTGGAGACTACTCAGATTTGAAAGTGGTTTTAGAGTTTGCAAAACGCTGCGATGTAATAACTTTTGAGCATGAATTAGTTCCGTTGAGCGTGATCAAAGGACTGGAACTAGCTGGACATATTGTCAGACCTGGATCTAATTCTTTTATTTACTCACAAGATAAAAGTCAGATGCGCGAAAGGTTGCGAGCATTTCCTGCTCCGAAATCCAGCGTGATAACCAGCGCGTCAGGAGTTACCGAGTTTCCGCTGATAGCAAAAGCGATTTCAGGAGGCTATGACGGTCGCGGTGTATGGAAAGTCAACTCTTCTGATGAGTTATCAAGAATAATTTCAGAGGTCGGAAAAGTTCTTATTGAAGAGTTAATCGATTTTGATTATGAGATTGCAGTCATGGTGGCGAGATCTCCACATGGGCAGGCAAGCACATGGGTGCCGACTCAAACCATTCAAGTCGATGGAATCTGCACAATGACAATCTCACCAGCTCCGCTCCTAAATCCAGATCTAAGTTCAAAGGCTCAGAAACTTGCATTAGATATCGCGCACGAAGTTGGTGTAGTCGGCGTGATGGCAGTTGAACTTTTTGTAAAGGGTGACCAACTCTATGTCAATGAACTAGCTATGCGCCCACACAATTCAGGCCACTGGAGCATTGAAGGCTCAGTAACTTCGCAGTTCGAACAACACTTAAGGGCGATATTGGACTTACCGCTTGGCGATCCTGCGATGACATCTCCGATTGCAGTGATGGGAAATATTCTAGGATCTAGCAAGGAGGATATGTATCGCCCATATCTACACCTGATGGCCCGTAATCCGCGGTTAAAGTTTCATCAATACAAGAAGGATGTACGCCCAGGCCGCAAGATTGGCCACGTCACACTTCTGGGAGATGACCAAGTAGAATTAACCAAGGAAGTTGCGCACGCCCTTGATTACATGAGCGGAGAAGTCGATGAGTGATGTTGCATTAATCATGGGGTCAGACTCTGATTGGCCAATCATGGAAGAAGCGGCCAAAGTGCTCGACAAGCTTGAGATTTCATATACAGCCGAAGTCATCTCAGCGCACCGAATGCCACTTGAGATGGTTGATTTTGCTCAAAGCGCTGCGGCTAAAGGTATAAAAGTAATTATCGCTGGTGCCGGCGGTGCAGCGCACCTACCTGGGATGGTCGCTTCCCTAACAACATTGCCCGTAATTGGTGTCCCGATAGCTTTAAAAAACTTGGATGGAATGGATTCGCTTCTATCTATAGTGCAGATGCCCGCAGGGATTCCTGTTGCAACAGTCGGTGTCGGTAATGCAAAAAATGCTGCATTACTAGCCGCAAGAATATTGGGAGTTTCTGACAGTGCAGTCTCGGCCAAAGTTAGCGAAGGCTTACAGGAGATTAACGCAGAAGCGAAGGCAAAATCTGCACATTTAAACTCTCGCCGAAATCAAAAGACTGGCTTCTAACTAACGGCTTTGATATTCAATCGCCGGACAACGGTTCATGACGGTTAATAGTCCTGCCGATTGCGCACGTAAGACAGCAGCTTCATCGATTACATCTAGTTGAAGCCAAACGGCCTTAGCACCAATTGCAATTGCCTCATCCACGACTTTTCCAACTAAGGCTGAGTTTACAAAGCAGTCAACAACATCGACCGCAGTCGGAATCTCACTCAAAGTCTTATATCCAATCTCTCCATGCACTATCTCTGCGCGTGGATACACCGGAATAATTCGATGGCCTTTTTCTTGGAGAAGTTTTGCCACTCCGAAAGCCGCTCGATCTGGGTTGTTCCCAAGCCCGACAACTGCCCATGTTTTCATTGCGAGCAGCGAATCGATAACTTCACTCTCTTTAATCTGTGCGTCCCAATGCATGAAACTTCCAACCATTGCTGCGCCATAAATCGCGATCAAGTGCGTTTCGTCCATCGATGATTATTTTATTCTTCACCAATTGACCAATTACTGAAGGATCAAGCTCTCGGTATTCACGCCATTCAGTCAGATGCAAAATGAGATCTGCATCTTTCACGCACTCGGAGACAGATTCGGCAAAGCTAAGGTTAGGAAAACGCTTTCGAGCCGGCTCGATGCCCTTGGGATCATGTACGACTACATTTGCACCCGCTGCATGTAACTGAGCGGCGATATCGAGCGCTGGGGAATCGCGGACATCGTCGCTGTCGGGTTTGAAAGTGGCACCTAGAACTGCGATTTTATACTGGGTCAAATTCTCTGAGAGATCACTTCGAACAACATCGATTACGCGCTGTCTAGCGCGCAGATTAATGGCATCAATCTCTCGCAAAAACTCGAGGGCCTGTTTTGCGCCTAGCTCTTCGGCACGGGCCATAAATGCACGAATATCTTTAGGTAGGCAGCCTCCACCAAATCCAATTCCGGCTTGCAAGAATCGGCTTCCAATTCGAGGATCGTACCCAATTGCCTTTGCCAACACAGTTACATCTCCGCCAGCTGCCTCGCATACTTCAGCCATGGCGTTGATGAATGAGATTTTTGTTGCAAGGAATGAGTTGGCGGCAACTTTTACGAGTTCGGCTGTCGGTAAATCGGCGCGAATCCAAGGAGTACCAAGAGCAATAATCTGTGAGTAGACATCTTTTAGAATCTCTTCAGCGCGATCATTTGCAACGCCAACTACTAAGCGATTAGGAGTTAACGTATCTTCAACGGCAAAGCCCTCGCGCAAGAACTCTGGATTCCATGCAAGATCGGCATGAGGCGCAGTTACTGCAAGTTGATCGCGCAGAGATTGTGCCGTACCAACTGGCACAGTTGATTTACCAACGACAAGAGCGCCTTCCTTTAAGTATGGCGCAATTGCTGAAACTGCTGATCTCACATAGGTAAGGTCAGCAGCAAGTCCATCTTTGCTTTGTGGAGTTCCAACACATACGAAGTGCACATCTGCATCTGCTACAGCAGAAAAATCGGTAGTGAAAGTTAAGCGTCCAGATTTAATCTCTTGTTCTAATAATGTATCTAAGCCAGGCTCGTAAAATGGAAGCTCTCCACGCGAGAGCATTTCAACTTTATTTGGGTCTGTATCGATGCCAATCACGGTAAATCCAAGGGATGACATGCAGGCCGCATGGGTAGCGCCTAAGTATCCGCAGCCAATAACTGAGAGCGTTGAGTTCATGGCCATGAGTTTACTTGAGCGCCCCGCAAGGGTTTTCATCGGCTGTACGAGTCTTAAATTTATCGATAATCACTGGAGTAACTGGGGCGGCCGATGAAGTTGAAGATGCTGAAGGCGATGGGGTGACCTCATCAACTAGAGGTAAATCAAGATTAATTCGATTAAAAAGATCAGGCGCTAAAACTTTGTCCCAAGTCACAACCGAACCCAGGCCGCTGACACGGGCGTTGGCATTACCAAGTGGGATTGTGAGGGTGCGAACTTTGCTCGCCGACAGGTTCTTTAGTTGCTTGGCTAAGGTGAGCAAATCACTTGTGTTGAGCTCTGAGTCGGTTTTTACAGTCGCAATTGCGGCGTTAAAAACATTTAGTAACTTAACTGGATTTAGCAAGACTCCAGTACTTGTTACTTTTCGCAGAACTGCACTCATGAACTGTTGCTGACGTTGCATTCGTCCTAAATCACCCATGCCATCAAAATCGCGAGTGCGAACATACTTTAAAGCTTCAACACCATCTAGCGTGTGGACGCCCGCACTCATAACCAAGTGACTTTTTGGATCATTAATATCTCTCTTGGAGCAGACTTCGATTCCACCAAGAGAGTCAACTACATCGGCAAAACCGGCAAATCCAATTTCAATATAGTGATCTATTCTGACTCCAGTTTCATTTTCAATTGTCTGAATCAGAAGTGGCGCTCCGCCCCATGCAAATGCGGCATTTATCTTTCCATTTGCAGCAGAAACAGTTCTGTCTTTATATAGCGAAGACTGATGCTCTGGAATTACAACAAGTGAATCTCGTGGAATAGAAATAATGGTCGCTTTGTCTCGCGCTTTACTAATATGAACCAAGAGCATTGTGTCGGATCTGGCACCGGCGGCAGATTTCGTTGTTCCAACGCGCAAGAGTTTTGACTGCTCTTTTGTGAGACCTGCACGGGTATCAGAGCCGACTAATAAATAGTTCAGAGCCGTTGTTGGCTTCTCTGGACGATTTTCTATGGATCCAAAGACATCGACACGTTTGATAGCACCACTTATCTGCCCCAAGCCAAGCCAGGCGATGGCTGAAACTGCGACAATAGCCAAAGAGAGTGATGTAATAATTCGGATTGGTCGCGTCGTTTTCACAGGCGAAGACTACTTCAGCGATACGGTGGTGGGGTTATGAAGACATCAGCAAATGAGTTATATGGCTCACCGAAGCGTGAAATCTCGGTAATCCTGCCAGTTCGTAACGAGGCACTGCACCTAGTTGACGCTGTCAATGCAATTTTGACTCAGGATTTTCTCGGCTCGCTTGAAGTAATTCTGGCCGTTGGACCCTCTGTCGACTCGACGGAGCAGATCGCTCGTGGTTTAGCGTTAGCAGATCCTCGAGTCGTTGTCGTTGCAAATCCATCTGGTCGCACGGCGGCGGGTCTAAATATTGCAGTTAAAAAATCTCAGTATTCAATCATTGTGCGTGTAGATGGACACGCAGAGATTCCAAGCAATTATTTATCGTTGGTGTTAGAAACTCTTACCCAAACAGGTGCGGTAAACGTTGGCGGCGTCATGGCTGCGGTTGGAAAGAGTTTATTTGAGCGTTCAGTTGCACGAGCAATGCGTAGCCCGCTCGGAGTTGGTGCATCTCGCTTTCACACAGGTGGTGTTGCTGGCGAAGTCGATACAGTTTATTTAGGCGCATTTAGAAAAGAGGCCCTGCTAGCAGTAGGAGGCTTTGATGAACGTTTCACTCGTGCTCAGGATTGGGAGTTAAACCATCGGCTCCGTGTAGCGGGCGGTTCTATCTTTTTTGATCCACGTTTAGTTGTGACATATCGTCCTCGCGCCAGCGTGAGCGCACTTGCTCGACAGTATTTTGAATATGGCCGATGGCGGCGAGTGGTTTCACGACATCATGAAGGAACAATCAACTATCGATATTTAGCGCCACCTTTTACGGTTCTAGTTTCAATACTTTCCTTATTGGGAGGTTTTTTAATTTCAACAATTCTCCTTGTTCCAGCTCTTATTTATGCGCTTTTCATTCTCGTAGCCTCGCTGTTAATTGGAAAATCTATCGGCGAAGTAATTTCACTCCCACTTATTCTCTTGACAATGCATATCTGTTGGGGAATGGGTTTCCTAACTTCACCTAAGTCTCTTGTTCAGTAAGGTAGCCTTACCCCTGTGAGCACATCAATTCAGGCACCAAAACAGGTGTATGAGCCTTTTCGCAAAGGTCTGCCTCCGCTCATTCGTTACTGGAAATCACTGTGGTCCCGCCGTACTTTTATTGCAGAGTATTCGCGCTCTGAGCTTCGCCAAAAACACTTTGACTCATTCTTTGGTCAGATGTGGTTGGTGCTAAACCCGTTACTCCTATCTGGTGTTTATTTCCTACTGATCGTCATTATCCGAGGCTCATCCGATAGCACACGGTATGTCCACTTAACGTCGACGCTTTTTCTCTTCTATTTAGTGTCAAACTCACTGACAAGTGGCGTCAAAGCTGTTACTGGTGGGCAACGCTTAATATTAAATACCGCTTTTCCACGAATAATGCTTCCCATATCTGCAGTTTTGATATCAGTTTATAAATTTTTACCCACATTTGTAGTTTTTCTAATTATTAGAACTGTCTTAGGCGTGCCTTTTTCTTGGCAGATGTTTTGGTCAATACCCATCTTGCTGATTACAATCTTGTTGTCATTGGGGCTTGCAATTACAATCTCTTGCATCAATGTTTATTTTCGCGATATTGCAAGTTTTCTACCCTATTTAACTCGGACAATTCTCTATCTTTCGCCCGTTCTTTATGAGGCATCAGCGCTCTCGCCTAAAATAAGAAAATTTGAAGTCCTCAACCCACTATTTTCAATACTTGATAGCTGGTCGGCGGTGTTAGTCCACGGTCAGGCACCTGCAACCTCAAACCTCTTGATTTCGCTAGCTTGGGCGCTCGGAGTTTTTCTCAGTGGAACCTATTTTTTCCTTTCAAGGGAGCGTGAATTTGCCGTCCGCCTCTAATACTCATAAGACTAATGAGATCGCAGTTTCAGTTCGCGGACTTGGTCTCACATACACAACTGCAATTGAGCGCAGACCTACGTTAAAGGCGCGCGTGAAATCTCTGGGGCGAGGCACTAAGCAGACACGTGTAATCAGAGCACTCGATAATGTAAATCTCGATGTTGAGTATGGCCATGTATTAGGTGTTATTGGGACAAATGGCGCCGGTAAATCATCAATGATGCGGGTCATTGGCGGCATTATTCCTCCAACGCAGGGGCGCGTCGAAGTCTTCGGAAGTGTAAGCACCTTGTTAGCTCTAGGCGTTGGTTTTAATCCATCTATGTCTGGCCGGGATAACGTTTTCTTAGGTGGATTAGCCGCTGGAATGTCACGCGAACAGATAGAGGATCATTTTCAAGAGATCGCAGATTTCTCCGAACTCGGAGATGCCATCGATTCACCGATGCGTACATACTCTTCTGGAATGTTTTCTCGGCTAGCTTTCTCTGTTGCTGCAACAGTGCGCCCTGACATCTTGATTGTGGACGAGGCGCTGAGTACGGGAGATGCGAAGTTTAAAGAGAAATCACTCAATCGAATAAAAGAGTTGCGCAGTGATGACAGAGCTCTGATACTGGTCAGTCATGCGATGGGAACTTTACGTGAAATTTGTAATGATGTTGTTTGGCTCCATAAAGGTGTTTTAGTGCAACGCGGCGAACCTAATGCAACAATCGATGCATACCAAGAGTTCTTGCAGGTAAGAAGGAGCGCAGCCTCCGATGAGGATGTATAAGAGTTTTGTTTTAGCTGTAATTATCCTAGCTTCAACTTTATTACCGGCATCTGCCGAAGTCATTCCATCAGAGTTTAATCTCCATGGGGCTGGATATGGGCATGGAGTCGGTATGTCTCAAATGGGAGCCAGGTATATGGCTTTAACGGGGCAAGCACCAGATCAAATTCTGAAGTATTTCTATAAAGATGTAGAGATTAGTTCGATGGATGATTCAAAGCTTCTGCGT
>CAFBMZ010000029.1_pt1 | contig 14702 bp, 12 predicted proteins | sample 7269111 | NCBI WGS metagenome assembly CAFBMZ01 (sample SAMEA6814078, study PRJEB35770) | uncultured Actinomycetes bacterium | biome: Freshwater; feature: Freshwater reservoir; material: water | place: Czech Republic | collected 2017-05-23 | depth 30m m | reverse complement strand
TCTAATATTGTCTTCATGGGCATGGGTGAGCCTCTTGCCAACTACAACGCTGTTATGCGTTCGGTTCGAAATATTACCGATCCAAATCCTGATGGTTTAGGAATCAGTGCACGTTCGGTCACAGTCTCAACAGTTGGCTTGGTTAATGGGATTGAAAAACTAACCGAAGAAGGCCTTGCAGTTACATTGGCAGTCTCACTTCATACTCCAGATGATGAACTTCGTGACACCTTGGTTCCTATTAATTCGCGCTGGAACATTCGTGAAGTATTGGCGGCAGCTGATGCATATGAAAAGCGAACGGGCCGTCGTTATTCGATTGAGTACGCTCTCATTAGAGATATCAATGATCAATCGTGGCGTTCGGACCTACTGGGTCGCCTCTTAAAGAATCGAAACGCGCATGTGAATTTGATTCCGCTCAATCCCACCCCAGGCTCTAAGTGGACTGCATCACGTCGCGAGGATGAGGCCGAATTTGTCCGCATCTTGGAGAGCTATGGAGTCCCGGTTACGGTTCGCGATACACGTGGGCGTGAAATCGATGGCGCATGCGGGCAGTTGGCTGCGGCAGAAAAAACCAAAACAGACTAGTTACCTTTTCTTACACTTGGTAGGCTCGTAACCATGGACAAGTTAACGAACTTCATCAATGGAAAAGCCGTCGAGAGTACATCCGGCCAGACTTCATCACTTATTAATCCTTCGACTGGTGCTGCTTATGCAACTGCGCCAAACTCAAATGCCGCCGATGTAGATGCCGCATTTAATGCCGCAAGTAATGCATTTGCTGGATGGCGTGATTCAACACCTTCCCAGCGCCAACGCGCCTTATTAAAGATCGCTGATGCAATTGAGGATCGACAAAGTGAAGTCATCGAGATTGAATGCCGAAATACAGGAAAACCGATTTCTTTAACAACATCAGAAGAAGTTCCACCTATGGTCGATCAAATTCGATTCTTTGCAGGGGCTGCACGAAACCTCGAAGGAAAATCTGCGGGCGAGTACATGCCGGGTATGACATCAATGATTCGCCGCGAGCCAGTAGGTGTCATTGGTCAAGTGACTCCATGGAACTATCCAATGATGATGGCGGTCTGGAAATGGGCACCAGCAATCGCTGCAGGAAATACCGTTGTTCTCAAGCCAAGTGATACAACACCAGCATCCACTGTATGGATGGCCCAATTAATGTCAGAGTTTTTGCCAGATGGAGTATTCAACGTTGTATGTGGTGAGCGCGAAACAGGTCGAGCAGTCGTTGAACATAAGCGCCCTGACATGGTTTCAATTACAGGATCAGTTGGAGCTGGAATTCAAGTTGCACAATCTGCTGCGACTCAACTCAAGCGCGTGCATCTAGAGCTCGGCGGTAAAGCACCTGTCGTTGTCTTTGCAGATGCTGATTTGCCAGCCGCGGCCGAAGCGATCGCAATCGCAGGCTATTTCAACGCCGGCCAGGACTGCACGGCCGCCACGCGAGTAATAGTTCAAGAGGCCGTGTACGAAGATTTTGTAGCGTTACTGACTGAGCAAGCCAAAGCAGTGGCGATTGGCGCTCCCGATGAAGATGTATTCCTGGGTCCAGTCAATAACGCCAATCAGTTGGCAAGGGTCTCTGGCTTCCTCGAGCGGGTTCCTGCTCACGCAACAGTGATGGCCGGCGGTACGGCCCTTGATCGCCCGGGCTTCTTCTTCCCAGCGACAGTGGTTGCGGGGTTACACCAAGATGACGAGATGATTCAGAGTGAAATCTTCGGGCCAGTGATTACGGTGCAAAAGTTTGTAGATGAGGCCGATGCCGTCGCCAAGGCAAATGGCGTTGAGTACGGTCTGGCCTCAAGCGTGTGGACCAAAGACCACGGCCGAGCTATGCGCATGGCTAAGGCCTTTGACTTTGGCTGCGTCTGGATAAATACCCACATACCTGTCGTTGCTGAGATGCCACATGGTGGCTTTAAACGTTCGGGGTATGGCAAAGACTTGTCGGCCTACGGATTTGAAGATTACACGCGAATTAAGCACGTCATGACTAATCTTGGGGCATAGTATTTGCGCCAGAACCTATAACTCCAGAACCTATAACTAAGGAGCACATCACCATGGCAACAGAGCGATCCCTTTCACCTGAAGCGCGTTCAATCCTTGGCGCTGGCATTTCTCGCCGTAGCGTTTTAGCTGGCGCAGGCGGATTGGGAGCTGCCAGCTTACTTGCAGCATGTGGTGGTTCGGGCGGTGACGCTGCGTCATCCGAGAACACAGTGCGCTGGGGTAACTGGCCGCTGTATTTAGATTTCGATGCAGACACTAAAAAATATCCAACCCTTGATAAGTTTACGACGCAGACAGGAATCGATGCTGCGTACTTTGAAGATTACAACGATAACGATGAGTTCTTCGGAAAAGTTCAAGCCCAACTTAAATTAGGTGAAGATATTGGCTACGACGTTGTGACTCCAACTGACTGGATGGCTGCGCGTTGGATTCGCTTGGGATACTCACAAAAATTTGATCTAGCTAATATTCCAAATGCCGGAAATATTTTAGACTCACTTGCATCACCATCATATGATCCAAATCGTGAATCAACTTTAACGTGGCAGGGAATCATGTCTGGTTTTGGTTGGAACACAGAGAAAAATCCAAAGGGTATCCATACACTCGATGAGCTTTTTGCGCCACAGAACAAGGGAAAAATTGTTGTACTTACCGAAATGCGCGACACCATCGGTGTAATTTTGTTGGCGCAAGGTGTCGACATTACGAAGGTTACTGAAGATCAATTCATGAACGCTGTCGATTTTATGGCTGCAAAAATTTCAGATGGCTGGATTCGTGGTGTTAAAGGCAATGAATACGCTGAAGATTTAACGTCAGGTGATGCAACTGCTGTCATTGGCTGGTCAGGGGATATGTTCATTCTCTCAAGTGAGAATGAAGGCAAGTTTGATTTTGCGATTCCAGACTCTGGCGGAACGATTTCTGGTGATAACTTAATGATTCCTTCCACTGCATCGGCTTCAGGAAAAGCCAATGGTGAGAAGTTAATTAACTATTACTACGATCCAGCAGTTGCCGCTGAAGTTGCTGCCTACGTTAACTATGTATGTCCAGTGAAAGGCGCACAGGCCGAGATGGAAAAGATCGCACCTGAGCTTGCAACAAGTGAGTACATATTCCCAAGTGATAAGACCGCATCACGCCTACATGTATTTCGTTCATTGACACCTGATGAGGAAACAAAATGGGCAGAGGCATTCCAAAAGGCTCAAGGCAACTAGGTTACTCGTGGCTATTGATCCCATCGACGCTCGAGGCGACTTACGTCTAACTAGAATCACTAAGTCTTACGGTGATTTCACTGCCGTTGATGATTTGACGCTCACGATTCCAAAAGGCTCTTTCTTCGCACTCCTTGGACCATCCGGCTGTGGTAAAACAACCACACTGCGAATGGTCGCTGGATTAGAGGAGCCAACAGTCGGAAGTATTCACTTGGGCGAAACTGATATCACTACAACACGTCCTTATCAACGTCCGATTAATACGGTCTTTCAAAACTATGCGCTCTTTCCACACTTAACGATCTTTGAAAATATCGCATTTGGACTTCGTCGTCGCGGTGTTAAAGACGTTAAAGAGCAGGTCGATAAAGTACTTAATCTCGTTGAACTTCCACATTTAGCTGGACGTAAACCAACCCAGCTATCTGGTGGCCAACAGCAGCGCATTGCGCTGGCACGTGCGATCGTTAATCGCCCAGCACTTTTACTACTTGATGAGCCACTGGGTGCACTTGATTTGAAGCTGCGTCGACAGATGCAGATCGAACTCAAGTGGATTCAACGCGAAGTTGGTCTAACTTTCGTACACGTCACACACGATCAGGAAGAGGCCATGACTATGGCCGACACTATCGCCGTGATGAATGAGGGCAAGATTGAGCAGATGGGATCGCCTGCAGATTTATACGATGATCCTGAGACTGCATTCGTTGCTAACTTTTTGGGACAATCAAATCTCATTAAGGGCAGAATTGATGGCGGCGATGGTGAGAATTTAGTAATTGATCTCTTTGGTCAGAAAGTTTCAATGCCAAAGTCTCGAAGCCACGCAGTTGATAACTCACTCTATGCCGGCATTCGTCCAGAGAAGTTCCGAATTTCTCGTACGGGAACCGAGGTTCGCGGAAATAACCTCACGGGTGGTCGGATCGAAGATGTTTCATACATCGGCGTGAGCACGCAGTACGTTGTTGCGATGCCTTGGGGACAAGAGTTGATGGTCTTTGAACAAAACGACGATGGGGTTCCACCGTTTAATAAAGGTGAAGAAGTTGTCATCTCGTGGGAGCCAAGCTTTACTTTTGGACTTCGCGGCGATGAAGATGTTGAGGCGGGCACAGAGGTAAATCCTGAGGAGATCGACGAGTAATGAGCATTACCTTGCCAAAGGTACGCGTTCCTTACCTATTGTTATTTCCAGGTTTCGCATTTCTCTTTACCTTCTTCATCTTGCCGATTATAAATTTAGCTCAAACATCGACGCAGACACCCATATCTGGCGGAGATACAGGTCAGTACGAACAGACTCTCGCCTTTAGTAACTATGTCAATGCTTTCATAGATAACCGCGAACAGTTTGCTCGATCATTTGTATATGCGACCCTTGCAACGATATTTGCACTAGCGATTGCATATCCACTGGCCTATGCAATCGCATTCAAATCTGGCAAGTTCAAAAATATTCTCTTGGTTTTAGTTGTTGCTCCGTTCTTTACATCTTTCTTACTTCGAACCATTGCCTGGAAGCAGATTTTGGGAGAAGAGGGTTTCCTGGTACCCACTCTTCGTAATCTGCATATTTTGGGCCAGCAGACCACAATTACATCGACGGCCGTAGCCGTAGTTGCTGGAATGACATATAACTTTTTGCCTTTTATGACTTTGCCACTTTATGCATCCCTTGAGCGCATTGATCCACGGACTATTGAGGCATCAGGTGATCTTTACGCAAATGGCATCACAACTTTTCGAAGAGTGACCATGCCCCTATCACTTCCGGGGGTTGTTGCCGGAACTTTGCTGACATTTATCCCAGCTGCAGGTGATTATGTAAACGCTTCAATCTTAGGCAGTCCTAATACAAAAATGATTGGTAACGTGATTGAGTCCCGTTACTTTAAAATCGTTGATTATCCAACTGCCGCAGCGCTTTCATTTACTTTGATGGCGGCAATTCTTATTCTCGTCACCCTTTATATTCGCAAAGCTGGAACGGAGGAGTTGGTATGAGTTCAAAGGTTAAAGATGCCTCAATTCCAACTATTCCTTTTAGGGCACGTTTATCACGTTGGTTTGGACGCAACCTCTTGCGCATTTATATGATTTTTGGCTTTACCTATCTCTTTATTCCAGTGGCATACACATTTGCATTTTCATTTAATGATTCAGGCAAAAGTAATTTAATCTGGAAGGGCTTCACGCTAGGAAACTGGCAAAATCCATGCGGTGCTCCACAAATCTGTAACGCACTTGGTAATTCAATTAAGATTGGGTTATTGGCCACGACTTTTGCAACAATCTTGGGAACAATGATCGCCTTTGCAATCGGGCGCTACCAATTTAAAGGCCGTTCAAGTTCAAACTTGCTTATCTTCTTGCCGATGGCTACTCCTGAAATTGTTCTCGGTGCATCATTGCTCTCGCTCTTTTTGGTATTCAAAATTAACCCAGGTTTTTGGCCAACGGTTATTGCTCACGTCATGTTTTGTATTTCATTCGTTGTTGTTACGGTTAAAGCCCGTATTGCAAGCCTTGATCCACGTCTTGAGCAGGCAGCGATGGATTTGTATGCCAACGAACTTGAAACATTCCGACGAGTTACGCTGCCATTAGTTGCACCTGGAATCGCAGGAGCCGCCCTCTTGGCCTTTTCACTCTCATTCGATGACTTCATTATCACTAACTTTAACTCGGGAACTTTGATCACCTTTCCAAAGTTTGTCTATGTTGCCGCCGCCCGCGGAATTCCCGCACAGGCAAATGTCATTGGCTCCTCGATGTTTTTCTTAGCTTTGGCTATTGTTATAGCGGGGCAGATAGTAAATCGCCGCAAAGCGCGCTAAAGTCTGACAGTATCCATAGCGAACCACAGGGAGTTAAAAGAAAACCTGCGTTATGGGGTTAGGTTCCGGAGGACCCGGGCCAACTTTTAGCGATTGAAGGGGTGATTCCGGTTAAGGCCGGATAGCACGATGGCAACCATCGACCCCAGCGTTCTCAAACACCTCAGTCATATGCAGCCAGCACTGTATTGGCTCGATGAAGATCCACTAGAGCCAGTAGCTCATCCAACATTGGTTGGCGATGCCACAACGGATCTTTGCATTGTGGGCGCTGGGTACACAGGTTTATGGACGGCGCTTCTTGCAAAAGAACAAAATCCAGAGCGCGAAGTTATTGTGCTCGAACAACGTGAAACCGGCGCCGGTGCATCGGGGCGCAATGGTGGTTTTTGTAGTTATTCACTGACCCATGGGTTCATGAATGGCTATAGCCGATTTAAAGATGAGATGGCGATCATCGAACGGATGGGCCGTGAAAATTTAGATGGAATAGAAGCCACAATTAAGAGATATAACATCAACTGTGACTTTGAATGGAACGGTGAGCTTCGAGTTGCCATTGAAGATTGGCAGATGAAGTCAATGATTGAAGAGGCAAATCTGCGCAACTCTTTCGGCGACAATGTAGAGCTCTTATCTGCCGAAGAAGTACAGGCACGGGTTAAATCTCCACTTTATAAAGGTGCGTTATGGGATCCTGATGGAACTGCACTAGTTGATCCAGCACGTTTGGTGTGGGGATTAGAGCGTGCATGCCTACAACTCGGAGTGAAGATTTTTGAAAATACTCACGTCGAATGGTTGGAGCGCACAAGTAGTGGAATGATTGTTCATACTCCTTATGGAAGTGTCTACGCACAAAAAACCGCCCTAGCAACAAATGTTTTCAAATCACTTGTGCGACGTGCTCATAAATATGTTGTTCCAGTTTATGACTTCCAACTTGTCACCGAACCATTGAGTCCAGAGCAACTCGAATCTATTGGATGGAAAGAGCGCGAAGGTCTATCTGATGCTGGCAATCAATTTCATTATTACCGTATGACTAAAGACAATGAGATTTTATGGGGCGGTTATGATGCAATCTATAACTTCCGAGGAAAAGTGCGCCAAGAGTATGAATCCGATGCCGAAACATATGCGCATCTGGCCCAAGCATTCTTGGAGACTTTTCCGCAGCTAAAGGGTATTAAGTTCACACATGGATGGGGCGGTGCAATTGATACCTGCTCGCGTTTCTCTCCTTTTTGGGGCAAGGCCTACCGTGGACGCGTCGCATATGTCATGGGCTATACAGGATTGGGCGTTGGCTCAACTCGCTTTGGCGCTCAGGTGATGTTGGATCTTTTAGATGGCGTAGATAACGAACGAACTCGACTTTCAATGGTGCGAAAGAAGCCATGGCCATTTCCACCTGAGCCCTTTAGATTCATCTTTATCCGATTAACTCAATGGTCGATTAACCGTGCCGATGAAAAGCAGGGCAGGCGCAACCTATGGCTCAAACTTCTAGACTTACTCGGTTTGGGTTTCGATTCCTAAAGCTTTGCGCCTATTCTTAGAGGTATGACCAACCACGGCAATATGTATGGGCCTGACTTTACATTTTTGGGCATTGATCGCTGTGATTTAGATATTGCCGCGACATTTTCTGATGCAGATGTAGTAATCGTTGGTGCGCCAATTGATAGCGGTACTTCTCATCGCTCAGGTGCAAAGTTTGGTCCACAAGCCATTCGTGGAGGGGATTACCTGCCACATGATGGTCAACGTCCGCATCTAGCACTTCGCGTCGACTCATTGAAGGCGATGAAGGTTGTTGATGCTGGGGATTTAATGATGCCCGGCGGAGATTTAGTTGCATCACTTGAAGTATTGGCTCAAGCAACCGAAAAAATCTCTAGGGCAGGTGCAATTCCAGTCATTCTTGGCGGAGACCATTCAATTGCATCGGCAGATGTTGCAGGTATTGCACGCCATCGTGGTTTAGGAAAAATATCCATGATCCACTTTGATGCACATGCCGATACAGGCGAGGATCAATTTGGCGCGTTAATTGGTCATGGAACCCCCATGCGCCGTTTAATCGACACCGGCACTGTGCGCGGAGATCGCTTTTTACAGTTAGGCCTTCGCGGTTATTGGCCGGATGCTAAAACTCTGGATTGGATGCGCGATCAGGGTATGCGCTCATATGAGATGACTGAAATTCACCACCGAGGATTAAATGCGGTACTCGATGAGTCCTTTGCGATTCTCACTGATGGCTGCGACGGAGTCTTTTTGTCCGTAGATATCGATGTTGTTGATCCAGGAATGGCCCCAGGCACTGGTACACCGGAGCCGGGTGGAATGACAAGTCGCGAACTTCTCGAATCGGTTCGCCGAATCTGTTTGGAGCTACCAGTTGTAGGAATCGACGTTGTTGAAGTTGCGCCCGCATTTGATAGCGCTGACATAACCGCAATCTTGGCAAATCGCGTTGTCCTAGAAGCTCTGAGTGCAATTGCAAAGAGACGTTCCGGTGAGAAATATTCACCAACACAAAATCTTCTGGATCGCTAAATGCGTCAAGTAGTAATTTTAGGCTCTACTGGCTCTATAGGTAGGCAGGCCCTGGAAATTATCTCTGCCAATCCCGATCAGTTTCGAGTTATTGCAATTACCTCTGCGGGAACTAACCCCGCACTTGTTATTGAGCAAGCCCGAGGTTTTAACGTTGAGTACGTTGGAGTTGTAAATAATGCAGATGTGATTGCTCAAGCTCTACCTGGTGTCAAAGTCATTGGCGGTAAGTTTGCTTCAACTGAGATTGCATCGATTGAGTGTGATGTTGTACTCAATGGCATTACTGGATCAATAGGTCTTGGGCCGACGCTTGCAGCTTTAGATGCTGGAAACACATTGGCGCTGGCAAATAAAGAATCACTCGTTGCTGGTGGTGACTTAGTCATGTCAAAGGCACGAGAGCATCAGATAATTCCCGTTGACTCGGAGCACTCAGCGATTTGGCAGTGTGCATTAGCTGGTAAGAAAAATGAGATTAGAAAATTAGTACTTACTGCAAGTGGTGGCCCATTTGTAGATCGCGATGACTTAAGTACTGTCACGGTGGCCCAAGCGCTTAAACATCCAACATGGAGTATGGGATCTGTTGTAACAATCAACTCTGCAACTCTTGTTAATAAAGGGTTAGAGATTATTGAAGCCCATCACCTATTTTCAATGCCGTACAGCGCAATTGATGCAGTGATACATCGCCAATCTGTAGTTCACTCAATGGTCGAATTTATTGACGGCTCAACGATTGCACAGGCAAGTCCGCCAAATATGAAAGGGGCTATTTCGTACGCCTTAAACTTTGGGCATCGACTTGCAGATTCCACTCAACCAATAGATTGGAAAACTCCACATTCCTGGAGCTTTGAGCCGATAGATACGGCCAAATTTCCAGCAATCGCCCTAGCCAGACACTGCGGCGAACTTGGTGGAGCTATGCCTACAGCCTTTAACGCCGCAAACGAGGTTGCCGTAGCCGCCTTTATCTCAGAAAAAATCGCATTTACCTCAATTATTCCTCTGGTTGAATCAGTTGTTGGATTAGTTAATGCGCCATCGCCGCTTCGTGATTTAGACGATGTCAGTCATGTCGAAGATAATGCTCGAGCCCTAGCTCATGAATACCTATTACGATTGGCCCCATAATGCAGATTCTCGGAATCCTCGCCTTTGTCGTTGCCCTACTTATCTCTGTAATGATTCACGAGTTTGGGCACTATCTAACGGCTAAACACTACGGCATGAAGGTCTCAGAGTTTTTCTTGGGTTTTGGTAAACGGATATTTTCTCGCCAACGAGGTGAAACTGAGTTCGGAATCAAAGCGATCCCGGCAGGAGGGTACTGTCGCATAGAGGGCATGACCCCACGAGATTCGATGCCAGAGGGTGAAGAATCGCGAGCTTTCTACCGCGCAAGCTCTGGAAGAAAACTAGTTGTCTTGGGTGCAGGATCATTTCTACACTTTGTCATCGGTTACGTACTTCTCTTCACACTTTTTGCCGCCGTTGGAACAACACAGGTTTTGCCGATTATCGGTGAGGTAATAAAGGGCTCTGCTGCGCAATCGGCGGGTATGCAGGTTGGCGATGAGATCACATCCATCAACGGTAAGAAAATAACTGACTGGTATAACGACGTACATACAATCCGTAACTCTCACGGCAAAGAGCTCTCCTTTGAGATTATGCGTGATGGCCAGAAGTTGATAATTACTGCAACGCCACGTCTAGAAACAGTCGATGGCCAGAAGAGATATCTCCTTGGAATTATTAATGAGGCAGGCGTGCGTCGCTCGGGTATTTTTACCTCGTTCAAGAATGCAGGCATTGTTACTAAGGATTTCTTGGTTGAAAGTGTTAAATCTCTAGCAAAGCTACCCTCTAAGATTCCGGCTCTGTGGGGTCAAACTGTCAATGGCCAGACCAGAGATGCCAATGGTTTAGTCGGTGTAGTCGGGGTTGCGCGAGTATCCGGACAGGCAATTGGTAGTGGTGATCTATCTGTGATGGAGCGACTTGCCACATTTATTCTCATCATCGCGAGTTTAAATATCTTTGTTGGCCTCTTTAACCTTTTGCCAATCCTGCCTCTAGATGGTGGCCATATGGCCGTTGCAATCATCGATGAGATACGTGCATTTGCTGCAAGGCTGCGAGGTCGTCCCCGTCCTGCAGCTATTGATGTCACGGTTCTAACGCCGATAACGATGGTGGTCTTTGTGATCTTGGCTGCGCTGACAGTTCTCTTGCTTGTGGCAGATATCGTCAATCCAGTCGTTCTCAATCTTTAGCGCGCAGGCGATTCTTACGGCAGAATAGCGACATGGTCGATTTAGGTATTCCAAGCGCTCCGCCACCAACCCTTGCTCCACGTCGAAAGACCAAGCAGTTAATGGTGGGAAAAGTCGGAGTGGGCAGTGATTCACAGGTAAGCGTCCAGTCGATGTGCACCACGCTTACATCTGATGTCAATGCAACACTTCAGCAGATCGCCGAGTTAACCGCAGCTGGCTGCCAGATTGTCCGAGTCGCTGTGCCTAGTCAGGACGATGCCGATGCTCTTGCACAGATCGCTAAAAAATCTCAGATCCCAGTTATTGCAGATATTCATTTCCAGCCAAAGTACATCTTTGCCGCCATCGATGCAGGCTGCGCTGCAGTTCGCGTTAATCCTGGCAATATCAAGCAGTTTGATGACAAAGTCAAAGAGGTTGCAAAGGCTGCTGGAGACGCTGGGATCCCAATTCGCATTGGTGTAAATGCTGGATCACTTGATCCGCGAATTCTTGCAAAGTATGGAAAGGCAACACCAGAAGCCCTTGCAGAGTCAGCACTGTGGGAGGCCTCGTTATTTGAAGAGCATGGTTTTTCAGATATCAAAATATCCGTTAAGCATCATGATCCAGTAACAATGGTAAAGGCATATCGTCTTTTGGCCGCTCAGTGTGATTATCCGTTGCACCTAGGCGTAACGGAGGCGGGACCGATTTTTCAAGGCACGATTAAATCATCAACGGCATTTGCGATTTTATTAGCCGAAGGTATTGGCGACACTATTCGTGTCTCACTTTCAGCGCCTCCTGTAGAAGAGGTCAAAGTAGGAATCTCAATTCTAGAGTCTTTAAATCTTCGCCAACGTAAACTTGAAATTGTCTCCTGTCCATCATGTGGGCGTGCACAAGTTGATGTATATACATTGGCCGAAAAAGTACAAGCGGGCTTGCAGGGAATGACTGTGCCATTACGTGTTGCAGTAATGGGTTGTGTCGTTAATGGCCCAGGGGAGGCACGCGAAGCCGATCTAGGAGTTGCATCTGGAAACGGTAAAGGACAGATTTTCGTAAAGGGCGAAGTAATCAAGACAGTGCCTGAAGCGATGATTGTTGAAACCTTAATCGAGGAAGCGATGCGATTGGCCGATGAAATGCAAGCCGCTGGCGTTGCATCCGGTGCTCCTACCGTTGATGTTGGATAGGCTCACCCCATGTTGAAAATGTCTACGCTTTTTTTGCGTACCCTGCGCGATGATCCAGCCGACGCTGAGGTTGCTAGCCACCGCTTGTTAGTACGTGCCGGATATATTCGCCGAATTGCAGCAGGCATCTATTCATGGCTGCCACTAGGTGTGATCACACTTCGCAATATCGAAAACGTAGTTCGCCAAGAGATGGATCAGGCAGGATTTCAAGAGGTACATTTTCCAGCACTTCTACCACGCGAGGCATATGAGACTACAAATCGCTGGGAAGAGTACGGGCCTTCACTTTTTCGTCTCCAAGATCGCAGAGGCGCAGACTATTTATTAGGTCCAACCCACGAAGAGATGTTTACGCTCATGGTTAAGAGCGAGTATTCATCGTACAAAGACTTGCCGCTCTCTATCTATCAGATTCAGACTAAGTACCGTGACGAGGCCCGTCCTCGCAGTGGAATCATCAGAGGTCGCGAATTCGTCATGAAGGATTCTTACTCATTTGATATCGACGATGCCGGTCTTGATGTCTCTTATCAAAAGCACCGTGATGCATACATCAGTTGTTTTAATCGGCTGGGGATGAAGTACAACATTGTTAAGGCAGTTTCGGGCGCTATGGGTGGATCGAAATCTGAAGAGTTTTTAGCACCATGTGAAACCGGGGAGGACACATATGTTTTGTGTCCCAACTGTGGCTATGCCGCTAACGTAGAGGCGATGGTAACCATTGTTGCACCGGCAGATTCTGCCGGGGTTCCAGAGTTAGAAGAGCTTGATACTCCACATACGCCAACAATAGATTCGTTAGTGGCGGTTTTGAATGAGAAATTTGGAAGCGGATACACCGCAGCCGATACGTTGAAAAATATAATGCTTGTCGCCGACGGAAAAGCAATCGCTGTTTTAGTGCCAGGAGATCGAGAAGTAGATTTAAAGAGATTGCAGGAAAACTTAGGCGGTGTCCACGAACTACGAGTTTTTGAAGAGGCTGATTTTGCTAAGCATCCAAGTCTGGTTAAAGGCTACATAGGTCCACAAGATACGAAAAAATCTGGAATTACTCTCTATGCAGATCCACGAGTAGCACCAGGTACTGCTTGGATTAGTGGCGCTAATAAAAAAGATCGCCATGCGCGCTATGTCGTTAATGGCCGAGATTTCACACCTGATGCATATGTTGAAGCTGCAGAAGTGCGCGCTGGGGATGCATGCCCTGAGTGTTCGACTGAGATTGTTATTGATCGCGCAATTGAGATTGGCCATATATTCCAACTTGGAAGAAAATATGCTCAGGCGTTAGGACTTAGCGTCTTAGACAACAATGGAAAATCTCAAGTTGTAACCATGGGCTCTTATGGCATCGGAGTATCGCGTGCGGTCGCTGCTATTGCTGAGCAGACAAGTGATGAGATTGGTCTGAACTGGCCACAAGAAATCGCACCAGCAAAGGTGCATATTGTGGCAACAGGCAAAGAGGATTTACCTTTTGATACCGCCCTCAAACTTGGTAGCGATTTAGAGGCACAAGGGATTACGGTCATGCTCGATGATCGTCGAGATGCTAGCGCTGGCGTTAAGTTCAAAGATGCCGAACTCATTGGCAATCCCATTATTGTTGTAGTGGGCAAAGCTCTTGCCGATGGAAAAATAGAACTCCGTGTTCGCCGAACAGGTGATAAAAGTGAAGTTGCATTGGGCGATGCAGTTTCAGCAATTTCATCACTGCTTAATTAAGGCTCTGAGAGTTGGATGAGCTAACACTTGCAACAGGGATTTTTCTACTCTGCGCGGCGTTTTTTGCAGGCTTTGTAGATTCAATCGCTGGCGGTGGAGGTTTGATTCAACTTCCAGCACTGCTCATCGGTTTACCCAAGAGTGAGACGGTTACGGTTCTAGGTACTAATAAGTTTGCTGCGATATTTGGCACAACAACTGCGGCAGGACTTTATAGACGACAAATAAAACCAGAGCCGAAAATCCTTATTGCTATGGCCTTGCCTGCATTTATAGGCTCAGGAATCGGAGCCTCTCTTGCATCACGCATCCCAACATCAAGCATGCGACCTTTAGTTTTGATTCTTTTAATCGCTGTCGCTTTTTATACCTGGCGCAAACCTGATTTAGGTTCAATTGAACTTCTTCGCCATCATCCCCGACGCCGAGTCCAGATTGCAGTTGCTGCTGGCTCCATCATAGGTTTTTATGATGGAATATTCGGACCGGGTACTGGCTCTTTCTTAATGGTGGTCTTGGTCGCATCCCTTGGTTATGCATTTATTACAGCTTCGGCGATAGCTAAGGTCGTCAATGTCTCAACTAACTTAGGTGCAATTATCGTTTTCGGTATTCATGGCGCAGTTTTGTGGCAGTTAGGACTATTACTTGGTGCTGCAAATGTGACTGGCGCATTAATTGGGTCGCGCCTTGCAATTCGCGGGGGATCAACACTTGTTCGCAAGGTATTTTTAGGGGTGACTGTTGCGCTAATAATTAAAGTAGGAATTGATACTTTCCTAAGTTTGTAGTTACAATTACTGC
>CAFBMZ010000028.1_pt1 | contig 14735 bp, 14 predicted proteins | sample 7269111 | NCBI WGS metagenome assembly CAFBMZ01 (sample SAMEA6814078, study PRJEB35770) | uncultured Actinomycetes bacterium | biome: Freshwater; feature: Freshwater reservoir; material: water | place: Czech Republic | collected 2017-05-23 | depth 30m m | reverse complement strand
GAAAGCTCTTGTCTAAAACCATCTAACTGATCTTCGCTCAGACGACCTTCAAGAAAAGCACGCGCATACATTCCGGGACTTGCATGTCCTTGGAAAAATATCTGATCTCCACCACCTGGATGATCTTGTCCGCGGAAGAAGTGGTTAAAACCAACTTCATAGAGAGCTGCAGATGATGCATACGTTGATATATGTCCACCTACACCAACGCCTGGGCGTTGAGCGCGGTGTACCAACATTGCAGCGTTCCATCTATTTATCGCGCGAATGCGGCGCTCAATGTTTTCATCACCAGGGAAAGCCGGCTCATTTTCGGGTGAGATGCTGTTGATGTAATCGGTCGTACGAAGCGAAGAGAGTCCAATGTTCTTTTCATGCGCACGCTTAAGAAGGCTCAGCATTAAATACCGTGCACGAACAGGGCCTGCATGCTCAAGTGCTGCATCAAAGGATGCCTGCCACTCAGCGGTTTCAGCTGGGTCGGTATCTACCAACTGGTCGATGATCTGATCGGGCGCTTCGAAGTTTTCGCTCATGGGCGATATTCTCCCTTGAACTGACCAGTAAGTCGAAATGGAAATCACCTCCCTGAACCTCTTGCAAAACCCCGCCAGATTCGGTGGACTTAGCCCGTGCCAGCCAGAATGGGGATGAAGAAAGGCGACCTGATACTAGAGGTCGGCCGTCGCGAAGACTGTGATATCAAATTTCGAGACGAATTATCGGCAATCACGGGCACGCAATTCTTAGATGGCCTCACCCAAGAAGTGGTCGATGCTGTCATTATCTGGTGGCGAGATGGAGATGGTGATTTAGTCGATGAGTTGATGGACTCATTAACGTACTTATCTGCCAGTGGTGCAATCTGGGTTTTAACTCCAAAGGTAAATCGCGATGGCCATGTCGAACCAAGTGATATTCAAGATGCTGCACCAACTGCCGGACTTAGCCAAACTTCTACTATCTCTGTCGCATCTGATTGGACTGCAACTCGTCTAGTGGCACGTAAGGCTAGCAAACGGTAGATTTATCGCTATGACATTAACAATTGGCCAAGCCGCACCAGATTTCGAAGTAAATAACCAACACGGTGAGAAAGTTTCACTCGCATCTTTTAAAGGTGATAAAAATGTAGTTCTACTTTTTTATCCATTTGCTTTCTCTGGAATATGCACCGGTGAACTTTGCGCTTTGCGTGATGATCTTTCAGCCTTTGCCAATGACGATGTTGAGTTGTTGGCGATCTCTTGTGACCCAATGTATGCACAACGTGCATTTGCCGATCAAGAGAAGTACGCCTTTCCAGTGCTTACAGATTTTTGGCCCCATGGCGCAGTATCAAAGGCATACGGTGTCTTTGATGAAGCACGTGGCTGCGCGACTCGTGGAACCTTTATCATCGACAAAGAGGGAATTCTGCGCTGGCAGGTCGTCAACGGACTTGGAGATGCACGCAATATCGAAGATTACAAGGCTGCGATCGCGGCTCTCTAAGGGCGATTTACCTTTTCAACACACCTGAAGTAAGATTCCCCAGTGCTCGTTACGAGTACGCGGGTGCTTAGCTCAGTGGTAGAGCGTCTCGTTTACACCGAGAATGTCGGGGGTTCGAAACCCTCAGCGCCCACCAGAAGTATGTGAAGGAGTTGATCATGAAGGCCAGTCCAAGTGATCAGCGGCAGATATTAGATATCGCCAGTTTTGACCAAAGAACTACTGCCCTCAATCACAAGTCCAACACACTTGCAGAGCACGCTCTTTTAGCAACAGCTACAACAAAATCCAATAACACGCGTGACCTGCGTATCGCTGCGCAGACCGAACTCAGTGATGTCAAACGTGAGTTATTGCGTGCCGAAGCCGATGTTGAGCAGATTCTTTCTCGAATCACCCGCGATGAAACGCGACTCAATAGTGGATCTGCAACACCGAAGGAGTTAGAGCAACTTCAACATGAAGTTGGAACTCTGGGTATTCGTAGAGCCGAGCTTGAAGAAGTTGAACTTGAAGTGATGATGCGTATTGATGAGATTAATTCGCGCATCACCGAACTTAGCGAGCTTGAGGCATCTTACGCAGCCGAAATCGCCGACCTGGAGATTCGCAAAGAGAATGCGCTCGCTGGTTTCAATAACGAACTTGAATCAATATCTCGCGAACGTAATCAGACTGTCTCGTCAATATCACCTGAATTTCTAGCCCTGTATGAAAAAATACGCTCTACAAATAACGGAACAGGTGCGGCTGCATTAATTGCTGGGTCTTGTAATGGCTGCCACCTATCAATCAATGCAATTGAACTTAAGCGGATGTCAGATTTAGCCGAAGATGAAGTTGTACGGTGCGAAGAGTGCAGGTGCATTTTGGTGCGCGGAGTTTAATAAATGGCGCGTCACTTTTTACTAACTGCAGATGGTGGTTCGCGAGGTAACCCTGGCCCCGCTGGCTATGGAACGGTTATTACTGAAAACGGCACAATAATCGCTGAGCTCTATGATTTTATTGGAATCGCAACAAATAACGTGGCCGAATACAGTGGCCTGATTGCAGGTCTTACTGCGATTAATGCAATTGACCCAACAGCAACGATTGATGTCAAAATGGATAGCAAGCTAGTGGTCGAACAGATGTCTGGGCGCTGGCAGATTAAACATGCAGACATGCGTTCTTTGGCCCAAGATGCACGAGCGGCACATTCACCAGCACTTGTTACATATACATGGATTCCGCGGGATGAAAACTCGCATGCCGATCGATTAGCAAATAAAGCACTCGATCAAAAGTCAGGCGGTGGAGAGATTATCGCCATCCAGAAAAATTATTTGACGCAGAGATTATTATCGAAGGAGAGTTCGACAACTATTTTTCTGATTCGCCATGGCGAAACCCCGCTTACACCACTGAAGAAGTTTTCTGGCGATGGACCGCTAAACCCTGAGCTAACTGAGCAAGGCTTAGCTCAAGCCGAGCTTGTAGCCAAAGCTGTTGCCGAGCTTAAACCTGATGTCATTATCGCCTCGCCCTTGAATCGAACTAAGCAGACAGCAGAAGCGATTTCTCGAGCAACAGGGTTGCCCGTCAACTACGACGAGTCGTGGCTTGAGTGTTCTTTTGGTATATGGGACGGTATGTCTATCGATGAGGTGATGGAGAGATATCCCGCTGATTATCATGCATGGATTTGCTCGACTGGTTTTGCGCCCCCACAAGGTGAGTCATACAACTCCGTTGCGGTTCGAATCGATGAAGCGCTTGAACAAATTGTTGCGATGTATCCAGACCAACGCGTAGTAGTTGTAAGCCACAATGGAACTATTAAGACTGCGGCGATGTTAGCAATAGGGGGACCATCTGACTCTATTTTTCACATCGATATTTCGCCTTGCTCAATTACAACACTCTCGATCTGGCCAAGTGATGGCCTGCGAGCACTTCGAGGTTTAAATGAACAGGCTCACTTACGCTGAAGTGATGCTAGATAGCCACAACTTCGCCATCTCTTGATGACCAAATACCGTTGGATGGATTCCATCCTCAGCAAGCTCACTCATTGGCATCTTTGTAGCTAAGGTATTGAAATGTTGATCAAAGGGTACGAGGATTGCAGAAAACTCCTTGGCCATCTCATGCACAATTTGGATTTTGGGATTTAAATCTTCGCGCCAGGTATGCATCTCTTCTTGAACTGCCAATAGAAATGGCTCACACAGTACAAATTGAGGGTTGAGTACGCTCTTAGTTTGAGTTAAAAGTCGATGGTATCTATCGCGAAAATCCTGCGCAGTTGTCTCATCGTTATCATCGTATCGGCGCCATGTATCGTTGATGCCAATTGCTATCGATACAAGCTCTGGCTTGTGATCTAGTACATCGGCCTGCCATCGGTTTTCCAAATCAATTAGCCGATGGCCACTTGTGCCTACGTTAATAATCTGTCCGCCAAGGAGGCCAGAGCGCGCAATCTCTCGCACATATCCATCGCCATAAGGGGGTTCGATCTCACGTCCACAGTCTGTGACGCTATCGCCAATAAATAGGTTGATACTCGACATTTTAACTCCCTAGCTCGGCCATTAGCTCGTTAAGTGGGCCTTCAATCTGATCGCCAAATAGATTCTTGCGGTGTGCTTGAAGACGTTCAGAGAGAGCGGCTAACTCAGCGACCTGTGCAGCGGTTCCTGTGATGCAGCCTCTTTCGGTATTAAAGCCACATTTTTTAAGAATCTCTCCGAGCTCTATGAGTACCTGTGCGCCAATCAGGTATTTTTCTAGCCACTGTGAAATCTCAGCAATCATTTTAGGTTTTGAAAAATCAGGACGTTGCAGATAAGAGTGATTAATTACCATCTCACTGCCGGCAGAAATAAAAATTTCTCCCGCCGCATTGAGGTCACCTAAGCGCCAAGCGGTTACACCTTTTCTAAACACTGCGCGCAGATCTGGCGCTGGATCTCCACCAACAACGGTGCCCATAGATGTTCGCATGAACGCACGAAGAGCCAAACGATCTGCTAAATCTTGAACTAAATGAACAAGTGAGTTTTCCCAGGATTTATCTGGATCATAATTTGCAGTGTTCCAAAGATAATCTCCGATTGTGAAGAGCGCAAACTGTGTCATTTCAAACTGCAACATAGGATTTGAAACAAGTCCCGCAGAGTATTTGTGCAGACCAACTTCACGCCCACGTACCGGACCAATGTAGAGGTTTTTCTGTAATCCACCGTCATTAACCGGAAAGTTATCCCAATACAGTGGAGGCCGAAGAGTTGTTCGCTCAAAAATAACGGCATCACTTATATCTAGGTATTCAGAGCAGATTGTTCGACCAGTCCACATGAGATTTATTCTTGCTTGTAGCGTTCTGCCTAACTCATGAAGATAAGGCTCATTCCCGCGACCGGCGTAATGCATTGGGCAGACAGTTAAAACTAGATGAGGATCCAGTTTTACGAGTTCGGCCCAAACGCGATTTGTGAAATCGGCGTGAGCGGCTGCAGTTGAAACGTACTGTGCAATATCTTCTTCATGTGATAACTCCCAGGCGATGTCATCCCACAACAGACCGAAGTGCCTTGCACCAAGATCAAAGAGCTGTTTGTATCGCACAACGACAGCCATTACATCGTCCTGGTCGCTGTATTTAACTGATAATCCAGGGGAGACGCACACGGCTATATCTACGGCGTTAATGCGTCCCATCTGAATCAATTCACTTGTGAGCTCAAGAAACTCAGAGTTAAATGGTGCACGCCAATTGAAGCGTTGCCACGGCACATCTTTTGGTGCCAAGAAATATGTGTTCATGTTGTAATCGCCAAATAAGGCTAACCCGCGTAGACGTTGCTCATGGCTCCACGCCTTGCCATAAAAGCCTTCTACGACACCTCTAATAGGAAAGTCAGGGCCTTCATCTAACTCAATAGATGTTTCTCCAGATTGAATCCAGCGACTTAGTGCATTAAGTGCATATCGGATCGAGCTCTCGCGTGCGGTTCCAATTCGCGCAGAGACAGTAGAGCCAGATAGTGAGGCTGAAAGCGTAAAGCCCTCAGATTTTATGGGAGCAGCTTTGATGGCTGTTATCTCTATATCTAGGTTAGCCGAAGGATGGTTAGTCCAAAAAGCATCACAGATTTCATGCTGTAGTTGCGAACCACCGATTAACTTAACACCCATTAGAGCTCAACCTTTCTGGCTGCGTTTAGTAAATTACTTGCAAACTCTGTTGAAAAAACGTCAAAATATTGATGAGCACAGTGAATTACTGCTCCAAACACAGGAGCAACTTCCAATACATTAATCTGCGCACTGTTGATTAATCGTTTAACTTCGGATTCAAATGTCGCATCAAAAACAGAGCAGCCAGCAGTGTGAAGTCCGCCAGCGCGTACAACTTTGATTTCCTTGCCAATGAAATTGAGCTGAGAGGCGATACCGTAAACATCGAGTGCATGTTGTGTTGCAACGGTAGTAACAACTGCAATCGCGGCTAGATCACCACTATTTGCTAATTTAAAAATCAGCGGAGCAATACTTTCATCAAGGCGCACTCGTTCGCGAGCCACTGCAGTGAAAAACTCCTCTGGATTGTTAAAGCCGGCGGCTTTAGGAAGCTCTATATAAAGGGCTGTGCTATCTGCGGTCCCGTGATGAGTTCTAGCGATTGAATCAAGAGCTAAATTCACGAGTTGGCCCGCGCCACCACCTTCTCCGAGCTCCATACCCATTGTTTCAAGGGTAGTTTCACCGTCGCTTCCAGCTGTCTTGCCTCCTGTACCGGCGATTGATACACACCCGAGGCCATCGGGTGCTCCTGCAAAGAGTGCAGCGATGGAGTCATTGACCAAGTTGGTTTTTCCTAACAGGCCAAGACTGCTAAGGATTGGTTGAAAGAGCTCTTTATCTTCGGGCCAATCTATTCCAGCAAGTGCAAAGGTTGTCGCGACAATATCGTCGCGTGAGATTTTGGCAGTTGATAAAGCACTCGATACTAACTCTTCTAAACTCGTCCCAACTGCACTAATTCCAATTCGCTCCCAGTTGGCAGCACCATTTGCAGCTGTTGATAATATATTTCCTTCGAGGTCAGATAGCACCGCATGTGTCTTTGTTCCGCCACCGTCAATGCCAAGAATTGCTTTAGTCATTAAATGCACCAATCATTCCAGCATTTTCTTTTCTCAGGTCGGCCCATAAATCGCGGGCATCGGAAATATCTGGACCTATAGGGTTGGCAATTAGCGCACGGAGGGCGCTATCTTCGTCACCATTGATTGCGGCATCAATTGTTAGCATTTCAAAATCTTTAACACTGCGCACGAGAGCATCTATGTCATTTCGCATAGCTGTAGTCTTTATTGACTTAGCACCTGTAGCAGTAATTACTGCTGGAATCTCCATCACTGCGCTATCTGGAAAACCAGGAACCGCACCATTGTTGAGTGTATTTACAATATGTATGGTGCCGGCATCATTATGAATATCCGCCATTAATTCAGCGGCAGAGTCAGAGTAATAAGCACCGCCACGCTGCATGAGCTCTTCAGGTTTAGTCACAAGTGCTTGATCCTTGAACTTCTCAATTAAAATCTCTTCAATTTTCATAACTTCGCTAGCACGAGTTGGATTATGTGCTTGATAATCAATCCAAGCCTTTTCAGAGTAATAGTACGAAAGGTAATAGTTAGGGATTGCTTGCAGTAGATCTATCGAACTCTGGGTCCAGGCAGGGGAGTCGCCAGGCTTACCTTTCTCAATAGTTAGCCCACGAAAGGCTTGAATAGCTGCAGCGCTGCGGTCGATTCCATCAACGTGTACGCCACGAATCCAGGACAAGTGATTGAGTCCGATGTAGTCAAAGGTGACAGATGTTGATGCGACACCGAGAGCCTCTGCAATTTCGATTCGTGTATTCCAAGGCACATTACATAATCCAATGATGGTTAACTCTGGAACCTCTTGAATCAAAGACTGCGTGATGAGTCCTGCCGGATTTGTAAAGTTGAGGAGAATTGCATCAGGTGCCTCTTGCGCAATTGTGCGTGCAACATTGAGGGCAACGGGGATAGTTCTAAGTGCCTTTGCAAACCCTCCGACACCGACTGTTTCTTGTCCGACTAATCCATATTTACGGCCCAGCAGCTCGTCACGATGGCGTGCGGCTTGGGTACCAACTCGGAACTGACTGACAACAAAACTTGCCCCGCGGACACCTGCATGCAAGTCGGTACCAAACTCTATGGTGATATCTACATTGGCCGCTTTAATCATCCGCATTGCAAAGCGCGCAATGATTTCAAGTTTCGTTGGTTCGATATCAACAAGATGAATATGCGTAATCGGGAGCCGATGGTGTCTTGTTATCACACCATCAATTAACTCTGGGGTATATGTTGAGCCACCGCCAATGACAGTTAATTTCACTTACAAAGAGCCTGTTCTAGAACGAGGCGCAGGGAAGTTCTTGCGCTCAAAGACAAAATCACAGGCAATTTTTGTGGCGATACTTAACGCGCCTACCAGAATTCCAGTATCTCCCAGAGTTGAAATCTCAATTCGTGGAGGAAATGGCACAGCCTTAGAGACTAAATCTTTAATGGGCTTCAAGAAAAACGCTGCTTGGCGACCGATTCCACCAGATAGCACTACAAGTTCTACATCGGCGATTGCAGAGATTGAAGCTATGTAAAGAGCGATTCTTTCAGCTTCAATATCAACCACTGCTTGGGCAAGTGCGTCACCCTCTTTGGCAGCACTAAGAATATTTATCGTGGAATATGGTTCAGTTAAGCTGCTTTTCTTGTACTTTTTGGCTAGTTGGCGCGCTACTTCTGCAATTGAATCCCCAGATGGGTTGGTTGCGCTCCTATGTGTATCGGTTGGATCTCCGAATGGAACATAGAAAACCTCACCAGCTGCTCCATGATGACCGCGCAGTAGTCTGCCATTTAAGACCAAGCCAGAACCTAGTCCTGAGCCAACAGATAGAACAGCAAAGTTCTCGATATCAATACCGTGGCCTGCAGATTGTTCGGCAACTGTCACAAGGTTAATATCATTTTCAAGTGTTGGCTTGATGCCAAACTCATTTTCAATTAAGGCAGAGAGATTTACGCCATCAAGTGAACCAATTGTTCCTGCAATAGAGATGACACCAGTGTGTTGATTGATTACTCCAGGAGTACCAACGACGACTGATGCGACATCTTTTATTGAGTAGCCCGCTGTTTTCAAAGCTTGCTCTACTGCAGAGTGCATCACTGCGATTAAGTCCTTGAGTGATAGAGATTTAACTGGGACGGATCGCTCAGAGAGCATTACTTCATTTAAATCCCCAACAGCTACGCGAATAAATCTTGATCCGATATCTATTGCCAGACAGACTCGGACATCGTTTATGGCTTCATACACAGAGCGGGCACGCTTTGGATCATCAACACCTGGTGAGTACTCATGAATGAGGCCCTGGTCACTTAGGGTTCGCAAAATATCGGCAGTAGTTGGCTTTGAAAGACCTATAAGACGGGCAACTTGGGCAGCATGCAGCGTTCCCTCTGTGCGCAAGATATCGAGCACAGAGCGCTCATTGATTTCTCGCATCAGAGAGGGAACAGCCGGGGAACTGCCTTTTTTCATTTAGCCTTTAACTCCAGTCAAGGTTACGCCTTCGATAAAGACTTTTTGTGAGAAGAAGAAGATGATAATGACAGGAGCCATAAATAAGGCCGATGCCGTCATCATCATATTCGTGTCCACATGGTGAATTCCCTGGAAAGCATTTAGTCCGATTCCAAGAGTCCAAAGATCCTCATTTTCAACTATATAAAGGAGTGGACCAAAGAAATCATTCCAAGAACCTAAGAATGCGAAGAGGGCGATCGCCGAAATCGCAGGCTTTGCAAGTGGCACGATAATGCGCATCATTAACTTGAACTCATTGCACCCATCGATTCGCGCTGCATCTGAAATCTCATCAGGGATGCTCGTAAAGAACTGTCGCAATAAGAAGATTGAAAATGCACTTGCAAAGAACGATGGAACGATTAATGGCAAGAAGGATGGAATCCAATGCAGTCTAGAGAAGATTATGTAGACCGGAATCATCGTTACTTGTCCAGGCAACATCATCGTTGACAAGATGATCAAGAAAGTGGTTTGACGTCCTTTCCACTGCAGGCGCGATAAAACATATGCAGGTGGAACACTAGAAACCACGGTTCCTATTGTTCCCATAATAGAAACAAAGAGTGTATTCAGTGTCCATTTAAGAAATGGAACAGCCGTGAAGACTTCAATGTAGTTGTGCCATACAAATGGGTGGGGCCATAAGGATCGAGTCTCAGCCTGGCCCTTGCTCATTAAAGAGATAACCACAACAAGATAGAGCGGAAGGATAAAAATCGCAGAAAGAGCTATGAGCAGAGAGTGGTTGCCCACCATATGCAGAAAGTTGTTCCACTTCTTAGCGCGTCTGGCTTTGCGTGACTGGGCGTTGATTTCAACAAGTTGTTCGGGTGTGTAGGTACTCATTTAAAGAGGGATCCGTTCGGATAATGAACCCAACGTTTCTGGGTCTTTAAAATGACAAGAGTGCATAGCAAAGTGATAACCAGTAACACCCATGCAAGTGCAGAGGCATAGCCCATTTCGTAGGCCTTAAATGCGCTGAAATAAATATGTGTTGCATAGAAGTACATAGAATGTGAGTAGTCGTTAACTTGGCCGGATGCTACGTAGGCCTGAGTGAAGTATTGGAAACTACCAATAACGCCAGTGACTGTAGAGAAAAAGATAACTGGTGTCATTAGGGGCAGTGTGATGTATCGGAAAGACTGCCAACCAGATGCACCTTCGAGCTCAGCTGCCTCATACAGCGAGGTTGGAACATCGAGAAGGCCGGCCAAGAAGATAATCATCGTGTCGCCGATGCCCCAGAGACCTAGAAGGATCAGACCCCACTTAGACCAGTTGGGATCCATGAACCAAAATGGAGGCTCCTTGATTCCAATTGCTTCAAGCAACTTGTTGATTGGGCCATACGCTGGATTGAAAATATAGGTAAAGGCCATAGTGCCTGCAACTGCAGGAACCATCGATGGTAGGAAGAAGATTGTTCGATAGATACTGCTGCCACGCTTTGGCTTAGTTAAAACCCAAGCAGTAAATATCGCAAAGCAGATTCGTAGCGGGATACTTATAGCTGAAATCCAGATTGTGTTTTTTAAAGCTTTCCAGAAATCATCATCTTCAAAAAACATGCGATGAAAGTTATCCAAGCCCACCCATTGTGGTGATTCAATCAAGTTGAACTTAGTAAATGATTGATAGAAACTTGAAATCATTGGGTATGCGGTAAAGAAAATGATTCCAAATAGCCAAGGCGATAAGCACAAAAAGATAAAGAGACGAGGAACCTTTAATTTCTTGCGCGGTGGAGCAATCGCCCCCTTCTTAGAGAAGGGGGCGATTGCTGTGTCCCTCGTAATTGACATGGAGTTAGTTACTAGTTATTTCTCGCAACAATTTGATCGACCTTTTGAGCCAAATCAGATAGAGCGGTCTTGATATTTGAAGTATCTCCGGCCTGCCAAGATGCCATCAAGTTCTGAACGAGAGACTCTTCCAAGTGCTCGCCAGTGTTCTTAACGGTGTGATATGCAGTACGTGGATTTGAAACTACGTCGTAAATTGGTTGGTACCAATCTGGGTAGCTTGCAGGGCGTGCAGCCTTAGCTAGAAGTGAAGATGGTGCACCATTTGCAGCATCCCAGGCAGCGGCAAGCTTTGTATCGGTTGCAAGTGCCTTCATGACGATCCATGCATCCTTTACATTCTTTGAGCCCTTTGAGATACCCATCTGTCCCTGGCCAACAACACCTGAACCGTAAGCTGAGATGTTATCTGGTGATACCGGAAATCCAGTGATACCAAAGTTGACCTTCGCTGTGCACTTATCGGCCATAGTCCAGTCATCACCAGTACAGAACATTGGTGCCATCCAGTTTGCATCCCACTTCATGGCAACGCGACCTGTCATAAAGTCATGGTCTGTTCCCCATTCACCGCCGCGGGCGGCAACGAACTTAGTGAGAAGTTTTGAACCCTTTTCAAAGTTTCCATCACCGTAAACCTTGGCGATGAAATCCTTTTGCCAGTTAAATGCTTTGGCCCAACGGATATCTGATGAGAAGGCAGATTTTTGATCTCCGCCGTACCACTTGGCACCAAACATCTGACCAAGCCACATTGAATCCATATCGAAGCCGTAGTAACCAGCCCATGGCAAGAAGCCAGCAGTCTTAATGCTTCCGTCATCATTGAATGTAGTGAGCTTCTGTGAGTATGCAAGAAGTTCAGTCGTAGTCTTAGGTGGATTCTTGAATCCAGCTTTAGCTAAGAGATCTTTGTTGTAGTAGAACGCGAAGACCTCAGAGTACAAAGGAAGTGCGCAACGCACGTTATTAGAGATTGAGGATGCAACAGATGCGGCATTGAAAGTTGCCTTCATGTTGATTCCATTTGATCCTGCGATCAAAGTATTAAGTTTTTGCCAAGCGCCAGTTCCGCAGAACCAGCCAAGGTTTCCATTTCCATTTGATACAGAGATATCTGGACCATTACCGGCGTTGATTGCAGCCAGTGATTTAGCCATATCGATGTTTCCAACTGATGTGACGTTAAGGCCTGGGTTAGCGGCCTCAATACGCTTAATTGCCGCATTCCACATCTCAAGGTTTCCACCCTGATATGGCGACCAAACAGTTACCTCACGTGATGCAGCCTGTGCACCGCTAGTTGCTGCAACAAGGCTTGATGCAACGAGAGCGATAACTGCACATGAAGCGAACAAACGTTTCTTCATCATCTTTACTCCTGTCATTACTTGGGTAAGTCCACAAATAGCCCACGCCGTTGTGTTAGGAAACCTACCGCTTTGTGTTAGGTTACCTTACAGAGTTTTCAAGTATCGTCAACCCCCTATACGGAGGCATTATGCAAAGGCGTGTCGCGGCTGGTTCGTTGGGCTTAGTCCTTGTCCTGCTCAGTATCTGGATTTTTGGCCAGCGCCCGCATACTCCATCACTCGATGGCACGCTTATCTATCACCGCTATACCGACTATCAGTCCTGGGATGCGACGATGTGGATGATCGACCTGCCAACGGGCGAGCTCACGCAAGTGGGGCGTGATTGGAGCTCGATGATTTCACCCATTAACGCCCACTTTTCAGCCGATGGCCAGATGATTACATTTATGGGGTCGGCATCTGGGCTAGCCGAGAATGATTGGGATGTTTTTACTTCAACCTGGAATGGCAGCAGCTGGGCAGAGCCTAAGAATCTGACAGGCCCAAACGGCGCTCGCGATGAGGATCCAAAATTTTCGCCCGATGGTCAAACGATTATCTATAAGCAAGATGGCGTCTTGGTGACTATGTCGGCCGATGGATCTGGCAAGAGATATTTAACCCGAGGGGAGCCAGAGTCTTCGATGCCATATTTTGCGGCAAACGGTAAAGACATTCTCTTTGAACGTAGCGGGGATATTTATTTATTGCGAGGTGGAATGCAAGTAAAGATGTATGCCGGTGATGGTCAATCGTCTTACTATCCAATCGGAATGGATAGCAAATCATTTTTATACACCCGTGTGCAGAGTACGAAGCACGACGCAATTATGCAGGGCTTTTATAACGGTTCTGCATCAAGATCGTATTTCTTCAACTCAACGGATTGGGATACATCGGACTCGTACCCATATCAAGATGGCTCTCGGTACATTTTTTATGTTACGGGGGATTATTTAATTCCACATGGCGGATATAACTTAGCTTTTGCTGATCTAAAAAATGAGAAGCGGTATGACATCGACGAGTATTACCGAGATAAACGCACAAGTGAGATTAACTCGGAGTACCAAGAGCTTGGCCCCGCGTGGAGCCCAGCGCGATTTAATACTCATTGATTGCAAAGGCCATATTTGTACCCACCATATTTGCTAAATTCAGCCTGCCAGTGAGCGGTTTTTGGTTGGTAGTTAATTCCTCTCCATTTGGCTATTGTTTGACCCTAAGCGAGGGAAATCAGGGGGCAGTTTAAGTGATGAGCCAATCCACTTCCGTTGTCCCGGCAAGCGTTCAAGGTCGCTCACCTTCCCAAATGGCTTGGGAGCGTATCCGCAAGGATAGAACCGCAAAAGTTTCAGGCGGCATAATTCTATTTTTTATTTTGTTAGCAATACTTGCTCCGATATTTACCTGGATTATGCATACGACTCCCGATGCTTTTCATACGGATGCTCTCAATCAAGAGTTTGGAACACAACCACTTGGTCGATTGGGAGGAGTTTCAGGCACTCACTGGTTTGGAGTAGAACCACGGACTGGGCGCGATATTTTCTTACGCTTTGTTTTTGGCGCCCGGACCTCGCTGATAATTGCATTGTCCTCAACTGCGCTCGCAACGATTTTAGGTGTCGTGGTTGGCCTGTTCTCTGGATTTTTTGGCGGCAAAACTGACCTAGTGCTTTCTCGATCAATGGAGATTGTCTTATCTTTCCCATCAATTTTGTTTGCACTTGCTGTAATGCCAGTACTTGAAGACGTAACGCAAGGCTGGGGCCTTCCGCAAGGAAATGGAACTCGCATTCCCGCCATGATTTTTATCTTGGCAATGTTTGGATGGCCATACATAGGCAGAATTGTGCGTGGCCAAGTAATCTCACTGCGAGAGCGAGAATTCATTGAAGCAGCGCGCGCGCTAGGTGCATCACGAACGCATTTAATTTTCCGTGAAATTTTGCCTAATCTCTGGGCACCGATTTTAGTAACTGTTGCTTTGAATATTCCTACTTATATAACGGCCGAAGCGGCACTAACTTTCTTAGGCGCTGGAGTCATCGATCCAACCTCTGACTGGGGAGCAATGCTTTTAGCATCCGTTCCATTTTATTCAGTAGATCCAATGTTTACATTTATCCCAGGCTTTGCACTATTTCTATTAGTTCTGTCATTTAGCCTGTTCGGTGACAGTATTCGAGATGCGCTCGACCCACGGAGTTCCCGATAGAACATATGACTATCGGGTATCAAAAGAAATACCAATTAGGAAGGGTTTACATGAAAATACAGTACAAAGTGATTTCTGCGCTAGGCGTACTTGCACTTAGCACATCAGCAATCACATTTATTAGTCCAGCTTCTGCTGCGACTCCTGCGTCATGGGTCGGTCCAG
>CAFBMZ010000027.1_pt1 | contig 15227 bp, 15 predicted proteins | sample 7269111 | NCBI WGS metagenome assembly CAFBMZ01 (sample SAMEA6814078, study PRJEB35770) | uncultured Actinomycetes bacterium | biome: Freshwater; feature: Freshwater reservoir; material: water | place: Czech Republic | collected 2017-05-23 | depth 30m m | reverse complement strand
TTCCTATTAGTGCTCGTCGGCAAGGGCGCCGGCGATGTAGAGAGCTGCGAGCAGAGTAAAGATGTACGCCTGCAAGCATTGGACCATGAATTCAAAGAAGGTCAACACAATGCCGATACCGAAGGCAAAAGGGCTAATCAACTTCAAACCAATTACGCCTTGTAGCAGATGATCTCCGCCCAAGATAAAAACGAGCAACAACAAGTGGCCCGCAAACATATTTGCAAATAAACGAAGTGAGAGCGTGAGTGGACGCACAACAAAAAACGTCAAGATTTCTAGCGGAGTAATAAGAATGTATGCGGCCTTAGGAACGCCTGGCATGAACATGATTTCTTTAAAGTATTTAAAGGCACCTTGTTTGCGAATTCCTACGTAGTGGAAAACCACATAGATAGTCAGTGCTAATACGTAAGGAAATGAAACTCGAGACATTGAAGGGAACTGAAGAAGCGGAATAATTCCAAACAAATTGTTAACTAAAATAAAAGTAAAGAGTGTAAATAAATATGGAACAAAGCGCAGAAAGTCATGCCCGATAACATCTTTTGCTAAATCATTGCGAACAAAACTATAAACAGATTCACCTGCGAACTGAAGTTTTGATGGAACGATCGCTGCTTTGCGTGATGCAAGAATAAAAAATGCTGAGATCAGAATTACTGATAAGAAAACTAAGAAGATTGGTTTTGTTGTGTAAGCGTTGTCACCAAAGATTGGTGGGAGTTCGAAGTCAGAGCTGCTTGGTGGGACGAAGCCACCACCTGTGCCAGAACGCAGTAACTCGCGCACGCATAACTCCTTCAAATGTTGAAAACGCTGGCTATAACGGGGAAGTTAAGACGACGTAACCCTATGGCAGAGGCACCTAGGTTGAGAAATCGAAAACCCGGAAAAAAGCCTAGGAAAAAGTGGGGCGGCTCACTCTCGGCCAAAGCGCAGCCAGACGAGGTAGATCGCCCCGCTTATGCCGACCAAGAGGCCGATGAGGGTGAAGTAGCCCTTGTTGAGCCAGTGGTCGAGGCCGTAGCCAACTCCTCCCCAAAAAAGCAGGCCAGAAAGGAGGTATCCAAAGATTGACCACATCGCACTCTCTTCGCGCTTTGCCATGACCGGCTCCTTAGGCTTTCGTGTCGGGGAGAGGTAAATGTAGGCGAAGTTTCATGAAACTGGCAATCTCGCCCCAGAGCCAGGCGATTGTGAGCACAACTGCGGTAATCCCAAAGCTCGTACGGTCGATTGTGGAGCGATCTGTGAATTTGGCAATCGCCCATAGTAAGAGCCCCAAGGCAAATAACTTTGCGAAGTAGGAAAAAAGCGCCATCGCCATCGTTGAGATTGGATCTAGATTCCGAGTCAACCGAGAAACGGCGATGTGAATAATAAAGAAGATCACAACAACAAATTGAGCGAGGAGGGCTCCATAAAACCCACTTGTCCCTCTCAATACGGTTGAGCCTGCGATTGCAACCACGCTCGCAGCAAGAGTTGGGAAAAATGCACCTCGTAATAAACGGTTTTCGTTGCTACTCATACCAGCGCCTTAACTTTTTGCTTTGAGACCACAATTGTTGTGAGGATGAGAACAACTGCGGTGAGCACAGCTACCCACCATGGCGCAAAAGCTAAAACTGTTACTGGAAATGCAATCGTTGCAGTCCACAAATAAAGAATGAATGCAGTTTTAATCTGCGAGTTTCCGGCACTTAGAAGTCGGTGATGCAGATGTTGATTATCAGGTGCAAAGGGAGATTTTCCAGCCCTGACTCGACGTCCAACTGCAAGTAATAAATCAGCCAGTGGAATAGCAAGGACTGCAAATGGTAATAACAAAGGAAGCAAGGTTGGTCCAGATGATTCGGCAGAGATGGCATTCGGATCTACTTGTCCGGTTAATGTAATTGCCGCCGATGCTAATAGGAGTCCAAGAAACATCGAACCGCTATCCCCCATAAAAATCCGCGCAGGGTGAGCATTATGTGGCATGAAACCGATACATATTCCAACAAGCACTGCAGTAATCAATGATGGTGCGCCGGCGCGACTAAAGCCGTAGTCAACGGCTAATAGATAAGCAAAAGCAAAGAATGCAATTCCGGCTATAGCTACGATTCCGGCTGCAAGTCCATCCATGCCATCGATAAAGTTAACGGCGTTAATCGTTATAACGACAACAAGCACTGTGATTAATTGACCAATACTTGGTGGAAGCGTAATAACACCGTTAATAGGCAGCCATAAGATTTGGATTCCATACAAAAGTAAAATAGAGGCCACAAAGACCTGCCCGGCAAGCTTTGTCAGGGCATCTAATTGAAAGCGATCATCGGCCATGCCCAACAAAACAATAACTGTTGCAGCTACAAAAATACCCTGGGATTCGTGACCAAAAGATTTCCCGACGAGTGGCAAATGATTGACAATGAGGAAAGTCACTGCCATCGACATCCACATCGCGACCCCACCCCAACGCGCTGTAGGTGTCGTATGAATGTCTCGACCTCGAATAGCAGCTACTGCTCCATAGCGGATTGCTAGATTGCGCACTAATGGAGTCGTCAGATAGCACAGTGCCGCTGAAATAAGCAGAGTTACTAAATACTCGCGCATGAATCAACTACGCCTGATAAATTGGAAAGCGCGCAGTTAGTGCATGCACTTCGGATTTGATTGATGCATGCACTGCAGCATCATCGCTTGCAATTGCTCGTGCGATCAGATTTGCAATCTGCTGCATCTCTGAGACACCCATACCCTGTGTAGTAGTCGCAGGTGTTCCAACACGCACTCCACTTGTAATTCCAGGCTTCTCTGGATCATATGGAATTGAATTCTTGTTCATAACTATTCCTGCGGCGCCGCATCGTTCATCCGCAACTTTTCCAGTTACACCAGTACTTCGAATATCCATCAACGCCAGGTGTGTCTGTGTTCCACCAGAAACTGCGCGCATTCCTTCGGCTTCAAGAGCGTGTGCTAACGCTTGGGCATTAACTATGACGTCCTTTGCATACTTTTGGTATCCAGCAGTTGCGCATTCAGCTAATGCAACAGCTTTTCCGGCAACGGCCGACATGATGGGTCCGCCTTGCATTCCAGGAAATACTGCTTTATCAACTGCGCTAGCGTGCTCGGCCTTTGCCAAAATCATTCCGCCGCGTGGTCCACGTAAAACTTTGTGAGTAGTAAATGAGACGACATCGGCATATGGGACAGGTGATGGAATCGCCTTGCCAGCAACGAGTCCGATGAAGTGGGCAGCATCTACCCACATGATTGCGCCAACTTCATCGCAGATTGCACGGATTTTTTCAAAGTCAATAAGTGAGGGATAAGCAGTTGCTCCAGAACAAATCATCTTTGGTTTAGTTGCAATGGCCTTATCTCGAAGCTCGTCATAGTCGATGAGTTCATTATCTGCTCGCACACCATATGACTCGACGTTAAACCACTTGCCAGAAAAATTCACTGCCGAACCATGCGTTAGATGGCCACCATGTGGAAGCGACATAGCCAGAACGGTGTCACCAGGTTTTGTAAAAGCTTGATACACCGCAATATTTGCACTTGCGCCGGAGTGAGGTTGCACATTGGCATGATCTGCACCAAAGAGCGTCTTTGCTCGCTCGATTGCAAGATATTCAGCTTTATCTACCTCTTCGCATCCACCGTAATAGCGCTTACCTGGATAGCCCTCTGCATACTTATTTGATAGCGATGATCCCATGGCCGCTAGGACTGCACGCGAAGTAAAGTTTTCCGATGCAATTAACTGCAGATTTGTTTGCTGTCGCTTGAGTTCCGATAAAAGAACTGCAGCAATCTGCGGATCTTGATTGGTTAGTGCGTCAAAATCAGGGCCATAGAAAGTAGACATAGCGCAATCTTATAGCGCGGTTGCTCCTGGCACGATACTTTGAATCTCCTCCAGCGATATCGCTCCAACTCGCAGGACGCGAACACCTGTTTCATCGGCCTCAACTACAGTTGTCGGCGAGCCTTTTCGCAGATTTCCATAGTTAAACTGCATCGCTAAATCTGAGTCTAAAACAAATATGTCACTGAGGGCCTTAGGTGTAGGACGGCCCACTCGAACCGCACTCCCCACGGCCAAGGGGCCACTCTCTGCCAGAAGAGCTTTAGCAAACTTGCTCTTTGGAACTCGGATACTTACTTGATCGAGCTGGTTTGCATCTCCTAAGTCCCAACTCAATCCAGTTTGAGGGCGGAGATTCATAGACAACATTCCAGGCCAAAATTTTTTCATCAGTGCTGAAATTTCAGGGGTTACATTTCGAACAACACCTTGGGCGGTTTTTTGACTTCCAACTAAAACTTGGGCTGCTGTAAACAAAGGATCACCTCGCAGAACATGCATCGCACGAACGCCATCTTGATTGAAAGCATCGCAAGCAAATGCATAACTATGCTCAAGTGGAATTGCAATGATGTAGCCATCAGAGATTGCCTTCAAAGCTTTTTTTACATGTCGCGAAATCTCACCCTTTTTTAGATCAATCTCTTTCCCCATGGTTACCTCCTCACCGCACTTGTCCACCGAGGGCGTCCAACTAGATCATTATGAAGGGCAATATCCTCGAAATCTACGGCTAGCTCGGAGGCAATAGCTGCGCCTTGTTCTTCGGTATGTTCGATCACTAATACTCCTGCTGATTTAAGCAATCGCGAGGCGGCTGCAATGAAAATCTTCGGCAGCTCCATTCCAGTTGGGCCACCAAAGAGAGCTATATGCGGCTCAAAGCCTGCAACATCTCGGGGAAGGTTTTGTGAATCCGGAACATAGGGAGGGTTAGCAATAACAACATCGCACTTGACTCCGGGCAAGACATCGGCGACATCGCCTTCAACAACACGGACATTTTCAGCGATGACTGAGACATTTTTCTTGAGCCAGTAAATCGCATCTGGAGATTTCTCCACAGCTATGACGCGTGTATCTGGTGCCTCAGTTGCAATCGCTAGCGCCAAAGCTCCCGAACCTGAACCTAGATCAATTACGCTTACTGGCGCTGGGAGATTTTTAATATGGGTTAATACTGCATCAACCAAAAGTTCTGTTTCAGGCCTTGGAACCAATACTCCCGGCCCAACTGCAATCTCTAGATAACGAAATGGGGCAGATCCCGTCAAGTACTGAAGAGGTTCGTGATCAATTCTGCGATCTAGAAGAGTAAAAAACTGATCTTCTATAACATCAATGTCATTTATCCCTTTAACTGTCGATTCCAGGAGAACTGGATTATGTAAATCCATTCGCGAAAGACCTAAAACATGTGCCATTAAATGTTCAGCATCGACTTCTGATATTCCTGACTGAGATAACTGCAGTTTTGCATCACGTAATAGCGCTTTTATCTCCATACTTTTTACTTTGTATTGGCCAAGCGTGCAGCTTTATCGGCATCGATGAGAGCTTGAATCATGTCATCGAGATCACCGTTGAGGACTGCATCGAGATTATTGGACTTGTAGTTAACTCGGTGATCGCTAACACGATTTTCTGGGTAGTTGTAAGTGCGAATTCGCTCTGATCTATCAACGGTTCGCACTTGGCTCTTGCGCTCGGCCGATGCAGCGGCTTCTTGTGCCTCTTGCGCGGCAGCTAACATACGTGCGCGCAAAATACGAAGCGCTGACTCTTTATTTTGCAACTGACTCTTTTCATTCTGACAAGAGACCACAATTCCAGTAGGTATATGTGTAAGACGTACTGCAGAGTCTGTTGTATTTACTGATTGTCCGCCCGGTCCTGATGAGCGATACACGTCAACGCGTACATCGTTCATATTCAACTCGACGTCGACCTCTTCGGCTTCGGGCAAAATCAAGACTCCTGCTGCAGATGTGTGAATACGTCCTTGACTCTCAGTCTCTGGAACGCGTTGCACGCGGTGTACGCCACCTTCAAATTTCAGGCGAGCATATGGTGATTCACCGAGTGCAGGTACGCCCTTTGATTTAACACCAACAGAGATATCTTTGTATCCGCCCATTTCACTTTCGGTGGCATCGATAACTTCAACTTTCCAATTATGTTTTTCGGCATATCGCATGTACATGCGAAGCAAATCACCGGCAAAGATTGCTGACTCATCCCCGCCAGCACCAGCTTTGACCTCCAAAATTACATCTCGATCATCATTAGGGTCGCGCGGAAGTAATAACTCCTCTAACTTTTCTGCAGCTGCAACAGCTTCGGCCTCTAATCCAGGAATCTCCGTTGCAAAGTCGGGATCTGCTTGTGCTAACTCTTTAGCCGCTAGCAAATCATCTTCGGCACTTTTCCACGCCTTAAACCCTGCAACAACAGGTCCCAATTGGGCATATCGCCGACCGAGTTTGCGGGCGTTCGCCTGATCATCATGGATTGAAGGGTCGGCCATCTTTGCTTCAAGTTCGGCGTATTCGCGAACCATCTCATGTGCTGATGCAAAACGATCATTGCTCATCTGGCTTCTCCCTTCACTCTTCGTTTACAGATTTTTTCTTAATTCTTATTTATAAAAAATTCGAGAAATAAAAAAACCGCAACCGCAACCGTTAAGGCTGCGATGCGGTCTCTTTAAAAAGCTACTTAGCGTCGGTTGTCTTTTTTCCGAAGCGCTCTTCGAACTTAGCCACGCGACCACCAGTATCAAGGATGCGCTGCTTGCCTGTATAGAACGGGTGGCAGACAGAACAGACTTCAACGTAGATTGAACCGCTGGCAACTGTTGAGCGAGTAACAAACTTTTCGCCGCAACCACAAGTTACTTGGGTCTCTTTGTACTCTGGATGGATCTCTGGCTTCATAGTTCTTCCCTTTTTCTTAGTTTGGATCTCGGCTAGCGAGTGAACCAAACGGACTGGTTAACGTGGATAAGAGTAGGGGCTAAGCCCATCTTTTATGAAATTTACACCTAATTACTTGCTGTCATCAGGGCCAGAAGTTGTCTTCTGAATCTGCATCAAGAACTCGACATTTGATTTGGTGCCCTTCATCTTCTCAAGGAGAAGTTCGAGGGCTGCCTGTGGCTCTAGTGCATGCAGAACTCGGCGAAGTTTCCAGACAATGTTGAGCTCTTCAGAGCCCATCAAAATCTCTTCCTTGCGAGTACCTGATGCAACGACGTTAACGGCCGGGAAGATTCGCTTATCTGCAAGACGGCGATCAAGGATTAACTCCATATTTCCAGTTCCCTTGAACTCCTCGAAGATAACTTCATCCATACGAGAGCCGGTATCAACAAGAGCTGTTGCAAGAATCGTTAGAGATCCACCATCTTCAATATTGCGCGCAGCACCAAAGAATTTCTTAGGTGGATATAGCGCAGCTGAATCGACACCACCAGAAAGAATTCGGCCCGATGCAGGTGCGGAGATGTTATATGCACGACCTAAGCGTGTAATCGAATCAAGTAGCACCACAACATCGTGGCCGAGCTCGACAAGTCGCTTCGCGCGCTCAATCGCAAGCTCTGCAATCGTTGTGTGATCATCGGCAGGGCGATCAAAAGTTGAAGCGATGACTTCACCCTTTACTGAACGCTGCATATCTGTAACTTCTTCTGGTCGCTCATCAACTAGAACAACCATTAGGTGACACTCTGGGTTATTTGTAGTAATCGCATTCGCAATTGACTGCAGAACCATTGTTTTTCCAGCCTTAGGTGGAGAAACAATTAGACCGCGTTGGCCCTTGCCGATTGGTGCAATCAAATCAATAACACGAGTTGTTAAAACATTTGGCTCTGTCTCAAGGCGCAGACGCTCTTGCGGATACAGTGGTGTCAACTTGCCGAACTCAACACGATTACGTGCCTCATCTGGACTCATGCCGTTGACAGTTTCTAAAGTAATGAGTGCATTGAACTTCTGCTTAGTCTCACCTTCGCGAGGTTGACGAACTTGACCTGTGACTACATCACCTTTTCGAAGTCCATTACGACGAACTTGCTGCAAGGTTACATAGACATCGTTTGGTCCTGGTAAATAACCCGTTGTACGGATGAAACCATAGCTATCAAGTATGTCTAGCAAGCCACTTACTGGTACTAAAACATCATCTTCACTGAGAACTGGTTCACGCTCTTCGCGAGGGGCGCGGTCACGATTGTTTCGATCACGGTTGCGACCTCGAGTGCGATCATTTCGATCGTGGCGACTGCCGCGATCGCTGTTATTTGATGGCGCATCATCATCTGGGGCATCATCTGAATCCTGTGCGGCATTAGCTGCCGGTTTGCTCTCTTTCTTGCGGTTATTACGCGCTTCACGACGGGCCTCACGTTCGGCTTTAGCTGCTTCACGATTCTTAGCTTGTAAGTCGGCAATCGCTTCGACAAGTTCGCCCTTCTTCATCTTGGCTGCGCCATCGACACCTAACTGTGTTGCGACAGTTTTCAATTTTGGTAGCGTCATTGCGGCAAGCTCTGGACTTTGTGAACGTACTGGCTCTTCTGTTGTTGTCATCTGTTTCTTTTCGCTATTGGTATTCGGGTCTGTTTTTTAACCCGAAAAACCGTGGATTATTTTTCTTGAACTATCTGATGTGTTACTGACCGATTTAAAAGGTCAAGCAGATGCCTAAATGCTAGCAGGGCAGATGCCTGAGGACAAAATTTAGCCCTGTATTAATGTGGCTCCATTGCCAGCGATACCCAAGGCGCTGACAGTAAATCCTTCTCCCGCCGCACGCGTGAGTTCTTCAACCTCATCTGATCCCCCGGTGTGCAGCGCTAAAACTGTCGGACCTGCACCAGAGATAAAGGCTGCGACACCTGCGTTGCGCAGCTTCATGAGAAGTTTAAATGAGGCTGGCATCGCTTCGGCGCGATATGTCTGGTGTAAGAAATCCTCTGTTGCAGTGTGGAGTAGATCTGGACGATGCTGCAATGCATGGACCAATAAAGCAGTATGAGCTGAATTCTTGACGGCATCGCTATGAGATATTAACTCTGGAAGCATTTTACGGGCCTTTGAAGTTGCTACTGATGTAGATGGAATAAAAGCGATAGCGCTAATCCGAGGATCAACTTCTAATTGAACCGAAAGTGCAACGTTGTGACCATGTTGAATCTCTTGCCAGGCAACCGTTGCGCCGCCATAAATTGCAGCAGCAACATTATCTGGATGGCCTTCAAGCTCATTTGCTAAGTTCAACATGTCGTCATTGCCCATCAGGTCGCTGCCGCCCAATACAAGTGCACGTGCAAGAGATAATCCGCCAACGATTGCGCTGGCCGATGAACCCAACCCTCGAGTATGTGGAATCACATTCAAAGCGCGCAGAGCAATGCCACGGGGCTTGCCACCCAAAAATTCAAAGCCCTTGTACATGGATTTGATTACTAAATTCTTTTCATTCTTGGGCAAAACATCCGCACCTTCACCAGAGACATCGATATCAATTATCTGATCATCTAATACTTGTGCAATGTATCTATCATGCATGGCAAGTGCTAAGCCAAGACTGTCAAAGCCGGGGCCTAAGTTTGCGCTAGTCGCAGGTACCTGCACCTGCACAGCCTGTGCTTTAAAAGTTGGCTTCATGTTAAATCAAGCCTAAAGCTTTTGCAGCTGCTTTTACATTGACCGGAACGACGACTGGTTTCTTAGTTGTTTCCAAGGCGTGAGAAATATCCTTTAACCCATGTCCAGTTACTGTAATAACAATTGTCTTATCCTTAGGCAATTTTCCAGCCTTCTTATATTTAATCAATCCAGCTAAACCTGCTGCCGATGAGGGTTCAACAAAGATTCCCTCTTTGGCTGCGATTAATCGATATGCAGCAAGAATTTCTCTGTCGGTTACCGAATCAATCACGCCACCAGAAGAATCGCGCGCATCGACAGCTTGGCTCCAGGAAGCTGGATTACCAATTCGGATAGCTGTTGCGATTGTCTCTGGGTTGGTAATGATTCTACCTTTTACTATTGGAGCGGAACCTGCAGCTTGAAACCCATACATCGCAGGCAACCTGGCGGCCATTGAATCTTTGAAGTACTCCTTATAGCCCTTCCAATATGCCGTGATGTTTCCGGCATTTCCAACTGGAAGCGCATGAATATCGGGGGCATTTCCTAACATATCTACAACTTCAAAAGCTGCAGTCTTTTGTCCTTCAATCCGATATGGGTTAACGGAGTTTACTAATGCAACTGGATAGTGTTCAGATAATTCGCGGGCTAGAGTTAAACAGTCGTCAAAGTTTCCATTGACTTGCAAAATAGTTGAGCCGTGAATAACGGCTTGGGCAAGTTTGCCCATTGCAATCTTTCCTTTAGGAATCAAGACTGCTGGTGTCATTCCGGCTTTGACTGCATAGGCTGCAGCTGATGCAGAAGTGTTTCCGGTGGATGCGCATATAACCGCTTTAGCGCCATCTTCTGCAGCTTTTGAAATCGCCATCGTCATTCCACGATCTTTGAAGGAACCAGTTGGATTTAGTCCCTCGTACTTAATCCAAACATTGTTACCTAAAAGCTCTGAAAGATACTGTGCATGAATTAAAGGTGTGCCGCCTTCGCGCAAAGAGATGATCGGCGTATTTGCGCTAACTGGAAGGCGATGGCGATACTCCTCAATGACACCGCGCCATTGATGAACGCCTTTTTTATTTTTTCCAAAAATCGCCATTTACGAAACCGCTCCTTCGACACGAATCACAGATTCAACTTTGCTAACAATATCCATGGCAGTTAATTTCTTGATGCAAGCAGTTAGCGATGCCTCAGATGCTGCGTGAGTAACCACTACGAGTTCGGCATCGTTTTCTTTACCAGCCTGTCGTACAGTTTGAATAGAAATATCCTCACTCGCAAAAGTTTGGGCTATTGAGGCTAAAACACCTGATTTATCAGCGACATGGAGGCGCACAAAGAACTGCGATTTAACTTCACCAACGGGTGCGATATCTAAATCTGCATAATCAGATTCACCATATCCAACGGTTGAGTATGCGCGGTGGCGTGTGACGGCAACAAGGTCGCCCAAAATTGCAGATGCAGTAGGTGCGCCACCTGCGCCGCGACCATAAAACATCAACTCGCCTGCTGCCTCAGACTCAACATAAATCGCATTGAAAGCATTACGCACTGAGGCAAGAGGGTGTGAGTTCGGCAAAATAACAGGATGCACACGAACGGATATCTCATCTTTAACGGTTAATTCAGCGATCGCTAATAGTTTAATGACGCAGCCCATTGCCTTGGCTGCTTTAACGTCGTCGATTGAAACCTTAGAGATTCCTTCGCAGTAAACCTCATCGATTGTTACAGTGCTATGGAAGGCCAAGCTCGCTAACAAAGCAGCCTTTGCTGCGGCATCGTGGCCTTCGACATCGGCAGTGGGATCGGATTCTGCATATCCAAGAGCTTGTGCCTCTTTGAGGACATCATCGAACTCGCGACCTTCTTCTTGCATCTTCGTCAAAATATAATTAGTGGTTCCGTTAACGATTCCCATCACCCTAGTGATTTGATCTCCAGCTAATGATTCGCGCATTGAGCGAATAATTGGAATCGCACCTGCAACTGCTGCTTCGTAATACAAATCAACTTTGGCTGCATCTGCTGCATTAAAGAGTTCGTGGCCATGTGTTGCAAGAAGCGCTTTATTTGCCGTAATTACGGATTTCTTGTTCTTTATCGCCTCTAAAATTAATGTGCGAGCGGGTTCGATTCCGCCCATAACTTCAATGACAATATTTATATCCGGATCCGTAACAATCGATTGAAGGTCAGTCGTAATCATCGAGGAATCGATACCCTCACGAGCTGCATTGCTGCGAACTCCTACTTTCTTTAAAACAAGTAATGCCCCCGAACGGTCTGAGAGCTCTTGCCGATCAGATTGCAGCAATCGAGCCACTTGGCTGCCGACCACTCCGGCACCGAGCATGCCAATCGAGATTGTCTTTAAGCCTGCGTCCATGCGGGTTATTCTTTCACAGATGGGTGTAACGGCGTTAAATATCCAGCCCCAATAGATCGGCTTCGGTTTCCCGGCGCACAATAACGCGGGCTTTTCCATCTTTTATCGCAATAACAGGTGGACGTGGAACATGGTTGTAGTTACTTGCCATGCTTCGTCCATATGCACCAGTTGCTGGAGTTGCCAGCAAATCACCAGGTGCAATATCACTAGCTATGGCGATGTCACGGATCAAAATATCTCCGGTCTCGCAGTGTTTTCCGACAATTCGTGTTGAAATCGGCGCTGCATTACTTGTGCGATTTGCAAGTACCGCTGTGTACTCAGCGGCATAAAGTGCGGGCCGAATATTTTCGCTCATTCCTCCGTCAACAGAGATATAGCGACGATTATCGCCGTTCTCTAACGTTACATCTTTCACTGTTCCGACTTCATACAATGTCAACATTGTGGGACCAACGATTGCACGGCCAGGTTCAATGGAGATTCGTGGAATAGATAAGTTATGTAGAGAGCAGTTAGAGGTCACAGCACTTACAAGCGCCGACATTACAACTGATGGAGATAACTCTTCATCACCCGGCAGATAATGGATTCCATACCCACCCCCCAAATCTAGCTCTGGAAGTTCAACTCCAAACTCATCGCGGAACCGAGCAAGCAGTCGGATTAAGCGCTCTGCACTAATTTCAAAAGAGTCGGTATCTAAAATCTGTGAACCAATATGTGCATGGAAGCCGCGTAGCTCTAGTGAAGAGTGATTTTTGACCTCTTCAATCGCCTTCCAGGCAGCGCCACTAGCAATTGAAAATCCAAACTTCACATCTTCATGCGCGGTTGCAATTGACTCGTGGGTATGGGCTTCAATCCCAGGGGTTAAGCGCAGCAAAACACGTTGAACTTTTCCTTGCGCAGTTGCAACAGTGGCAACTCGATCTATTTCTTGCAGTGAGTCAATGACAATCGTTGCAACCCCGACAGATACAGCCTTTTCAATCTCACTAAGCGATTTATTGTTTCCGTGCAGTTCAATCTTTGCTGGATCTATACCTCCAGCTAAGGCAACGGCTAGCTCACCGCCCGTACAGACATCAATTCCAATTCCAATTTCATTGATCCAGCGTGCGACTTCGGTGCAGATAAATGCTTTTGCTGCGTAATAAACACTTCCTGCATTTTCACCAAACCCCTGCGCTAAGGCGCTATTCCAATTAATTGCTCGTGCACGAAAATCTGCCTCATCCATAATGAATGCTGGTGTTCCAAACTCTTTTGCTAAATCGGTTGCGCTGATGCCGGAGATTGAAAGCTCATTTCCGACCCAAACATTGGAGGACCACATACTTACATCCTCTCCGGTGCGCTGACGCCTAATAGTGCTAGGCCATTTGCAATGACGGTTTTAGTAGAGGTACAGAGTAATAGGCGCGCTGTGTGTAATGCCGTTGGATTTTCTTCGCCCATCGGAAGAACTCGGCAGTCGGCGTAAAAGCCGTGGTATGTGCCGGCTAAATCCTCAAGGTATCGGGCAATACGGTGCGGATGACGAAGTTCGGCGGCAGATGCGACGATGCGTGGAAACTCTGCAAGAGCCCCAAGTAATTCATTTTCGCGATCATGCCTAAGTTGCGTCGAATCGAAATCTTTAAGATCTACTGAAATTTTAAGTTCGGCGGCATTTCGCAGCACAGCAGCAATTCGAGCATGTGCATACTGCACGTAATACACTGGATTTTCATTTGTATTTCGCTTTAATACATCGATATCCATGACCATCGGAGTATCTACTGGATATCTAATTAATGTGTAACGTGCGGCATCAACCCCAACTTTTTCAACTAACTCTTCTAGAGTAATAATTGTGCCTGCGCGCTTGGAAAGCTTTACTTCTTGGCCATTTTCCATAATTTTCACTAACTGCCCTATTAAAACTTCAATATTGTATTCAGGATTATCGCCAGCACAAGCAGCAATAGCCTGCAAGCGTCCGACATAACCATGATGGTCTGCACCTAACATGTAGATGCATATATCAAAGCCTCTTTCACGTTTGTTTATGTAATATGCAGTATCTGATGAAAAATAGGTGAGCGAACCATCAGATTTAGTAAGTACGCGATCTTTGTCATCACCAAAATCAGTTGTACGCAGCCAAACCGCACCTTCTTCTTCGAAGACATGTCCTTGGGTGCGAAGTTTTTCAAGTCCGTGTTCAACTGCGCCTTGTTCGTGAAGTGATCGTTCTGAAAACCAAATATCAAAATGCGTTCCGAAATTATCTAAAACTCTCTGCTGATCTTTCAATTGAACGGCATAGGCTGCCTCACGAAAAGCTGTATGTCGTGGACCCTCAGGTAGAGATGTAATTGTTGGCTGACTCGCTACAACCTCTTGCGCAAGATCACCAATGTATTCGCCTTGATATCCATCGTCTGGAATTGGATTTCCAAGTGCTGCTGCCTCTACAGAAGCACCAAAAAGCTCCATCTGATTTCCGCGATCATTAATATAAAACTCTCGAGTTACATCTGCTCCAGCGGCAGTCAGCACGCGACCCAAAGCATCGCCAACAGCTGCCCAGCGTGTATGGCCCAAGTGCAAAGGTCCAGTGGGGTTCGCACTAATAAACTCTAAGTTAATACGGACACCTGCGAGCGCAGTTCCTTTTCCATACTCACTAGTTGCTTGCAAAATCGTGGTCACTAATTCGGCTTGACTCGCGCGATTTAAAGTGATGTTGATGAATCCGGGTCCAGCAATCTCAAGTCCGGCTATGCCTTCGGCGATACCGAGGTGGTTGATAATAATCTGGGCTATATCCCGAGGGTTCTTGCCCGCAGCCTTAGCTAACTGAAGGGCGACAGAGGTTGCATAGTCGCCATGGTCTCTATTTTTAGGTCGCTCAAGAGTGATTGTCGCGGGTAGCTCGGCAGAAATCTCACCATTAGAAATGGCGCGAGAAATGGCGGCTTTAACTGCCGCTTCTAGGAGTGCTACCTGGGATGACACGGGTGCAAGGTTACCGTTAACGACTAAGCCACATTGCGCAATCATTGAGCCGAAAGAGTAAAATTAATTTCATCCACTTATCGATAGAGTTCATATTCATGCTATTGCGCTGATAATTCAGAACTCACTCAAATAATCCTGTGCAGTTACGACAGGTAAAGAGGCGTGGGATAGCTAGTTTGGATGTTGAGCCTTAATCCCTTAACCTAGGCTCCTTACTCCAGCGGGAGTGGTGAAATGGCAGACACGCAGGTCTTAGGAACCTGTGTCTTCGGACGTGAGG
>CAFBMZ010000026.1_pt1 | contig 15304 bp, 16 predicted proteins | sample 7269111 | NCBI WGS metagenome assembly CAFBMZ01 (sample SAMEA6814078, study PRJEB35770) | uncultured Actinomycetes bacterium | biome: Freshwater; feature: Freshwater reservoir; material: water | place: Czech Republic | collected 2017-05-23 | depth 30m m | reverse complement strand
ATAGCTGGGTATGCGTATGGAAGCGTTACGGCAAATCATTTTGGTGGAATCAAAGATGCGGTCAATCACTTGATCAATCAAGGCCATAGAGAGATAGCCTTTATTACTGGTACCGCTGATGTGTTGATTACCAGAGAGCGATTAAAGGGTTATAAAAAGGCCTTTGCCGAAAACGGTATTCCCATTAATGAGAACAACATTCGACTGGGAAATTTCACAGAAGAGTTCTCTGAACGTCAAACGTATCTCCTATTCTCATCTCCTCATGTGCCAACTGCTATCTTGACCGGAGGAGTTGGCGCTACTGCAGGTGCGATTCGCGCATTGAGATCTCTTAATCTAACAATTGGAAGCGATGTTGCCTTTATTGCAATCGATGAGTGGCCTATGTTTGATGTGATCCTCCCCCAGCTTTCTTCGGTGTATCGAGATCCAGAGATGATCGGGCGCGAATCAGCGCGTCTTTTATTAGAGATTATGCGAGGGGCAAAACCCCGTAAAACAGTGATAGAGACTCACTTTATTATGCGTGAAAGCAGTGCCAACAAAGTTCACACTAAAAAGAAAGCCTAGAGCGACTCAATCTCAACAATTGGTGCACCTGTACTAACCTCTTCATCTATAACAACTAGCACTGAAATCACTGTGCCAGATATCGGAGATGGAACTTCTACGCTGGCTTTATCGGTCTCTACCAACATGAGCGGATCACCTGCCTGCACTGTGCCACCGATTGAGACAAGTATCTCTGAAATGAAAACCTCGTTGACGCTATCGGCTACCTTTGGCATCTTAACTGTTGACTTCATACAGACTCCTTATTGTGTCCAGATATTTTTAAATATCGCATCGGGTGAGGGAAATGGTGCATTGCGTGTGTATTCAATAACTTTTGCAATAGATGCACGCTCCTGATCGGAGATTGCTGCAACCTCTTGTGTTGTTAAGACGCCTGCTGCAATTAGTTCATTCTGGCGCACAAGCAGTGGATCACGAGGTAACCATGACTCGAGTTCTCCCTCGGGGCGATATGTCGCAAGGTCGGCGCGAGAATGTCCTGCATACCTATAAGTCTTTGCCTCAATCAAAGTAGGACCGCCACCTGTTCGAGCGCGATCTATTGCACGCTTGAGTGATGCAATCACATCTGCAAGAATCATTCCATCAATTATCTCTGAAGGCATTGAGTATGAGGCTGCGCGTTGTGCTATATCAACCACGGATGTAGTTGTTTCAATTCTGCTGTACTCACCGTAAAGATTGTTATCACAAATAAATATCACTGGCAGTTTCCATACAGAAGCCAGATTGAGTGCCTCATGGAAAGCTCCGATATTTGCAGCACCATCACCAAAGACGGCGACAGCTACACGATTTTCACCTCGCGTCTGAAATGCCAGTGCGGCTCCTGCTGCTATCGGAAGTCCAGCTCCAACGATTGCAAAAGTAGGTAGCAGGCCAAGTTCTGGGGCAGATAAGTGCATAGACCCACCGACTCCTCCAATGCATCCAGTAGTTCTGCCCATGATTTCGCCCAATGCTGCCTCTGGTGTGAGCCCAAGGGCCAGTGCAAAACCATGACTTCTATACGTGCAGGCTACAAAATCATCAGGGTTTAACGTTGCAGCTAAACCAATATTGAGTGCTTCTTGACCTTGGCATGTGTGTGTTGTTCCGTGAACAAGTCCCTCTGAGAAAAGTCCAACAATCTCTTCTTCAAAGTATCTGATTTCAAACATTCGTCGTAACTGTTCGACCGGATCAGAGAGATTTGACCTGCGCTTACTTTGAACTTCATGTTGTGTTGACATTAGTTCAACCCCCTCTGTGTCCACCAAGGCGTCGGAACTTGGTTAGTTGATAGATAGTGAGCAATCTGCTCTTTAATATAAGCCGGTTGTGGAATATAAAGCTCTTCTAAATCTTTGCCATAAGGAACCGGTGCATTAGGCGCAGAAATAATAAATGGTGCAGCCTTAAGTTCGGCAAAATGCTTACTGACCATGAGCGAGAGAACTTCATGTCCCCAGCCACCACTGACTGGTGCCTCTTGCACAATAACTAACCTTCCAGTTTTTTTAATTGAAGCAGAGACACACTCTTGATCCCACGGAACTAAGGTAGAAAGATCGATTATTTCGGCATCAATGCCAGCAAGAGCTTCGATTGATTTAGCAACAAGCTGACCCATTGAAACAACGGTAATCCCGTTACCTTCACGCATAATGCGTGCCTTGCCTATTTCCAAAAGTCCATCTTCGCGTTGAATCAGTGGACCTCGATCACCGTAGAGAGCTCGTGGCTCTAAGACTGCGACCGGGCCTGCATCACGTATGGCTGCGCGAGTTAAATCGTATGCAGATTGAATATCTGAGGGCACAACGACTTTTAATCCTGGCGTTGCTACTAACCAATTCTCTAAAGTTTGAGAGTGCTGAAGTCCAAAACCTCCGCCTGCTCCGACGGAAGCCCGAATAACCATGGGAACTGTGAACTCTCCCCCACTTAAATAATGAAACTTTGCCGCCTCCGTCACAACCATATCGAGGGCAACACCCATAAACTCCATAAACATAATCTCGATAACAGGCTTCATGCCAGCCGTTGCTGCGCCAACTGCGGCTCCAGTAAAGGCCATTTCAGATATCGGTGTATCTCGAACGCGAAGTGGCCCGAACTCTGCGAGTAGTCCCTCAGAGGTTTTAAATGGACCTTCTGCATGTGCAACATCTTCGCCAAAGACCATTACTGAAGCGTCCTTACGCATCTCATCGGCCAGAGCAAGGGCAATCGCTTGACGAAATCTCACCTGTGCCATTATTTGTTCCCCATTCCCTGTACGCCTGGATAATTTTGCGATAATTCAAAACAAATAATCTCTCCTGGTAAATCACGAAGAGCGTGCGTTTCATCGACATCAGAGGTTGCGACATAAAGTTTGTCCAAGTTTTCTCCACCAAAGGCGCAGTCATAAACGCCTCTTCCGGGAATCTCTATCGCGCGCTGGATATCACCTGACTCAAGATTGACTCGCAGAATCGCCTCGCCATATGCAAGTGCAACCCAAGCAAAGCCTTGGTTATCGACAACAAGTCCATCTGGAGTTGAACCCTTGGGAAGTTCGATCTGGCGAAGAATTTTTGGCTCACCATCTGTTTGAATTATTGAAAGCCGATCTGCAAAAGTCTCTGCCACAACGATTCTATGAGCGTCAATTCGCGCGATTCCATTAGCAAAAACCAATCCTGCGACAGGATAATCAACTGCACCGTTGGTGACTCTGGCTAACGCGGCAGCCACAGGTGTATCTTTTTCAGGATTGAAACCATATGTTCCAACCCAAACTGTCTCATCGAGATCTACCAACATATCGTTAGCGTTAAAATCCCACTGATCACTAAAATCTGCATACGCAGAAAGCTCTTGGTTCTCTTCGTATCGAACTATCTCTCTTTTGACGCCATTGACAACAAGTAGTTCACCCGATTTCGTCCACCCTAGTCCTGATGCCTGAGGTTTAACGTCAACTACAGCATGTAACTTGCCGGTTGATACGTCTGCCCGATACACCACACCTGCGAGGACATCAGAAAACCACAGATCTCCGTCGTGCCAGCGCAATGATTCGGGAAAGGCTATTTTTTCAAATACTAGGGTTGATTTCACGCGCTAAAACCTCGCCGACAATCCGCCATCGACTGTCAGGGTCTGGCCTGTCATGTAGGTATTGGACTGACTAGATAACCAAGCGATCACTTGTGCAATCTCTACAGGAAAAGCTGCGCGTGCAATAGGTAGTCGTTTGTTCTTTAAATATACCTCTTTGAACCAATCGCTTTCTAACTCATCCTGACCATTAACAATCGACATTCTTGTCGAGACAAATCCAGGAGCCACCGCATTCACCAAAACACCAAACTCGGCAAGCTCTAAAGCAACGGTACGAGTAGCTGCTTCTAAACCGGCCTTACTTATATCGTAGGCAGTTGAGGTTGGTTCGCTTAGTTTTCCATGAATACTTGTTAGATTAACGATTCTTCCATAGGCCTGTTTAACCATAATATCGCCGACATATTTCATCAAGAATACTGGAGCATGAAGATTTACATCTAAAGTGGTGAAGTACTTATCAAGTTCGAGTTCGAGAATTGTATTTGGCATCGATACACCAGCCACATTGACTAGAACATCAACTCTGCCAAATTTCTTAATAACTGTGTTGACAGCATCTTCGATTCCACTGAGGTTAGCTAAATCTATGACAATATTTTCAATATTGGCGGTGCAATCGGGCTTCTCTCGATCAAAGACAACAACATGTGCACCCAACTCTTTTAACAGCTCGGCCGTTGCGCCTCCGATACCATTTGCTCCACCAGTAACTATTGCAACTTGGCCCGAGAAGTGATTCATTTTTCACCGTGTAACAGTGCGTAGGCTGCAGTCCCTGGTGCAGGCTGAAATAGCTCCATGGTTATTCCATCTGGATCTTTCAAATAGAGTCCAGCTCCTCCGGCATTTGCACCAGTGTCAACTTCCACAGGTCCAGAGATAAATGTGACACCTTCATCCTTAATTGCCGAGTAGATGGCGTCAAGGTCGGAGACCATAAAACACAGATGTGCATTTCCTATTTTGCGAGGTTCAAGCTGAGTTGGAAGGATTTCAGGTGTCACATATTCGAAGAGCTCGATGACGTGATGGCCGGCTGGGTCACTCAAGTGGGCCATTTTCACGCTTGCACCAGGGTATCCAACAATCTCTGCGAGATAGCCACCGGTTTTTTCTTGCGACATTATTAGTGTGCATCCGAGGATACGCGTATAAAAATCAACTGATCTTTCAAGATTGCTCACTGTAAGTCCTGTGTGTTGCACCGCTCCACGTATTGCCATCCTATTTACCTGCTCTCTTTTGTATCTTTAGATTTACCGACCACGTCAACTCTTCATTACTTTTAAGTTTTCTTACCGAGTTTCCACCTATGCCCATACCATCTGCCGAACTCGATGGCTCAACTCCTAGCGCCCAATATTCACCATTCCATGGATGCTCTTGGGTGTAGCCCAACTCCTGCCAAATCCAAAGAAAGGGAAGAGTGTGCGCATCCCAAGAAATCTCAATCTCGAAGATTTCATTACTAACCTTGATGCAAGATATTTCGGAGAAAACACCCATTCTTGCCGGTGTATCAGATGTGACAGTTGCCCAGTTTTTTTCGTGAAAACTATCCCAAGGTAGAAAATCTCTACCCTGTGCAGACCCGTCATACTCTAGTTCTCTAAAGCGTGCTTGACCTATAGGTTCAATTGAGATCTCTGATTCTAGGAAATCAGATCCAAGCACTAAGTGTTCAGTCACAATAACAGAGCGCTCCTGTACATCGTGATTTATAAGTGACCCTGACAGCGAGATCGAATTTTTATCGAGCTGGATGGTGCGTTTGCTCGCCAGATTTTCACCACTCCATTCAAGTGAGATTGCATCTGCACTCTGTTGAATAACGTTCCAACTGGCTTGTGATGCATTGCCGTGAAAACCTTGAGGGTATTTTCCATCAAAAAACTCTGCTCCTGCATTTGGCAGCAAGGGCTGCCATCCACCATTCCACGCTGCAACCCAGTCACTTTCTAACCCCAAATGCTTTGGCGCAATTGAGGCACGAGGCGGTGTCGCTAGAAATTTTCTGTCATTGAAAGTTGCCTGAGTAATAGCCCCGCCATTTTCTGGCATGACCAAGATACTCAACTCCTGGCTTGCTAATGTCTGCAGAGTCATTCTGGCCGCGTTACCGCTCCATCAATTGGAACAGTAGTTAGTCCACCGTCGATAGTGATGCAGTCTCCATTAATGAATTCAGCATCATCTGAGCATAGGAACACGGCTAGTTTTCCGATCTCCTTCGGATCTCCCAATCGTCCAGCAGGTGTGACTCTTAAAACTCGCTCTTCATCCACGACGCCTAGCTCAACGTCGATATCCCACATGGGAGTTCTTTGAACTCCAGGGGCGATCGCATTAGCACGTACACCATAAGGTGCCCACTCTGCAGCGGCAACTCTGGTCATCATGATGACTGCAGCCTTTGTGGCGCAGTAAGCAATACGACCAGGGTTAGATGTAAAGCCACGAATCGAGGAGATGTTCACAACGCTTCCAGATCTCTGCGGAAGAAAATAACGTGTTGCAGCTCGCATGCAGTAAAAAACACCGGTTTGCATCACGCCAATACTTGTATCCCAGACCTCATCAGTAACATCTTTAATGTGTGGACCTACAAATGAGACACCTGCATTGTTAATTAAAATATCTAGGTGACCAAAATCAGCCACAACTTGAGCAAATGCATCATCAACAACTTTTGATTTTGAAACATCTACTGCATACCCCTTGGCAGTAACACCATGTCGAGAAATCTCAGAAGCAGCTGCGGCGGCTGACTCTATATTCAAATCAAATACAGCGATGTGAGCTCCAGCCAAAGCTAACTCATCGGCAATCGCACGTCCGATTCCTTGAGCAGCACCTGTAACAATTGCTACCTTGTTCTCTAGCTTTTTCATTTCTTATCCTCTTCTAATGGGTGAACCGCAAGTGGGGTAACTTCAACGCTCATAAATGCAAAAAGGGGTAGAGAGCTAACTAACGTGTGGAGTTCATTTGCATCTGCTGCTTGCCAAATCCCTACATTATTTCTGGTGCCCGGAATACGCCAAATACGGGCGATATGGCCCTGTTCCTTAAGTTCATTTCCACGGATTCGCTCTCTTGAGAGTAAATCCTGAAATCTCTCCTGCGGCAAATCATGGGGAGTTTGAATTTTAATAGATACCAAGAATTCCATCGCTATTCGCCCTTCACCGATCCTGCGGTTAAACCAGTTATGAAATATCGCTGGCCAAAGAGATAAGTAACTAAAAGCGGAATAGTTGCAATAGTCATACCAGCCATAATAGTTGGAATTGAAAGAGAATATCGACTTTGAAATCCTGTGATGCCAACCATCAATGTTTTCTTGTCATCACTTTGTAAAAATACTAACGCCAATAAAAGTTCGTTCCAGACCCATAAAAGATTTACAACGGTTAATGTAATTAATGGAGGTCCAGATAGTGGAAGAACAATCGATCTAAAAGTTCGAAAATCTGTTGCTCCATCTATTTCGGCAGCTTCGGTTAGGCTCACTGGTATGGCTTTAAAAAAGTTTGTAAGAAGATATATCGAAAATGGCAGCATCAAACCGATATAGACCAAGATAAGCATTCGAAAAGTTGAGATCCAACCGAGTTTGGCCCCTAGAGTAAAAAGTGGGATCAGCAAGACAACAGGTGGAACCACCATGAGCGAGATAAGTACGCCTAGTACAAAATCTCGGCCCTTCCATTTCCAGTGAGCAAACCCCCAAGCCGCTGTTGCTGCCATGGTGATTGTCAGGAGCACAGCCAGAAGAGTGACAAAGAGACTATTTCTAAACCAGGTTGGGAACTGGTCATTCCATGCCGCTTTATAACCATCAAAGTTTGGATGCAGCGGAAGAGACCATGGTGAATTGAGGAAGTCCTTCTGTGTTTTGAGTGAGCCGGTCAGCATGAGATAGCCAGGAACAAGTGCCATTGCTGTGATAAGAATCAAAATGAGTTGGCGTGATGTGATTCCCGCTTTTTCTAAAACCCTGTGTTGTTTACTCATCTAAGGCACCTTTGTTCGCCTTCGACTGAATTCTAAAGAAACCGACGATGAAAATAAGCGTTGCCATTAATAAAAGAAGCGCAGCCGTTGCCGCAAGTTCAGGGGCCTTGTTCTGAAAGGCACTTCTGTATATGTATAGCTCGGATACAACTGTTGCATTGCCAGGTCCGCCCTGCCCATTAGTCATCACGTAGACATAGTTGAACACCCAAGAAACCATAACTATCGCCTCATTGATGATGTAGAAGAGAATGACTGAGCGAAGTTGGGGCAGCGTTACCTGCAAATGCAGTCTAAAGAAACCGGCTCCATCAATGCGCGCAGCCTCAAGAGTTTCTAAAGGAAGTGAGATTAGCCTTGCCAATATCAATATTGTGCCGAATCCAACTTCCTTCCAAATAATGATCGCGCTCATTGTCCAAAGCGCCTGTCCGGGATCTCCAAGCCAATCCAATGCAAGGCTTTCAAAACCCATCGCACGCAGCGCTGAGTTAAGTGCGCCGTTCAGTTGCAAAAGCTGACCGAAAACAACTCCAACAACCGGGATAGGCAAAATATAGGGAAGAAATACTGCAGACCTATAGAACTTCATTCCTTTTCGTGTTTCAAAGAGCAAGACAGCACATAAGAAACTCAGGGTTGCAAGTATTGGGACTGTGAACAGAAGTAAAAAGTTATGAAATATCGCGGTTTGAAAAAGCGGATCAGTTAAAACTAAGTTGAAATTCTCAAAGCCCACCCAATCTCCTTGGTACTTAAATGACTGCTGTACCAAATCAATAATTGAGTAGCCAAAGATAAGAAGAACACATAGGCCTGCTGGCATAATCCAAAAGAGCGGCCCAGTGTTCTTTAGACGGCCGAACACCGCCCCTAAGCTTCTAGGGGCGGTGAAACGGTAGTCCGTCGGTGCGGATTTAATCATTTACTCCAAGCAGTGAAGTTCTTTACGAGATTTCGATCAGTCTTGCGTAACCTCTCCATCAATGCCTGCATATCTGCAGCTGCTGCCTTGCCAGTCTTGGTTCCGTTAAGAACTAGCTGAACATTTGTAAATACAGCATCAGTATCTAACTGAGCAGGGATGAAGTTCTCAAGATATGGTCCGCCAGGAAGTGCGCTCTGGAAGAGTGCCTTCTTAACAGGGTCCTTAACGCTAGCCAAATCAAAACGATCATCGGCTGGCATAGATCCTGTGCGCTTGAACCAGTTATTAAGTTGGGCTTTCTCGTGTGAGAACATCAAGAAGTCAGCAGCGACCTCTTTATTCTTACTCCACTTTGTGATTCCAATTGTCTGCGAGGTGCTGCCCATCTTGCCAGCAAATGGTCCACTGCCCCATTTAGGCATTGCCATGACAACAACTTTTGAAGCACCCACTGCGTTAGCGAAGTTTGGAGCATCTGGACCTGCAACTACTGTCATAGCTGCCTTTCCATCCTTCCATAACTGCTGTGCTTGATAGAGTTCAAGTGAACCAATATCTGAGTTCCAACACTTGTGCTCTTGAGTCTCCTGAAGGCGAGTCCACCAGTCTGCATGCTTTGCATCTGTGAATTTCTGTGATCCTGTGACAGCGGCGACAACATCTTTACTCGATGAAACCGATTGCGCACCGATGATTGAATAGAGCCAACCTCCGAACCATCCATCCTTAACGCCGCCTGCTAGTGCTGGCACGCCTTGCGCACTCAATACGTCGCAAACATTAAGTAGATCTTTCCATGTTGTTGGAACAGTTAGGTTGTACTTACTCAATACATCTGTGCGAGCAAGAACTGGAAATGATGGATTCACATACCAAGGAGCCGTCCAAGTCTTTCCTTGGTAGGAAAGCTCTGTGCTCGCATTGATGTAGTGCTTTAGTTCAGAGGCGGGAATGTAATCTGAAACTGGCGCGATCTGACCATCCCAACCAGGTTGCTGGGCGTAAATTCCACCCCAGAAGTATTGAAGATCTGGACCCTTCTTTGCTGCGGCTGCGGCTGCAAATGCTGGAACTAATCCTTCGGTTGTTTGAAGTACGGTCTTAATAGTTACATTCGGATGCTTCTTTTTGTAAGCCTTGACTGTGTCATCTACCCATAACTTTGCGCCAGGTGCTTCCTGATCGCCCCACCACCACATGGTTAATGTGACTGGCTTAGTTGGGAATGCTTTCTTAGGTGACATCGAGGCCGATGCCCCTGTAAAACTCAATGACGTTAATAGCACCGCGGCTGCACAGCCCACGGCAAATGCTTTACCTCGAATTTTCATATGAACCTCTCTAAGAGCTTTTGAGCCGCACCGATATTGGCCCCAAACTGGAAAGGTTTCCAGTAGTGAAAGACTCTACTTTTTCGGCAGCGGTGTCAAGGGATTAGAGCTGGTTTTTTAAGAAATTATTGCAACTGCGGTGCTGATTTAATCAACTACCCACGTATCACCCGAGTTGAGTAGCTTGCCTAAATCCCCCACCCCTTGGGTCTGGATGATTGAGCTCAGTTGGTCATTCACCATGGCTGAGTATCCTGGGCGTTCAACGTCACGGAAAACGCCAATCGGAGTGTGCTCAAGGCTAGATCCCGATAGGCGTGAAAGTGCGAATGCATATGATGGATCTAGATCATGGGCATCATGGATTACTACATCTGCCTCATTTATCGTAGATAGCTCGGCAAGTTTGAGGCGAGCACCATCGCGGACAACGCCAAAAGTAGATGACTTAATCGGTAGGCCATGAACCATTTGAAGCAGTGATCCCTCTTTAGTCTCATTATCTTTAACTTGATCAAATGCGCCATCGTTGAAGATTGGGCAGTTTTGATATATCTCAATCAGTGCCGATCCCTTATGGGCTGCAGCTTGCCGCAAAATCTGCGTTAAATGTTTGCGATCGCTATCGATGCTTCGAGCAACAAATGTAGCTTCGGCTCCTATTGCAAGAGAGACAGGATTAAATGGGGTATCTAAGGATCCATAAGGCGTGGACTTAGTTATCTTTCCCTGCTCACTCGCTGGTGAGTATTGACCTTTAGTGAGGCCATAGATTCGATTGTTAAAAAGTAGGATCTTTAGTTCAACATTTCGTCTTAGCGCATGAATCAAATGGTTACCGCCGATTGATAATGCATCTCCGTCACCAGTAATCACAAATACAGTTAAATCTGGACGTGCAATAGCAAGACCCGATGCAATCGCCGGAGCGCGACCGTGAATTGAGTGCATTCCAAATGTATTTAGGTAATAGGGAAAACGAGACGAGCAGCCGATGCCAGATATGAACACTATATTTTCCCGTGGTACTCCAAGCTCGGGCAAGAAAGACTGCATCGTTGATAAGACTGAGTAATCACCACATCCAGGGCACCAACGGACCTCTTGGTCTGATGTGAAATCCTTCTTATTGAGCGTTAAATCAGTCATTATGAAGTACCCCCATCGCAGCTTCAACTAGTTCGGCGGTAGTAAAAGGCAGACCACGCACCATGTTGTATCCAACTATGTCCTTCAAATATTTTGATCGCAGGAGCATTGCTAACTGTCCCAGGTTCATTTCAGGTGTAATAACTTTTTCGTATTTATTGAGAACTGCACCTAGATTTGATGGAAACGGGTTGATGTATTTCAAGTGTGCCTGTGCAATCTTTTCTCCATTATTTCGCAGAGTTTCAACTGCCGATGCGATGGGTCCATAAGTCGAACCCCATCCGAGGAACAAGAGCTTTGCATCCCCAGTTGGATCATCGACCTCTAAATCTGGAACAGCAATTCCATCGACTTTAGCTTGACGTGTACGAACCATGAAGTCGTGATTTGCGGGCTCATAGTTAATCTCGCCAGTCTTATCTTGCTTTTCAATTCCACCAATTCGGTGTTCGATACCCGCAGTGCCAGGAATTGCCCATGGACGGGCCAAGCTTTGTGGATCACGCAGATATGGCAGGAAATTATCTTGTGAGAGTGCAAACTCCACCGATAAATCTGGCAACGTCGAAACATCTGGAATCTTCCACGGCTCTGAACCATTAGCAATATATCCATCTGATAATAAAAATACTGGAACGCGATATGTGGTTGCGATACGAACTGCTTCCATTGCCATAGTGAAACAATCGCTGGGTGTTGATGCTGCAATAACTGCGGCCGGTGATTCACCATTTCTACCAAACATCACCTGCAGCAAATCTGCCTGCTCGGTCTTGGTTGGTAAGCCTGTTGATGGGCCGCCACGTTGAACATCGATAATAATTAGTGGTAGTTCAAGCATCACGCCAAGACCAATCATCTCGCTCTTGAGAGCGATGCCTGGCCCAGATGTCGTGGTTATTCCTAGCGCTCCTCCGTAAGAGGCCCCTAAAGCTGACCCGACAGCGGCAATCTCATCTTCGGCTTGAAAAGTAATGACGCCGAATTTCTTATGCTTTGAAAGTTCGTGAAGAATCTCTGAAGCGGGTGTGATCGGATACGAACCCAAGAAAAGTTTTAACCCACTTTGTTGTGCTGCAGCAATAAGCCCGTATGCAAGTGCAATGTTTCCACCAATGTTTCGATACATTCCTGGTGGCATATGTGCTGGAGCCACCTCGTATGAGGTGGCAAAGTCTTCGCTTGTCTCTCCGTAATTCCAGCCAGTGCGATATGCAACTAAGTTAGCCTCCAAAATATCGGGCTTTTTTGCAAACTTAGCTTTCAAAAATGCCTCGGTGGCATCGGTTGGCCTGTGATACATCCAGGAAAGTAGCCCGAGTGCAAACATATTTTTTGCGCGCTCGGCCTCTTTACGAGATAAAGGTAGGTGGGCAAGGGCTGCCACTGTCATTGAAGTCAATGCCACTGGATGAATTTTGTAACTACTGAGAGATCCATCATCTAATGGATTAATCTCATAGCCCACTTTAGATAAGTTGCGAGAAGTGAACTCATCTTTATCTACGATGATTGTTGCACCACGCGGAATATCTTTGATATTTGCCTTAAGCGCCGCAGGGTTCATGGCGACCAGAACATCTGGAGCATCCCCTGCGGTACGAACATGGTGGTCTGCAAAATGTAGCTGGAAAGAAGAGACGCCAGGCAAAGTACCTTGAGGTGCGCGTATCTCGGCAGGAAAGTTTGGAAGTGTAGATATGTCATTTCCCAAACTCGCAGTATCCATCGTAAATCGATCGCCTGTTAACTGCATTCCATCTCCGCTATCGCCAGCAAATCTGATAATTACGGATTTAACGGCGATAGTTGGTTTGCTCATGTGTGACATCCTGCCACTGCGGGACGTGCAGGTCAGTACTTTTCTGCTATCTCTTAGAACACTTTAAGCATGCGATGAGAGTTAGCCCTTTTCAATCGTCTTACCTACGAAAGATTGTGCGCATTCGCCTAGATATTGCCTTGACCAACTGTGCAAGTTGTGCACGCACTGAAATCCGCAGAACTTTTCCCGCCTCTGGCTCATCTGGTGTAATCACATCTCGAAGAGCAGGTGAACTCTGATCCAAAGAGTCTGCGATTCGATCGATATTTGCAGCAAGAGAAATACCGCGCACAATCTGTTCTTGGTCGGCATCTTTTGCATCCCCTATCAGAGTTTCGGCAAGGGCAGAGCTTGCATCTCGAGCATCACTCGTTGCACTCTGATGCGAGTCATCGAAGCTCAGGTCAGTATCTTCAAATCGTGAGGAGATTGCATAACTTGCAGCAGAGAGCGCCACGGCGATTGCTTTTTGAGTTGAATCTGCGATACCACCGCTAACCGCGCTATCAAATAATGTTCTCGCAATTGTGCGAATCTGAACAACAGTATGCTCAAGGGCAATTCCTTGGATATAAATCTCTTGCGCTTCATCTCTCCTTGCATTTGGAAACCAACGAGCATGTCCACGTGCCTCAACTGATTGCGCTCGAATGGCAGGAATCTCCTCGATCAATAAACGAGCTTTTGCTAACCAATTACCTGCATCTTGCTGTGAATACCCTGATGCAACGCCTTCGGACATGTGGGCCAAGAGATCGGCAGCCTTTGCGCTCACGCTTGCAATCTGGTCAATTGAGCGACCCACGGGGGTTTTGGCGTGAGAGAAGTAAGAAAAAAAGATTGCGATTGATGCACCGATGAGCGTTGAACTAAGGCGATGAATTGCAGTGCTCTCAGATAAGCCTGGACCAATAACTATGAGGGCTGTAACGGGAACATTGATTGAAGCTACTTCTCCTAAGTGAAGTGCTCGAGCAACAACTGCACACATCACTATCGTGATTCCCACTGAGATAAAGCCGAAGTTAAATAGTTCAACGGCGGTCAAGGCCACGCTCGCACCGATTGCTGTACCTATTATCTGCCCAAAACCTTCACGAAGTGATTTGTGTAAAGAGATCCGTATCGAAAGGGTGCAGACAATTGCCGCTACCACTCCACCATTTTTCACAAGTAAATCTCCGACTTGCCACGAAACTGCACCAGCTATACCGGCAACGCCAATCTGCCGTACCCAGCTTTTACGCTCTGAAAACAGAGAGATAACTCTTTTAAAAAACCCCACTTTATCGGCCATAATGTATTCAATCCTACCCATTGCTTTGTCTTGGCTATAATCAATGAATGAAAAGAGCCATTGCAATCGTTCTAAGCGCCTTAATGCTTACTCCTCTTACTGCTGTGGCAATGGGATCTGGAGATAAATACTCAGATGCACAGACGGGACTGACCTATACGGTTTATAAACCGAGTTACACCGTTGGTCTGACTGCAACAAAGTTTCAACTGCTTACATGTGGCATTGGAACTGAAGAGTGGCTCTATGCAAAATATGGCGGAACTAAACGCTACATAGAGATCATGGAGACGATGTCTGGAGTTAAATGCTCTGATCCTGGACTATCGAAATTAGTAAAAACCGTAACCATCAATGGTGCCAAAGCCAAGCTTTATGTTTACTGCGACCCCAGCAAGCCAACTTCATATAAAAAGTGCTCAACATCTGACATTGCTCGACTCGGCGGCTACTTTATCTTTACCAATAAGGCTGGCAAGAATCTCAAGAAAACCGAGATTCAAGTTCAGGCGATCGGCGGAATTACTTATGCGCAGTTACTTGCCGTTGCTAAATCGCTCAAGACCGTCTCGCCAAGTGGTACCAGCCTGCAAGTCTTGCCACCGATAATGATCGATCCTGCAACTACCACGCAGCTCTCAGTTAGCGTAGGCGACATGGTTGTGTTTTCAGTTGATGATCCCGAAAAGTGGAGCGCAGTTGTCGAAGATGCTGCAATCGCGCAGTTTATTGCCGGTGGAGATCAAGGAACATATACGACTAATCCTGCACTAAAGACCTTAAAAGCCGGAGTCACAACGGTGCATGTGGTTCATGGGACTGAAACATTTGAAATCGAACTCAGCGTTAACCCTTAGGGTGCGCCAACAACCAATCCAAAACTTTTAGACCAAAACTAGAGTCGAAGACTGGTCCATGAGACCCACCATTGATACTCCAAAGTTCGACCGTTGCGGTTGGACATGAATATGTAGCCCGAGATGTCTCTGCACCCACAAGGCTTGGCACTAAATCAAGCGATGCACCCACCGCCGCTTTGGATGAACACTTATCAATGACCGCCCAACGCCGTGTGCTTTCGT
>CAFBMZ010000025.1_pt1 | contig 15426 bp, 11 predicted proteins | sample 7269111 | NCBI WGS metagenome assembly CAFBMZ01 (sample SAMEA6814078, study PRJEB35770) | uncultured Actinomycetes bacterium | biome: Freshwater; feature: Freshwater reservoir; material: water | place: Czech Republic | collected 2017-05-23 | depth 30m m | reverse complement strand
TTGGTGTTCTGCCTAGGTCGTTCATAAAAATAGCGAGCGTGTCATCATGTCTAAAATCAGTTATGTGCAGACCTCGGACACCAGGAAGTGTTAAGGCATGCTGTGCCAGCTCAAGAGTTAATTTATTGACCTCAACGCTGGGATCACTGGCGCTTTGAACACGTTTCAAAGTATCAACTGGAACGTCGATGCCGGGAACCTTATCATTCATAAAGCTCAAGCCTTTAGCGCCTTTCATTAAAACCACGGTTGGGATTAGCTTTAGGTCAGGTGCAACTTCTGCAACGCCTCTACAGAAAGCTTCAAGTCGATCAGGGTGGTAGCAAATCTGTAGTTGCAAGAATCTCGCACCTGCGCGGTGCTTCTTGAGAGCGCGCTGGATTCGATAATCAAATGGGGGAGCCGCCGCATTTTCAACTGCGCCGATATAGAAATCAGGGGCGGGATTGATCTTTCGCCCTGATAAGTACTGACCGGTGGTCATAATGCGGGCGATATTGATTGCTTGCGCGCTATCAATATCAAAGACTCTACGGGCTTCGGGCTCATCTCCTGCAGTTACATCATCCCCAGTAAGCAGTGAGATATTTGTGATGCCATGCAGCGAAGCGCCCATCATGTCGGATTGAATGGCTAGGCGGTTTTTATCGCGGCAGACAATCTGCATGATTGGTTCAAGGTCAAACATCTTCATTGCAATTGCAGTTGTGGTGTTGGAGGCATGGGCATGTGCAGCTGGATTATCTGTAGCGTTAACGGCATCAAACCATGGGGCTAATCGTGCAACATTTTTTTCTACGCTAACCATTCCGCCACCATCGATAGAGGGAAACTCAGCGGTGAATACTCGCTCGTTACTGTTTTCTAACTTCTCTCGCAGCAATGACATTAGTGATCACTAGTCTCTGTCGACCAGCCACCAGGAACCTGTTGATCTCGCCTTGTCACTAAGTTGATCCAGGATGAAGTCCCCTGAAGTTGCATATCAACTGGCGGGCGAAGCTCGTTGTAATGCTCTTTCCATACCTTAGGTAGTGGCAATGAGACGGTGCGATCGTAGGCCTTCACCCAGATGCACTGCATCTCAGGTTTTACTTCGCAGTTTCCATTTTCGCGTACCCCGCCACATGGACCATTGCGCAAAGTCTTTGGACAAGTCATCGGACATGTCATACCAGTTGAGTGCAAAACGCACTGCCCGCACATGCGACAGTCCCATACGGGTTTCTTTATCGCATGTTCAACAAGTGGCAGAAGTTTTTTTAACATCGTAGAACTTTATGCAGTAACCGATGCGCGCTTCTTGGCGATGAGATCTTTAGCTATTCGTACTGCAGTTGATGCATCGGCAGCGAAACCATCTGCGCCAACTACATCGGCATACTCTTGAGTCACAGGGGCGCCACCGACCATAATGATGACTTGATCGCGTAGTCCAGCTTTAGTGATCTCGTGGATGTTGACTTTAAACATCGGCATCGTCGTTGTTAGGAACGCTGACATTCCGACAATATCCGGCTTGTGCTCAAGGATTCCTGCAACGAATTTTTCAGGAGCGACTTGAACACCAAGGTCGATAACGTTAAATCCAGCGCCTTCAAGCATGATATTTACAAGGTTCTTGCCAATGTCGTGGACGTCGCCTTTAACAGTGCCCATCAAAAATGTTCCGACGGTTTCAGCGCCAGTTTCGGCAAGCAAAGGTCGAAGCACGTTAAGTGCACCAGACATCGCTTTGCCTGAGATGAGCATCTCTGGAACGAAGAAATCTCCACGTTCAAATCGTGCGCCAACTTCTTCAAGGGCTGGAATTAAAGCATCAAAGAGAATTGTGCCCGGAGTCATCCCTTCGGCTATTCCTTGATTGGTGAGCTCTAAAACTGCAGGAGCATTTCCAACCAAAGTCTCGTCAAAGAGCGCTTTGATGATGTCGTCATGAGTCATGCTGCACCTATCTTTCCTTCGTGGTTTGCTTGGAGTACGTGGATCTCTTGAATAATTACTTCACCTATCTTAGATAAATCTCGTTGTGTTAGGCGTGGGGATGGACCTGAGATTGAAATGGCTCCGACAACGCGTCCATCATCCTCGCGAATCGGGGCTGCGACTGCTACTAAACCATCTTCTAACTCATCGACAATTATCGCGAAGCCCTTTTTACGAACATTTTCGAGTTCGCTCAAAAGTCTAGGTCGTGACGTGATTGTCTTAGTCGTGAGCTTGTCTAACTTCCCTAGGGGGATAGTCGCGGCTCCATATGCAAGCAAAATCTTGCCGAGGGCAGATGCATGAAATGGAATGCGCTTTCCAACCCAGTTTGTTGCACCTAATAGGTAATGGCCATCTACTTGATCAATTAGTTTCATCTCGCCGTTACTTGCTACCGCTAAATTCGCAGTCTCACCCGTACTCATAGCTAATTTTTCTAAGACTGGATGCATGCGAGAGACCAAGACCGAGTCGTGATTTTGTGAACGAGCAAACTGAGTAAGTACATCGCCGGCAATGAATGCACCATTTCGATCTCGTCGGACGAGGCCTTGGCGCTCTAGTGCACTTAACATTCGCGATGTGGTGCTCTTTGGAATCTCGTGAGTGCGCGAGAGCTCCGAGAGAATTGGGGGAGTTGTCGCCTCTAAGACGTGAATCAGCAAAGCACTGGCGCGATCAATCGCCTGAGTTCCACTGACTAACTCACTCACAGCATCACCTCGCCATCGCCGATAGTGTTCCATAATATGGAACCACTGTTCCACTATCTAAGGGTATTCTCGTTGGTGTCCAGTGGTCAATAGGCACAGAAGGAGAAGTCCATGTTTGAAAATCGAATGCCTCGATATGAGATCTTGAGCCAAGAATCTATGGCGACGTTGACGCTGGGATGGCGACGCATCGTCTCTGAAATCGGTATCGAGTTCATGTCTCCTTGGGCATTGGATGTACTTCGTGATGCCGGACAGATTGTAGAAGGCGACAATGTTAAGTTTGATCCAGACTGGATCTTAAAGCAGTGCGCGCTTGCGCCAAGTGAGTTTAATCTTCGCGCTCGCAATCCAAAGAACAATGTTCATATTGGTGGCAACTCAATGGTATTCGGCGGAGTCTATGGACCGCCCTTTGTGCGCGAAGGCGATATTCGCAGAGATGCAACTTTTAACGACTATGAAAACTTTTGTAAGTTAGCTCAATCATTTGATGCACTCGATAGCGTAGGCGGAGTTGTTTGCGAACCGAATGACTTATCTCTTGATTCACGCCACTTAGATATGGCATATGCAGCTGCAACTTTGACGGACAAGTTCTTTATGGGAAATGTTGTAACAGCAGAGAACGCAAAAGATGTAATCAAGATGGCAGAGATTATTCATGGCGGGCGAAACGCGATTGTAGAAACTCCAGCGTTAATTTCGCTCGTTAACTGCAACTCACCTTTGCGCTGGGATGATCGCATGTTAGATTCACTGCGCGAATATGTATTAGCGGGTCAGCCTGTTGTAGTTACACCGTTCTTACTAATGGGAGCAATGAGTCCAGTAACAATTCCAGCGACTCTGGCACAGCAAATCGCTGAAGCGCTCACAGGAATTGCACTTGCTCAGACCTTAAATCCAGGCTGCCCAATCGTCTTTGGTTCATTTCTCTCAAATATAGATATGCAATCGGGTTCACCACAGTTCGGTACGCCAGAATCTGGAATTGGACTGCTCTGTACAGGCCAAATTGCACGTAGTTTTAACCTTCCATTTCGTGGAGGTGGCGGCCTAAACTCATCTCAAACAGTTGATGCACAGTCGGCTTATCAATCAATGATGACGATGATGCCAACGTTCTTATCTGGAACCAACTGGGTCATGCACACTGCAGGTTGGTTAGAGGGTGGACTTGTCTCTTGCTATGAAAAATTCGTTCTCGATATTGAAATTCTTCAATCGTTGATGACCGAGTTCACTCCACTTGAGTTCAATGTCGAATCACTCGCCTTTGATGCCCATCTTGAAGTCGGCCATGGCGGTCACTTCTTAGGAGCAGCCCACACCATGGAGCGATTCCGTGACTGTTTCTACCGTCCATTCTTGACGAATAGCGATAACTTCGAGCGCTGGACGCGATTGGGAGCTAAAGATACAAAGGCGCGAGCTGCCGAGATCTATAAGAAGAAGTTAGAGGATTATGTCGCCCCTGAGATGGATCCACGCATGCGCCAAGAGCTCGATGAGTTTGTGGCAATGCGCAAGAGCCAACTAGATTAAATTCACCATGGTTGCAACGCTCTACATCAACGGTGCTTGGAGACAAGCATCTGATGGTGGTGCCCATGATGTTCATAGTCCGCACGATCAGCGAGTGGTTGCAAGGGTTTGCCAAGCAACGAACAGCGATGTTTTAGATGCAATCAGTGCAGCTCGTGAATCCTTTGACTCAGGAGTATTTACATCGTGGTCATTTAATGAACGAAGCGCACTGGTAGCAAAGATCGCAGATTTGCTAGAGCGAGATGCAGATTTAATCGCGCGCAAAGAGAGCGATGACACCGGAAAGCGCTTTATTGAAGCGCAATATGATCTAGCCGACGTCATAGCAACCTTTAGGCACTTTGCTGCATTAGGCCTAAAAGAGCACGGACGAAGCGTTGATGTTGGCCTTGCGCATATAACAAGTCGAATTGTGCATGAGCCACTAGGTGTCGCATCGCTGATTGGCCCCTGGAACTATCCGTTGTTGCAGATTGCTTGGAAAGTTGCACCTGCATTAGTTGCCGGATGTTCCTTTATCGTTAAGCCAAGTGAACTAACTCCGCAGAGTGCGATAGCGTTAATGAAAATAATTGAAGAAGCAGGTGCCCCGCAAGGAGTTGCTAATTTAATATTAGGTCCAGGATCTGTTGTTGGTGCCCCACTCATAAATGATCCGCGAGTAGATTTAGTCTCCTTCACTGGTGGATTAACTACTGGCCAAACAATTATGCGAGCGGCCGCAACAACAATAAAGAAGTTAGCACTCGAACTTGGTGGCAAGAATCCACATATTATCTTTGCAGATGCTGACATTGACGCAGCCATTGATAATGCAGTCACTGCTGCGTTCCTACACTCGGGTCAAGTATGTTCGGCAGGAACTCGATTGATTGTTGAGCGATCGATTCACGATCAAGTCGTCACAGAGATAGTTCGCCGTGCAGGACTCATTACTTTGGGCGGTCCAGATGATGTAATGGCTGAGACCGGACCACTTATAAGTAAGTCCCACTTGATCAATGTCAGCCTGTATGTTGACAAAGCAGTTGCCGAAGGCGCAACGCTTTTGGTGGGCGGCAAGCGAAGTGAATTATCTGAGCATGCAGATGGTTGGTATTACCTACCAACAGTTCTCGATAACTGCACCAGTGAGATGTCATGTGTTCAAGAAGAGTCTTTTGGGCCTGTCATGACAGTTGAAGTATTTGACACTGAGGCCGAGGCGATTGCGATTGGAAATGACACTGTCTTTGGCTTGTCCGGGGGCGTATGGAGTCAGGATGCAAAAAAGGCGGCCCGAGTCGCTAGCGCCCTTCGCCATGGAACTATCTGGGTTAATGACTTTGGCCCATATCGCCCTGCCGCAGAATGGGGTGGTTACAAGCAGTCAGGAATCGGTCGCGAATTAGGCGAGCATGGCTTGGGTGAGTACCTTGAAATCAAACACATTTGGACCAACAATGCTCCTAGTCGATCTGGATGGTTTCGGGATCACGAGTGAGGGGATTTTTGAGTGAGTAGTGATGCGCCAATGATCTCGGTAAACAATCTCTGGAAAGTATTTGGCACAAACGCTGAAAAAGTTATTGGTACTCCATTGGCCGATTTATCACGATCGGAATTACGGGCGCAGACGGGCAACACAATCGCGGTTCGAGATGTTTCCTTCGATGTTGCTCCAGGAGAAGTCTTTGTTGTGATGGGGCTTTCAGGCTCAGGAAAATCCACACTTGTTCGTTGTATGACTCGATTGATCGAACCAACTTCGGGATCACTTACATTTGAGGGTGAAGATATCTTGAAGGTTGATAATGCGCGATTGCGCGAGCTTCGTAAAACACGTTTTTCTATGGTCTTCCAGCATTTTGGTCTGCTTCCGCACCGTAAAGTTATTGACAACATCGCTTATTCACTCGAAATTAATGGTGTTAATAAAGCCGAGCGTCATGCACGTGCAAATGAAGTTATTGATTTAGTGGGGCTGCAAGGTTATGCAAATGCATATCCTGAACAACTCTCTGGCGGCATGCAGCAACGCGTTGGCTTGGCACGCGCGCTAGCAGTTGACCCCCAAGTTCTCTTTTTAGATGAGCCATTCAGTGCACTTGACCCACTTATTCGCCGTGACATGCAGCAAGAGGTTATTCGCTTGCATCACGAACTTGGCAAGACAATGGTATTTATTACCCATGATTTATCTGAAGCCGTAAAAGTGGGAGACCGCATTGCAATAATGCGCGATGGCGCCATAGTCCAAATAGGCACGCCCGAAGACTTAGTTGCACATCCGGCTGATGATTATGTGGCTAACTTTGTTCGAGATATTGCAAAATCCCATGTTTTAACCCTCCGCTACATTGCTCGTCCACCTAGAGAAGGTGAGGCCACTGATGGGCCAGAGCTCGATGCAGACATGATTATTCGCGATGCCTGCAGTTTGATTATTGCAGATGAGCGCCCCATCAGAGTCAGTGAAAAAGGCAAGGCTTTAGGAGTTGTTTCAAGTGATGATGTACTGCGAATTATTGCTGGTGTCGCTTAATGGCTTTGAGAAAGCCCTATCTGCTTTTGGGTTCTGTAACACTATGGATAATTCTTGGACACATCTTAAGAGGTAAAAACACGTTACAGATTGATACTTACGAAAATACTTCTTTCACCTCATTTGTTGGCAAGCGCGCACTTGAGTTACGTGGAAATCGTAGCGAAAGTCCTGCATTTATCTATTTCTTTAACCCCATTCGCGGTGCTATCGATGGATTTGTGCAAGTTATTAGAAATCTGATTGCAGTACCAGCCCCGAACTCAGTCATCCCGATCATTGGTTGGTTAGGAGTTGTGGCAATAATTGGCTTTGTTGTTTTTGCGACAAGTCAATGGAGAACCGCTTTACTTTCAATCTCACTTTTACTTGCTTGTGGCGCTCTTGGGATGTGGCAGTTCACGATGGATTCAATAGCTATGACACTTGCCGCCGTTTTGCTCTCTCTTGCCATTGGCATACCGCTGGGAATCTGGGCAGGGCTATCTGACAAAGTATTGAAAATCCTCACACCATTTTTAGATCTGGCGCAGATATTGCCGACATTGGTATATATGGCACCAATCGCGCTTATTTTTATGATTGGCGCAGCTTCGGCAACAATTGCGACGATGATTTACTCAATTCCGATATGTATTCGAATCACTTCACATGCGATTAGGAATTTAGATAGATCACCAATTGAGGCTGCCGAGTCGATGGGTTCTACGCACAAACAGACTTTAATCAAAGTACAGATCCCAATGGCCAAGCAGATGATTGTCTTAGGCATTAATCAAACAGTCATGGCTGCCGTCTCGTTCGTTGTTGTCGCCGCGTTAATAGGTGCACCGGGGTTAGGCAAGCCAGTTATTGAGGCGTTGATTATTAGAAATGTTGGCCAAGGTTTTGTTGCCGGTTTTGCAGTGGTTTTTCTAGCCATATTGATGGATAGAAGCACAAGCGCAGCAGCTAAGAAGCAGACTACATTTGTGCCACCCACAGAAAAAGAGTTCAAGCGCAAGCGATTTACGCTTATTGGATCTGGCGTTGTTGCCCTTGTTGGCATATTCATTTCACGGACAATTTTATGGGCTGCAGTGTGGCCTAAAGAGATAGATATCTCACCGCAGGTTGAGCGAATTGCTAACGATGCGACATCGTGGATTTTAGATAACCTCTATATTTTCACAGTCGGATTTAAAGATTTCATCTCCTATGCAATCTTAAATCCACTCGAAACACAGTTATCGGCATCACCTTGGTTTGTTACGGTTGCAATGATTGTTGCACTTGCATTAATTATTGGAGATGTGCGTACCGGAATCCTTGCATTTGTTTTGGCAATGGCAATTGTTGTCTCCGGGCTGTGGTACGAAGCAATGCTTACTTTGACACAGACAATTGTGGGCTGTTTATTAACAATGATCATTGGAATCGCCCTAGGAATATGGACAGGTCGAAGCGATCGAGTTGAGAAAACTCTACGGCCATTTTTAGATGCTGGTCAGACTCTGCCCGCCTTCGTCTACCTTGTCCCGATGTTAGGTTTATTTGGTCCGACCAGATTTACTGCTATAGCTACGGGAATTGTTTATGCGATCCCTGTAGTTGTGAAAATAGTCTGTGAAGGAATTCGCGCAGTACCACATTCGCTTATTGAGGCTGCAACAGCAGCTGGCTCTACGACTAGGCAGATAATTACAAAAGTGCAGCTGCCTGCCGCAAAGAAAACAATTTTGCTTGCAACAAATCAGGGACTCATATACGTATTAGCGGTCGTAGTAATCGGTGGATTTGTCGGCGCAGGAGGCTTGGGATACTTAGTAATTGTTGGTAACTCCAAGCCAGAGTTGCAAGGTAAAGGGCTAATTGCAGGAGCAGCCATATTATTGCTCGGCGTGATTTTCGACCGAATAATGCAGGCCGGTGCGCGTCGTTCGGCTTAAATTACTTCAAATAACCCCAAAAAGTACTGGTATTACACCTATTACCGCTCTAGGCTATGGCAAAACTTAAACTCTTTAGGAGGGTTAATGAAGTCACTATTTAATCGTCGTTCAGCAGTAGTTACCGTTGTTGTATCAGCAGCGCTGATTCTTTCAGGTTGCAGCAAGAGCGTTAATGATTCAGCTGGAGGCACTTCAGGAGATTGCGGATCATGGGCAATTGCCATGCATGCATGGGGTGGATATACAGCGTCGGCACAAGTAGTTGCTGAAGTTGCCAAAAAAGAGTTAGGTTGCACAATCACTCAGACAACTCTGGATGAAGGCCCAACTACATATGATGCAATGGAAGCTGGAACAATCGACGTAGTTATCGAAGATTGGGGCGGCGGCCGTTGGCAAGAGTGGCTAGATCGCGGAGCTATTGCTGATGCTGGCGAAAACGGAAACGTTGGACTCATTGGAATGTATGTCGCACCATGGATGGCTGCAAAGTATCCAGATATTACAGACTCAAAGAACCTCAACAAGTATGCAGATCTTTTCAAGACTGCAGACTCAGGTGGCAAGGGTGCTTGGTTTGAAGGCCCAGCCGGATACACCACTATCGGTGAAAAAATGGTTTCAGCTAACAAGTTGAACTTCAAAGTTATTTTCTCTGGCTCAGAGGCAGCACTAGTTGATGGCTTCACAAAGGCCGAGGCTAATAAGACTCCATTTATCGGTTATGCATGGCAGCCTTGGACACTCTTTGCAAAGATTCCTAACCTTGAATCTGGACACGTTCACTTCCCTGCCAATGACTGGACCGATCCAGCGCTGGCAAGTGGTCTCACAGACTATCCAGCTACACCGCTGGTGAAGTTAATTTCAAAGAATCTCAACGATGCCAATGATCCATTTACTTCACTTGTTAAGAACTTCAAGTGGACTAATGATGATCAAAACGGCGTAGCTGCTGATCTTGAAGGTGGAATGACTGCAGAAGCTGCGGCCCAAAAGTGGATCGATGCTCATGCAGATATTGTTGCTGGATGGCTTGGTAAGTAACCAAAAGTTAGTAGCAACGCCCTTACTCGATGAGAAATCATTGGGTAGGGGCGTTGTTTTATTAGTAGAGTTAGCCGCATGAGCACGCAGTATGACTACATCATTGTCGGTGGAGGTTCAGCGGGTAGCGCATTAGCAAATCGCTTGAGTGAAAATCCTTTGAATAAGGTTTTGGTTCTTGAGGCAGGTCGCAGAGACTATAAGTGGGATGTATTTATCCATATGCCGGCTGCTTTAGCTTTCCCAATTGGAAATAAGCATTACGACTGGATGTATGAGACTGAGCCTGAGCCTTTTATGAATAATCGACGCATTTATCATGCTCGCGGAAAAGTATTGGGTGGTTCATCATCCATTAATGGACAGATTTGGCAACGCGGTAATCCAATGGATTATCAACGATGGTCTAAAGATGCAGGGATGAGTACGTGGGACTATGCACACTGTCTTCCATATTTTAAAAAGATGGAAAACTGTATAGCCGATCAAAATAATGTATTCCGAGGCAACAGTGGACCGCTTAAATTAGAGCGAGGACCTGTTAAGGGCCCCCTCTTTGCAGCGTTCTTTAAAGCAACCGAACAGGCTGGATATCCACGGACAGATGATGTTAATGGCTACAGACAAGAAGGGTTTGCCGCCTTTGATAGAAATGTATTTAGAGGCCGTCGTTTAAGCGCTGCACGCGCATATCTGTACCCAGTCATGAAGCGCAGTAATTTAACAATTAAGACGCGGGCTCACGTCACTAAAGTTTTATTTGAGGGTAAAACTGCAACGGGCGTAGAAGTTCTTATCAAAGGTAAGAAGCAGATTATTACTTCGCGAGAAGTAATTTTATGTGGAGGTGCTATAAATACCCCGCAGATTTTGCAACTCTCTGGAATCGGGAATGAAAAAGAGCTAGCGCCTCTTGGTATAAAAATGGTTCACCATCTACCTGGCGTAGGTGCAAACCTGCAAGATCACCTTGAAGTCTATGTTCAGTACAAATGTAAGTTGCCGGTAACTCAACAACCAATTACTCAGTTTTGGCGTAGGCCATTCATCGGTGCGGCTTGGCTATTCTTTAGAAAAGGTCCTGGAGCCACGAATCAGTTTGAAGCCGGTGGTTTTACACGAAGCAATGATGAGGTTGCATATCCAAACTTGATGTTCCACTTCTTGCCTCTAGCGATTCGATATGACGGATCGGGAGATACTCGTGGACATGGATATCAAGTTCACGTAGGCCCGATGTATTCGGATGCGCGTGGATGGCTGAAAATAAAGAGCGCAGACCCATTTGTAAAACCAGCTATGCAGTTTAATTATCTTTCGACCGACCAAGATCGACGTGAGTGGATAGAGGCCGTTAAGGTTGCCCGAAATATATTGACTCAACCTGCAATGGATGATTACAACGCTGGTGAGTCATCCCCGGGTGTGGCCGTAACAACCGACTCTGAAATTCTAGATTGGGTTCGTAAAGACGCTGAAACAGCTCTGCACCCATCGTGTACGGCAAAGATGGGTACTGATGAAATGTCTGTGGTGGATCCGCTGACAATGAAAGTTCATGGAGTAGATGGCTTGCGGGTTTGCGATGCATCAGTCTTTCCTTACGTCACAAATGGCAATATTTATGCACCGGTGATGATGGTTGCAGAAAAAGCGGCAGATCTAATCTTGGGCAATAAGCCACTGCCACCACAGAACACAGAGTTCTATCGTCATGCAAAGTGACGAACTAGCGCCATCATCGATTGCAAGAGTAAAGGTTCAAAAAAGCGACTCTACCGTTTCAAGCTCGGACTCTGTAGTTGTCGAAGAGCCACTTGAAATCCGTATACGACGTTCTGGTAAAGAGGAACAACTAGGCATCACCATGCGCACGCCAGGGGCAGATCTAGAACTTGCGGCGGGATTTTTATGGGGGGAAGGGTTTCTTAAAAACCCAAAAGAGCTCATAAGTGTCAAAGTCTGTGCAGATAAATCACTTTCACTGCGCCAAAGAGCTAACGTCGTTATTGCAGAAGTTAGTGGCGATTCTCAAGATTCAGTGAGGGTCTTGGAGCGAAGATTTACTATTACTTCAGCGTGTGGTGTTTGCGGCTCAACAAACATAAGCGATTTACATAAACGCGGAGTTCAACCTGTTAAGACCACACCTCATACCCTCGAAGAGCTTGCGGGCATGGCCGCACTCCTGGATGGTCGACAGCGCATTTTTGAAAAGACAGGCGGCCTGCATGCGGCCCTGCTCATCAACGCGTTAGGTCAACCTATCTGGGTTCGAGAAGATGTTGGTAGACACAATGCCGTCGATAAGGTTATTGGAGCAGCACTTATGGCCGAAAGTATCCCGTTGGTTGATTGGACTTTAGTCGTATCTGGTCGCATAGGTTACGAGTTAGTACAAAAATCAATCTGCGCTGGAATTTCGGCGATAGTTGGGGTGAGTGCGCCTACCTCACTTGCTATTGATTTAGCAGCGGATTTCAACTTAACTTTGATGGCATTTGCCCGTGGAGGCGTTGCTAAACAGTATGCACCTTTTAATACTTCACCCTCAGAGTTAGGTTGAGCATGAGCGAACTTAGACACCCACTTGATCCACTCAGCAGTGAAGAACAGATTGAAATTGTCACGCATGCGCGTGAGGCATGGAAGCTAGGTGATCATCATCTATTTGCGATGGTTCAGCTGGAGGAACCATCAAAGGCTTTTATTAAGAGTTTTAAACAGGGAGATTCATTTCAACGATATGCGCGAGTGACAATCTGGGATCGCTTACGCGCACTTGTTAGTGAAGGTGTTATATCAACTAGTGGTGAAGTAAAGAGCTGGAGTGAGATTCCTGGAGCTAAGGCACCTGTCTTGGGAGTTGAATCAGAGATTGCAATAAAAGTAGCCCGCGAAGATGCTGGCGTAATTGCAGCGCTGGTAAAAAGGGGAATAACCGATGTATCGACTGTGCACATGGAGACATGGCCGATTGGTGCACAAATTCCAGCGCATTTAGATGATGGACGCCGTCTGATTTGGACTCCTATGTGGCACCAACCAACGCCTGATGCAAATTTCTATGCGCATCCAATTAATGGACTGCATGCAATAGTAGATATCGATGCCGAAAAAGTTGTTGCTATTGAAGATAATGACAATATTCCAATACCTCAGACTCCAGGTCCCTATAGAGAATCTCAGACTGGGGCTACTGTAAAACTTAAAGAGCTTATGATTCACCAGCCCGATGGCGCCTCTTTTACTGTCAATGGTTGGAAAATAGATTGGGAGCGCTGGAGTTTTAGGATTGGCTTTGATCAACGCGAAGGTTTAGTTATTCATGATGTGCGATTTAGCGATGAGGGCAAAGAGCGAACAATTGCGCACCGTCTATCAATTGCCGAACTAGTGATTCCTTACGGAGATCCAAGTCAAGGCGCTTATCGCAAGAACGCTTTCGACACTGGTGAATTTGGATTAGGAAACTTTACAAATTCGCTAACTCTCGGATGTGATTGTTTAGGTGAGATTGTCTATTTAGATGCAAGCGTGACTGAAGGCAACGGCAATGTTCGGACAATAAAGAATGCAATCTGTATGCACGAAGAGGATTTTGGAATCCTGTGGAAGCACATTGATGTAGATGGGCATACCGAAGTTCGCCGCGGTCGTAGATTTGTTGCTTCATCAATAGTTACAGTAAATAACTATGAGTACGGGTATTTTTGGTATTTCTATCAAGATGGCTCAATTGAGTTTGAAGCAAAACTAACTGGAATCGTACTAACGCTGGCGGATACCCCGGGCAAATCTCATCCATCGGCAACAGAGTTAGAGCCTGGTCTATGGGCTCCTTACCACCAACATATTTTGTGTGCTCGGATGGACATAGATATCGATGGCTCAGATAACAGTGTTGTAGAAGTAGAGTCTTTTGCTCACCCAATTGGTGAGAAGAATCCATATGGTGGGGCATATGAAACTCGCGAGACTATTTTAAAGAGCGAAAAGAGTGCCCAGCGTTTGATCGACCCAATGAAGAGTCGGTTTTGGAAAATCATTAATCCCAATAAAAAAAATCATGTGGGACAAAGCATCGGGTACAAATTAATTCCTGGCCATACAACTTATCCACTTGCTCATGAAGAGTCTGTACTTGGAAAACGTGCAGGCTTTATGTACAAACATTTGTGGGTTACACCCAACAAAGAGCAAGAGCGTTACCCAGCAGGTGATTACCCATTTCAACATGAAGGTGGCGCAGGTCTGCCAGATTGGACTTCGGCAGATCGGCCCACCGAAAATACCGATGTAGTGCTGTGGTATGTATTCGGAACTAATCACATCCCGCGCACCGAGGATTGGCCCGTTATGCCTGTTGAGCGCACCGGCTTCCACTTAAAACCAAGTGGCTTCTTTAGGCGTAGCCCCGGGATGGATGTTGCACCCTCTGAAGCTGTTGAAACCACGTGTCACTAATAAAGTTACGGGCATTTGCAAAGGCCGCACACTTTGGCCCCACCATGCTTATTACCGCGATCTCTTTTCTTTTGGCAGTACGCCTGTGGTGGGAAGGTCCAGCTTATGTAATCGCAGGTACTGTTTTCCTTGGGCAGTTAGTAATTGGTTGGAGCAATGATTTATATGACTACCCCGATGATGTAAGACATAACCGCAGCAAAAAGCCTTTAGTTAATGGCACGATTTCAGTTCTTCAACTCCGCAAGGCGGTATTTATTCTCTTGCCCATAGCGCTTACCGCTAACGTACTTGGACCATTGGGAATCAAAGGTGGGGCTGTTTATCTGCTCGGGGTTGGCTGTGGAGTCGCCTACAACTTTTTCTTTAAATTCTCCAGATTTTCACCGCTCCCATATGCCATAGCATGCGCCGCTCTACCTGCATCGATTTTTCTTGCGACCGACCGCACGCCACCCATATGGGTATTGGTTGTTGGCGCATTACTGGGAGTCGCATTTCATTTTCTCAATGTATTGAAGGATTTAACGCAGGATAGAGATAGCGAAATCCAAGGCCTGCCACAGCGAATCGGTAGTCGTGGATCAAAAGTAATTGCACTTGTTTTACTACTTCTGGCTTCTTTGGTTTTAATTAATAGCCCAGTGAGTAAGGATTTAGTCTCAGTCGAGGCAATGAGCAGTTCAAATTTTCTGGCCGGGGGAGACAGGGCGACCTTCGTAACCCTGCCTCAAGATTATTCGCCAAAGAAGCCAGCGCCGCTCTTGATTGACCTGCATGGATATATGAGTAATAGCTTTAATCATCAAAAATTTGCAAGGATGGATGTTGCTGCAAATAAACGGGGAGTTATTTATGTTGCTCCAGATGGCCTACCAGATTCGCAGGGCTACCAATTTTGGAATGCATCAAAGGCCTGTTGTAATTTTAATAATAATCCAGTTGATGATGCAGCCTTTATCCAATCACTTATTGATGAAATATCAAGCAAGGTTTCGGTTGATCCACATCGCATATTTATATTTGGTCACTCAAATGGTCATTTCATGACGTATAAGTTCGCATGTACCTACCCAGCAACAGTTGCTGCTATAGCCGGGCTTGCTGGAGCAATGGATATCGATCCATCTTCATGCTCTGCCACAGTGCCTGTAAGCGTGTTACATATTCACGGTACAAGGGACGAAGTAATTAACTACGCAGG
>CAFBMZ010000024.1_pt1 | contig 15576 bp, 15 predicted proteins | sample 7269111 | NCBI WGS metagenome assembly CAFBMZ01 (sample SAMEA6814078, study PRJEB35770) | uncultured Actinomycetes bacterium | biome: Freshwater; feature: Freshwater reservoir; material: water | place: Czech Republic | collected 2017-05-23 | depth 30m m | reverse complement strand
CAAGAGTTAAAAGAGATAGAGAACCACTAACTCTTTGCTTTAATTACCATCCACACACCGAGGGCGGTGATAGCTATGCCCATCGCTCCTTGTGCGTTCACGCTCTCGCCAAAAAGAAAATAGGCCTCAATCGCTGTAGCCGGTGGAACTAAATAGAAAAGTGATGAAACTGATGCTGCGCTACCGGTATTGAGCAGCCAGAGCAGAAGTAGAACAGCGCCTACCGAGAGAGCACCGACTAGCCATATAAATGAAAGTGTGAAGCTAGCGCTCCATTGAATTGATGTCTCACCTGTGGCGATGGCAATGGCGACCAGCACTAGTCCAGCCGAAAGGTATTGATAGGCGGTGCCTACCACAAGCGGTATCCCAGAACCTATCTTCTTTTGCAACAAAGTAGCCGTAGTGCTACCGATTAATGCAACCGTTATTGCTAGAAAACCTATGAACGGGATCTCGCGCGTAAAACTCGGCATAAGGACTAATAGAACTCCAGTGAGTCCTATGAAAAGTCCAACAATCTGTAAGCCCTTTAGCTTCTCTCCCAAAACTTTCACCGCCAGCACCGATACCAGAACTGGCTGAATACTTGTCACAACTGCAGCAACTCCGGCTGATAATCCAGATGCAATAGAAAAAAACACACCGCCCAAATAACATGCGTGAAGAAAAAATCCAATAAGTGCCGACTTGCCTATATCTCTACGAGCAATTGCCACTGGATTATTTAGAAAGAGGGCGACCAAAAAGAGGATTACGGCAGCAACGAATACTCGTAGGGCTAAAAAGATAAATGGATCAGCAAAGGGAAGTCCGTATTTAGCTCCGACAAAGCCCGTACTCCATAAAAAAACAAATAGGTATGGAGCAAAGCGAGTGATTTTCAAAGATGCACTTAGTGCGAGGAGCTTATTACTGGCTTCTCATATTCAGTAACCATTCCAATAATGCTAATCATTATTGCGCCCACGCCGATCAAAGTAAGCCACCACCCGATAATGAGTCCTAACCCCATAGTGCATGCGCTGAGAGCTACAGGCAAGGGCCACCATGAGTGAGGACTGTAGAAACCTAACTCGCCGGCACCATCTGCAATCTCTGCAGTTAGGTTGTCTTCGGGTAATACTGTTCCGATTCTTTTTTGCGTGAACCAGACGTAAAAACCGACCATTCCAGCCAAGCATGCAGCCAAGAGCATTCCACCAATACCTACGGGCTCTCCGCCGACCTGCCAATAAATAAGAGTCATGAGTACATAAAAGAGAGCAAGACCTGAAAATAACTGCCAGTTAACCTTCATGGCGCTTAGTGCCCTTCTGTCTTGATATGTGGGTGGTGTAAATCAAAGGCTGGTCGCTCACTTGAGATGCGAGGCATCGTCAAGAAGTTATGGCGTGGTGGAGGACATGATGTTGCCCATTCTAGAGATGCCCCATAACCCCAAGGATCATCGACTCCAACCATTGGAGACTTACGCGTAATCCAGATATTGATAAGAAATGGAATCATCGAGAAGGCCAAGAGGAATGAGCCGATAGTTGAAATCGTATTCATGAGAGTAAATCCATCGGTACTCAAATAATCAGCGTAGCGACGTGGGAAGCCCTTGATTCCCAGCCAGTGCTGAATGAGAAAAGTTAAATGGAAGCCAATAAAAGTAGTCCAGAAGTGAATCTTTCCAAGGCGCTCGTTGAGCATCTTTCCAGTCATCTTTGGCCACCAGAAATAGAAACCTGCAAACATGGCAAAGACAACGGTTCCAAATAAAACATAGTGGAAGTGAGCTACAACGAAGTAGCTAGCAGAGACTGCGAAATCCAGTGGCGGCGATGCCAACATAATGCCGGTTAGACCACCGAAGAGAAATGTCACGAGAAAGCCCATAACCCAGAGCATCGGTGTCTCAAATGTTACGTGACCACGCCACATTGTTCCGATCCAGTTAAAGAACTTAACACCGGTTGGAACACCAATCAGGAAAGTCATGAACGAGAAGAATGGAAGAAGTACTTGTCCTGTAGCAAACATATGGTGTGCCCATACAGAGACAGAGAGTGCTGAGATTGCAATTGTTGCGGCAATGAGGCCTTTGTAACCAAAAATCGGTTTACGACTAAATACCGGAAGAATCTCAGTTGCGACACCGAAGAAAGGCAGCGCCAAGATATACACCTCTGGGTGACCAAAGAACCAAAAAAGATGCTGGAAGAGCATCGCTCCACCATTTGCCGGATCAAAGAGGTGTGTTCCGTATAATCTGTCGGATTCGAGTCCGAGTAGAGCTGCCGCTAACGGCGGGAAAGCCAGTAGAACTAGGATCGATGTAAGTAGTACGTTCCAGGAAAAGATTGACATACGAAACATCGTCATTCCAGGTGCGCGCATAGTGAAAATCGTCGTTATGAAGTTCACTCCACCAAGAATTGTTCCAACGCCACCAATAGCTAAACCAACAAGCCACAGGTCGGCACCGATTCCAGGAGAGTACGTTGCATTTGAAAGTGGAACATAGACGGTCCAGCCAAATGATGCTGCTCCCCCTGGCGATAAGAACCCTGCAAATGCCATAGTTCCACCAAATAAGTAGAGCCAATAAGAGAGCATGTTCAGTCGTGGGAAGGCCACATCGGCGGCACCAATTTGCAAAGGCATGATGACGTTTGCGAAACCGACAAATAATGGTGTTGCAAACATAAGCAACATAATCGTTCCATGCATAGTGAAAATCTGGTTGTACTGCTCATAACTTAAAAACTGCATCCCTGGTCGGGCTAGTTCGCTTCGAAGCGCTAGAGCTAGAACTCCGCCAATTAAAAACCATGCAAACGAGGTTATGAGGTAGAGGTAGCCGATTGTCTTGTGGTCTGTTGAGGTTATCCACTTAACAAAGTTCTTGCCTTTGGAGGCTGGAAGCGGAGCCAATGTCGTAGTTGTTGGGCTCTGTGCATACGTTGTCATGCTTGGCTCCCCTTCAGAGTTTCAAGATAGGCCTTGTAATCAGCTGGTGTAACAACTTTTACGGTGAAGAGCATTTGCGAGTGAGCACGGCCGCAGAGAATATTGCATCGTCCGGGGTACTCGCCTAACTTCTTCGCTGTGAACTCTAGGTGGTTTGTCACACCTGGAAGATTTTGCATCTGAATCATGAACGCTGGAATCCAAAATCCATGGACCACATCGTTTGAAATAATTGTGTACCGAACACGCTCACCGAGTGGGACAACTAAAGTTGGCGGATTTGCTGGCGTTCCGGTTACTACTGCCAAAGAACCAGCTTCGGGATATGCAAACTGCCACGACCACTGCATTCCGGTAACTGAAATCTCATGAACTGGATTCGTGCTCTTGGCGGTAATCGCACTCTCTTTTTGAGCGGTGAAAAAGAACAGCACCGCAACGATGATGAATGGAATTATCGTATAAACAATCTCAATTGGAATGTTGTACTGGGTCTGCTTTGGAAACTCAGGTCCATCTTTTTTGCCTCTATGGAAAACTGCAGGCCATAAAATCAAAATGAGCGTTCCTATACCGACTATGCCGGCAGCGATCCACGCTCCTTGCCACAAAGGTAGAGACTCATCGTTGACGCTAGAGACGCCTGATGGGAATCCGAGCTCTGAAACCTTCGAACAGCTAGTCAGAAAAAACGTAGACATAAGTAGGGCAAAGATGCGCAGGCCCTTAATTCTCTGTGGCGACATGGGGGTAAGGATATAGGTCAATCTGCGAAAAATAGGTATCAAAATGTGCACCTAACAGTGTGGTTGAGGGCACACACTATTTTTTGATATGTGCAGAAATCTCTGCCGCTGCGCCTTCTCCATACGCTAGAGCAAAACGCTCTACGAACTCATCTCCAGTGAATCGATACTCCTGAGTCCCCGTCGTCTCAATGACGTATGTTGCGATAAGGGCACCTAGTTGAGCACACCGTTCATGGCTAAGCCCCCAGGCAAGTCCGGCGATAAAACCAGATCTAAATGAGTCTCCTACCCCAGTTGGGTCTATTTTTGAGTTCTCCTGTGGACATCCCACGACTACCAGTTCACCGGTGGAGCTCTCTACCTTTGCTCCCTTAGAACCAAGAGTGATGACACGAATCTTTACGCGATTGAGAATCTCCTCATCACTCCACCCTGTTTTTTGCATCGCAAGGGCGAGTTCATACTCATTCATAAACAGGTAGGCAGCCCCGTCGATTAACTGCTTTATCTCATCGCCATTCATACGCGCCATCTGCTGTGAGGGATCAGCGGCAAAGGCGATACCTGATTGCCGGCATACATCCGAATGGTGCAGCATCGCCTCAGGATCATCGGGTGAGATGACAACCATGTCGAAGCGGCCAGTTTTTTCCATAATCGGGCCAAGCTCTATATTTCGCGCCTCACTCATTGCTCCAGGAAAAAAGGATGCAATCTGGTTTAAATCATCATCTGTAGTAACCATGAAATGCGCTGTATACAGTTTTTCCGAGACAAGTACATGTGAAGTATCTACGCCATGTCTGGAAAGCCATGCCTCGTAATCGGGCCAATCTTTTCCAACTGCCGCCACTAGAACTGGATTCAATCCAAGAACCCCCATGCCAAAGGCGATATTTGCTGCACATCCGCCGCGGCGAACATCCAAACTATCGACAAGAAAAGAGAGTGAGACTTTTTCAAGCGATCCAGCAACTAAAGAATCTGTAAATTTGCCAGAAAAAGTCATTAAGTGGTCGAGGCCAACCGAGCCCGCTACTGCGATTTTCATGTAGCGATCTTAAGTGTGAACAACTAAAAGCTAGTTAAATGAATCGCCGCAGGCACAAGATCCCCCAGCGTTCGGGTTATCAATTGTGAAACCTTGCTTTTCAATCGTGTCAACAAAGTCGATTGAGGCACCCATCAAATATGGATCGCTCATTTTATCTATAATCACTTTGACGCCGCCAAACTCATGGATAACATCGCCATCTTGGTTACGGTCATCGAAGTAGAGTTGGTAGCGAAGTCCAGAACAGCCACCAGGTTGAACTGCTACGCGAAGCATCAAATCATCTCTGCCCTCTTGGGCAAGAAGTGCAGCGACCTTGACTGCGGCGACATCTGTTAGTCGAATCGCAGTAGTAAGTGAATCAGTTGGCGTCTCTGTAGTCATGTTTTGCTCTCCTCAAACTAGATACGGGAAATCCTACCTTCTCGGACTGTAATCGCGCGACCGCAAGTCGCACAGAATTGCTCAAGTCTTGAGGCAATATAGTTAGCCCATGACCACAGAATCGACAGGCAAAGGCCGACCCACCCCGAAGCGTAAAGTTTCAGAGGCAAAGCGAATTACCTCATCTCTGGCGCCGGCTGTCACAAAGGATCAAAAGCGCGCTGCAAAAATTGCCGCTCGCCAAGAGCGTTTGGCATCACGGACCGCCTATCTGCGTGGCGATGAGAGTGCACTTCCTGCACGAGACCGCGGTCCAGAGCGCCGCTTTGTCCGTAACTACGTCGACTCTCGTCGTTCAATCGGTGAGTATTTTCTACCCATAATTTTTATTGTGCTTGTCATGACATTAATCCCAATTGTTTCTGTTCAGTACGGTGCCATTGCAATTATGTATGCAGTGCTTCTTGTTGCCGTTGTAGATGGGATTTTCCTCAGTCGCAAAATCAAAAGACTTGTAAGCGAAAAATTTCCAACAGCGTCATCTAAAGGTTTAGGCATGTATGCCTGGTTACGTTCGACTCAGATGCGTCGATTGCGCGCACCTAAGCCTCAGAACAAAGTCGGCGATCTTCGTTAATTAAGCCCGAGGATTTGGGCTCATAGTTTTGGTTGGATCTTTCTCGGGAAGTTTTCCGAGCGCTTTATCGATTGCCTTCATCGTGGATGCATCTAACTTAACACCCGCCGCTTTTACGTTTTCTTTAACTTGAGATGGCTTTGTCGCACCCATAATCGCAGAAGAGACATTTGGATTTTGCAATACCCATGCGATAGCAAGCTGAGACATGGTCAGGCCGGCCTCTTTAGCAACTGGTGCTAACTGAGCAACGGCGGTCAAGACCTCATCACGTAACCATCCCGAGATCATTCCCGCACCACTTTTTTTGTCTGTGGCACGCGAACCTGCCGGAACTTTTTTACCTGGCAAGTATTTTCCAGAGAGAACTCCCTGGGCAAGTGGTGACCAAACTATCTGGCCAATTCCCTCTTGAATTGAGAGTGGAACTACTTCGGCTTCAATCACCCGCCAGAGGGCTGAATACTGTGGCTGACTGGATACAAAACGGTTGTATCCACGTGCATCTTGAATCTCAAGTGCAGATGAAATCTGGGAAGCCGTCCATTCGGAAAATCCAATGTAATGAACTTTTCCCGCGCGAATCAAATCATCGAAGGCGCTAAGGGATTCTTCGAGCGGCGTTTCAAAATCAAAGCGATGCATCTGATATAGATCGATGTGATCGGTCTGTAGGCGTTTGAGTGATGCATTGCACGATTCAATAATATGTTTACGCGATAGACCGCGATCATTTTTTCCAGGACCAGTTGGCCAATAGACTTTTGTGAAAAGCTCATAGGACTCTCGGCGAACGCCTTTTAGTGCTTTACCTAAAACAACTTCGGCGCGCGTACCTGCATAGACATCGGCGGTATCAAAAGTGGTGATTCCTTCGTTGAGTGCAGTCTTAACGCACTTAATGGCTGATTCGGCCTCAACTTGCGAACCATGGGTAATCCAGTTCCCATAAGAAATCTCTGAGACATACATTCCGGTACTTCCAAGGCGGCGATATTGCATGCTATGAGAATAGAACCTGCGCGCCCAGTTGCCAACTTCACAGCAATGTGGTTGCCTACGCATACAACTTCATAGCTTTTTTATTAGGGGAAGTTCGGTGAAAATCCGACGCTGACCCGCAACCGTAAAAGGCTCTTTGAGAGCGTTAAGTCGGATTACCTAATGAAAAGCCGTACGAGACAAACACCCGCCGAGGTCTGCGGGGTGTGGTCCTAGTTTCAAGTGCGACTTTGCACTTTTAAATGGTGCTACCCCTGTGAGACTCTTTATTTCTTGAGAGGCTTCACAAAAATGCGATTCAAAATATTTTTTATCTCCACGTTGTTGGTATCCACTGCAATTATTTCACCCAGTTCGGCTGTAGCAACCGATACAGGTTGGCGCTATTGGGGGTATTTTCAAGCCGCACCGAGTAAAACCACCTGGACTGCGGCTATGACTGGCCCTACTGTCGATATTGCAGATGGTTCGGTAGAAGGCTGGTCTTTCGTATTTAGCAGCAACGACATTCCTTCTTTAGCGCCGAGGGTAAAGCCAAGTTTTAAAAGTATTTGCAGCGCTACGAAATCCGATGCAGATACAAAACGTATAGCTGTCGTCATAGATTTTGGCTCGCGGGCTTGGGCTCCCAAGGGCGAGAAAATCCCAAAGACAATAGTTCGCTGTGTACGAACTGCAAAGTCCTCGCAAGGCATTGATGTTCTAGGTCAGATTATTAAAGTTAGAGCTAATGCTTCAGGACTTATCTGTGGTCTCAATGGTTTTCCGTCGAAAGAGTGTGGCCTAGAGATAGCCACACCTGTTTCGTTGTTGCTCAAAAAGTAGGTACCGAATAGTGAAGAAGCCCCCACATCCGTATACCTGGTGGATTTGGTCGCTAGCAATTGCGATCTCGGTTGTGCGATTTAATAATCCTTACTGTGCGATCGCTGCAATCGCACTGGTCGGCTTCGTTGTGATGTCTCAGCGCGAAGATGCACCATGGGGGAAGAGTTTTAATTGGACATTAAAAATCGCAATTTGGATTTTGACAGTTCGGACTCTGATCGGGGTAACTATTGGCGTTCCTATACCTGGTACAACAATTTTCACACTTCCACGTATGCCTTTACCTGACTGGATGCCTGGAATTAGAGTTGGTGGCGCTGTTACAGCAGAGCGTTTAGCCTCTGCACTATCCGAGGGATTAATCATCTGTGCAATCATTGTTATATTCGGAGCTGCATCCTCGCTAACTAGCCCTCATAGATTGCTCCGAGTGCTCCCCGTCCATATCTATGAATTCGCAACTGCAGTTGTAATTGCGACATCAGTGCTGCCTCAATTAGTCACAAGCGTTGCAAGAATTCGACAGGCTCAGCGTCTGCGCGGGCAAAGTACCAAAGGCATTTCATCCTATAGACGTTTAGCGATTCCTTTGCTTGAAGAGTCTCTTGCTCGCTCTCTGGATTTAGCAGCTGCCATGGATGCCAGGGGTTACGGTGTAAGCCGCAAACGCAGCAGATACCGTCCAATTAACTGGCAGTTGCGTGATACGGCAATCGCTGCATCGGGTCTACTTATTTTGGCACTCTCATGATCTCTTTTTCTAACGTCTCACTTGTTTATCCAAACTCCACAACAACTGTGCTCGAAAACCTGAGCCTTGAAATCGCCGAAGGCGAATTAGTCTTAGTCATCGGACCTACGGGATCAGGTAAATCATCACTATTGAGACTTATCAATGGCCTTGTCCCCCACCATACTGGCGGAATTTTAGCCGGAGAGATAAGAGTCGATGGCTTATCAACGCGTGAAGTTAAACCTGGAGGCCTTGCCCACCTTATTGGAATCGTTGGTCAAAACCCTCTCAATGGTTTCGTAGCTGATCGCGTCGAAGAAGAGCTGGCTTTTGCGATGGAGGCTCTGAACTTAGCGCCCGATGTAATGCGCAGAAGAGTAGAAGAGGTACTCGATTTGCTCTCACTTGCACCGCTGCGTTCTCGCATAATCGCAACATTGAGTGGCGGAGAGCAACAACGCGTTGCAATTGCTAGCGCTCTTGTCATGCACCCAAAAGTCTTAGTACTAGATGAGCCAACTAGCGCCCTTGATCCCATTGCTGCCGAAGAAGTCCTCTCAATTCTGCATCGATTAGTACATGACCTCGGCCTTACCGTTGTCATTGCCGAACATAAGTTAGAACGGGTCATCGGATTCGCAGATCGAATTATTCATATTAATGGCGATGGAAAAACAATAATTGGTAACGCCACAGAAGTTATGAAGATATCGGAAATCGCTCCCCCCATCGTTCATTTGTCACGAGCCCTTGGTCTGCAAGAAGTTGGGCTTTCAGTCCGTGACATGCGCCGAATGGTTCAAGAAATGCATTTACCGAACCCTCCTGATTTAAAAATCTCATTACCACCTCATGAAAAACCAGCTATTGATATTAAAAATCTAACACTTTCGTATGTAGGACATGTTGCTCTAGATTCTTTGAGCACAAGCATCTACGACAACGAAATTGTTGCAGTGATGGGTCGCAATGGTGCTGGTAAGAGTTCATTACTTCGATCAATTGCTGGAGTCAGCAAAATAGACAAGGGCGAAGTCACTGTATATGACACAGATCCAATAACACTTGCAGGCAAGTTTCGCAGAGAGTTAATTGGCTACATTCCTCAGGAGCCTAGTGATTTACTGTATGGACAATCCGTTATGCAAGAGTGCGAACAAGCCGATAAAGATAATCAAGTCATGGCTGGAACAACTTTTGAAGTCCTCAATCAGTTGGTAGTGGGGATAAATCCCCAGGCTCATCCCCGCGATTTGTCTGAAGGTCAAAGATTAGCCCTAGCTCTAAGCCTCGTTCTTTCAGCAAATCCCCAAGTACTCATTCTCGATGAACCTACTCGAGGTTTAGATTATGAGGCAAAGAAATCCCTTACAAGAATCCTCATTGAGTTTGCAAAGGTATTCAAACGATTAGTGGTTCTAGCAACTCACGATGTTGAGCTGGTTGCCGAACTCGCAACACGGGTGATCTTTATTGCAGATGGCGACATAGTTGCCGATGGTCCAACAATCGACGTCCTGCTCTCTTCGCCTGCATTTGCACCCCAAGTCTCTAAAGTCATGTCTCCTCGTCCTTGGCTTACAGTTGGTGACGTCGTTGCCGCTCTTGAGGGCGATAGCGCATGAAGCTAACTGCCGACATTGTGAGATTTTCTCACCGCAATTCGATAATTCTCTTTGCTACATCAACAGTTAGCGCTGGTGGATTTATCTGGCCCTTTTTTTACAGTGGCCAAGACTTGCCTCGTACAGAGATATTTTTCTGGATTGCAGTCTCCATCGCCGTGATCCTTACAATCGCCGAAATCTCTCAATCAAAACTCGACGCAAAATCTGTGGCGATTTTAGGAGTTCTATCGGCCTTAATCGCAGCTCTTCGCCCACTGGGTGCTGGGGCGGTCGGTATCGAGCCCATGTGGTTTCTTCTCATTTTAAGTGCCAGAGTGTTTGGCCCCTCATTTGGATTCCTCCTCGGTATGAGCTCCGTTTTAGTTTCAGCGCTACTAACTGGCGGAATAGGTCCATGGCTTGGTTACCAAATCTTTGCTGCAGCGTGGATTGGACTGCTCGCCGGACTGCTTCCAGGACGCAAGAGTCTTCGCGGAAATAAAGAGATAGCCATGCTTGTAATTTTTGGCGTATTTGCGAGTGAAATCTTTGGCATCTTGATGGATCTTCAATTTTGGCCTTGGGCATTAGGTGCACAGACACAGCTTTCATTTGCCCCTGGTGCATCTATCAATAGAAATATCTCAAACTTTTTCTCGTATCATTTTTTATCAGCCATGGCATGGGATGTTCCGCGCGCAATAGTCACTTCTGGCTTAATTCTTGTTGCGGGACATCCAGTGTTAAGCGCCTTGCGTCGAACCTATACGCGCGCGGCATTTTTAACGCCTATTGAATTTATCGAACGTGCGAAGGTACAAAAGGAAGTTTAACAACCTCACACTGCGAATCACGGCCACGTACATCGATCGTTAATTTCTCACCAACTGATACCGACGAGTTTACGAGCGCGATTCCAATACCAACTTTTAAAGTTGGAGAAAAAGTTCCACTAGTTACAGTTCCCACAACTTCTCCTGCACTATTTTTCACTTGCATACCACCGCGAGGAATTCCACGATCTAAAGCCTTCAGTGCCATACTTTTCTTTGCCGGCTTGTTTGCTCGCTCTAGTTGCAAGACATCACTGCCAATAAAACTTGGCTTATCCCAACCGATAGCCCATGCCGCACTTGCCTGTACAGGTGTTATTTCCAGAGTCAGTTCGTGTCCGTGCAACGGATAGCCCATCTCGGTGCGCAAGGTGTCGCGAGCTCCGAGGCCACACACGAGTCCACCTAGCTTTTCAATCTCGACTACCAGAGCGTCCCAAACCCCTGATGCATCAGCCAGAAGTGGCAAGAGTTCATAGCCAAGTTCTCCTGTGTATCCAGTACGACAGAGTATTACCTCTGCCCCTGAGATATTTACGTGGGCAAATGCCATGTAATCAATCTCAATATTTACTCCGAGAGCCTGCAAAACCTTTGGTGCCAATGGGCCCTGTACTGCAATAACGGCAAACTCGCTGTGTCGATTTGTAACCGTGATTGACTCTGGCGCATGTGCTTGAAGAACTGCGACAACATCTGATGTATTTGATGCATTCGGAACCAAGAAAATATCTTCGGTTGAGTTGCGATATGCGATTAAGTCATCGACCACTCCGCCGTCAGGAGTGCAGAGCAATGTGTACTGGGCAGATCCATTATCAATGCGATTCAAATCATTGGTAAACATTGTGTTGAGAAAATCTAGAGCGCCAGCCCCCACCACAGATGCCTTTCCTAGATGGGAGACATCGAATATTCCAACCCTTTCACGGACGCTGGCATGCTCTGCCAAAACTCCACCACCTGGATACTCAATGGGCATCAACCAACCACCAAAATCTGCCATCTTTGCATTTCGTGCAACATGCTTGTCGTTGAGGGGCGAAGTCTTCATAGTATAAATCTACCAATACATCTATTACGCTGGTGCCTATGAGCACACTAAAAATCACCAATGGCGTTTTAAAAGATGACGTTCTAGTCGTCGGACTTGCTTCTACAAACTCTTCGGGAGGGATTTCAATAGAGTCTGGAGATCTAGCCCTAGACCAGAAATCCATACTGACCTCTCTTTTAGCGATAGGTGCTACTGGTGTGACTGATGAGATAGTTAAATTGCCGGGTGGTGCCGCCGCCACCATGATCGTGTTCACTGGGCTGGGAAAGAAATCAAACTCGTATTCGCATGAAACTATCCGCCGAGCAGCTGGAGTGGCAGCTCGAGCCTTAGCCGGTACGAAGAGTGCAACTTTTGCCCTGCCTACTTCGACTCTGCAAAACCTTAGCGCCGTGGCTGAAGGCGCTGCTCTAGGTTCTTATGTTTTTAGCGAGTTTCGTGGCTCCACAAAGAGTGAGCAAAAAGACTCTTTAAAGAACATAAACATATTGAGTAAGTCGGCGGAGAAATCTGAAGCCAAAGCGCTGATTACGCGAGCGAAAATTATCGCTGACTACACCTTCTTGGTTCGCGATTTAATTAATACTCCCCCATCGCATTTAACACCAGACTCATTTACAAAAAAACTTGCCGTGGCTATTAAGGCAGCTGGTGGAGTCAAAGCAGGATTGCGATTCAGTGTTTTAGATGAGAAAGCGTTAAAGAGTCAGGGTTTTGGTGGCATCATCGGAGTGGGTCAAGGCTCTGCAAATCCTCCACGGTTACTTCACATTTCATACACACCAAAGGGAGCAATCAAAAAGCGATACGCATTTGTTGGCAAGGGCATAACTTTTGATACGGGAGGTCTCGCACTCAAACCTGCACTTGGTATGGAGGCGATGAAGTCAGATATGAGTGGAGCTGGCGCCGTCTGTGCTGCAACGCTTGCGATTGCGGCGCTAAAACTGCCAGTTGCGATAGAGACATGGGCGCCTCTGGCCGAAAATATGCCAAGTGATAAAGCAACTCGACCAAGTGATGTGATTACGATATTTGGTGGCAAGACAGTTGAAGTATTAAATCCAGATGCAGAAGGTCGGTTAGTACTCGCAGATGCTCTTGTTAAAGCGCAGTCAACTAAGAATAAACTCGATGGAATTATTGACGTTGCAACTTTGACAGGCGCCCAAGTTGTTGCACTGGGAACTAGAACAAGCGCAGTAATGACTAATAACGAAGATTTCTCATCTGAGTTCTTGGCTGCCGCATCGACAAGTGGCGAGCAGTTCTGGCCAATGCCTTTACCGATCGAGCTGCGAGCATCCCTCGATTCGCCAGTTGCAGATATGGCCAATATCGGAGATAGAAATGGCGGAATGTTAGTAGCGGGTCTCTTCCTTAAAGAGTTTATTGAGGCGGATTTACCGTGGCTGCACTTAGATATCGCCGGGCCTGCCTTTAACACCGCTAAAGCTCATGGATACACGCCTGTCGGAGGCACCGGTATCGCACTGCGTTCACTCGTAGTCTTAGCAGAGGGCGCATAAACGCCCCCATTGGCTACTTTGCACCCTTGTACGGCAAGATAGAGCCCTGCGGATTCAACTGTTATCAGCGAATGGAGCAAGACACGTGCCCGAGTTTGATTTAGTCATCATTGGTGGAGGCAGTGGCGGATATGCCTGCGCCTTGCGAAGTGCCCAACTTGGAAAGAGCGTCGTCCTTATCGAGGCCGACAAGGTTGGCGGCACATGCCTACATAAAGGATGTATTCCAACTAAGGCGCTTCTACATGCAGCTGAGATTGCAGATGGCGCACGCGAGGGCTCTCGCTTTGGCGTTAAATCCACCTTCGATGGAATCGATATGGCTGGAGTTAATACTTATAAAGATGGAGTTGTTTCAAGGCTCCATAAAGGGCTGCAAGGACTCGTAAAATCTCGTGCAATTACATATGTTGAAGGCCACGGAAAACTAATCTCACCAAATACAGTTGAGGTGAACGGCCAAAGTTACACCGGAAAAAATATTGTTCTTGCAACGGGATCTTACGCCAAGACTCTGCCTGGCTTAGAAATCGATGGCCAACAGATTATAACTTCCGACCATGGAACAAAATTAGACTATGTACCCAAAAGCGTCATTGTTTTAGGTGGCGGCGTTATTGGCTGTGAGTTCGCATCGGTATGGAAATCTTTTGGTGCTGAAGTAACAATCATCGAGGGTTTACCGCATCTTATCGCCCTTGAAGATGAGTCTTCGAGTAAGCAGTTAGAACGTGCATTTAGAAAACGTGGAATCAATTTTGAACTTGGAACATTCTTTAAATCGGTTTCCAAAGATGCCAACGGTGTCACTGTCACTCTTGAAGATGGCAAGGTTTTCACAGCGGATTTGTTGATGGTATCCGTAGGGCGAGGACCAGTCTCAGCCAATCTCGGTTATGAAGAGGCAGGTGTCGCGATGGATCGCGGCTACGTTTTAGTAGATAACAAATGCCGTACTAATGTTCCGGGGATATGGGCAGTTGGAGATCTGATTCCAACGTTGCAACTTGCACACGTTGGATTTGCAGAGGGAATGTTAGTCGCTGAAGAGATAGCTGGATTGAATCCACGTCCAATAAACTACGATGGAATTCCGCGTGTTACATACTCTGATCCTGAGGTTGCATCAGTTGGGCTAACAACCGCAGAGGCAAAAAAGCGTGGTCATGATGTCATCGAGTTAAGTTATGACTTAGCCGGTAACGGTAAAGCCCAGATTCTCAATACTGCGGGCTCTATAAAATTAATTGCAGAAAAGAACGGTCCAATTCTAGGTGTCCATATGGTTGGTGCCCGAGTTGGAGAGTTATTAGCCGAAGCAGAGCTCATCTTTAACTGGGAGGCTCGTGCCGATGACGTTGCTTCTCTCATACATGCACACCCAACACTTTCAGAGGCAATGGGCGAAGCGCACATGGCACTTGCAGGTAAACCGCTACACGCACACGGATAATCAAGGAGAGAATAACTATGGATTTTTCAGTAACAATGCCGGCTCTGGGCGAAAGCGTGAGCGAAGGAACGGTTACACGTTGGCTCAAATCTGAAGGTGACCATGTCAACGTCGATGAGCCCCTACTTGAAGTCTCTACTGACAAGGTTGATACAGAGATTCCATCACCTGTTGCTGGAACACTGACACGAATTGTCGTCGCAATTGATCAAACCGTTCCAGTTGGTGCAGAGCTCGCCATCATTGCAGACTCAGCACCTGCCAGTGTCGCCGCCCCAATTGTTCAAGCACCTGTTGCCGCCGAACCTGTTGTTCAAGCACCAGTTGTAGCCGCACCTGTGACTCCGCCACCAGTTATCGAAGCACAAACAAGTTCTTCTGGTGGCACTGTAATTACTATGCCTGCACTCGGAGAAAGTGTGAGTGAAGGAACTGTTACCCGTTGGTTGAAAAATGTTGGTGACAACGTCGCCGTAGATGAAGCGCTCCTAGAAGTTTCGACAGACAAAGTTGATACAGAGATTCCGTCTCCCGTTGCAGGAGTTCTGCTTGCTATTGATGTAACTGCAGACACAACAGTCGCTGTCGGTGCGCGCTTAGCATTGATCGGCACAGGGGCCTCTGCACCTGTTGTAGCCGCACCTGTTGTAGCCGCACCTGTTGTAGCCGCACCTGTTGTAGCCGCACCTGTTGTAGCCGCACCTGTTGTAGCCGCACCTGTTGTAGCCGCACCTGTTGTAGCCGCACCTGTT
>CAFBMZ010000023.1_pt1 | contig 15836 bp, 12 predicted proteins | sample 7269111 | NCBI WGS metagenome assembly CAFBMZ01 (sample SAMEA6814078, study PRJEB35770) | uncultured Actinomycetes bacterium | biome: Freshwater; feature: Freshwater reservoir; material: water | place: Czech Republic | collected 2017-05-23 | depth 30m m | reverse complement strand
GGAATTGCAATCGACTCCACTTGTGGCGGATACGGCACCTGCAAGAAGTGCAAAATATTAATCACCGATGGCGACGTTGAACCTTCGAAGTTAGATTTTCGAGCATTCACTGAGGCTGAGATAAAGCAGGGCTGGCGGTTAGCCTGTTTGGTTCGAACAAGCACAGATATTTCAATCGATGTTCCACCACTTACAACGCGCCCTAAAGCGGCAACCGTAGGCGTTGGGCGCCAGGTTATTTTGCGCCCGGCAGTTCAAAAGAGATACGTCGAGCTAGATGAGCCAACGTTGCATGATCAACGTACCGATATTGTCCGACTTTTCGATGCAATAGATGACATTGAAGCTAGCGCATCACTGGCTGCGATGCGAAATGTTCCACGTGTTCTGCGTGCTTCAAACTTTAAGGTAACCGCAGTATTTGTCGACCAAGCATTCATAGATATCGAGCCTGGTGATACAACTGCGCTTCGATATGGAATTGCTTATGATTTAGGCACAACTACTGTTGTTGCCACACTATTGGATTTAAATACCGGAACACCGTTAGCAGTTAAATCTATTCTCAACAAACAACAGCCTTTCGGTGCAGATGTCATTACGCGAATCAGTGCGACGATGCTAGATCCAGATGCATTAAGCAAACTATCTTCCCTTGCCCAGGAGACTCTTAATCAGCTTACTCAAGAGGTATGTGCCGAAGCAGGCGTTAATCCACTCCACGTATATGAAGTGGCAATTGCCGGTAATGCAACGATGAATCAACTTCTTTTAGGCATAGATCCCGAGCCACTGGGGGTCGCACCTTTCATTATGGCATCGGCTGATTTCAAAGATGTTGAGGCAGTAGATATAGGAATCTCAATTCACCCACGTGCAAAGGCTGTCATTATGCCCTCACTTGGTGCCTACGTCGGAGGCGACATCATTGCTGGTGCACTTGCCTCGGGAATGGATCGTGACAAACGTCTGCGACTATTCATCGACGTTGGTACTAACTGTGAAATCGTTCTTGGTGATGGTGAAAAGATTTTGGCAACTGCCGCACCAGCCGGTCCAGCCTTTGAAGCGGCCAGTATTAAGTGTGGCGTTCGTGCTGCATCGGGAGCGATTGAGACGATAAAAATCACTGATGGGCAATTAGTCATTGGAACCATCGATGATGCACCTGCCGTTGGAATCTGTGGATCTGGTTTAGTGGATGCTTGTGCATCACTTGTTGGAGTTGGCCTTCTGGATCACTCGGGACGTTTCGTCAGCGATGAGATTGCAGTAGAGATTGCTCCAACCTTGGCTGATCGTTTATTAATGCGCGACGGTGAAAGAGTCTTTGTCTTAACATGGAGCAAAGATGTTGGCGATTTAAGCGACTGTGTCTTTTTGACTCAACGCGATGTCCGAGAACTTCAGTTTGCAAAGGCAGCCATTGCCACTGGATGGGCGCTTCTTTTAGAGGAGTTTGGTGTCGCCGAGTCTGAGATTCAGCAAGTGCTACTTGCAGGCTCCTTCGGATCATACTTATCTCCCGCATCTGCTATCAAGATAGGTCTTGTACCGAAGCTTTCAGTAATGAGAATTCTTTCGGCTGGAAACGTAGCTGGCGAAGGCGCAAAAATGGTTCTACTTTCTGCTCAAGAGCGACATGGAGCTTCGGCATTGCTCGATGAGATCGCCTACGTTGAACTCTCAGATCGCGCAGACTTCAACGACAAGTTTGTAGAGCGTTTAGCTTTTCCAGTATGAGTATTGGAATTGTGGCATGCGGTGCACTAGCAACACATATCGCCGAGCTGGCAGCGCAAAACGCCTTAGATATAACGATTTATCCGCTACCCCCTCTGCTGCATAACAGACCCGAGAAAATCGCCCAAGAAGTCGATGAACTTTTATTGCAGATAAAAGACTCTCACTCGCAATGTGCCGTCGCATATGCTGATTGCGGAACCTATGGCGCACTCGATACAGTCATCAAAGGACATAACGTCAAACGCTTAGGTGGTAACCATTGTTATGACGTTTTTGCTGGTCGCGCTGAGATAGAAAAAATAATGGCAGAGAACGCAGGAACATATTTCTTAACTGATTTTCTAGTCAAATCTTTTCATCGCAGTGTAATTGTCGAACTTGGCTTGGATAGATACCCACATCTTCGCGATGATTACTTCAAAAACTATTCACGTCTCATGTGGTTAGCTCAATCTCCAACTGCCGAGCTAACACAAGCTGCTCTCAGTGCAGCCCAAGAGATTGGCCTACCGCTTGAAACTACTCTGGTTGGTTATCAAGGCCTGCGCGAGCAGTTAGAGGTACTGATTAGTCATTAGGGTAATTTCAATTGCCCGCACAACATCTGGCATAAGTCTGGATTGATCGACATCCTCTCGTAGACGCCTGATCATCTCGGGTGTCCAGAACTGAACAATATGATGTGCAACTTGTATCTCTGGTGCATTACCCGCCGGAATATTTGCTGCAATCTGATTAGCCATTCGGATAATCGACTCCAGTTGAACATCCCCGTCGATATGAGTTTCAACCATCGCACCTGGGGCCTTCAGACTAGGTGAGATTTCAACGGCCGTAACTTTGTATTCGGGACAGTTAGTTGCCCAGTCTGAAAAGTCAGTAGTAATAACATTTGCGCCACTTTCTGGAAAGTGGAATGTTGTGTAGACAACGCCCGCAGGAACTTCGTCGGTGATTCGTGCTTTCATGATGGTCTCTCCAACACGGCTTGAGAGCTTCACCCACGAACCATCGGCAATACCGCGCAACTGAGCATCGGATTCATGCAGATCTAAAATATCTTCGCTATGCCAGATGTTATTTGATGTGCGACGGGTCTGAGCGCCGACGTTGTACTGACTCAAGACACGTCCGGTCGTTAATAGAAGCGGGTATTTTCGTGTCGCTTTTTCATCAGTTGGCACATACGTAGTCTTCATGAACTTACCTTCGCCGCGCACAAACTTGTCAACGTGCATCATCGGAGTGCCTTCGGGATTGCTGCTATTGCAAGGCCATTGAATACTTCCGAGCTCATCAAGTTTTGCGAAAGAAACGCCTGCAAATGTTGGTGTGGTTGCAGCAATCTCATCCATAATCTCTGCGCCATTTTGATATGACATCGGATAGCCCATTGCAGTTGCCAAATCGCAAGTAACTTCAAACTCGCTCTTTCCAGTTTTAGATTTCATGACAGGACGAACTCGGTTGATACGTCGCTCTGCATTAGTAAACGTGCCATCTTTTTCTAAGAAGGAAGTACCCGGCAAAAAGACGTGAGCAAACTTTGAGGTCTCATTCAAGAATAGATCTTGAACAATCACCATATCCATGGCACGTAGCGCGGCATGTACATGTGAGGTGTTGGGATCTGATTGGGCAATATCTTCGCCTTGGACATATATTCCGCGGTATTGGCCGGCGAGTGCGGCATCGAACATATTCGGAATACGCATACCTGGACGGGCTTGAAGCTCGACACCCCATGCATCATTAAATATTTTTCGGGTGTCTGGATTAGAGATATGGCGATAACCAGGAAGCTCGTGAGGGAAAGATCCCATGTCGCATGAGCCTTGAACATTGTTTTGTCCACGAAGTGGATTTACTCCAACTCCTTTTCGGCCAATGTTGCCGGTTGCCATCGCAAGGTTTGCAATCCCCATCACCATTGTTGAGCCCTGACTGTGTTCGGTGACGCCAAGACCATAGTAGATAGAGCCGTTTTCAGCCTCTGCAAAGAGTCGAGCAGCATCGCGGATTAGCGCGGCAGGTACTCGCGTAGAGCTTTCACTTGCCTCAGGTGAGTTTTCGGAGCGAGAGATGAACTCTTCCCACTCTTTAAATGATTGAGCATCGCATCGCGCTTCCACAAACTCTCTTTTAATCAATCCCTGCGTTGCAATCACATGGGCTAAAGCGTTAATGACTGCCACATTTGTACCAGGCATTAGCTGCAGATGGTGCGATGCAGAAACTCCAGGAGCACGAACTAGTGGAATCACGCGGGGATCGACAACAATTAACTTCGCGCCTTTTCGAATTGCCTGCTTCATTCGCGATGCAAAGACAGGGTGAGCTGAAGTTGGATTAGCACCAATGAGCATGATGACATCGCTGTGCTGGACGGATTCAAAATCTTGAGTACCTGCCGATGTTCCAAATGTTTGGCCTAAGCCGTAACCCGTTGGCGAATGGCAGACACGGGCACAGGTATCGACGTTGTTATTTCCAAAAGCTGCGCGAATCATCTTTTGCACGACAAAGACTTCTTCATTTGTGCAGCGCGATGATGTGATTCCACCAATTGCATCCACGCCAGATTCAGATTGAATCCGTTTTAACCCGTCGGCTGCAAATGAGATCGCCTCTTCCCATGAAACCTGTTTCCATGGGTCAGTAATCGCGTTGCGAATCATCGGTTGTGTGATGCGATCACTGTGCGTCGCATACCCATAGGCAAATCGGCCTTTCACGCACGAGTGGCCCTCATTGGCTCCGCCAGATTTCAACGGAACCATCCGCACAACTTCGTCGCCTCGCATCTCGGCCTTAAAGGAACATCCAACTCCGCAGTAAGCGCAAGTCGTAATAACCGATGATGTTGGTGATCCAATCGTCAGAAGTGTCTTTTCAGTTAGCGCACCTGTTGGGCATGCCTGAACGCAAGCGCCACACGATACACACTCGCTTTCAATAAAAGATGTTCCCGATGATGAGACGCGGGCCTCAAAGCCTCGGTTTTCAATAGTGAGTGCGAAAGTCCCCTGAACTTCATCACAAGCTCGTACGCATCGATTACAGACAATGCACTCGGTGGAATCGAATGTGAAGTATGGATTGCTCTCGTCTTTTGTTAAACCTAGATGTGTCTCTGGATTTGTATAGCGACTACTGGATATTCCAATCTTTTTGGCAACCCCATGAACCTTACACTCATCACCAGTTGCACATTCAGTCGGGTGATCTGACAAGTACAACTCCATGACACCTTTGCGGATTCGATCAAGTTTCTCTGACTGTGTAGAGACTTTCATACCCTGCGAAACTGGGGTGGTACACGATGACGGAGTTGCGTTGCGCCCGTCAACTTGAATCACACATAAGCGGCAGGAGCCAAAGGCCTTCAAGCGATCAGTTGAGCAGAGCTTTGGGATATCAATTCCTGCCTGCAACGCAGCGCGCATAATCGATGTATCGGCCGCAACGGTTACTTCACGTCCATCAATTTCTAGTTTAACCAGATCGGATTTCTGGCTTGGCGGTGTACCAAAATCCGGCTCAAAAATCATCGTCATTTTTTCTCTCCATTAAAATCCGATGGGAAGTTAATCATCGCACTCTTAACCGGCAATGGCGTTAAGCCACCCATGGCGCACAGAGATCCATCGGTCATTACCTCACACAGGTCTAGCAGGAGTTTTTTATTCTCTTCAACTCGCACCCCCTGAATAATCAGATCAATAGTTTCAGCGCCACGTGTAGAGCCAATTCGACATGGAGTGCACTTACCGCAGGATTCAAGTGCACAGAACTCCATTGCAAACTTAGCTTGCTGGGCTAAATCGACGCTTTCATCAAAGACCACCACGCCACCGTGACCTAACATTCCTCCAGCTGCAATCAATGACTCATAATCCATCGATGTATCAAACTGCACTGTTGAAAAATACGCGCCAAGCGGTCCGCCAATTTGCACAGCGCGTAGTGGGCGAGCGCTAAGTGTTCCGCCGCCATAGGTGTTGACCAACTCTCCGAGTGTTATTCCAAAGGCTTTCTCTACGATTCCCCCGCGTGCGATATTGCCGCCTAGTTGGAAAACTTGAGTGCCTAGAGATTTTCCAACGCCTCGCGCTTTATAGGCACTTGCGCCATTGGCCATAATCATCGGTACCGTTGAGAGTGTAAGAACATTGTTGATTACGGTTGGTTTTGCGAATAGACCCTCGATCGCTGGTAACGGTGGCTTTGCACGAACCACTCCGCGTTTTCCCTCGATGCTTTCCAACATCGCTGTTTCTTCGCCGCAGACATAGGAGCCGGCACCTACACGGATTGAAATATCAAAGGATACAGCTGTGCCTAAGACTCGGTCTCCTAGCCAATCACTCTTGCGCGCAATATCGATGGCCTTTTGCAGCGTTGAGATTGCATGCGGATATTCAGAGCGCAAGTAGACAATGCCTTGAGTCGCACCAACTGCAATTCCAGCGATTGTCATTCCCTCAATTAAAGTAAATGGATCGCCCTCGATTAACATTCGATCGGCAAAAGTACCGCTGTCACCCTCGTCGGCGTTACAACAAATATATTTTTGATCGCTATAAGTCTGGGCAACGGTGCGCCATTTAATTCCAGCTGGAAAACCAGCGCCACCACGTCCCCGTAAACCGGACTCAGTGATTTCATTAATGAGTGTCTCGGCTGAGAGTTGAAGTGCGTGGCGCAGACCAATAAGGCCGCCATGTGCCCGATAGTCATCGATGCTAAGTGGATCGATGACTCCAACGCGGGCAAACGTCACTCGATCTTGAGATGCCAGCCATTCAATCTCATCTGTTTTCCCGAGTAATAAAGGGTGAAAACCTCCATGTAAAAAATCTGCTTCAAAGAGCGCCTCGACATCGCCTGCAGTCACTGGGCCATATGCGATTCGGCCATCAGGTGTTTCAACCTCAACTAAGGTTTCTAGCCAAAGTGCACCTCGTGAACCATTGCGCACTATGTCAATTGAAGAATCCATCTGTGCAATTGCTGCGGCAACCTCATCTGCCCCGACTGAGACAGCGGCGCTGTCTCCTGGAATATAGATCTTCACATTAACGCCTCTGTGATTTTTTCTAGGTTTGCACGGCCAATTAATTTTCCATCAACCATCGCAGCTGGGCCAAGTGCGCAGTTGCCGTAGCAGTATGCGTCGTTAATCTGATCGCCAAACATTGCCCGTGCCTGGTTTACAAGTTCACGGGCACCAACTGCCTGGCAAGCTTCGGCTACACATATTGCTATCTGATGATCAGTTGGAGGTGTCGTTCGTAAATCGTGGTAGAAAGTTAAGACACCATGAACATCGGCCCGAGATTTGTTGAAGTAGTTTGCGATGAGTTCAACACTATCCTTATCGACATAGCCAAACTCTTTCTGCATCAACTGCAGCGCCATCAATACGGGTCCTTTTTCATCGCGCAAGGTCGCAAGTAGCGTACGTGCTACATCCTGCGACCAAGGCGAATACTTCATTAGAACAGACCTACTACCTTTCCATCTACATAATCAATCCGCTCTGCTGCCGGAACTTTAGGCAGTCCTGGCATCGTCATAATCTCACCGCAGATCATCACAATGAACTGCGCGCCTGCAGAGAGTTTGACTTCACGAATGTTCAATGAGTGTCCACTGGGAGCACCGCGTAAAGCGGCGTCGGTGCTAAATGAGTACTGTGTCTTAGCAACACAGATTGGGAAATTTCCATAACCCGAAGCTTCAAGCTCTTTGAGCTTCAAACGTACTTTGGCATCTGCAGTTACCTCTTTAGCACCGTAAATCTTGGTAGCTACTGCAGTTATCTTCTCCCACAAACTTTGTTCATCCTCGTAGACAAACTTCATCTGATTAGGCTGTTCGCATAGTTCGACGACAGCATGAGCCAAATCCGCAGCCCCTGCTCCACCATCAGCCCAGTGCGTCGCAAGCACGATTTTCACACCCATTGCCTCGACGCGAGCTTTAAGAAGTTCGACTTCGGCGGCGGTATCAGTCGTGAAATTATTAATTGAAACAACGAGTGGAAGATTGTAGACATCCTTAATATTATGAATATGTCGCTCTAAATTAACGATTCCCGCTTCAAGTGCACCGAGATTTTCTTCAGTAATTGTCTTTAAATCAGCGCCCCCATGATATTTAATCGCACGAATCGTTGCGACAAGAACACACGCTGATGGACGTAGGCCAGATTTGCGACACTTAATATCTATGAACTTTTCGGCTCCAAGGTCTGCACCAAAGCCGGCCTCAGTAACCACATAGTCAGCTAATTTCATCGCCGAAGTCGTTGCGACAACCGAGTTGCATCCATGTGCAATATTGGCAAAAGGTCCGCCGTGAATAAAGGCAGGCGTATTTTCAAGTGTCTGGACTAAGTTAGGTTGGAATGCATCTTTCAAAATAACAGTCATGGCACCATGAGCATTGAGTTCACTTGCCAGAACCGGAGTCTTGTCACGCTTGTAGCCAACAACTATCTTGCCAATCTTCTCTTTAAGATCCTCAATCGATGTAGCTAAACAGAAAATTGCCATGATCTCAGAGGCAACCACAATGTCAAAGCCATCACTACGTGGATAACCGTTGCCAACACCACCGATAGATTGGATAATCTCACGAAGTGCGCGGTCGTTCATATCGATAACGCGCTTCCAGGTGACTCGACGGATATCGATTGCTAACTCGTTACCGTGGTGAATATGGTTATCAATCAAAGCCGCAAGTAGATTATTTGCAAGAGCGATTGCATTGAAATCTCCCGTGAAATGAAGATTAATATCCTCCATCGGAACTACTTGGGCATACCCGCCACCAGCGGCTCCCCCTTTCATTCCAAAAACTGGACCCAGGGATGGCTCTCTCAGAGCAATCATTGCATTTTTACCTATATGTCGCAGCGCATCACCCAAGCCAACAGTTGTCGTAGTTTTGCCTTCTCCTGCTGGTGTTGGACTAATAGCAGTAACTAATATTAGTTTTGAGTTTTTGCGCTCTGGAAGCGCAGTTAAGTATTTGAGATTAACTTTCGCTTTGTACTTTCCATACGCTTCAAGGTTTTCAACATCGATACCAAGGGAGGCGGCAATATCATTGATTGGCTTCATAGTTGCAGCTTGTGCGATTTCGATATCTGACATTTTTATCCCTTTGCCTGACGTATGGCGCTTGTGAGCGCAGGTATGACTTGATGTAAATCTCCAATAATTGCGTAATCTGCATAGCGAAGAATCGGAGCCTCTGGATCGGTGTTAATTACTACGATTGTCTTACTGTTTTTCATACCAGCAATATGTTGCATCGCACCTGATATTCCAGCTGCAATGTATAAATCTGGTGCAACTTTTGTGCCTGTCTGTCCTACTTGTTCAGCATGTGGACGCCAACCAGAGCTCGTCACTACGCGCGAACAACCCACAGTTCCACCAAGTAGCGTTGCTAACTCTTCTAGATTTCCAAAACCATCAGGTCCGCCAACACCACGGCCACCGGAGACAATTACTTTGGCATCGTTGAGTGTTACTCCACCTTTGGATTCGCCCGTACTTCTACTTAAGACTCTAACGATTGTGTCAGCAGGCTGCACATTTGGCTCAAACTGTGAAACTGATGCAGCTGGTCCATTAATTGATTCAGGTTCAGTTGAAAAGCTAAGAACCGTTGCAATCAATAGTTCTGAGTGGACATTTGCAGACTCGATCAGGTTGCCAGCCCAGCGTGCTCGAAGTACATGGTGCGGTGCACCCAGAGTTATCTGCGAACACTCTGCCGCCATTGGAATATCCAAGAACGCAGCAAGGTGCGCTAACTGCTCATTGCCACGAGGGCTGCCTGCCGCCAAAACAGCAGCAGGGTTGAGCTTTTCAACTAAATCTTTCAGGGCTCGCCCAGATGCCATCGGTGTGTAATCAGAGATGGATGCGTGTGATGCCACATGCAAAATTGAAGCGCCGTATTCTCCAGCAATTGCAGCTAACTCCGCACCGCTTTGACCTATAACCACAGCTTCAACATCATGACCTAGTTTTCTTGCCGCGGTGAGTGCGCGCAAAGAGAGCGGATCAATCTCTCCACCATCGTGATCAATAAGAACCAGAATCACTAGAAAGCTCCAATCTGCTTTAAGACTTCTACTAATGCAGGGACTGCATCTGCACCTTTTCCAAGAATTTCTGCACCCTTATCTTTTGATGGAGCAAGGGCAAGAGTTACTTTTTCTAACTTTGGTATGCGGGGCTCTGCCTTTTTCATGTCAACGATTTTTTTGCGTGCCTGCATGCGTCCAGGTACTGATGGATAACGTGGAATATTTAATCCATCGCGAACAGTAACAATTGCTGGCAGTGGTGCTTCATAATGTTCACGGCCAGTTGGCACTACTCGCTCACAAGTAACAAGATTATTCTCAACCTTCATAGACTTAACATTTGTCACGATTGGGCGATTTAGAGCGTGAGCCACTCGGATATGAATCTGATAACCCGCGCTGTCTGCAGACTCTGCTCCAAAGATGATGAGATCAAACTTTGTCTCTTCGGCATTAATCGCATCCACGAGTGCGGCAGCTGTTCCCTGTGGATCCCATTCTTGCCCATCGGTTTCGATGAGCACTGCTCGCGTAGCTCCAATTGCAAGTTGCGAACGAAGTTGCTCTTCGGCATCACTTGGCCCCAGAGTTAGCAATGTAAGGGTGCCACCCATTTGCTCTACTAGCTGTACGCCGGCTTCAACGGCGTTTTCTTCGTGAGGGCTGATTCCAAAACCTAAGTGCTTAGTCTCGATATCTCTTGCATCTGGTGTCAGAATCAAAGTTCCGCCCGCCAGTGGCACGCGTTTTAAGCAGACAAGTACATCCATTAGGCGATAATCCGTTCATTTGTTGGGTCAAATACTGGTGTTGCACCAACTTGAGCTACTGAACATGGATAGTGCTCGCCCAAGTACTCGACTATGAATGTGTTGCCGGCAACGGCAAGTTCGGTTGGCAGGTACGACATCAAGATGTGCTTGCCGAGTGAAGGTGCAGAGCCTGCACTAGTCACATATGAGCGACGGCCATGTGCGTCAACGATTGGTTGCTTATCGACTGTAAGGATTGGCTCATTACCCATCATGTATCGCTTCTCACCATTTGCAGATGTGTGATCATCTACAAATAATGTACATAGCAATGACACTGGCGCTTCACTGCGGTGCTTTACATGAGCTTGTTTTCCAATGAAGTCAGCCTCTTTTAGTTTAGGTGACTGCATTCCAGCTTCAATAACGGTGTACTCAGTTTCAAGCTCTGGACCATATGCCCTATAACACTTCTCAAGTCGACCTGTGGTGCCATAAACGCCGATTCCTACTGGAATCATTTCATGCTTCTTGCCACTCTCCCAGATCATCTGCCATAACTTTGCACCTTGTTCGATGGGAATATAGAACTCCCAACCAAGATCTCCTACATAAGAGATACGTGATGCAAGAACTCGAAGCGGTCCAACTTCTATTACCTTGCACGTGCTGAATTTAAAGGCATCTTTGCCCATGTCAGCATCTGTGATTGCTTGAATAATTTCGCGCGCCTTCGGTCCCCAGACTCCAATTGTTGTATAGCTCGATGTTAGATCAGAGATCTGTGCCGAACCATCAGCTGGTAGAAGATCGCTAAACCATTTCTTATCTGCCATTCCATGAGCTCCGCCAGTAACAACACGGAAATGATTAGTATCAAGGCGCATGATTGTTAAGTCAGACTTAAACCCACCATTTGGCCCAAGTACTGGCGTATATACAACTCGGCCTATTGCAACATCCATCTGGCGAAGTGCTGCTTTTTGAACTACGGAAAGTGCCGATGGGCCCGTAACATCAAAGATTGCAAATGCTGAGAGGTCGACGATTCCAGCGCTTTCGCGCATTTGTAAGTGCTCTGCATTGATAATCGGAGACCACCAACGAGACTCCCACTCTGCCGTACGTGGCATTACCTTGTCACCAAACTTTGCAAGTAAACCCTTGTTGGATTCATACCAGAATGGTCGCTCCCAACCAGCAGTCTCATAAAAAACTGCGCCAAGCTCTTTCTCTGCCTCGTAAAACGGAGATAGCCGAACATTGCGGTTGGATGCGTACTGCTCTAATGGGTGGACAATTCCATAAGTCTTGTTAAAGCTCTCATCGACTCGAGACTTAATATGGAACTGCGCCTTCTGGTGATCATGAAAGCGTGCAATATTCGATGCATGCAAGTCAATCTCAGAGTCTCCAAGAACCATCCATTCTGCAACTGACTTTGATGTTCCAGGTCCCTCTTTAATCCAAACTGCCGCGACCGACCACAAACCTTTTACCTCTGGAGTCTCACCAAGAATTGGCATTCCATCTGGCGTGTAAGAGAGAATTCCATTGATCGCATATTTTTCACGAACGTTTTCATCACCAACAATCGAAGGCATTAACTCATACGCATGCTCATCTTGAATATCAAAGTCAGCTTGTGTAAATGCAAACTCTGTAGGCGACAAAGCCGCTGTTGCATTTGATGGTAAGTCCTCTGGTGTGTACAAAATTGGACGGTGTGCATACGAACCTATCTCAAGACCTGTACCGTGCTGACGCTCGTACATAAATACATCCATGTCACGAACGATTGGCCATTCAATATCGCCTTTAGTATCTTTAAAGAAAGGAACTGGCCCAATATCTTTCATCTGATGTACTGCAGGTGTCAATGGAATATGTGCACCCGCCATTGCTGCAAGCTTTGGTGACCAGCAACCAGTCGCAATAACTACATAATCAGCAGCGATGGTGCCTTGATCGGTTACAACACCGGTAACACGTCCATTCTCCACAGTGATATCTAGAACCTCAATATTTGCAAATGACTGTGCCGCACCAGTTTCAACTGCATATTCACGCATCAATGTGCCTGTACGCAATGAGTCAACAACACCCACGGTTGGCTGGTAATAGCCACCCACAATCACAGTTTCATCAATATAAGGCACTAACTCCTTAACCTCTGCCGGAGTCAGGATTCGACCACCATCGATACCCCATGACTTGGCTGAAGTAATTCTGCGAGCAAGCTCTTGCATGCGCTCCTGTGTACGTGCGACTTCAATTCCACCAGTCTCTGTGAACGTGCCCCACTCTTTGTACTGGCGCATGCTCTCTGCTGTTATCGCAGTCATCTCTTTCGAGTGATCTACTGGAAAAATAAAGTTAGAGGCATGGCCGGTTGATCCACCAGGGTTAGGAAGAGGTCCTTTATCGATCTGGACAATATCTTTCCAGCCGAGCTTTGCAAGGTGATAGACCATGCCGTTGCCAACGATTCCTGCGCCAATAACGACACACTTTGCACTTGCAGGTAACTTACTCATAGCTCTTATCCTCGTTCTTGTTTAGTGGTGGTTTATAAAGATTTACGAATCGTTGTTTCAAATCCCTCAACGTGCTCTCGCATCGCCTTACCTGCTGCCTTAGAGTCGTTATTTGCAATTGCTTCTAGGAGTGCTCGATGTTCAATAATCGCTTCAGTCAAACCTGCAACACGGTCTAAAGCTAAAAACCAGATACGCAAAGCATGGGCGTAATAGTTATCTAACGCAGCAGCTAAAAACTCATTGTGAGTACATTGATAAATATGGTGATGAATACGTTGATCTAATCCAATCAACGTCGCCATATCTACGTTCCCTTTTAATAACTTGATCTCGGCAATGAGCGCTTTGGTTATTAAGTGATCTGCCTGAGTTGATCGGGTTGCTGCCAATTCAGCGGCTTTAATCTCTAGTACTGCACGCACTTCAGAAAGGGCAGATAGGTTTTGCACATCAACACTCGAGACAAACATTCCGCGCCGCGGGTATACCTCAACTAATTTTTCATTCGCTAGCGAGCGCAGAGCCTCTCGTATTGGAGTGCGGCCAACGCCTAGCTTCGCCATCAAATCGCTCTCGCTAATCAAGGATCCCGGAACAAGTTCGAGGGTGATAATCATTGATCGGATGCGGCTATAGGCCTCCTCAGACAAAGACGTGCTCTCCCGGCTGAGGATGTGGATCGCCTGACTCATAGAGTTGATGATATATCAGTGATATCCAGATTGATACACCAGTGACAGGGATTTCTTCCTAGTAGTACTTGGCGAATAGCCAGGCCGATGCGCCAAAACCGACGCTCAAAATGAGGGCGCGGTAGACAGCCTTTGGCATCTGCGAAGCTAAGCGCCCTCCGATAGTTCCACCAATGCTCGCCCCTAACATAAGAGCTATGACCACAGGCCAGTCGGCTCTGCCGCTAAAGATGTAAATCAGATTTGAGACTAGAGATGTCCAGCCGACTATGAAGTTTTTAGCGATATTGAGCCCTTGAGGATCGCGTCGTGTATCACGCGCCAAGACAGCAATCACCATTACCCCTTGGCCGGGACCAAAGTAGCCGCAGTACAAACCACTTGCACCAATACCGATCTTCTCGGCAAGCTCATGGTGCGCTCCGCGATCGGGTTTTGCTTTAATAAGAAATGAGAGACTGGCAAAGAGAAGTAGAAAAGGCACCATTTTTTCAAATACACCTGGCGGAACATTCAATAAGAGAATCGCGCCAGTGGTTGAACCTGCAATTGAAATGATGATGAGCTTCTTATACTCATGGAAATAGGCCCGCATCTTTTGGCGCACCGAAATCAGTGCGAAAAAGTTTGCAGGTGTCACACCAAGTGCATTTGAAATTGCGGCACTTACAGGTGACATTCCTGTTGCAAGTAAAACAGGGTAAGAAATCACCGATGCTCCGCCTGCCATTCCATTAATACCGCCAACAAGGATGCCGACGGCAAAAATGATGATGTACTCGAGCATGACCTAACAATACAATGGCCACGTGAATAAAGGGGTAGAAGTTAGATATTTTGCAGCGGCGCGAGCAGTCGCAGGTGTTGATGCTGCAACTTTTGATTCCGCATCGCTGGATTCGATAATCTCATTGGCGTGCAGCGATAATCCTGAGCTAGCTAAGGTGCTGTCACAGTGTAGTTTTCTTCTGGACTCTATTGTCGTCCATGATCTATCAATTACGGTTAACGATGGAAGTGTTATCGATGTTTTACCAAAGTTTGCGGGAGGCTAACCTCCGATTGCCGACATTGGCCGAAGTGGTGCAATGAATGATGGGTCATTTATTCCGTGGCCTGGCAGCTTACTAATAACTGTTTTTTGGAAGCGGGCAGCTATCTGGTCACACTTAGCTTGATATGTAGTTGTCTCATCTCGTAGCACTGAGCGCAAATCAGTTTCGGTATTAGAAAATAGGCATGATCGCAGCTGTCCATCGGATGTGAGGCGTAAGCGATCACACGCTCCACAAAATGGCCTCGTAACACTTCCAATAATTCCAACTTTTGCACTTGTTCCATTGATATAAAACTCTTCAGCCGGTGAAGAGCCTCGGGCATCTACAGACTCCAATTTGTACTCAGACGACAGTGACTCAAAAATCTCATCGGCTGTAATCAGGGTTGCGCGCTCCCAAATCCCTCCAGCATCCAAAGGCATCTGTTCAATAAAGCGAAGTGAGTATTCATTCTCAAGTGCCCACGAAAGCAATGCCGGAGCTTCGTCATCGTTTATCCCTTTGAGCAAAACTGAGTTAACTTTTATTGGAAAAAGTCCGGCTTCCTTAGCTGCATTGAGTCCAAGGATTACATCTTCAAACTTATCTCGATATGTAAGAGTTTTAAATCTCTCACGACTTAAAGTATCAAGGCTGACATTGATACGACTCAGTCCTGCCTTTGCGAGTGGACTAGCCAGTTCGGGTAGACGAATTCCATTGGTAGTTAGCGTTAACTTCGGTGCATTCTCAAGTGATGCTATCTGCTCAACGATTTCGACAATATCTGGCCGAAGAAGCGGCTCGCCTCCTGTTAAGCGGACCTCATCTATCCCCTGCTGAACTGCAACGCTTATAACCATCATGAGCTCTTGTGTTGTCAGAAGTTTTTCATTAGGTAGCCATGCTGCAAAGTCATGTGGCATGCAGTATGTACAGCGAAGTGAACAGCGGTCTGT
>CAFBMZ010000022.1_pt1 | contig 16224 bp, 16 predicted proteins | sample 7269111 | NCBI WGS metagenome assembly CAFBMZ01 (sample SAMEA6814078, study PRJEB35770) | uncultured Actinomycetes bacterium | biome: Freshwater; feature: Freshwater reservoir; material: water | place: Czech Republic | collected 2017-05-23 | depth 30m m | reverse complement strand
GAAGACGATGACATGGAAGAAATCATCACAGAGGAGATGCTCTGGGATCGAATTCCTGAAGTCGATGGCGAAGAGCGTGCCAGCACGTATTACGAACTCAGTGCCAGAATCTATGCCCGCGGACAGTATGACGAGGCTTTAGCGCTCGCCGAAACTGCGCGCGATATTTATTCAACCCTTGGTGCCAGTGCGCCCAGTGAAGGTCTGGCGCAGGCGTACTCCGCGATTGGATACAACCTCAATCAATTAAAACGAATGGATGAAGCGGCAACGGCGATGAGCAAAGCCGTTGAGATTTTACGCGAGAATAAATCTCCTATCGCACTTGAGCTTGCCTGCACACTTGGTGAATGGTGGTACACATCAAAGCAGTACGACAAAGTTGTGACGACTATGGGTGAATGTGCCCAAGAGCATCTAGTAGATGGAAATGAAATCGGTGCAGCAAATGATCTACACCTCATAGGTTGTGCTGAGCGCGAATTAAAGAACTTTGAAAAGGCCATAGATTCATTTAAAGAGGCGCGGCAATTATTTAAGCGAAATAAAGAAGTGATTCACGTTGCTCGCTGCGATCAAAAGATGGCCTCATGTCTTATTGAGTTAAATGAGGGTGAGTTAGCACTTGAGACTGCAAGAAAAGCCGTAGATGTATTTGAAACAGGTCACGACCATCGCCGTGAGACTTTTGCGCTCTTTGAAGTTGGTAAAGCACAGTTACTTTTAGAGAAGTTTGATGATGGATTAGCAACGCTAGAGCAGGTACTTTCCGTTGTTAGTGAGGATGAGCCAAAGGACTTTGAATTTATTATCGATGTCGAGTCTCGCATTGCAAAGATTCTCCGAATGCAGGGGCGAATCGATGAGGCCGATGAGATTGAACGGCGTTTGAAATCTGTTAAAGAGGCGTTAGAGGATGAGCCAGAGGTTTGATTAAGCACTTAAAAGCTCTGCCTGAAATCCGAATAAACATGGTCTGCATGGGCAATATCTGTCGTTCGCCGATGGCAGCTGCCGTGCTTTCGAACCGTACATCCGATTGGATCTCTCCGAAAATAACTGTTGAGAGCTCTGGAACAGGCGCTTGGCACGTAGGCCAGGGCCCACACCCGACATCACAAAAGGTTTGGGAAAATGCCGGATACCGTTACACACACTCAGCCCGCCAATTTCAATCAAGTGATTTTTTTACGACTGATTTAATTTTGGTAATGGACTCTAGTAATTTTAAAAACGTAGTTAATCTCGCCGACAATGATGAATCACGCAATAAAGTATTTTATCTTCGAAGCTTTGACCCAACTCTTTGCGCGATCAATCCAATGTCTGCGGAGTACTTCAAACTTGAAGTTCCAGATCCTTATAACCAATCCATTGAAGCCTATGAATCTACTTTAGCGATGATCGAGCGCGCAGTAGATGGCCTCCTGCAAGAGTTGCAGCACCCATAAGCGCACCTACTGCAGCAATAATTAGTGGCCACTGGATAACTCCTTTACTCCACATAGCTCCACCCCAAATTCCAGCTCCAAGGACGGCAAAGTTCATCGAAGCTTGATAAACGCCTTGCGAATGGCCACGATGCTCAACTTCACTGATTCCTGCGATCCAAGCTTTACCAACACCATCTGTAAGTGCTGGAAACAAACCATAAAGTGCGAGTGCAATCAACGCGACACCATGGTTATGTGTTGTACCTAAGATTGCATAAGCGATTGAAAATGCGAGTAGTCCTACTGCATAGACGATCCGCGGAGAAAGTTTGTCGGCAATGTATCCACCTGGAAAAGCTGCAAGAACTGTTACCCCACTAAAGAGCATGTATGAAAGAACTACCCCTTGAGTTGAAAAACCGATGTCATGTAAACGAAGCAACAAGAGCACATCCGGGATATTTGTTAATTGAATTAAAACCAGAAGGGCGATTGCGCGTTTTAGCGATGAAGGAAGTGGTGATCGCACGGATTTCTTTATAGTAGTTTTGGAAGGTTTAACAAATTTCTCTTTAACTAAAAGTGTCAAGAGACCGGAAATAACTGCAGGAATTAAAGCCCATTTAGCAACGGCTCGTACGTCACCATTGAGCATAGATAAGCCAATTAAGGCTATTGCGGGCCCAATTACTGCACCAATATTGTCTCCAGTTCGATGAAACCCAAATGCACGTCCTAGATAGGCCTTTTCAACGGAGTCCGAAATCAAAGCATCACGAGGTGCACCTCGCATTCCCTTACCAATTCGATCTGTTACACGACCAAGAAATACCAATGGCCAGCTAGTTGCAACCACAACGAGTGCCTTACCAAAGCCCGCGAGTGAGTACCCTGCAATTACAAAAGGTTTTCGTCCAATGCGATCACTTGATTTTCCGCTTAACAGCTTTGTAAATCCGGCAGCGGCTTCAGCACAGCCCTCAATAAGGCCAAGTGCCAACGGAGCCGCACCGATTACACCAGTTAACAAAATAGGTAAGAGTGGATATAGAAGTTCACTCGCTGCATCTTGAGCCAGTGAAACAAGTGTTAAGAGAACCAGATTTCGTGTTAGCCAGCGCTTCATCATCGTGGCAAGTGCTGCAAAGCCCAGTGGTACATGGCTATAGCTCCTGCGGCCGATGCATTCATTGAACGCGTCGAACCATATTGATTTATCTCGTATAAAACTTCACACACAGAGATTCCTTCATCAGACATTCCTGAACCCTCTTGACCAAACAAAAGCACACAGCTTTCAGGAAGTTGCGCAGCCTCTAACTGTTTTGAGCCAGGGACATTATCAATACCAATAATTGGTAAATCATTTTCTTTGCACCAAAGTGCGAAATCTTGCACAGTTGGATGATGGTGCACGGTTAGGTATCTATCTGTCACCATTGCCCCACGTTTGTTCCAATCGCGTTTTCCTATGATGTGAACGCCAGAGACATTAAACGCATTTGCAGTTCTAACTATTGATCCAATATTTAAATCATGTTGCCAGTTTTCAATCGCGATCTGAAGTTTGTGGCGCTTTGTATCTAAATCCGCAACAATGGCTTCAACGCTCCAGTAACGGTAGTGATCTAACACGTTTCTTCGATCTCCATTTAGAAGCAACTCTTCGTCGTACATAGCCCCTTTTGGCCAAGGTTTTTCATGTGGTCCAACACCAATTACTGGGAAAAACTCACCAGGACCAATTGTGCCGGGGGTTGTTGGCGTAGACATAGATGCACTCTAAACTGATTACATGAGCACTATCAACACAATCACTTACGTAGTCCATATCCTCTGTGTAATTGCAATCCTTTCACTTCTTGCACACCAGTGGAATAAAAACCCCCGAAAGCTTAACCCTGGGGTCCTACATGCAGGTTTGACCGCGCTCATTGCGGGCCTTGCGATGGTTGGCATGTTTACGACTGTGCACCCCGATGAGGTTCTCAACCACACAAAAATTGGAATAAAGCTCTTAGTGTTAATCACAATTCTAATAATCGGATATCGCAACGTTAAAAAACCAGTTCTTGCGACAAATATATGGCTTCTGCTCATTGGACTTACGACTACGAATGTTCTTATTGCATCGTTCTGGCACTGAGCATTAGATGCGTCAAAAGGTTCTGTTATTTCTCCTTGCCGCAATAACGGCTATTGGGATAGTTCCGGCCAAAGCCGTCCTCTCTGTGGCATCAATCCCGCCTGTCTTTGATGAGCTTTTGCATGCATCCTCCCTTTCAAATCCAGCGATGATTTTAATTGATGGTGAGACTGGTGAAGTTGTTTATGAGAAAAACTCTCTCTCGCAACGAAAGCCCGCATCTGTTATGAAGATTCTTTCCGGAGTCGCGACGCTGAAGTATTTAGATCCACAAGCTGTATTTACAACTGAGGTATCACTCGGTGTTCAAGAAAAGACACTAGTAATACAAGGTAGTTTTGATCCTTGGATAAGTACAAGCCATAGTGTTGCCCGGAAAATGAATCGTGAGTCACTCCCGTATTTAGCTTTTAACTCGATGAGTGCTCTCAAGCGAACAAATGGGGGCTCTCTAAAGCAAATAAAAGTTTTGTACTCAGGTCTTTACTCGCAAGATGTCGCAAACTTAAAAAGCTTTTGGGCAAAGCGAGGGTTTAAGCCAACAATGAAATCTGTAAGTAGCGATGAAGCTTCACTGAATGCAGAGAGTTTTGTCGTGGGGGATACGTCTCCAACGCTCGACAAAGTGCTTGATTTTACGCTTAAATGGAGTGATAACTTGCTAGCAGAACGCTTGGCTAGGCTTTCAGCCCGCGCCGCCGGATACACATTTAACGATATCGGTGTAAGTGCAACCTTTGCTGAAATTCTTGGAAGTTTTAACATTGATTCGACACAGTTAGTTGTCGCTGATGCAAGTGGTCTCTCAAAGCAGAACCGAATTACCGCTGCAATGCTCGGTCAGCTTCTCTATAAAGTGCGAAATGATGAACGATATAACCTTCTCTACAGATCTCTTCCTGTTGGAGGAGTTTCCGGCACATTGCGTTCAAGGTTTCTGTCGACGGCCCCAAGTGCGGTTGGATTAGTTCACGCAAAGACGGGCACGCTCAATGGAACAGTGACTCTTGCAGGCTATGTTGAATCATCAGATCGAGAGTACATATTTGTAACTCTTGCCGATGAAATCCCCCGAGGCGCTAAAGCTGGATCCAGAGCCAGAGATGCAATCGATCGCATACTTGGCCGGATTGCCGCTCCAAATATCCCAACTGAAATCTCTGAAGCCCAACCCGCAGCCTAGTTATTTGTTGTCGAAGATTTTTATAGATCCACCATAACATGCAACCCATGTGCGCTGCGTTGGTGTATCAAAGGTAATGCCGATGGGTTCGTTACACGCTTTAACTGTTTGCAGAACTTTTAAATCACTAGTTCGCACCTTTGAAACAGAGTTGCTCGTAAAGTTAACAACAAATAATGCGCTTCCATCGCTAGAGACTGCCAATGAACGTGCAGCCTTTCCGGTAGTAACCGTGCCTAAGCTCTTATGAGCAACTAAATCCCATGCAGCGACTTTTCCAGAGAGATTAAGGGTGACATACATCTTTGTATTATCAGGTGATAAAACGACTGCCCGAGGTGTAACACCGATTGAGATATAGGAAATTGAGAAATCTTCTAAATCAATAACATGTATTTTGCTTCCGCCCATTTCAGCGACATAAGCGGTTTTACTATCATTGCTTACGGCAATTCCACGAGGGTAGCGCCCAATTTTCAGGCTTTTCACGGTCTTTTGGGTCGCCACTGAGATTACTTTTAAGTCATACGAGCACCAGTTAGAAACCAGGATATATTTATTATTTGGAGTAACTTCTACAACTTTAGGAACAGATCCAACTGGATAGACAGCATCAATCTCGTAGCTGCTCAGATTTATTCTATAGAGGAAGCTGTTGTCGTAATGAGAAGCTGGCGAACAAGTGTCATGACCTTCCCGGTTATATCCTTTGCCATACATTGAATAATTTGTTACGTATAAATACTTTCCATCTGGCGAATAAGCGCCTTCAACTGGTGCGCCTTTGAATATTGTTGAATATTGTGAATAGCCGAATTTTGAAAGCTGTACAGAGTCAGGGATAGTTTTAATCAATTCGAAAGTATTGGCATCATAAATAGTCACACTATGTCTGTACATCATATTGTGTGCACTTACAAGACCGGTGCCCGAAGATCTCACAGATTTTGGAGAGATTGAGCCATTGATAGTCTTGACTAAGACCATTTTGGTCTGGCTTGATAAAGCTTCGCTGTGCGCAGGTATTGCAAAACTGCATAGAGAAATTAGCAGTCCATAAGTAAATATTTTGCGGAGCATTCCCTAACTCTAATGGTTAGAGATTAATCATCTTCGCCTTCGCTATCATGCTCGCCATCTTGTCCATGCTTTCGGCTGTGATGATCACCTTCACCTTCATCATCTTCGCCTTCATCACCTTCGCCACCGGTCGGCATAGTGCCAATCGAAGGATTAGCTACACCCGAAGATGTTGATGACGGGGTTACTGATGGAGTTGTCGACGGTGCTACCGCACTCTTTGATGGGGTCGCTGCCGATTGAGTTGATGAAGCTTTAGTCGTAACCACCTGCGATGCTTGGCTAGTGGGCGTTGATGGGCTGCTTTGGACTACTTGTTGAGTATTTTCAACTGCATTAGCTGGACTTTCATCCTGTGTTTGGGCTAGGACTGCACCGGCTCCTATGATCAATGCTGAGACCACAAATGCCATTATGGGTAAGCTCTTTGAAATCTTCCGCGGCGAAGAAGCGTTCTCTGCTTCAGCGATCTGAATCCATTCGGGTTTCTCTGGAGGTGTCATGGTGTGCCCCTTTCCGTGAGACGAAAACTATCTCCAAAGGCTGAGAAGAAACTGTGAGACTGACACTAGGTTGCTGAGTAATCTAAGACAGTGAAGAGCACCGTGCGTGGATATCTAGATCTGATGAAACTTCGGGTCGTGGAGCTCCTTCTGGTCTCAACGCTGCCAGCTATGGTCCTTGCAGCCAAAGGGCTACCAGCATTCTCTCTAGTCGCAATCACCATTATCGCTGGGACTCTAGCGGCAGGAAGTGCAAACGCTTTTAACATGGTGATTGAAAGTGACATCGATAAATTAATGGCGAGAACATCCAAACGACCTATCGTAACTGGAGTTTTGAGCAAAACAAATGCAGCCATCTTTGCCACACTAATTGGGTTGCTATCTTTGATACTTTTCTGGTTTTTCACAACCCCGCTTGCAACACTACTTTCATTTATCGCAATCGCATTTTATGTCTTGGTGTACACCATCGCTTTAAAACGCAGAACTTCACAGAACATTGTTTGGGGCGGCGCAGCCGGATGTATGCCTGTTTTAATTGGTTGGGCAGCAGTCACTAACTCACTTTCATTTACTGCGCTCGCTTTCTTCATGGTGATTTTCTTTTGGACTCCACCACATTTTTGGGCACTCGCGATTAAATATAAAGATGATTATTCTGCGGCCGGGATTCCAATGCTCCCAGTTGTGGCAACTAAGGCTCGCGTTTATCGTGAGATGTGGTTGCATACAATTTTGATGATTGCATCTTCAATCTGGTTAATTCTTTCTGCCGAACTACCAACATGGTCACTTGTCATTACAGTTTTACTTGGCTTGGTATTTGCACGCGAACTTGTCGCCCTCAAAGAAAGCTCACCTGATTATGGAAAAACTGCTGGAAAAATCTTCCAGTGGTCGATAACTTATTTAAGTCTGCTGTCAGTTGTTTTGGTTCTGGCTCAACTAAGTGCTTGAGCTAAATCTTTAATCAAATCCGTTGAGTGCTCAAGTCCAACCGATAATCGCAGTACTGAAGGTGTGATACCCATTTCAGCCTGGACTTCAGGTGCTAATCGTCTATGCGTAGATGTTGCAGGGTGAGTAATAAGTGACTTGCTATCACCTAGGTTGTTCGAGATATCAATGATGCGCAACTTATTCATGAAGGCAAATACCTGTGCTTGATCGCCAACAAACTCAATACCTATTGTGGTTCCGCCACCAGCCATCTGTTGCATGGCTAAATCGTGATCTGGGTGAGACTTAAGTCCTGGAAAGCGAACGGATTTAATCTCTGGTCTGCCCTCTAAGTACTCGGCGATCTCTTGCGCGTTAGCTACCATCCGCTCAACGCGCATGTGCATGGTTTCAAGAGATTTTACGAGTACCCATGCATTGAATGGACTAAGTGATGGACCGCTATGACGCGTAAATGGCATTAACTTTTCATGGATATAAGACGATGATCCAAGAATTGCTCCAGCCAAAACACGTCCCTGTCCATCGATGTGTTTGGTTGCAGAGTACATAACAACATCAGCCCCAAGTTGCAAAGGCTTTTGTAATACAGGTGAGGCCATAACGTTATCTACGATTACAGTTGCACCAACTTGATGTGCCAAATCACTGACCATTTGAATATTAACAATCTCCATCAGTGGATTACTTGGAGTCTCGATGAACACAGCCTTTGTTGGCCGACTCAATGCCTTTGCCCATGCAGCAGGATCATTTCCTTTAACTAATTCAAAAGTAACGCCCCACTTTGGCAAGAACTCTGTAATGACAACATGGCATGATGAAAACATTGCAGCTGATGCAACAACGTGGTCACCTTGCTCAACAAGACAGGCGAGTGATGAAAACATTGCAGACATTCCAGATCCTGTTGCAACGCAGTAATCAGCACCCTCAATAGCAGCTAAACGTTTTTCAAACATAGCAACCGTTGGATTGTGGAATCGACTATATAAAAAGTGATCGGTCTCTTCGGCAAATGAATCAAATGCCTCTTCGGCCGAAGAGTAAGTAAAACCACTATTTAAATAAAGTGCCTCAGAGGTTTCGCCATAACCCGAGCGTGCTAACCCAGCCCGTACTGCATGTGTTTGTGGATGGACATCCCATTGTGGCTCGTCGCGATTATTTCTTGGGCGATATCCCCATGGTGTACTCATTGGCTAATTGTGGCAGAGTTGGCCCTATGTCTAACACTGCGATATCTGTCACGGATTTGAGCAAGAAATACGGTGAAAGAACTGCCGTATCCCATGCAACCTTTGAGATCCCTTTAGGCACAATCTGTGGCTTCGTTGGCCCTAATGGATCCGGCAAAACAACGACGATGCGCATGCTCCTTGGACTAATTACTCCAACTGGCGGAACCGGTGAGATTCTAGGCGAGTCAATTGAGCACCCCGAGCGGTACTTACCGCGCGTTGGAGCGATGATTGAAGGACCAGCTTTCTACCCAGCCTTGAGTGGCAAAGAAAACCTTAACTATTTAGCATCTCTCGGCGGTTTTTCAACTGATCGCGTGCAGCATCTTCTGGATCAAGTGGGTCTAGGGGATCGCGGAAAATCAAAGTACAAGACATATTCATTAGGAATGAAGCAGCGATTAGGGATTGCAGCTGCGCTATTGCCTAACCCCAAGCTATTGATGCTCGATGAACCAACAAACGGTTTAGATCCCGAGGGTATCCAAGAGGTGCGTGCACTTTTGCGCTCGCTAGCCAATGAAGGAACATCAGTATTTGTCTCCTCCCACCTTTTATCAGAGCTCGAACTCATTAGTGACTACTTAGTGATGTTGCGAAAGGGTGAAGTTGTTTTCACTGGCAAGATGACAGATTTGATGCTTGACCAACAACCAATCATTATTGCAAAAGGCGCTAACGAGACTGAGCTCGTGACACTTCTTGGTATTGCAGAAGCAGCAGGACATCACGCAATGATTAGAGACGGCGCGGTCCATGTCGAAGGTCCAGCTAACTGGGCTCTTGATTTCAACCGTGCAGCTTTTGAGGCGGGCATAACTCTCTCGCAGCTCACACCACAACTTCCTAATTTAGAAGAAACATTCTTTGAAATGACAGGTGAAAAATAATGTGGAATGTTGCAATTGCAGAGTTAAGAAAGCTACGTCGGCCAACGTTATTTCTGGGCACGATGGGAGCTGTGGCATTTTTTAGTGCACTTTTTTCATCACTTCTTTTCTTACTTATTGACTCACCAGATGGAAACTCAGACCGTGGTCGAATGGTTGGACGCGAAGTCTTGAGCCTTGCCACTGGTGGAGTCCAAGGCTTTAGTAGTGTCGGCGGCTTCTTGGGGATAATTGCGCTCTGCGTCTTTGCGGCTCAGAGCGCCCAGGAATATACCTATGGCACATTACGTAATATTTTGGTACGCCAACCCGGACGCATGCGTGTATTAGCTGGAAAATTCATTGCGATGAAGTTATTTGCATTGATTATGATTATTTTGTCAGCCTTTGTGAGTATTACAGCCTCACTACTTTTGGCGCCACGCGCAAAAGTTTCAACGGATCTTTGGTTTAACGCAGATGGACGTCACGCACTCTTTACAGCTTTTATAAACATTATTATCTCAGTCATAGGCTTTGGGACTATTGGAATGGTGTTGGGACTTTTACTTCGCTCGCCTATCAGCGCAATTTCTCTCGGCGTTTTATGGTTGCTAATCGTTGAGAACCTTTTAATTGCAGTAAAGAACTCATTACAAAACTGGTTACCAGGGGCGCAGTTAGCCTCGATTGCATCAGGTGGCGCGCCAATGGGTTCGGCAAATGGAGTTGAATACTCGCACGCCTTATTAGTAGGTGGAATATACGTTGCAGTAGGGGCAGTCATAGCCACTTATCTATTTGTACGCCGTGATGTATCTAATTGATGACACCAGCACGTATTACCCGACTTTTCTAAGACTGCTCATTTATTCTTAAGGCCTTCCCTCGGAGGTCTAAATTTGAAAAAATATAGAGCGATTTCTTTTGCGCTCATTGCTGCACTGACGCTGACTACAGCGCCGGCGCTAGCAAAGACCCCAAAACCGACTTTGGCTCAGATTGAAGCGGCCAAGAAGATTGAAGCGGCCAAGAAAAAAGCAGCCGAAGCGCAAGCAGCAAAGTTAGCTGCAGCAAATCAAAGTCTGAGAGCTTTAACCGCAAAGGCAAATGCCGCTACAGCGCTGTATAGAAAAGCACAACAGGAGTTGGCGGTTGCCGAAGCTGCAGCGCGCGCAGCGGCGAAGTACGCAGCCGAGACTGCAGCAGCTGTTGAGGAAGCGCATCGAGTAATTGGGCGACTAGCATCGAATGCCTACATATTGGGTGGAAGCATGACCGATATCGAACCATTACTTAGCGCCAACGGCCCACAAGATTTAGTAGATCAACTAAGTTTGCTCAGTACTTTAGGCTCTAAAAACACAATTGCATTAGAGCGTTTTAAAGCTGCCGAAGTTATTGCTCGTGCAGCAAAACAGGCAGCTGATATTGCAAAAGTTGCTCAGCAGAAAGCGACTGAAAAAGTTGCCGCTGCAAAGAAGATTGCCGATGATGCAAAAGCGGCGCAAGCAAAGGAAGTTGCTAAGCTACAAAAGATTCAAGATCAATTAATGAAAGAGTTATTAAGTGCACGTAAAGTTCGCACGACACTCGAACAACAACGCCAGCTCGCACTCTTAGAAGAGGCGCAAGCAAATCAAGCTGGCCAAACCGCGGGTCAAGCAAAAATTTGGCCAGATATTGGATTTAAAGGCCGATCAACTATTAGAACTTCTCAAGCCCAGCGCTTGAAAGCAGTTGCATATGCCAAAAAACAAGTATTGGCGCGTAAGCCATATGTATGGGGGACGCAAGGTCCTAACTCATTCGACTGCTCTGGGCTTGTTTTTGCTGCATACAGATACGCAGGGCTTAACTGGCCAGATTGGGATCGACTTAACTCTGCCCTTTATTCGGGCTATACCAAGCACGTTTCACTCAATGACATTGAGCCAGGTGACCTTCTGTTCTACTCATATAAGGGCACTATCTCAACGATTCACCACATCACAATCTATGCGGGAAATGGAATGATGTGGGAAGCAAACTCAAAGAAAACAGGATTGATTTACTCGAGCATCTACAGCGTTAAAGGGCTTATGCCATTTGGTGGTCGGGTCTAGTCTTAGCGTATGAAATCAACTGCACCGGTGATCCGTACTGCAGTACGAACATGGCTTGAGAAATTTGAAGCCGGAGATTTAATCCTCGTCGCGGTTTCAGGTGGTGCCGACTCACTCGCACTTGCATATGCACTTTCATGCGAAGCGCCAAAACTAGCACTTCAGTTGCAGGCGGTCACCGTAGATCACCAATTGCAATCAGGTTCTTCTAATCAAGCGATGAAAGTTGTTGAGCAACTTAAGTCATTAGGAATCGAAACAACTATTGAGAAGGTCACCGTTGAAATTACCGAAGGAGTTGAAGCCTCTGCGCGCAAAGCGCGTTATGAAGCACTTGATTTGGTAGGGGAAAGATTAAATGCAGCCGGGATATTTTTAGGTCACACACTTGATGATCAAGCAGAGACTGTTTTGTTAGGCTTAGCTCGTGGTTCGGGAACTCGATCCTTATCTGGCATGTCTGAACACCACGGAAAATATATTCGGCCACTACTTTCAATCACTCGGATACAAACTGAAAATCTCTGCAACGAAGTTGGTCTAATTGCATGGAATGATCCACACAACTTTGATTCACACTTTGCTCGAGTTCGTGTCCGGACAGAGGCGCTGCCGACACTTGAAAAGACAATTGGACCTGGTATCGCCCTGGCCCTTGCACGAAGTGCCCAGCTGCTACGCCAAGATGCCGATGCCCTCGATTCTTGGGCAGAGCGTGAAATCCGAGAGCTTAATCTGAGCGATTTGGAGTGTGCCCACCTGGCCGCCTTGCCACGTGCGATTCGCAGCAGAATCATCCGTAGCGCCATTTACGCCGCAGGTGCTCCCTCAGGTTCAATTTCGGCCGAGCATGTGGCCTCTGTTGAGGCGTTAATCACGGCATGGAGCGGGCAAGGGGCATCTCACCTGCCCGGTGGTGTGAAGGTTGAGCGTTTTTCGGGCAGACTTTCGCTCTTACGTACTTGAGCCAGAGGGAGCCTTCGTGGATTTAGCCAGAGTTGAGAATGATATCGAACGCGTTGTTGTGACCGAAGAAGAGTTGCAAGCAAAGATCAAAGAGTTAGCTGCGCGCGTTGATAAAGATTATGAAGGACGCGATTTACTTTTAATTGGCGTACTCAAAGGAGCGGTCATGGCAGTGGCCGATCTTTCACGAGCTTTGCAACGTCACGTAGAAATGGATTGGATGGCAGTTTCTTCATATGGCTCTGGAACTAAATCAAGTGGAGTTGTTCGAATTCTTAAAGATTTAGATCGCGATATCACTGGTAGAAATGTTTTAATCGTCGAAGATATTGTTGATTCAGGTCTGACACTTTCTTGGCTAAAGGCCAATCTTGAATCTCGCGGAGTTGGTAGTGTTGAAATTCTTTCAATATTGCGCAAACCAGAGGCCGCAAAGGTAAAGGTCGATGTGAAGTACGTTGGATTCGAAATTCCAACAGACTTTGTTGTCGGATATGGACTCGACTTTGATGAAAAATATCGTAACCTGCCATTTATTGCTGTGCTTGCTAAGCACATGTATTCATAGATCTTCATAAGAAACGAGAAATATAAATGTCTGAAGCGAAGAAACCAGTCAAGAAGCCAGTGACCAAGAGTCCACTTAAAAAGAGTTTTGCTGGAAGTTCCAATCCTAAGAAGCCAGCAACTCGCGCCAGTCGAATCTTTCGAGGGCCACTTTTCTGGATTCTGGTTGCAATTCTTGCCGTTTCTCTATTTGGACAGATAACCGCCGCCGGAAACCGTTATACCCAGATCGAAACTTCTCAAGCCTTAGATGCAATCTCGCAGTCAAATGTTTTATCAGCCGAAGTTGTAGATAAAGATCAGAAGATACGACTTATATTAAAGCCAGGCACTCTTATTAAAGGGGCAAGCAAGGTAGAGGCTTCATACGTAGCCCGCCAAGAGCCGACGATTGTTGATGCACTTACCTCTAACCCACCTTCAGAGGGTTGGAATGTTCGCGTTCCTACACAATCACTACTTGTCTCATTTCTCTTCTCGATAATTCCTTTCTTGCTTATCGGATTCCTATTTTTCTGGATGATGGGCCAAGCACAAGGCGGCAACAAGGTCTTTCAGTTTGGAAAGTCTCGCGCAAAACTTCAAAACAATGATGTCCCTAAGACGACTTTCAAAGATGTTGCAGGTGCTGATGAAGCAATCGCTGAACTTGAAGAGATAAAAGATTTTCTTGCTAATCCCGAAAAGTACGGAGTACTGGGAGCAAAGATTCCAAAAGGAGTACTGCTCTTTGGTCCTCCCGGAACCGGTAAGACGCTTCTAGCACGTGCGGTAGCTGGCGAAGCCGGTGTTCCTTTTTATTCAATCTCTGGATCTGATTTTGTTGAAATGTTTGTTGGTGTCGGCGCTGCTCGCGTGCGCGATTTATTCAACCAAGCAAAAGAGAACTCACCGTCTATTGTCTTTGTCGATGAAATCGATGCCGTTGGTCGTCAACGTGGCGCAGGCATGGGTGGCGGACATGATGAACGCGAACAAACTCTCAATCAATTACTTGTTGAGATGGATGGCTTTGAAGAAAACACAAAGGTTATTCTCATCGCTGCGACTAATCGCCCAGATGTTTTAGATCCAGCGTTACTACGTCCAGGTCGTTTCGATCGCCAGATCGCAGTAGACCGCCCAGACCTTAAAGGTCGCGAGGCAATTCTTGCGGTACATGCGAAAAATAAGCCAATCAGTGATGATGTAAAACTCATCGACTATGCCCGCCGTACGCCGGGCTTTACTGGTGCAGATCTGGCAAATGTTCTCAATGAAGCCGCGCTTTTAACGGCCCGCGAAGAGAAAAAGGTTATTTCAAACTCCGAACTTGATGAGGCAATTGATCGAGTAATGGCAGGGCCTCAACGTAAATCTCGCATCATGAGTGATGACGAGCGTCGAGTTACCGCTTATCACGAAGCTGGTCACGCATTAGTTGCACATGCACTTCCGCATACAGATCCTGTTCATAAGATTACGATCATGCCGCGCGGACGAGCACTTGGTTACACGATGATCCTTCCTGATGAAGATCGTTACTCCACTACACGCAATCAACTCTTAGACCAATTAGCGTATTCACTAGGTGGACGCGCGGCCGAAGAGTTAATCTTCCATGACCCTTCAACCGGTGCTTCAAATGATATTGAAAAGGCCACAGCCTTGGCCCGTGCCATGGTTACGCAGTATGGAATGACTGAGGCAATCGGTGCAATCAAATTAGGTGCAAGTAGTGATGCTCCATTCATGGGACGCGACTATGGACATCAACGTGACTACTCCGAAAGCATTGCCGGATTAGTCGATACTGAAATCCGAAAACTCATTGAGAACGCCCACCAAGAGGCCTTCGACATCTTGGTCGCAAACCGCAATATTTTAGATAAGATGGTCTTAGTACTTCTTGATAAAGAGACTATAAATAAAGATGAGATTGCTGAGATCTTTAAGAAAGTTAAATCTGTCACTGCAAGACCCGCATGGACAGGATCGGTAACTCGCGTCCCATCAGATCAACCACCTGTTGAAGTTCCAGAGCGAGTAGCTGTTGTGGAAGTTGTTAAGAAGACAACACGTCGCAAGAAGGCCACAAGTGACGATCAATAAAGTTTCCGTGACAGATGGCCGGGCATCGGCTGCATATGACCAAGAGCGTGCCGAACGTGCGGTTCGCGAACTCTTGCTTGCCCTGGGTGAAGATCCAGATCGCGAGGGCCTAAAAGAGACCCCTGCTCGCGTTGCACGGGCCATGAAAGAAAACTTCGGTGGTCTTTGGCAGTCGCCCGAAGATGTTTTAACCACAACATTTGATATCGGACATGAAGAGCTAGTTATTGTTAGAGATATCGAAGTTTTTTCACATTGCGAGCACCACCTAACTCCATTCCATGGTGTGGCCCACATCGGTTACATCCCGCGCGGAAAAATTACCGGACTTTCAAAGTTGGCACGTTTAGTGGATGTGTATGCAAAGCGTCCTCAGGTTCAAGAGAGATTGACTACTCAAATCGCAGATGCATTAGTTGAGATTCTGGATCCACTCGGCGTGATTGTTATTATCGACTGCGAACATCTATGCATGTCCATGCGCGGAGTCAAGAAGTCCCAAGCCCGTACAACGACGAGCGCAGTCCGTGGCGCATTGCTTAATGCCGCTACTCGCGCCGAAGCGATAAGTCTCATAACGCATCGGTAAATCCATGAAGATCATGGGAATTTTAAATGTCACACCAGATTCTTTTGCCGACGGTGGAAAACATAACTCATTGGCATCTGCAGTTAAACGTGCGCAGGAGATGATTTCCGAGGGTGTAGACATTATCGATATTGGAGGCGAATCGACACGTCCTGGCGCAGATCGTGTTAGTGAAGCCGAAGAAATTGCACGAGTTATCCCGGTGATTAGCGAGCTAGCTGGATTTGGAGTTCCAATCAGCATTGACACTATGCGGGCTAGTACTGCCAGCGCTGCTATTGCTGCAGGTGCGCAGATTATTAACGATGTGAGTGCTGGCTTAGCTGATCCAGAGATGATGTCGGTAGCTGCCGAACTTAAAACACCGTACATTGCGATGCACTGGCGAGGACAGTCAAAGGCTATGAATTCGATGGCAATCTATAGCGATGTAGTGCGCGAGGTGATAACTGAACTCGAAGTACGCATTGCAGCGGCAGAGGCAGCAG
>CAFBMZ010000021.1_pt1 | contig 16330 bp, 13 predicted proteins | sample 7269111 | NCBI WGS metagenome assembly CAFBMZ01 (sample SAMEA6814078, study PRJEB35770) | uncultured Actinomycetes bacterium | biome: Freshwater; feature: Freshwater reservoir; material: water | place: Czech Republic | collected 2017-05-23 | depth 30m m | reverse complement strand
GCCAGAATAGATGAGTCATGAACTGCAATTTCACCCCGCACTTGAATATCCATGTGCACTGGTACTTCACCAAGAAGTTCGGTTGCGATCTGCGCCATCTTTTCAACGAGAGGCAGACTTGGTCGTATCTCTTGGGCAATGACGCCACCCTTTACATTTACGGCATCTGGAACAAGTTCGCCAGCTAGCGCTTTGCGAACTGAGACAGCAACAGCAATGCCTGCACGCTCTTGTGCCTCATCGGTTGATGCACCTAAATGTGGGGTTGCAACGACGTTATCTAAAGTAAATAACGGTGAGTCTGTGCATGGCTCGGTTGAAAAAACATCGAGCCCAGCACCGCCAACACGTCCTTCGACGATTGCGTCATAGAGCGCTGCTTCATCAAGGACACCGCCTCGAGCCGCATTAACAATGCGTACTGAAGGCTTAACTTTCTTCAGCGCCTCAACGCCGATTAAGTTTGCGGTCTCTTTAGTCTTAGGCAGGTGAATGGTGATGAAGTCAGATATGCGCAAGAGCTCATCTAAATCAACTAAGCGAACACCTAATTGAGCCGCACGTGCAGGCTGTAGATATGGATCATAAGCAATCACATCCATACCAAAGGCCTGCATGCGAGCGGCAACTAGCTGACCGATGCGACCAAATCCAACGATGCCTAAAGTTTTTTCAAACAGTTCAGCTCCGGTGTATTTAGATCGCGCCCACTTTCCATTTCGAAGCGCCGCATGCGCAGGAGAGATGAATCGGGCCGAGGCAAGCAGGAGCGCAATTGCAAGCTCTGCGGCACTAACGATGTTTGATGTTGGAGCGTTGACAACCATGACACCTGCAGCAGTTGCCGCCGGAATATCAACATTGTCTAAACCAACACCTGCACGTGCAATAACTTTCAATCCCTTTGCTGCAGCAATCGCTTCTGCATCCATCTTGGTTGCAGAGCGGATGAGTACAGCATCGACTCCTTTAGCAAGTGCAGCTAAAAGTTGGCTACGATCTGCGCCGTCACAATTAATGACTTCGAAATCTGGACCAAGGGCATCAACAGTTGCAGGACTTAACTCTTCGGCGATTAGAACGATGGGTTTAGCCACGCGCAGCGTTACCTTCTTGGTAATCATCAGCCTTTGTAGATTTAATCCATGAGAACATCTTGCGAAGTTCGCGACCAACGGCCTCAATTGGGTGAGTCTCACCCTTGACGCGAAGTGCTTTAAACTCTGGAGCTCCTGCTTCTTGGTCATCGATAAAGCGCTTAGCAAAAACACCACTTTGAATATCGGCTAGGACTGCCTTCATATTCTCTTTAACGCGTGGATCAATCACACGTGGACCTGAGACGTAGTCTCCAAACTCTGCAGTATCAGATACCGACCAACGTTGCTTTGCGATTCCACCTTCGTACATAAGATCTACGATTAATTTAAGTTCGTGCAAACATTCAAAGTAGGCAACTTCTGGCTGATATCCAGCCTCAGTAAGAACTTCAAAGCCATACATAACCAGTTGTGATGCGCCGCCACAAAGAACTGACTGCTCACCAAATAAATCGGTCTCTGTCTCTTCTGTAAATGTTGTCAAAATTCCACCGGCACGCAAGCCACCGATTCCTTTTGCATATGAAAGTGTTAGAGGCCATGCATTTCCAGACGCATCTTGCTCAACAGCAACAATTACTGGAACTCCGCGACCAGCGACATACTCACGACGAACTAAGTGGCCAGGACCCTTTGGTGCAACCATACAGACATCAACATTTGCTGATGGCTTGATATAACCAAAACGAATGTTGAAACCATGTCCGAAGAACAATGCATCGCCATCTTTAAGGTTAGGCAAAATTGATTCTGTATAAATGTGGCGCTGTAGATGATCGGGTGCCAAAATCATAATTACCGTGGCCTCTTTTACGGCATCGGCAACACTAAGGACGCGTAGACCCTCGGCCTCTGCCTTTGCGCGGGATGCTGATCCCTCTTTAAGACCAATACGAACATCGACGCCGCTATCGCGAAGGCTTAGTGCATGCGCATGTCCCTGTGAGCCGTAACCGATAATCGCGACTTTGCGACCCTGGATGATGGATAGATCTGCATCCTCTTCGTGATACATCGTTGCTGCCACGGTATTTCTCCTTAGTTCTGGTAATCGGGTTGAGTGTCGTGTTTGGTATTACTGATCGCACCTTCGAGAATCTCTTCGATGCGGATCACATTTATTAACTTATCTAACTGGGCGATAACTTGCTCAAGTGAGTGACCTTCTACGCTCACTTCAATAATCATTTTGGAAATCTTTGGGTTTTCAGTCGGGCCAACAACAAGTGAGTCAATGTTGTACGTACGGCGAGCAAACAAGCCGGCCACACGAGCAAGTACGCCTGGCTCATTTTCAACGAGAACTTCTAACTTATGAATTGTCATTAGAGCTCCTGTGAATCCCAGTCGGGCGCAGTAGCGCGAGCGATCATGATTTCATCATTTGAGGTACCAGCTGCCACCATCGGCCAAACCATCGCATCGCGATGAACGCGAAAATCAACCACGACCGGTTGATCATTGATTGACATTGCCTTTTCAATCGTGGCATCGACATCTGCGGGGCTATCGCACGAGAGCCCAACACATCCCATCGCCTGCGCCAACATTGGAAAGTTTGGAATGCGCTTAGATTCAAGGCTTGTATTTGAATATCGGCTGTCATAGAACAGGGTTTGCCATTGGCGAACCATGCCCAGACTTTCATTATTAATAATTGCAACTTTAATCGGAATATTATTGAGTGCACAGGTAACAAGCTCCTGATTTGTCATTTGGAAGCAACCATCGCCATCAATCGCCCATACTGTTGTATCTGGAGCACCAACTTGGGCACCCATCGCAGCTGGAACTGCGTACCCCATTGTGCCTGCCCCGCCGGAGTTGAGCCATGTACGTGGCTTCTCATAACTAATAAATTGAGAAGCCCACATCTGATGTTGTCCAACACCTGCAGCAAAAATCGTATCTGGTCCGCAGATTTTGCCAAGTCGCTCGATGACAAACTGCGGAGAAAGCGCACCGTCTGCAGGAGTGTCATACCCCAATGGATATGTGGATTTGAGTTTATTGACACTTTCCATCCAAGGGGAAAGGTCAACCCTGCCTTTAGATAGTGCGGCTGATAGCGCAGGAATTAAAGCCTTAATTGTTTCGCGTAGATCACCAATTACTGCAACATCTGCGTAGCGGTTTTTTCCGATTTCGGCTGGATCAATATCTGCATGAATCACTTTGGCATTTTGGGCAAAGCTAGAGAGCTTGCCGGTTACTCGATCATCAAAGCGAGCACCTAAAGTAATAAGTAAATCAGCCTTTTGTAGCGCAGTTACTGCTGCAACTGTGCCGTGCATTCCAGGCATTCCCATGTGTAATGGATGCGAATCAGGAAAGGCACCGCGCGCCATAAGTGTTGTTACGACAGGTGCGCCAAGAAGCTGTGCCAACTCCAGTAGTTCACGTGAAGCATTGGCTTTAATGACACCGCCACCAACATAAAAGACTGGTTTTGCAGATTGAGCGATAAGTGATGCTGCATCATTAATCGCACTTTGATTTGGTTGAATTTGTGGTTTATATCCCGCTAAATTTATTGACGTAGGCCAGTTAAATGTTGTCTGCATTTGGAGCGCATCTTTTGCAATATCAACCAGCACAGGGCCTGGACGCCCAGAGGTTGCTATGTGAAAAGCCTCTGCGATTACCCGTGGAATTTCATTGGGGTTGGTCACAAGAAAATTATGTTTAGTAAATGGCATGGTTATTCCACGAATATCAGCCTCTTGGAAAGCATCGGTACCAATTGCAACTGATGGGACTTGTCCAGTAATTGCAACTACAGCAACTGAATCCATGGCGGCATCTGCAAGTGGTGTGACTAAATTTGTCGCTCCAGGTCCGGAAGTTGCAATACAAACTCCTGCACGGCCAGTCACTTGGGCATATCCAGTTGCAGCGTGTCCAGCACCTTGTTCGTGACGAACTAAAATATGTCGAATCGTTGAGTCATATATCGGATCATAAGCAGGAAGAATTGCTCCGCCCGGAATACCAAACATCACATCAACGTTGGCTGCTTCAAGGCTTTTCACCAATGAAGTAGCTCCAGTCATTGCGGTGCCGTTGGCAGTTGGTACGTGTGCCATCTTCTTACTCCTTTCCAATCTCATCCGATTTCTCTTATCTGCAATCCTTGTAAATGAAAAAACCCTCAGATTAACTGAGGGTAGCGCGCGATCGAATTGCTAGATCACGCGCTTTTAAATCACCACAACAACTGTTGTAAACATGGCCATATTCTCCAACAGCTTCTCAAATGAGTCAAGGCGTGAGATGCACATCTCACAATTTGAACATTTCTAGTCGCAAACTGCGCCTTTAGATGCTGAGCCCACTAATTTCGAGTACTTATGAAGGACTCCGCGAGTGTATGAGTGAGTCAGCGGTTTCCAGCCAACTTTTCGGGCTGCAAGCTCATCTGCATCAACGAGTAAATCCAGAGTTCTGGCGGTGATATCGATGCGCACCACATCACCATCTTTTATGAAAGCTATGGGGCCGCCGTCGACAGCCTCTGGAGCAACGTGGCCAACACATAGCCCAGTAGAGCCTCCAGAAAAACGGCCATCTGTAAGGAGCAGCGTGCTTTTGCCAAGACCGGCGCCTTTGATTGCACCCGTGATCATGAGCATCTCGCGCATTCCGGGACCGCCTTTAGGTCCTTCATAACGAATCACAACAACATCTCCGGCTTGAATTGTGCCGTTTTCAAGGGCATCCATCGCCGCTTGTTCGCGTTCGAAAACTCGAGCTGGGCCTTCAAATGATTCGATTCCAATTCCTGCTGTCTTACATACTGCGCCTTCAGATGCCAACGTTCCACCTAAAATTGTTATACCAACATCGGTTGAAAGTGGCTTTGATGATGCACGCAAAATTTCACCATCTGGATCTGGTGGATTTATATCGGCTAAGTTTTCAGCCATTGTCTTACCAGTAACAGTTAATACATCGCCGTGTAACATTTTTGCATCAAGGAGTGCTTTGAGAATTACAGGGACTCCCCCGATTTTATCCATATCACTCATAACGAATCGACCGAATGGTTTGAGATCGCCAAGTAAGGGAACTTTTGATCCAATACGATGAAAATCATTGAGCTCTAAATCAACATCTGCTTCGTGAGCAATTGCTAGCAAGTGCAACACGGCATTGGTTGAACCTCCAAGTGCCATCAAAATTGTGATTGCATTTTCAAATGCCCGCTTGGTCAAAATATCTCGTGTAGTAATACCGGCACGGATGAGTTCGACAACAGCAGCGCCAGATTTAACTGCAAATGCATCTCGGCGGCGATCAACTGCAGGAGGTGCAGCCGAACCAGGAAGTGATAATCCAATCGCTTCGGCGATGCTTGCCATTGTGTTGGCTGTATACATTCCACCGCATGCGCCTTCGCCAGGGCAGATTGCACGTTCAATTTGATCAACACGCTCTTGAGTAATGAAACCTCGAGCACATGCACCAACTGCTTCAAAGGCATCGATAATCGTTACATCTTTTCCATCTACTTGACCCGGCAGTGTAGAGCCCGCATAAACAAAAACGCTCGCGACATCGATACGTGCAGCTGCCATCATCATGCCAGGAAGTGATTTATCACACCCTGCAAAAGTAACCATTCCATCTAAACGCTCGGCCTGCATCACAGTCTCAACAGAGTCTGCAATTACTTCACGGGAAACTAATGAAAAATGCATTCCCTCATGCCCCATTGAGATTCCATCAGAGACCGAAATCGTTCCAAACTGCATTGGAAAACCGCCGGCATCGATGACGCCTTGACGAGATGCTTTTGCTAAGCGATCGAGAGATAAATTACATGGTGTGATTTCATTCCAAGAGGATGCGATACCAATTTGAGGTTTGACCCAATCCTCATCGCCCATTCCAACGGCACGCAACATCCCACGTGCAGGTGCGCGCTCCATTCCATCAGTAACTAAGCCAGAGCGCGGTTTCATTGTAGACATGCGATAATTCTAGCCTCTCACTGAGAAATCATTTAATCTGAAATTGGAGTTTTTGCGTGTCAAATCCTAACTATCCGGCAGGTCAGGCCCCAGATCGCTGGCGCACACTAATCGTTGTTGCGATTTCGCAGTTAATGGTCGTTCTTGATTCATCAATCGTCAATATCGCAATACCAAGTGCAAAGCTTGATCTTGGTATCACCGATGCAAATCAGCAGTGGGTAATCACTGCATACACATTGGCATTTGGTTCGCTTTTACTACTTGGTGGTCGCATCGGTGACTTTATGGGTAGAAAAAAGATTTTTCTAATCGGACTCCTTGGTTTCGCAGGAGCATCGGCTTTAGGCGGTATCGCATCAACTCAAGGACTTCTCTTTGGTGCACGTGCACTGCAAGGCATTTTCGCGGCCCTACTTGCACCAGCTGCTCTAGCGATTATCTCGGTGACTTTCACTGTTCCGGCCGAGCGTGCAAAGGCCTTTGGTGTCATAGGCGCAATCTCTGGTGGTGGAGCTGCAATCGGTCTCATCGTGGGTGGCACACTTACTGAGTTCTTTTCGTGGCGATGGTGCTTAGGCGTCAACGTCCCAATCGCTGTTATCGCATTCATTCTCGCAACTCGATTTGTACACGAGTCCAAAGCTGAGGGAAATCGCGCCTACGATATTCCTGGAGTAATCACTGCAACTTTAGGTCTCTTCTCTCTTACATATGGTTTTAATCAAGCCGCCACATCGGGTTGGTCTGATGGACATACTTTAGGATTCTTAGGAGCTGCCGTAGTTCTCTTAATCGTCTTTGTGGCAATCGAAAGCAAAGTTGCAAACCCACTAATGCCACTTCGCGTTATCACGGATCGAAATCGTGGTGGCTCATACCTTGGCTCATTGGTAGTCGGTGCCGGACTATTTTCAATGTTCCTTTTCTTAGGTCTCTACCTTCAAGTAATCCTTGGCTATAGTCCATTGAAATCCGGTTTTGCATTCCTTCCATTCACGGCTGGAATAATTGTCTTTGCGGGAATCGCATCACAACTGCTGCCAAAGTTTGGGCCTAAACCACTAATGATTCCTGGCTTAATAGCTGCCGCTTTGGGTCTTTTATTTCTTTCAAACATCACACCAGAGACTTCCTATGTTTCCCATGTGTTGCCAGCGCTCGTAGTGATGTCTAGTGGAATGGCACTTGTCTTTATTCCACTTACTACGACCTCACTGCATGGTGTCAGCAATCATGACACTGGTGTTGCAAGTGCAATGATCAATACTAGTCAGCAGATCGGTGGCTCGCTAGGCACCGCTCTACTTAATACGGTTGCTGCAACCGCAACTGCCACATATGCAACGGCTCATACCTCGCTAGGCAACATGGTTGCACCATTTGCTATGACCCATGGCTTTACGGTCGCATTCAAGTTCAGCGCAGCGCTGCTATTTATAGGAGCAATCGTCCTGTTCTTCTTTATCAATATCGGTAAGGATGCCGTCGTTGAAACCGAAGGCGTGTTAGTTCACTAAGTTAGTTAGAAGACTGTCCAAGGTGGCCAAGTAGAAGCTCTCGTACGCGAGCAGCATCTGCTTGGCCCTTTGTCTCTTTCATCACCGCGCCAATTAAAGCTCCAGCTGCGGGTAAATGCCCATTGCGAATCTTTTCGGCCGTTTCTGGTTGTTCAGTGCAGACTTTTTCAATCGCCGCCATCAATGCACCGTCATCGTTAACGACTTTAATTCCACGCGCGGCGATAACCTCTGAAGGCTTTCCCTCACCAGCAATAACGCCCTCTACTACTTGACGAGCTAACTTATCTGTAAGTTCGCCAGCTGAAACCAACGCAACAATCTCGGCAACATCTACCGGTGTAATATTCAAATTGGCGATGGTAACTTCTTTATCATTTGCAATTCGTGAAATCTCGCCGAGCCACCAACTACGTGCTTTAGTTGGATCTGCGCCTAAATTAACAGTGGCCTCAACGATATTTAAGACATCGGCGTTAATCATCGCTGCCATCTCTTTATCGGGAACTGCCCAGGCCTCTTGCAAACGCTTGCGGTGAACCGATGGTCGCTCAGGTAATCCAGCTCGCAACGTTTCAATCCATGCAGCATCAGGTGCAACAGGAACTAAATCTGGTTCTGGGAAATAACGGTAATCCTCGGCCTGCTCTTTTGAGCGACCAGAGCGAGTGAGTCCAGACTCTTCTTGAAAATGGCGAGTCTCCTGCACGACGCGCTCACCTTTATTGAGAAGCTCTGCGTGTCGAATCATTTCTCCACGAATCGCACGTTCAACGGATCGAAGTGAGTTCACATTCTTTGTCTCGCTACGAGTACCTAGTGTTTCAATGCCAATTAAACGCAATGAAACGTTGGCATCGCATCGCAATGAGCCTTGCTCCATTTTGACATCGCTCACCCCAAGTGAGCGCAAAATATCTCGGAGTTCGGCGACATAGGCCTTTGCAACTTCTGGCGCATATTTTCCTGTGCCAGGCACAATCTTTGTAACAATCTCAACCAATGGAATTCCAGCTCGGTTGTAATCAAGAAGTGAGTACTCAGCACCGTGGATACGTCCCGTTGCGCCACCGACGTGAAGTGATTTACCTGTGTCTTCTTCCATGTGTACGCGTTCGATTTCGATGCGAAAACTCATTGGTCCTTCATCGGTTTCAATCTCAACATCAACGTAGCCATTCACGCAGATTGGTTCGTCATACTGTGAAATCTGAAAGTTCTTGGGCATATCTGGATAAAAATAGTTCTTGCGGGCAAATCGACTAAAAGGTGCGATTGAACAGTTAAGTGCAAGGCCGATCTTTATCGTAGATTCAATCGCTTTTTCATTAACGGTTGGAAGCGCACCAGGTAGAGCAAGGCAGACAGGGCATGTTTGAGTGTTGGGCTCTGCGCCAAAAATCGTACTGCAACCACAAAACATCTTTGAATGTGTATTGAGTTCTACGTGAACTTCCAGGCCTAATACGGGTTCGTACTTAGCGACTACGTCTTCATACGTTAGGGCCATTACTTTCCTGCCAATTCTGGAGCCTTTGAAAGCAGCGGTGCGCCCCACTTGCTAAGAAGCGCTGCTTCCAGGGCCGCGCCAACTAAATACATGCGCTGATCTTGCATCGCAGGTGACATGATTTGGAAACCAACAGGCAATCCATCCTCTGGTGCTAAACCTGCAGGAAGTGACATGCCACCGATACCGGCCATGTTAACTGGAATCGTTGCGATGTCATTTAAATACATGGCAATCGGGTCATTGGATTTTTCACCAATCTTGAATGCAGTTGTAGGGCACGTTGGCGAAACCATCACATCACATTTTTCAAAGGCGTTGTTAAAGTCCTGAGTAATTAAAGTACGAACCTTCTGTGCGCTGCCGTAGTAAGCATCGTAGTAACCTGATGAAAGCGCATATGTTCCAAGGATTATGCGACGTTTAACTTCGCGACCAAATCCAACTTCTCGCGTTAGATTCATAACTGATTCAGCCGATGCGCCATCAACATCACCAACACGTAGTCCATAACGCATCGCATCAAAGCGGGCCAAGTTCGAAGAGCACTCAGATGGTGCGATCAAATAATAAGCAGCAAGGGCATACTCGAAATTGGGGGCCGATACTTCTACGATTTCTGCTCCAGCGGCTGCCAATAACTCCAGTGACTCCTCAAAGCGAGTTCGCACTCCACTTTGATATCCATCTCCATTTAACTCTTTAACAACACCAATCTTCATGCCTTTTACATCACCGCTCTTTGCTGCAGCAACTACTTGTGGCACTGGTGCATTAATACTTGTTGAGTCTTTTGGATCATGACCTGCAATTGCCTCGTGCAATAGCGCAGCGTCCAATACGGTGCGCGCACAGGGGCCTGCTTGATCGAGTGAGGAAGAAAATGCAATTAAACCAAAGCGAGAGACGCCGCCATATGTTGGTTTAACTCCAACGGTTCCCGTCACCGCAGCAGGCTGGCGAATCGATCCGCCAGTGTCGGTTCCAATTGCAAGCGGTGCCTCAAATGCTGCCAACGCTGCCGAAGATCCTCCACCAGAGCCACCAGGAATCCTTGTTAAATCCCATGGATTATGCGTTGGACCGTAAGCTGAGTTTTCAGTCGATGAGCCCATTGCAAACTCATCCATATTCGTCTTACCTAAAATTACGATGTCATTAGCTTTTAATTTCGAAACAACTGTCGAGTCATATGGTGGACGCCAGCCTTCGAGGATTTTTGATCCAGCAGTGGTAGGAATACCTTTTTGTGTCATGACATCTTTGAGAGCAAGTGGAATACCTGCAAGAGGTGAGAGATCTTGGCCCTGCTCTCGCTTTGCATCCACTGCTGCAGCCTGTGCAAGTGCACCATCAGTATCTACATATAGAAATGCATGAACACCTGAGTCAACTGAATTAATTCGATCTAGATGCGCTTGTGTGAGTGCAACTGACGTTGTCTCTCCTGTGGCTAATTTTGCTGCCATCTGGGCCGCTGATAAATGAATCATGCTTCTTCCCCAAGAATTTGAGGGACACGAAAACGTGCATCTTCTTGCGCAGGTGCACCTGAGAGAGCTTCCTGCGGACTAAGTGAAGGTATTACGACATCGGGGCGAAAAACATTTCGAAGCGGCAGTGGGTGTGACGTAGGTTCGACATCTGCGCCGGCTACCTCTTGCACTCTGGCAACGGCATCGAGAATTACGGTGAACTCATTAGAGAGACTGACGAGCTCTTCTTCGCTCATTTCAATTCGCGCAAGGCGTGCAAGATTTGCGACGTCATCGCGGGAAAGGCTGCTCATGGGTGTGGAGTCTAATTAATTTGTGCGCTAACTGCGAATCTGGCCATTTCCAGTAACAATCCAAGTCGTCGTCGTCATCGCCTCTAATCCCATTGGGCCTCTGGCGTGAAGTTTTTGATTTGAAATCCCAATCTCTGCCCCAAAGCCCATCTGCTCGCCATCTGTAAAGCGTGTAGATGTATTCACCATCACGGCTGCGCAGTCACTTAAGGCGATAAACCGCGCCGTGTTCTCCTTATTTTCGCTCACTATCGCCTCGGTGTGCTGGGTTCCGTAGCGAGAAATATGCTCGCTGGCCGCATCTACAGAGTCAACCACGGCAACATTCATCTCAAGTGTTCCGTACTCAGTTGACCAGTTTTCTTCAACTGCCATGGTTGCTGGAATATCTCCCGCAAGGGCAAGTGATAGCCCATCACAGTGCAGAATAACTCCAGCTTCATGCAGCGCCGCCATCGCGATTGGTAAAAACTCCTGGGCGATGCTTGCATGCACCAATAAAGTCTCAGCTGCATTGCACACACTTGGCCTCTGCACCTTTGAGTTAATGATAATCGGTAGGGCTTTTTCTAAATCAGCAAATTCATCGATGTAGACATGACATACGCCAGCACCGGTTTCAATCGTCGGAACAGTGGATTCGTCGACAACCATTCGAATCAGCGAAGCGCTGCCGCGCGGAATAACTAAGTCAACTTGACCGCGCGCGTGAAGCAAAGCCTTTACCGTTTGACGATCATCAGATGGCACTAATTGAATTACATCAGGAGATATCTTTGTAGTCAAAAGTGCATCTTGCATCACGGTGACCAGAACTTGATTGCTCTCTGCCGCACTCGATGATCCTCGAAGCAGCGCTGAATTTCCAGACATCAGCAAAATTACAGCTGCATCGACAGTGACATTGGGACGTGCCTCGTACACCATTCCGATAACTCCGAACGGCACCGTAATCTGTTTGAGCTCGATTCCATTTGGCAAAACCGATTCTCGCAAAGTCTTCCCGAGTGGATCTTCAAGGCTAGCTACCTGGCGCGCACCATCTGCAATTGCCTTGACCCGTTCGGGGGTCAGCAGTAATCGATCGAGTAGAGATGAATTCAAATTGGCAGCTCTGCCTCGCTCCATATCCTTTTCATTTGCATGCAGGATGTCATGGCTACGAGCTTGAATGGCATCGGCGATTGCATGGAGCGCTGCTTTTCGCTCGGTACCTGTGGCAACACTCAAAGTACGTGCAGCGATGCGTGCAGAGTGGGCCAACCCTGAAACTATCTCTGTAGCATCCATGCGGGCAAGCCTATCGGGAGTTAGGCTCTTCTCATGCTCACATTAATCCGAAAAATCCTGATTACACTTTTTGTTGTCTACCTGGCCCTTTTTGGTTTAACAAAAGCGATTAGATATCCCGAGCCAATTGCGACGATAAAACTTGGTCTAGCGCCTGCCTCGAAGACTCCAGATTTGATGCCCTCCCACATAATTGCTGCCAACCCATCCTCTTCAACTGCCTGGCAAAAGGGCATCTCTGAAGAGATTGATCAAGTGGTGTGGAATGGAGAGAGTCAAGATTTTGAAAACTTTTTAAGTGATACAAATACAAATGCATTTCTCGTGATCCGTGGGGGAAAAATAACATATGAGAGGTACTGGAATGGCAAGAGCGTCTCAACGGTGCTTCCTTCATATTCAGTTGCAAAGACTATGACTTCACTTGTAATTGGACAGTTAATCGATGAGGGTGCAATTAAGGAGAGCGATACTTTTGTGAGTATCCTCCCCGAATTTGTGGCCGGTACATCTTTTGACAAAGTAACTATCAAAGATTTACTCGATATGAATTCAGGGATCGGAGTTTCAGATAATTATCCAACAGGTCCTAGCGGCTGGGGCGTAGCAATTGCACAGATGTATGCCTCTACCGATATTGATTGGTTTTTAATGCATAACCGAAAAATGAGTGAAGAGCCAGGAACTTTTCCCGAGTATAGAAGTGTTAACACCCAATTACTTGGACTGATTATTCAAAAAATTACTGGCCAAAAACTAGCCGATGCGTTTAGTGAACGAATCTGGAAAAAAGTTGGCGCAGATTACAATGCAACTTGGAACGTCGATAAAGTTGGTGGACATGAAAAAGCATTCTGCTGTTTCAACGCCACAGCTCGAGACTATGCTCGCGTTGGTTTAGCGCTCATGACGGGTACTCCATCTATTGCAAGTACTTCGTGGAAAGCTCGTCTATCAACGCCTGTGGCTACATTAGATTACGGCTGGGGTTATGGCGCACAGATGTGGCATCCCTATCCAGGAATTAATCTCATGCTGGGATTGCATGGCCAGTACATCTATCAAGATGCACTCCATGACACGGTAATTGTAAAACTTAGCGACATGCCGACGAGTGCGGATGGTATGAGCTCTAAAGTTGCTGCGGTTCTAAGGCAGATTTCAGAGAAGAACTAAATCATCTCGGTGCACTAATTCGCGTTCGTATTCAGCGCCTAGCGATTGGGCAAGCTCTTTTGTTGACCGCCCAAGCATTGTTGGGATCTCGTCACTATCAAATGCAACCAACCCACGTGCGATGACGCTTTGGTCTGGCCCAACTAGTTCGACTGCATCACCGGCAATGAAATCACCATGGACTGCAGTGACTCCGGCAGGCAAAAGCGAAACTCCTCGCTCCAAAATCGCCGTGACGGCGCCGGCATCTAGAACTAACTGTCCTTGCGTTGTTGTGGCATGAGCAAGCCACAAGAGTCTTGATGTTGTCTTGCTGGCGTGGGCGTGAAAGTGAGTTCCGAGTTCTGCGCCGCTCATTGATTGATCAACATCGTTTAAAGAGGTCAATAGCATCGGAATTCCAGCGTTGGTTGCAATTCGTGCAGCTTCAACCTTTGTGACCATTCCCCCACTGCCAACTCCAGCCGACCCAGCCCCGCCCAGCACGACATTTTCGATATCGCCGATGTCGGCTACTTCATGAATTGGTTGTGCCCCTGCCTGTGTTGGTGGTGCATCATAGAGCGCATCGATATCTGAGACTAATACCAATAAATCTGCACCAATGAGCAGTGCGACAAGTGCGGCTAAGCGATCGTTATCTCCAAAGCGAATCTCTTGTGTGCCAACGGAGTCGTTTTCGTTAATGACAGGGACTACACCTAATTGAAGGAGTCGGTTCAAAGTACGTTGCACATTTTGATAGTGCGAGCGGCGCACAACATCTTCAGTTGTAATGAGCACTTGTGATGCAGTGATTGCATGCTCGGCAAAACTCTGCGTGTACTGAGCAATCAGCAATCCTTGCCCGACTGATGCGGCTGCTTGTTGCGTGGCTAGATCCTTAGGGCGTGTGGTTAAGCCAAGGGGTGCAAGACCTGCCGCAATTGCACCTGATGAAACTACAACGACCTCTGCGCCGCGCGCTTTACACGTTGAGACAACATCGACCAGCTTTTCAACTGCCGATGCATCTAACTGCGAGCCAGCTTTACCAGTCAGAGATGATGATCCGATTTTGATGACAATGCGACGTGCAGAGGTAATCTGCGCTCGGCTCACTTGGCATCTCCATCCTCTGAATTTTCTTCAACAATCGGTGGTGAAAGTTTAGGCGTGTGAGGGTCAGATACGTTGTACTCCCACTGCTTGGCGATTTCATCATCGGTCAAAATATCTTCAACTTCTACTCGATCACTCTGTGCCCATGTTGATTCAAGTCGTGAATCTTCACCACGGCGATGCAGGTGACCGGCTAACTGCTCAGCCCCTGCTTCGATTGTTGGCTCCCAATCAAAGACGACTTCAGTTGCCCCGTCTCCAATTCGAACTTCACTGCCGGCTACCGCACCCTTTTTAAAGAGATCTTTTTCGACACCTAACTGAGCTAATCGATCGGCCAAGTAGCCGATGGCTTCGGCGTTCTTAAAGTTGGTTTGGCGGACCCAGCGCTCAACTTTCTTTCCGCGCACGGTAAATGAACCATCTGCATTTGCTTTGACTGCAAAGCCAGAATCATCAACGGCGACTGGACGAAGAACTATTCGCGTGCGCTCTTGAACTACCGCAGCGGCGCGATCTTTTTGAATCTGCCGTGCCATTGCATATGTAAGCTCCTGCAAACCAGCACGAGATGCCGCCGAAACTGGATAGACCTCGTAACCCTTTTCGCGAAGCTCGCCTGCAACCATATCCGACATTGCCTGTCCATCAGGTAGGTCGATCTTATTGAGAGCAATAATGCGTACACGGTCTTCGAGTCCGCCATAGAGTGCAAGCTCATTTTCAATAACTTCAAGATCCTGCACGGGGTTACGATCTGTCTCTAAAGTTCCGCAGTCTAAAACGTGAACTAAGGCAACACATCGTTCGACGTGACGCAAAAACTCAAGGCCTAAACCTTTTCCTTGACTAGCCCCTGGAATTAATCCCGGAACATCGGCAACAGTAAATCGAGTCTCACCCGCTTGAACAACACCTAAGTTTGGTACCAAAGTTGTAAATGGATAGTCAGCAATCTTTGGGCGTGCAGCTGAAATCGCAGCAATGAGTGAGGATTTTCCAGCACTAGGAAATCCAACTAGTGCAATGTCGGCAACTGATTTGAGCTCTAATAAAAGTGTGCGCTCTTCACCTGGTTCGCCAAGAAGTGCAAAACCTGGTGCGCGTCGCCTTGAGGAGGCAAGTGCTAAGTTTCCGAGCCCACCATGTCCACCTTGGGCTGCAACAAAAACTGTTCCATTGCCGATTAAATCTGCAATCTGTTCACCATTACTATCTAAAACAACTGTGCCATTTGGGACACCAAGAATTAGATCATCACCTTGGTATCCATCTTTGCGATCACCGTAACCTTGATGTCCAGATGTTGCCTTGCGGTGAGGTGAGTGGTGAAAATCAAGTAAGGTCGTAACGGATGGATCGACGACCAAAATAACATCTCCACCACGTCCACCATTTCCACCATCTGGTCCACCGAGCGGTTTAAATTTTTCACGCTTTACAGAGACGCAACCATCGCCACCTTTTCCAGCAGTGGCGTAGAGAGTTACACGATCAACAAAAGTTGTCATGTTCGATACTCCCTTCAAATAGAACTTCCGAGCGAAAAAATAAAAAAAAGCGAGCCACGATTCGCGGCTCGCTCTTTTGTATGAGAAACCTACATTAAGCGGCCGGAACCACGTTCACTACACGACGTCCGCGAGCGCGACCGAACTCAACTGCACCTGCAGCGAGTGCAAACAGCGTGTCATCCTTACCGCGTCCTACGTTCTTACCTGGGTGAAAATGTGTTCCGCGCTGACGCACCAAAATCTCGCCTGCATTAACTTCCTGGCCACCAAAACGCTTGATGCCAAGGTACTGTGGATTTGAATCGCGACCGTTTCGTGTCGAGGAGACACCCTTCTTACTTGCCATTTACTGTCTCT
>CAFBMZ010000020.1_pt1 | contig 16544 bp, 16 predicted proteins | sample 7269111 | NCBI WGS metagenome assembly CAFBMZ01 (sample SAMEA6814078, study PRJEB35770) | uncultured Actinomycetes bacterium | biome: Freshwater; feature: Freshwater reservoir; material: water | place: Czech Republic | collected 2017-05-23 | depth 30m m | reverse complement strand
TGCGGTTCAAAACAAGCAAGCTGGCGCAGAAATCGGTCGCATTCCTGTTGACTCAATCTATTCACCAGTTTTGAAAGTTACTTACAAGGTAGAGGCAACTCGCGTTGAACAGCGCACAGACTTTGATCGCCTTGTTGTTGATGTTGAGACTAAGTCATCAATGAAGCCACGCGATGCAGTTGCATCTGCTGGTCGAACATTGGTTGAGCTCTTCGGTCTTGCTCGCGAACTTAATATGAACGCTGAAGGAATCGAGATGGGGCCATCTGTTATGGATGCAGCTCTTGCCGCAGATATGGCACTTCCAATCGAAGATCTAGATCTCACAGTACGTTCATACAACTGCTTGAAGCGCGAAGGCATTCACACAGTTGGAGAGCTTGTTAACCGTTCAGAGGCTGACTTGCTAGATATCCGCAATTTTGGTTCAAAGTCAATCGACGAAGTTAAAGCCAAGCTTGTCTCAATGGGGATGAACTTGAAAGATAGCCCAGTCGGATTTGATCCAACTCAGCACCAAAATTACAACGCATCGCTAGACGATGATTTCGTCGAAGCAGAGCAGGCCTAGGAGATACGCACATGCCAAAACCAAGTAAAGGTCCTCGTCTGGGTTCAGGCCCATCACACGAACGACTACTCCTACGCACACTTGCAGAGCAGTTGTTTGAGCACGGCAAGATCACAACAACCGAGGCAAAGGCTAAGCGCCTGCGTCCATTAGCAGAGAAGCTCATCACTTTTGCTAAGAAGGGTGATCTTCCAGCTCGCCGTCAAGTAATGGCACAGATTTCCAACAAGAGTGTTGTACATACACTTTTCACAGTTATCGGGCCACGCTTTACAACTCGTAACGGTGGTTACACACGCATTACAAAGATTGGGCCACGCAAGGGCGATAACGCTCCAATGGCTGTAATCGAAGTTTTAACTGAGAAAGATAACTAAGTCTTAAAACCTTAGAAAACTATTCTTATGTCGGAACCCACTCTCTACCCAGAGAGTGGGTTTCTTCGTTTACGTATTGATTTAGCCTACGACGGAACGAATTATTCAGGTTGGGCCAAACAACCCGATAGGCGAACAGTGCAAGAAGAGATTGAAACCGCGCTGGCAAAAATTACCCAGACTCCGATTGAATCGATTGTTGCCGGCCGCACCGATGCGGGTGTTCATGCAAGTGGCCAAGTCATTCACGTGGATGTCCCTGAAAACATTGATCTAAAAGAACTACCCTTTAAATTAAACCGCATGCTGGATGAAGATATTCGAATCTTAAGAGTCAGCGTCGTCACAACAGCTTTTCACGCCCGCTTTTCGGCTACACAGCGCAGTTATACGTACAAGATATTAGATGCCAATCAAGTTGTAGCACCGTTGCATCGCTTGGATGTAGCACCGTGGTATCGCCCTTTAGATGTAGATATTTTAAATAATGCCAGCGCCCTCTTATTAGGCAACCATGACTTTGCCGCGTTTTGTAAGTTTCGTGAAGGCTCAACGACTATTCGAAATCTTGTCCGCTTTCATTGGATCCGTGATGAAGAGGGCTATTTAGTTGCAGACATCGCCGCCGATGCATTTTGCTATTCGATGGTGCGAAACTTAGTAGGCGCTGTTGTCTGTGTTGCAGAAGGTCGAAATAATCTTGATTGGATTTCTGCCATGTTAGCCAACAAAGAACGAGTGCCAGATAGTTTGGTATTTGAGGCGCGCGGCCTAACACTTCGCCATGTTGAATACCCCGGCGGTAAGTAGTGGGTCATATCGATGTCAGCGCAGTTGACTACGCCTTATCGGATGGGCGAATCCTGCTTAACGATGTCAGCTTTCGCGTGGGTGATGGCGCAAAGGTCGCATTGATTGGCGCAAATGGTTCGGGTAAGACAACTTTATTTCGCATGATCAGTGGTGATTTAGCGCCTGATTCAGGGCAGGTCTCAATCTCTGGTGGCCTCGGTGTCATGCGCCAGTTCATTGGCTCAGTCCGAGATCAAACGAGTGTGCATCACATGTTGCTATCTGTTGCCCCAAAGAGAGTCCGTGATGCGGCCGAAAACGTTGCTCAGAGTGAAATTGCGATGCATGAGAAAGACACTGAAAAATCCCAGATGGCATATGCCCAATCGATTATTGAGTGGGGAGATGTTGGCGGGTATGACTACGAAGTCATGTGGGACATCTGCTGCACTAGCGCCTTAGGAAAATCATTTGATGAAGTGGCAAAGCGCGAAGTAAATACTTTATCTGGCGGAGAGCAGAAGAAACTTGTACTCACAGCATTACTTGAAGGCCCTGATGAAGTTTTGCTGCTGGATGAGCCCGATAACTATTTGGATGTCCCATCTAAACGTTGGCTTGAAGAGGTAATCACTGCGACTAAGAAGACTGTGCTCTTCATAAGCCACGATCGTGAGTTATTAGAAAATACAGCCAACAGAATTGTGACCCTCGAGCAGGGATCTGCTGGAAACACAACATGGGTGCACGGTGGAAAGTTTTCAACGTGGCACGAAGCACGCAAGGCAAGGAATGCTCGCTTCGCCGAAGTGTTACTGCGCTGGGAGCAAGAGCATCAGCGCCTGAAGGATTTGGTGCGCACTCTTCAGGTGCAAGCAGCAATTAGCCCCGATATGGCAAATAAATATCATGCGATGCAGACTCGACTTCGTAAGTTTCAAGAGATTGGTGCGCCTGAGGCACCGCCTATCGAACAGGATGTTCAAGTTGGTTTGCGTGGAGGGCGAACTGGTCTACGGGCTTTGACATTTGAAAATCTAACCCTTGATGGTTTGACTCAAGAGTTTAACTTTGAAGTATTTTTCGGAGACCGTATTGCGGTTTTAGGTAAGAACGGTTCGGGTAAATCGCATTTCTTGCGTCTAATCTCTGGTGATAAAACAGTTAAGTATTCCGGTAACTTTAAAGTCGGTGCCCGTGTAGAAATTGGATACTTTGCTCAAACACATTCGCACCCAGAGTTTGAGTCCAAGAGTTTGCTCGAAATATTGTGGTCGATGTACTCGCTTCAATTAGGGCCGGCCAAGAGTGTTCTACGCAAGTATGAGATAGACCAGCAAGCAGAGCAACGCTTTACCTCTCTCTCCGGTGGTCAGCAAGCTCGCTTTCAAGTGTTACTGCTTGAGCTCTCAGGTTCAACGCTTCTGTTACTCGATGAGCCCACCGATAACCTAGATCTGGCCAGCGCCGAGAGCTTAGAAAAGGCGCTCGATCGCTACGAGGGGACGGTGATAACTGTGACGCATGATCGCTGGTTCACTCGGGGCTTCACACGCTTCCTGGTCTTTGGCAGTGATGGTCGGGTTTATGAGAGCCCCGAGCCTGTTTTTGAGCATTAAATAGGCGGTTTTGACCCGTTGCGCTCGCACGGGTACCCTTACTCCTCTGCGCTCCTTAAGGGCGCTTGAAGAAATTACTCGAAATAGAAGGTAGGCAAGAGCGTGCGTACATATAGTCCAAAAGCCGGTGATGCAGTCCGTGAGTGGCACATCATCGATGCGCAAGATGTGGTCTTGGGCCGCCTTGCAACACATGCTGCCGTTCTACTTCGTGGAAAGCACAAGCCAACATTTGCTCCACACATGGACATGGGTGACTTCGTCATTATTATCAACGCAGAAAAAATCGCTTTGTCAGGTAACAAGGCTAAGCAGAAGTGGTCTCACCATCACTCTGGTTTCCCAGGCGGTTTAACATCAACTGTTTACGGTGAACTAATTGAGAAGTTTCCAACACGCGCCGTTGAAAAAGCGATCAAGGGAATGATTCCTAAGAATCGCCTTGGTCGCGATATCGCATCAAAGCTAAAAGTTTATGCGGGACCAAATCACCCACATGCTGCACAGGCACCAAAGCCATATGTATTCGAACAAGTTTCACAAATCGTGAAGTAAGGGATGGAAATGTCAGAGAACACAACGTTTACAGATCTTGATGAGAACGAAGTTCCTACTTCATACACATCTTCAACTCCAGCAGCTGCAACTAATCGCCCAGCTATTAAAGCTCCAGGCGGCGGTACTGGTCGTCGTAAAGAGGCAGTTGCACGCGTTCGCTTAACTCCAGGAACCGGCAAGTGGATCATTAACGGTAAGACTCTTGAGAATTATTTCCCAAATAAAGTTCACCAACAGTCAGTCTCAGAGCCATTTCGCACAGTAGGTGCTGAAAACCAGTACGACGTTTTTGCTCGTATCAATGGTGGCGGAGTATCTGGCCAAGCTGGCGCACTTCGTCTTGGAGTTGCACGTTCACTCAATCAAATTGATGAAGAGGCAAACCGTCCAGCACTTAAAAAGGCTGGATTCTTATCACGTGATGCACGTGTTATCGAGCGCAAGAAGTACGGCCTCAAGAAGGCACGTAAGCGTTCTCAATACAGCAAGCGCTAATTCATATCTAAGTAGAGGAGTTCCAATGGCACTCTTTGGTACCGATGGAATTCGTGGCTTAGCCAATAGTGATCTCACCGCTGAAATAGCTCTCGATGTCTCAGTCGCTGCTGCACACATCTTGGTTGAAAGCTCATCCAATAAAGATCACAGACCAACTGCCATTGTTGGTCAAGACTCACGCGCATCAGGAGAGTTTCTAGAGGCGGCAGTTGTCGCAGGTTTAACAAGTGCAGGCATCAATGTCTATCGAGTTGGCGTTCTTCCTACTCCAGCTGTTGCACATCTAGTTGCCGAATCTCGCGCAGATCTAGGCGTCATGATTAGCGCATCTCATAATCCAATGCCAGATAACGGAGTTAAATTATTCGCACGCGGCGGCGGCAAGTTAGATGATGCCATCGAAGCTCGCATCGAAGCACGAATGGGTGAAGAGTGGAAGCGTCCAACTGGCCGTGCTGTCGGGCGAGTAATAAATGATGACACCGCAACTGAGCGATACTTAAAGCATCTTTTATCATCGGTGGAGACTCCACTTCAAGGTCTCAAGATTGTTGTTGACTGTGCAAACGGTGCATCATCGCATGTAGCACCCGAGGCCTATCGCAGAGCCGGTGCAGAAGTTGTTGCAATCTTTAATCAACCCGATGGCTGGAATATCAACGATGACTGTGGATCAACTCACCTTCACCAGCTTCGCTCAGCGGTATTGAAAGAGGGCGCTGATGTTGGAATCGCCCACGATGGAGATGCCGATAGATGTCTAGCTATCGATGCAGCAGGAAATGAAATTGATGGCGACCATATTTTGACCATCCTTGCCCGAGGTTTTAAAGCTCGCGGGAAGTTAAAGGGAAATACAGTAGTTGCAACAGTGATGAGCAACCTTGGCTTTATGCATGCGATGAAAGAGTCTGGAATCGATGTCGTAGCAACACAGGTTGGCGACCGTTATGTTCTAGAAAATATGATTGAACATGACTATTCACTAGGTGGAGAGCAGTCGGGCCATGTAATCATGCGCGATTTAGCTAACACTGGTGATGGAGTATTAACCGCGCTACAACTCTTGCAAGAGGTAGTACGAACTGGCAAGACGTTACAAGAGTTAGCCGCGACAATGGTGCGCTTTCCTCAGGTCCTCATCAATGTTAAAGATGTGAAGAAGGAGATGCTTGATTCATCAGCACCAATTGCGGCGGCGGTAAAAAACGCTAATGATCGTTTGGGTGATAGCGGAAGAGTTCTCTTGCGAGCATCAGGGACTGAAGCTCTAGTACGGGTCATGGTGGAAGCTGCCAGTGATAACCTTGCCGAAGAAGTGGCTAGATCACTTGCAGATGTCGTTAAAACCGAACTGGGGTAAATAAACAGATGTGCGGAATTGTGGGATACAGCGGGCCCCGATCTGCGCTGACTCCACTAATTGAAGGCCTGCGTCGACTTGAGTATCGAGGCTATGACTCTGCTGGGATAGCACTTGGTGTCTCAGGAAAATTATTTATCGAAAAAAAAGCGGGCAAACTCGCTAACTTAGAGAACGCGCTCGATGACTCAATTCCGATTGCTCACTCCGGGATTGGCCACACTCGCTGGGCTACTCATGGAGGCCCAACAGATCGCAACGCTCATCCCCATGTTGATAACGATGGCAAATTAGCAGTAATTCACAACGGGATTATTGAAAACTACTCGGAGCTTCGCAAAACTCTCGAATCACGTGGACATCAATTTACTTCTGAGACGGATACCGAGTCTGTCGCGCATTTACTGAGCGATCTACGTAAAGAGCATGCTGGCGATTTAACAGCTGCGATGCGTGAAGGCGTAAAACTCTTGCGAGGCTCCTTCACATTAGTAGCAATTCACGCCGATACTCCAGATGTTGTCGTTGGTGTTCGCCGCAACTCCCCATTAGTCGTAGGTCTCGGAGACGGTGAAAACTTTATGGCATCTGATGTTGCCGCATTCATTGATTACACAAAGCGGGCAATCGAGCTTGGACAAGATGAAATCGTCACAATCACTCCAGATGCAGTTGTGATTACCGACCTGAATGCTCAGTTAGTGACTCCGAAAGAGTATGAGATTTCATGGGATGCAACTGCGGCGCAAAAGGGCGGCTTTACACACTTTATGCTTAAGGAGATTTTTGAGCAACCCAAAGCTGTTGCAGATACTTTGATTGGACGCTTGAGCGATAACGGACAGATTGTTTTAGACGAACTTCGGATGAGTGGCGATGAAATCCGTGCTTTGAAGAAAATTACCGTGATTGCCTGCGGTACTGCTTATCACGCAGGAATGGTTGCAAAGTATGCGATTGAAAAGTGGGCAAAGATTCCAGTAGAGGTTGAAATCGCCAGTGAATATCGTTATCGAGATCCAATCATTGACTCTGGGACACTCGTCATTGCGATTTCCCAGTCCGGTGAAACTATGGATACGTTGATGGCGGTTCGCCATGCAAAAGCGGCCGGGGCAAGAGTTCTAGCGATATGCAATACAAACTCATCGACGATTCCCCGCGAATCCGATGCGGTCTTATACACACATGCTGGCCCTGAAATCGCCGTTGCTTCGACTAAAGCCTTACTAACCCAGATGATTGCGGTCTATTTAATTGGCCTGCATTTAGCGCAGGTTAACGGAGAACTAAATGATGACGAAGTTAAAGCTCTTTACAACGAACTTTTAGAGCTGCCTGGAAAGATCGAACAGATACTCGAAACCGTCGAGCCACTGCGCGAATTAACTCGTAGTTTTTCAGAGAATAATATTGTTTTGTTTTTAGGAAGAAACATTGGTTATCCGGTCGCCCTAGAAGGCGCGCTCAAGTTAAAAGAGCTGGCGTATATCCATGCCGAAGGCTTTGCTGGGGGAGAGCTCAAGCACGGTCCGATTGCTTTGATTGACCAAGGCACACCAGTAATCGCAATTCTTCCAGCGGGCCATGAACATGCACTCGATGAGAAAATGTTGAGCAATATCCAAGAGGTAAAAGCACGTGGCGCTAGAGTCATTGTTATTGCGCAAGAGGGCGCTCATGTTGAAGGCGCTGAACACATAATTCGTATCCCAATCGTTCCAGCTCTTTTTCAACCGGTTCTAGCTACGGTGCCATTGCAAGTATTTGCCTATGAGATGGCGGTGGCACGAGGAAATGACGTAGATCAGCCTCGGAATTTAGCTAAATCCGTTACGGTTGAATAAATGCGCAAAGCTCAGATGTTTCGTGCCCTTCGTTGGTCGGCACTTTCGTTTTTAGGATTTCTACTTGTTACACAGCAAGTATTGAGTAACGGACCACTCGTTAACTTTGATAATGATGTTAATCGCACTCATCGCCCACGCTTTGATGGACTCTCAGGTTTCATTTTAAGACGCTTAGATGATTTAGGTTTGCGCGGTTTAACCGCAGTAGTTTTGATTCTGGCCGCTTCTTATATCTCTTATAAGTTTAAAACCTGGCGACCACTCAATTTAGCTGTTCTTTCACTTCTTGCACTCAACTTTATTGTTGGAGTTTTCAAGTTATTCCTTGGTCGAACTAAGCCACGTGATGGATTTGATTTACTGCACGCCGGTGGAATGTCATATCCCAGTGGGCATGCATCAAATGCGGTTTTATCCTGGGGGATTCTGGCCTATTTAATTTATCGGTACGCCAGAGTTGACAAGTATCAGGGACGATTAGCTAGTGCCGGTGTTGTGACAATCTCTTTAACTGTCTGCATAGTCTCACTGATTCGACACACACATTGGTTTACAGATTTGCTCGGCGGACTCTTTATCGGCAGCGCAATATTGGTGGCTGTAATTGCCGTCGATCGTTACGTTCCCTCTAAGAGTCAACTGCACTAGGCTTATCACCATGATTGATGGAATCGGCATTGATGTCGTTGATATCGAACGTTTCAAAACATCTATAGATCGCACCCCTGGGCTTCTTGAAAAACTCTTTACTCCTGCCGAGCGAGTCAAACCCCTCGCATCTCTAGCTGCGCGATTTGCCGCTAAAGAGGCGTTGGTCAAAGCTTTGAATGGCGAAAAAGGCTTGGCCTGGCACGATGCAGAGGTAGTAAACCTTGAAAGCGGTAAGCCCGTCTTTTTATTTCGCGGAGCAACTGCAGATTTAATCGATGGCGCAGTGGTGCACCTATCACTCTCGCATGACGCCGGCATCGCCTCGGCAATGGTCATAGTGGAGCGCAAGTAATGGAGCATCGCGCAGAGGCTCGAATCGATTCTTCGGCAATCGCATCCAATCTCGCACGATTAAAATCAACTAGCAGCGTTGATGTGTTAGCGGTAGTAAAAGCCGACGCCTACGGACATGGATTAATTGAAACAGGTTTAATAGCTGAAAAAAGCGGAGCTGACTGGCTAGGTGTTGCACTCCTAGAAGAAGCGATTGCGCTACGTACTCACGGTGTCAGAGTTCCAATCCTTGCTTGGCTCTTACCGCCAGGCTCGGATTTTAGAGCGGCACACAAACATGACATAGATATTGCTGTTGCCTCCATCGCTGCATTCAAAGAGATCTGTGCTTTGAAATCAAAAGTACGAATTCACATAGAGGTAGATACTGGAATGACTCGTGGAGGATTCTTAGATGAATGGCAAGAGTTTTTAACGCTTGATTTTGCAGATGTAGAAGTTGTCGGTATTTTCTCTCACTTTGCTCGTGCAGATGAACCTGACGAGAAAGAGAATTCTGACCAAGTTACACGTTTTAACGCCATGATTGAGAATCTTTCTGCAATCGGAATAAATCCGCGATACAAGCACATTTCAAATTCGGCTGCGACTTTAAAAATTCATGGAGCGGCCTTCGATTTAGTGCGTACGGGGATTGCCATGTATGGATTAAGTCCTGACGTGAAAACTCTTGGTTCAAGCAAAGAGTTGAATTTAAAACCTGCGATGCAACTGCGCGCCAAACTTCACCTAGTAAAAGAGTGCCAAGCTGGTCTGCCTGTTGGATATGGCGCTACAGCGATAACTAGTCGAGATACAAAACTGGGGATCGTAACTATGGGGTACGCCGATGGAATCCCACGTATCGCACAGGGTGCCGGAGTTTTCTTTGATGGCAGACGGGCGCCAATAATTGGCCGAGTTTCAATGGATCAATTTGTCGTCGACCTAGGGCCCGATTCAACGGCAGTTTCTGGGGATTGGGTAGTGGTCTTTGGCGATGGTTCTCATGGCGAGTACACAGCAGATGACTGGGCGGCGGCCTCACAGACGATTAATTACGAAATAGTTACACGAATTGGGCCAAGGGTGCCTAGAATCTACGCACCTCATGTCTACTAATTCCGCAGCGCTGCGCGTCGAGGGAGTATCAATCTCCTTTGGCGGACTTCGCGCACTCAATGACGTATATCTTGAAATCGGAAAGAACGAGGTTGTCGGTTTAATCGGACCTAATGGTGCAGGAAAGACAACTTTATTTAATGCACTCTGTGGGCTAGTTACACCAGATTCTGGGTCGTTTTATCTCGATGGTCACAAACATGCATTCCCTCGAACTGATGCACTTGTAGACCTTGGTATTGCGCGCACTTTGCAAGGCGTAGGTTTATTTGCAGATTTAACAGTTCTTGAAAATGTAATGATTGGTGCACAACATCTAGCACAAACAGGATTAATCTCCGCTGCACTTGCACGAAATACTAAAGATGAAAACCGCATCCGCGAGAGAGCACGGATAGCTCTCGAGCGCGTCTACGCAGGCGGACTAGCAGATCGCCGAGCCGACACTTTGTCGTACCCCGACACAAAGCGCGTGGCAATCGCTAGAGCGTTGGTGAGTGAGCCAAAGATTTTAATGTTAGATGAACCAGCTGGTGGCTTAGGCGCTCAAGATATTGAGTGGCTTAATGTTTTGATTCGTAATTTAAGCGCTCAAATGTCGGTCTTGTTAGTTGAGCACCATATGGATGTCATCATGTCGGTGTGTAGCAAGTTATACGTTTTAAACTTTGGTGAGGTTATTGCAAGCGGTGATTCTGAAACTGTTCGTCGTGACCCAGCAGTAATTGCGGCTTATCTTGGAACAGGTAACTCATGAGCCTTGAAGTCTCACAACTAACTATCCATCATGGGGCGATTTGCGCGGTCAATGACGTCTCTTTCACCGTTAAACAGGGTGAGCTCGTTGCCGTAATCGGCTCAAATGGAGCTGGAAAGACAACACTTTTACGCACACTTTCGGGGTTAAATAAGGCCACCCGCGGTAGTGCGACATGGAAGGGTCACAATCTGCTGCATAGCAAACCCGAACTCATTGTCCGCCACGGTGTCTCACATGTTTCTGAAGGCAAAGCAGTTATTCCTGAACTCACAGTTAATGAAAATCTAGAGCTCGGTGCAATCTGGCGCAAGAATAAGAAAGAGAGTGTTGCTAGTAAATCTGAGATCACTTCAATTTTTCCAAGGCTCGGTGAACGGCTGAACCAACGTGCAGACACGTTATCCGGCGGTGAACGTCAGATGCTTGCTATTGGTCGTGCGTTGATGTCAAAGCCAGAGATTTTATTACTCGATGAACCCTCTCTTGGTTTGGCTCCATTAGTCGTTGAACAGATATTTCAAACGATTAGAGATCTGACAACATCAATGGGACTTACTGTTGTTTTAGTAGAACAAAATGCAATGGGTGCATTAAAAATTGCAGATTCAGGAGTTGTACTCAATCTTGGTAAGGTCGCAGTTTCAGGTAGTGCAACTTCACTTATTGCCGATCCGCAGGTCCGCGCGGCCTATTTGGGATATTAATTATGATCCAATTTATTAATACGCTGCTCATCGGTATAACCGCAGGTTCAATATATTCACTCATGGCAATCGCAATTGTTTTAGTTTGGCGCAGCACTCGAGTAATTAATTTTGCTCAGGCCGGTATGGCATTGCTGTCTACTTACTTCGGTTATGAAGCCATGGTTCACCTCAACTCATTTTGGATTGCACTCCCAGTTGCCATGGCTGGTGGAGCGGCCGTGGCAGCATTTATTGAGTTAGTGTTTATGAGATTTCTATTAAAGCGCAGTGCTCACGGAGCAATTTCAGGAGTAGCACCAATCATTGCGACCTTGGGACTACTTGGCGTGATTCGAGCACTGACAAGCTCGATTTGGGGTGGTCAAGATGTACGAATCGTTGGACCTGTTTCCAACGTCGGCTATTCGATTGGGGCTAATACTTTGGCCTTTTCCCCGCTTAAACTGCTGATTTTGGTGACAGTCATCGTTCTTGTGCTTTTACTCTCCCTTCTATTTCAAAAGAGCTCCATTGGTCTGTCTCTAAGGGCTTCAGCGTTTTCACCAGAGATCGCTCGGCTTTCTGGGATTAGGGTTGACGCAGTACGAACCTTAGGGTGGTCTTTGGCGGGTGCATCGGGCGCAGTTGCTGGAATGTTTCAAACCGTAAACGGCAACGGTTCATTTTCGCCTGACTCTATAGAGTTTTCTCTTTTATTAGTTTCTGGTTTTATCGCTGCGGTCATTGGTGGATTAGATAGCCTAATCGGTGCAGTAATTGGCGGGCTAGTTCTTGGTTTGGTAATCTCATTTGTATTGATGTACATAAGCAGCTCACTATTCTTCATAGCTCCATTTGTGATTCTCTTGATTGTTCTCTTCTTACGTCCACAAGGAATTATTGGAGCAAAGGCGGCCCGCCGTGCATAGATTGAAGTCTTCGAATAATTTAATTTACTTTTTTGTATTTGGTTTTATTCTCTTCTTAGCCAGTAACCGTGTGGATGAATTGCGCGTCTATCAAGGTGCATCTATTGCAGTTTTTGTTATTGCAATCGCATCGATCATCTTGCTAACTGGATACTCTGGTCAAGTCTCTTTGGGGCATGGAGCTTTACTAGCGATTGGTGCATACAGTGCGGCGGTAGCTCGAAATGAGTTTAATGTTCCCGTTGTCGTATGTTTTTTTATTGCCGTCTTATCTTCGGCCCTCGGCGGAGTACTTCTTGGAGCAGCTGCAGCTAGATTGACAGGTCCATATTTAGCAGGCGTAACTCTTGCTTTGGCGATTGGACTTCCCTCCCTCGCAAATCAATTTCCAATTTTGGGAGGAGAGCAAGGTTTAATTTTTGATGTCGGATTTCCTCCGTTGAGCCTTGGAGAAGAGTTCACACAGTACAAATGGTTTTTCTGGATTAGCTCTCTTGCCGCACTAATTTCGATGTGGCTACTTAGCAACATCCTCGGCTCACGGTATGGTCGAAATTGGCGGGCTGGACGAAGCAATGAGGTAGCCGCCCAGCTAGCGGGCATCAATACAGGCCGCAGCAAGATCTTGGCCTTTACTATCAGCGCGGGCGTGGCTGGACTGGCTGGGGCGCTTCTTTCTATGACTATTGGCACGGTTTCTCCTAGCGCCTTCCCGTTGGCCCTCTCATTTTCCTTACTTACGGGGGCAGTTCTATCTGGCGTAACTACCCTCTCAGGCGTCATGATTGGGGCAGTGACGCTAGTGGCAATCCCTGAAATTGCCGATGTGATAGCCAATCGCATCGGAGCCTCGGAGAGAATCACTACGAACTTACCGGGCTTAATGGTGAGCACGCTGTTGATCATTACGGTGCTATTTGTTCCACATGGACCAGTTGAGCAACATCGCTCTCGAAAAGCTAAGAAGTTAGTACAGAAAAAGAATTAAATCTCTACCCAAACCCTCGATGGAAGGAAATATATGAAAGCAATGAATCGCAGGAAACTGATTACAGTTTCAGCGGTACTTGCCGTAGCGAGCTTGGCTGTAACAGCAGTCCCAGCACAAGCGGCTGAAGTTGGAGTAAGTTCAACCGAAATTAAACTCGGTATGACCTTGCCAATGACAGGTTCGGCATCACCGGGCTATAACAAGATTCCGGCAGCAGTAAAGGCGTATTTTGATTACGTCAATGCAAATGGTGGAATCAATGGTCGCAAACTCACGTTGATTGCTAAAGATGATGAATATGTCCCTACCAAAGCAGTAGCAAAGACTAATGAGTTAATTCTTAAAGACAAGGTGATGGCACTTCTTGCACCTCTCGGTACTGCAAACAATAAGGCAGTTGCTTCAGTCGTTAACCCGGGCCGTCGTGGAATTCCTGTTCTATTCGTTAACACAGGATTCAGCGGTTTTGCAGATAAGAAGAAGTATCCAACTACATTCTCAGTTCTTCCTTCATACATCATGGAAGCCAAGATTATGTCTGAGTACATCAAAGATAACTTTGATGGCAAAAAACTCGGTCTGATCTACCAAGATGATGACTTCGGCGATGATGCACTTGCTGGTTTTAAGCAGGCTGGCGTCAACTTCGCAGTAAAGGTTCCTTACGCATCTGGTTCACAGAGCGGAACTACTGCTGCAGGCTGGATTCAGAAGTTACAAGCAGGTGGCGCAGAAGTTGTGATCCTCTTCGGAGTATCAAGTGCAACTGCAGCTGCTCTCGGAACTGCTGCAGTGATGAAGTATGCACCTCAGTGGATTCTTGGTTCAGTCGGTGGAGATGCAACAACTATTAAGGCAGCCGGCGTTCCTGCTGGAGTCCTTTATAACGCTGTTGGAGCTTCATTTGCACCAGCAACAACTGATACTAATGATGAGTATGTAAAGCTCTTCCAGGATATTTACTTGAAGGCTAATCCAACTCAGACATTTGATAACAACGTCATGATTGGAATGAACAGTGCATTCTTAACTGCTCAAGCCATTCAAGCCGCTGGCAAGAACCCAACTCGTAAATCGCTGATTGCAGCAATTGAAAAGTCAGGTTCAACATTTGCAAGCGCAGCTTTAGTCCCACTGAACTACTCAACAACTAGCCACATTGGATACAACGGCTACTGGTTTGGTAAGTACTCACCAACGGGAGATCTCAAGCCTGCAGGTGGTGTTTACACGGTTTATACAACTGATTCAGGAACTGGAGCAGTCGTTAAGTCAACGTACAAGCGCCCAGCAATGCCAGCGAAGGGATTACCTAACTAATGAAACTCTCATTTACTAAGAAACGCTTTGTTGGAATTATTTCAGCGACTGCGTTAATCACAGGAGTTCTCGTCTCGATTCCAGTTGCAGCTAACGCTGCTCCTGCATGCGATGGCAAGAGTCCAGTTCAAACTTGCGGTGGCGTCACATCAGATGGTGCGCCATACGTAATGATGGTCCCAGCAAACTTCAATGGAATGGTTGCTCTGTACTCTCATGGATATCGCTATAACATCGATATTCCAGCGGGTATCCCACTTATTGGTGGATACAAAATCACAAATACACCAGAGCCAGTTCCTGGAGGAAACTCCGAAGTTGCTAAATACTTCTTTAGCCAAGGTGTAGCAATTGTTGGTTCTGGCTTTGCCCGTCAAGGGTGGAACCCAGATTCAGCGATCAAGACAAACGTCGAACTCATTGGAGTTTTCAAGGACAAGTTCCCTACGACCTCAAAGGTTGTTGCTTGGGGCGAGTCTCTTGGAGGCGTAATTACACAAGGTCTAGCTGAGAAGTATCCAGATTTAGTTTCAGCTGTTGCACCTATGTGTTTGGCAGATAATGTTCCAGCAGAGCTAACAATGGCTGGAGATTTCTTGTGGGGAATTAAGACCCTCTTTGATCCCTCAATTAAGGGTGGTAATTACTCTGCCGGTGATGCTGGAAACGCTGAAGCTTACGGTGATTTAATCAAGGTCTTCACTGTTATGGGCAAGCTACAGGCATCGCTCACTACTAATGCTTGGCCTGATACATCTAGTGCTACAGGTAAAGCGTTAGCTGCAGGAGGAATTCCTCCTCGCAGTGCGCTCTTACTTCTAGGCCTCCTTGCTGGCTTGCCAACACAGTCTGCCCACTTTGACTCAGTCAATGGTCCAGACGGTGCACTCAAGCTCTCATTCCCATTAGCAGTTAGCCCAGCATTAGCAATCCTTGAAAATGGAACTAACGCTGCAGCTCTCGCAATTCTTGCGACTCAGGATGTAGAGCTTCAGGCAGGCGGAGCAATCTTTGATAACACAAAGACTAACTACTCAGCCCGTATCGATAGTGAGCGAGTCATTTACAACGCAGCGCTTTCAGGTAACACTGCAATCAGTGCAATGCTTGGTGCGCTTTCAGCAGCAAATCCAGGTGCACCTCGTGCAGTTGGAAACGCTGATGCAATCGCCAAGATGAATGCACTTCACAGTAACTCTGGCGTTATCAATGTGCCAACTATTTTGATGACTGGAGTTGCAGATCCAATTACTCCAGCCGGTGCATCTCAACGCGTAGTCGATGCATATGCAATTCAAGCTGCCGATGAAAAATTGGCCGCCTTTGCAGATTACAAGTTAACCAAGATGTACACAGCACCAGCAAAGAAACTGCTGATGATCTGGAACACAACCCCTTCTAACTGGACAAAGTTCACAGCAGCTGGATCACCTATCACTTCAACTCCAGCAGCTCAGGGAACAAACCACTGTAACTTCACTTCAGCACAGCTTGTGCTTGTTGCAAAGACCTTGGTCTCTGCAGGAGAAAGTGGAAAACTACCAGCAGCTGGAATTATTAAGGCTGCAGTCCGTAGAGCGGGCAACCTCTCTATCGATGCGCTTTATCGCGCACCACTGCTTAAGTACTACAACGAGCAGTAATTAACACAAGCGGTACAAACGGGGGCTTTGGGAAACCAAAGCCCCCGTTTGGCTTTAGGCTTTACCTCTCATGATTTCCATCGCCAGTCCAGAAGAGATGCTTGCTCTAGGCCAAGCCATATCCAGACACCTAAAGCCCGGCGATTTAATTCTCATAAATGGCCCACTTGGTGCTGGCAAAACAGTTCTGTCTCAAGGAATCGGCCAGGGGCTAGGAATCTTTGATGTCACTTCGCCTACCTTTGTTATCTCTCGCGTCCATAAAGCGGCACTGCCACTGATTCATGTCGATGCTTATCGTCTTTTAGATACTGATAATCCCAATCTCTATGTCGATGACTTAGATCTAGATACTGAAAACTCAGTGACAGTTGTCGAATGGGGCGGTGCGGAGTCTGCTCGACTAAATGATGATCGCCTAGAGATTTCAATCGATAGAGGTCAAGATATTCGAGAAGTCACCATTACACGTGTTGGTAAG
>CAFBMZ010000019.1_pt1 | contig 16553 bp, 15 predicted proteins | sample 7269111 | NCBI WGS metagenome assembly CAFBMZ01 (sample SAMEA6814078, study PRJEB35770) | uncultured Actinomycetes bacterium | biome: Freshwater; feature: Freshwater reservoir; material: water | place: Czech Republic | collected 2017-05-23 | depth 30m m | reverse complement strand
TAACGAAGAACAGTTGAATCTGAAATGTAATGCGCTCCTGCAACCTCAGGGCCAGATAACGATTCCTTAACAATTAAGCATGATCAAGGAATCTTGCAACTTTCCCATGGGAACTAGCGTCTTGTTACCTGTTTTATAGTTTTATGGAGTTTTAAGGCTTTGAGCAGCTTTAGAATCTTAGGCAAAACTCTCTTGCGAAATGCGCGAAACCCTTGATTTTTTCTGCGCGCGGGCGAGCCCATCACTAAAGTGAAGTCATCGACGCTTCTAGTTACAAGCGCACCGGCGCCAACAGATGAGCCCTTACCCACTCTTAACCCATGGATAAGAACTGAACCAGCGCCTATAAAAACCGAGTCCTCGATTTGAACCGCACCAGTAATGGTTACGCCGGGGGCTATGTCACAGAAAGCTCCGATGCTGACATCGTGGCCAATTGAGACATTGCGATTGATTCGCGAATTTTCAGCAATCACAGAGTTGCTAGAGATAGTCGAGTTAGCATTCACAAATACATTCATTGCGATTTTCGCAGAGGGCGAAATAACTGCCGATGGGTGAATAATAGAGACCCAATTTTTAAAGCCCAGATTGATAATCTCTGTATAGAGTTTTTCTCGGTTTTTTCGGGTGAGTTCGAGAAAATTAAGTTTTTCAAACTCTGGGTAATTTACTGTTCCCATAATTATAGGAATTTTTCTTAAATCTTCAGTCACGTCACTTGGCTTGATTTTTCGAGCGGCAATTATTTGTGAATTGCCAATCAAATCTAATATAAGAACATCAAATCCAAGCAAAACGGCTGTCTCATAAATTTCGGTAGTTAAATTTCCTGAGCCTGCCACGATTATTTGTCGACTCATGAAAGGTATGTTTTTCTAAAATCACCCGATGACATAACTGATTTACCCATGAGCGCGGCGAGATTAACAACTCTTTCAACCAAATCGATGTTTGATGCTAATACCCCCTTCTTTTGGTCGAAGTAGATATTGTCTTCTAAGCCAACGCGTACGCCTCCACCAGATGCAAGACTTAAAGTATTTACCGGAAGTTGCGCCTCGCCAATTCCTGCGCCAAGCCAAATAGATCCTTGAGGCAAACGCTCGACCATTAAACCAAGTTCGAGCAGATTGGCCTGAGCTGTAGCAATACCACCGAGCAAGATGTTAAAGACGAAAGGAGGTTCGGCAATCTTCTTGGAGATCAAATACTTTGCGTAATTGATCATTCCGGTATCAAATACCTCAAACTCTGGCTTAATGCCGCGTTCCTGCATTCTTTGGGCTAGTCGTAAAACCATGTCAGGAGCATTTATTGACGCAGATTTTGCAAAATTCATACTCGCCGGTGTCAGCGACGCCATATCAGGCTTAAGATCTCCTGAAATTTCTAATACATCTGATCGTTTTTCAAACTCGGTTACGGTTCGACCAGATGTCGTTATGCAGATTACTAAATCTGGGTTTGTATTTTTGATTAGTTCAATCGTCTTTTCAAAACGGGCACGCTCCCAAGCTGGTGATCCATCATCATTTCGTGCATGTAGGTGCACGCTTGTGATGCCAATCTGTGCAACTTGGTTGACTTGCTCTGCAATCTCCCGCGGAGTGATTGGTATGTGCTGGGTCTCTGATTTTTGAGGGACCATTCCCGTCGGGCAAAATGAGAGAGGAAAAACCCCAGTAGGGCGCGAAGAGTCCATATCCCTACCCTAAGGCACTAGAGATTGAATATTCTCAGGCTTTTCAAATTCAAATCTAAAGCCGAAGGGGCTAGATTTACCCCATGAGCCGACACAAGTGGATTGCTACATTTCTGGTTACCGCAAGCATCCTGGCACAGTTGACACTGACTGCCATTCCTGCTCAAGCCGCTGGATGTAGCACCGGAGATATTCAAGGAGTGGCACCCAATAACTGCGTTCTTGGGTTATCAGATGAAGGCATGGTTGATCCGGTAAAACTAAATCCACGTTTGGACAAGTGCGTAGTCACAACTAACGGGGTCAGCTCTGGAATGGGATTGGACTATCTCCGATATTTTGCCACCTCAACAATTGAACCAGATGGAAGTTTGGTCGCTGGTTCACCTCTATCTTTTGAAATTAGCATTAGGCAAGCATGTAGAGCTTGGGTTGGCGCATACAAAATAGAGGCTAAGTTAATTGGGTCAACAGGGAATCAAATTAATGCACGGATGGGAGAGACTAGTTTTGAACTATTGAGTAAATCTCTCTATGCGGCTGGTACGTACTGCTCTTCTTTTCAATGTGGATCAGGTGTCTACCAAGGCAGTTTTATACTTCCTCAAAATTTACCATTGGGTAAATACACACTCACACTGAATCTGAGTGATAATCCAGCTTCCTCAACAAAAACACTTCCAGCAGTGAAACTGGATATGACCTATACGAATTCACTATTTAACAATGGAAAAGTTGCTAAGCCAACACCAACAGCGACCCCAACACCAACAGCGACCCCAACGGCTTCACCGACCCCAACTCCAACCCCGACTATGACTGTAAAGCCAACGCCTACCCCGACGGTGAAGGCAACGCCAAAAGTAAGCCTCACTCCTTCAACCAAAAAAATAACTATCACTTGCGCGAAGGGGAAGTTAGTTAAGAAAGTTACTGCAGTTAAGCCGGTTTGCCCCAAGGGCTACAAGAAGAAGTAACACATATTACGGGGCGTCTAAAATTGCTATTGGCTCAACGAGTGCGCGCTCAACCATTAGAAGTATGACAAGGTCAGGTTGAAATTCAGCAACAATTTTCTTTAAATCTTCCTTTGAAACATAGGAGTAATGTTTTTGTAAGGTTTGGGAAAAGGTTCGCGTCATATAACGAGAAACAACCGTATCAAATGAGTCCCTTAGCACTAGGACTCGACTTTTATTTAGTGCATGTGGGTTACTAACAAGGAGCCACTCTTCTGGTGCACTGTCCATCTTGGGCTCACCTTTATAAACAACTTTGCCGCTGAGGTATTCGCTCTCTATGACATTTCCTTGGTCTGGTAACAGCGGCGAATAATCAAAGTCCTTGACAAATTTTTCAGCGCTTAAAAAACGGGCGAGATCTCCGCCCCCGGTAGATTGCTGTATAAAATCTTTCGCAGTTAACTCTACCGACTTTAATTGTGAATCCTTTTGCTTGAGTGATTTCATTAACTCGACATATCCCAAATAACCACCGTATTGATTCCAATGGGTATCAGTTTTGTAATAGGTGAGAGGATTCTTTGAGTTGGAGTTTGAATCTTGGATTAATTGCTTTGCATATGCCAAGTGGCTCAATCCCACAAGTTCATCTGTCAACGTCGAGTACCGAGAGCTAGATGCATCCATCCATGATGGTAAGTATTTGCTATAAATGGTGCTTTTCTCGGGGAATAATAGAACTGTAAAGTCAGTATTGGCATGGTCTCGGAAATAGCCTTGCCACGAATGCAAATTATCTGCTATTTCCTGCGCCTTAGCGCGATTGCTTGAAAAACCTTGGCCACGATGCATAGAAAGTATGTGACTGTAGTCATCACCTAAGAATAGCCAACCATTGCGACCAACGATTGCCTGCCCAGAGTCAATTGAGTATCCAACTTTTATGCCTAGCGCTCCGACAATTGCTTTTATCGGTTTTCCCGAGATTATTTCTCTTCCCTTTGCCTCATAGACGGTAACGTTTATCAAAATTACAGAAAGCATTAGCATTGCGACTAAACCGAATGCAGCTATTTTTCTTTTCATAACTCTCCTAAAAATTAAAGTACAAAAAGATCTGTTCGGTTTTGGTTATAGACCAAGCGAGTGCAAAGAAATATCCCACCAGCATGAGTGGCATTAGTCTGGTTTTTGAGTACGAAGCCACTATTTCCTGGCTATTCTTACCAAAGAATGTGGTTCCAAAACAGATAATTATAAGGGCTACGTAAGGCAAGTTAATCGCTAGTTGCGTTGGTAGAAAAAGAATCCACTCTAGATGAGAACCAATCCAAGCCAAATCGGGTGTAGGGATATTTGAACTTCCAAAGGTCAAAATTGAATTAACATCAACTAATCCTCTAAGAACATTAAGGGCATCACCAACAGAGTGCGCTCTGAAAAAGATGAGGGTAATGTTCACAAAAAGAAATGTCATTGCCCACGCGACCCAATTATTCTTAGCAGGATATTTGCGATGCCAAGCTCTTTCGATTGCAATCCCTAAACCATTGAGAAGTCCCCATATTAGGAAATGGCCACCGGCTCCATGCCAAATTCCACCCAGTGCGAAGGTCACTATTACAGCGAAATATTCACGTCTGGCGCCATATTTGTTGCCACCCAGAGGGATGTATATGTAGTCTCGCAAGAAGCGACTTAAAGTTATATGCCATCTTCGCCAGAATTCGCTGAGTGATCTTGCTTTGAAAGGTGAGTTAAAGTTATAAGGAAGCCGAATGTTGAGCATAAGGCTTAAGCCAAGGGCCATATCGGTATAACCACTGAAATCAAAGTAAAGTTGAAAAGTGTAGGCAAGACTTGAAATCCAAGATGACCAAAAATCTAGAGCAACTCCCGTGTCATAGTATTTTGTGACAACGCTTGCCAGGGAATCGGCAATTAAAATCTTCTTCATGAAACCAATAGCGAAAAGGATGAATCCCTGTTGGATATTTAATAGGTTTATCTTTGAAAGTGTCTTTGATTCAAATTGATTCATCATCTCTTTATGATGGAGAATCGGACCAGCTATTAGGTGCGGGAAATAGGTTACAAAAAGTAGGTACCGAAGAGGATTTAAGTCATCCGTCTTCCTCTGATAGGCATCAACAATGAAGGCTATCTGAGTAAAAGTATAAAAACTGATTCCCAGAGGAAGTGCATAGTTTATTAGTGGCAGATGTGTCCCAGTCGAATTGACGGCGAGTATTAGCCAGTTGGCGTATTTGAAGAAGCCAAGAAAAGCCAAGTTTGCAAAAATCGCAAATATTAAAATTGCCCGTCTAATTTTTGGTTTGGCTATTTTGTAAGTAAGTAGCCAACCAAAGTTAAGATTACATCCAATCGAGACCAGTATGAGGGGCAAGAATTTTATATTCCAGTATGAATAGAAAAACAGACTTGCAATCGTAAGTAAGAAAAGTGCGGTTCGGTGTTTATTGAAGAAACCAAGTGCATAAAAAAGGGTGCTCACAACGATGAAGAAAATTTGGAACTCAATTGTTGTAAACAGCATTTAGCCCTCCGTTGGGCGAGGGTACTAAAAAGGGTGCAGCTTTCCTTTAAGTGACACTCATCTAGGCGATATCAACATTGAGGGCAATTGATCTAGCGCTTGCGTGAGAATCTGAGCACACCAGTTGAATCCATTTGATACTGGGTGGTTAGGGTGGAAATTACCTGGAATTCGTTTGTGATGAAAACAACTGGCGCTAACTCTCAGTTGAATCAGAAACATGCAGTCGCCGTGAACCTTGGAAAGTAAAATTTAATTATGAAAACTCGGAATTTGCTTATCGCTTTAGTTTCCACCTTGCTATTCATCAGCACAACTGCTGCATATGCCGAAGACGTTGTCCTAACTCGAGATGAACAGATAGCAGAATTTCAGGCCAAATATGACCCACTCTACGATGCACAGTACGCCCGTCTTGTTGTTGTAAGAGGCAAGATCCTCAATGATGCGAGTATGTTGCCATCCTTTAAATTAGTTATGGCTGATTTTTTAGGAGTACGTAAATTTCTTGACGAGAGCATAGTGAGTCCCACTTCAGATTTAGATTCAGTGATTGCATACGCCGACGAGGAGCTAGGGGAGTTTGAAAATACCCTCTACCTTCTTCAAAAGCAGTTGGCAACGCACAAGACGATTACCTGTATCAAGGGTAAAACAATTAAGAAGGTCATGGCCCTTAAGCCAGTCTGTCCAAAGGGTTACAAAAAGAAATAGTGAGCTAGGTTAGATTCCGACTTAAATATACTCCATCAAGGTCTCTGGTTTAGTTGTAACTTCTTCCTGGATATCGCAACAAATCACGTTTCAGGTCAGTAGGCAATTCTGCGAATTGAAGTAGAAGGTCATTTAGAAAGGCCTCCTCCCTGCGGTCTTGAATTCTGCTAGGAATTGAAAGGGTCTCTAGATTGTAAATCTTATCGACAATATTTTCGAGAAACTTACCGAGTAAAACCTCGTCCTCTCTAGATTCATAAAGCCCATCGTATGTTATATGCAATACGGGAATTCTTAATTCCTTGGTCACTTGATTGGCTGTATCGAACCAAGAATCAGAATCTATTACATACTTCCTAAGAACCTCCTCATTGAGTTGAATTCTAGTTTTTGATGAATCTTTACCCCACCAATGACCAGATGCAACAGCTTTATAATTCGAAATATATGAGTAGAGCATTGTGCGGCGCAAGATAATTGCATGGGAGGCAAATTTTTGCATAACCTCTTCAAATCGCTCACTAGAAAGGTGAGTTGGGAATATCTTAACAACAAATAACTGGTTAGAAAATTTCTCATCTTGTCGAATCATCTGCAAAATATCAATTGCATGTTCATCCATCTTTCTGAAAAACTTCTTAAACTCCTTTCCTATTCTTTCGTCAAAATCAAGTAGGTCACGGAACCAAGGGAAACTCTTCATGATGTTATGACTTATACGTTCGTGGGTATACCCAATAAAGATTTCATCTGCCTTAATAAATCTGTTACTCGACAACTCTATGAGATCAAAAAGTGCATTTGTTCCTGATCGATGCTGAGAAATAACAAAGATGAAATCTCCCTTAACTGCCTGATTCAGATCCTGAAGTGGTTCTGATAAAGATTCAATTTCGAGAGATGAAGTGATTGGGAGCTCTGGTCTTGTAAACAAACCTATATCTATAATCTCTTTGACTCCACGGAAGTTCTTATATACGTTGTAGATGAAGTCATTTAAATTCTTTTTAAGGCTATAAGGAAGTTGAAGGCGGATCCACGTACCAATCCTCGATTTTCTTGCGTTATAAATCCATTGAGATAGCAATTCTGCACACCTAAACTCAAATTCTTGAAATTTCTTCACCGCAACGATTCTAATTCTGGCTATTTTTACCCTCGAAACTAAGGCAAAGAATTTTTGAACCTTATCTGTCACATACCTAGAAATAATCCAGGAATTCTGGTTGCGCTGTTGACTTGTGTCTTTTCCTTGAAACTTTTTTGCCTCGACAGGTGTTAGGTCTTTTTGCGCCTCAAGTAAGGAGACTTCAGCTTTGTAGGCACTCAAACCAGATATTTGAAAAGTTTTGCGCCACTCCGTTGCATATTTGCTTTTCAAGTCGCGGTTCCACGGCTTATTTGGTCCATTGAAGTGAACGATAATTGGATCTCTAAATACATCCATACCTAATCCTGGATATGTATAGTCATGAAAAACATTAAAGACTATGGGCAGATGGTCAAAATTCTTGCGGAAAACCAAGTTGAAGATATCTTGGTCTTGAAAGTTATAGTTTTTTGCTTCTTGAATTAATTTTAATGCTTTAGAAGTTAAGTTGATTTCTCTGCACTTTGCAAGCGACATTTTCATTACCCCTGCGTTAAAGTAGGAGATGTTGTGGGATCCGAAGAGGAAACGACCGTTAGCGCTTAGCTCAGAGATTGCACCAATTGGATTATTGAGTTCCCACTCGAGTAAATCATTAAGAGAGTTTCTTATGAGGATATCTACATCGAGGTAGAGGATTTGATCAAGTTGTGGGAGTAAATCTGGTAAAAACAGTTTCACATAAGTGAAGTAGGAGACGTGTGTCCTATCTTTGATTATGTCTTGTTCGTATAAAGCATCTAATACACTTGTTTTGATTATTTCGATATCTATTGCGTAACTATCGCCGGCTAGAAGGATTGATTCCAGGATTGATTCTGTGACATCTTCAGAGATAATCACTTTTATGCCATCGATTTTTGTGCCGGTTTGGTTTATGCGATATATCTGTGGGGCTATATATGGTGCATAGTTGTTATCAACTGCAAAAACTATGTGCATGCCCCTATTTCACGCTCCACTCATTCTAATAAGTTTGCAAGTATAGCTAGTGACATACTCGAGTTGGTAATACCCTATGCCTATGACTGCCTTTGGAATTCGCGGAGTAATTGAAGGATTCTACGGAAAGCCTTGGTCTCATACTGAGCGAATAGACATGCTCAATTTTATGGCAAAGACCCGAATGAATATGTACTTTTTGGCGCCAAAAGATGAGCCAGGTCATCGGCGAAGTTGGCAAGAGTTACGGCCAGAACACGAGATTTTGCAGCTAAGAGAACTCGTCTCGCATGCAACCAAGCTCGAAATAGGATTTGCTTCTGCTGTATCTCCAGGGCAAACAATCACATATTCTGATCCTGGAGAGCTAGCAGCACTGAAGAATCGATTGAAGCAGTACTTAGAATGTGGAGTTTCAGCTGTTGGTGTTTTCTTTGACGATATTCCAAACGAGTTTCAAAGCCAATTGGATGCAGAGTCATTCTCATCGTTTGCACAAGCACATGCATATATTGGTAACGAAATATTTAACTGGTTAACTACTGAATATCCAGATGCCACTTTAATAATCTGTCCTACTGTATACCGTGGCACCGGCAAGGAAGAGTATCTTGTCGAACTAGGGAGCGCATTAAACTCCCATATTCACTTGCTATGGACGGGTATCCAAATCTGTTCTTTTCGTCTTGATGTTCGTGATGCAATAATCTTTGAGCAAAGTGCACATCGCAAAGCTTTATATTGGGATAACTATCCAGTAAATGACGTTGCTATGATCCATGAACTTCATATCGGTCCGCTTCGTGCTCGCGAAGCTGGATTAGTCGAACACAGTGAGGGATTGCTATCTAATCCGATGTGGCAAGCAGAGGCCTCTAAGATTCCACTTTGGACTATCGCTGATTATCTGGCAGATCCACTTGCATATGATCCAGATTCATCATGGGAGCGTGCACTAATGAATGTGATTCCAAATGATCGTGATCGAAGTGCATTTCGCAGTTTTGCCAGGACATCACTCGGCTCTTGTTTGAACGATGATTCTGCACCTGAGTTTTCAGCCGCACTAGCAGGGGCAGCTTTTCATTATCGAAGAAAAAATATGAAGGCAGCGGTAGAAATCTTGAGTACGGTTGCAGATGAGATTTCCAAAGCCTGCGCAGTGATTCAATCAGCAGATTTTACAAATCCTAAGTTAGCCATCGAGACGGCGCCGTGGATTGCCGACTATGCACGGGGAGGTCAAATTTTGGCTGAAATAGCTGAAAATCTAGCTAGTCACCCTGATGGCACCATCGTCCACATGCTTGCGCGAGAAGTTTTGACCTGGCGAAGTCGCATATTCGGGGATTCACTGCATATGTTCCTTGGCGAACTGGCAGATGACTTAAATTCCTCTGAATTCCATTGACCTAACGCAATTTTGAGACCTAATCTTTGCCAAAGCCACAGCGGTGAATGACATTTTGCCATGGCGCAATCCACTAGGGGAGGTTCTATGTTCAAGGGGAAGAGATTAATTGCCGGTATGGCAGTTGGTTTACTCGGTCTTGCAGTTCTTACTGGCTGTTCAAAGGGTGATTCTGCAGATAAAGTTTTGCGAATTGCTACACCAAGTTTGGGAGATTCTGAACTTCCGGTTTGGGAAGCAGCGAAAGCTTCGTATGAAGCAGCACACGAAGGATGGACAGTCGAGTTCATTCAGCAAGATGATGACCTTTATTCAACTGTTGGCCTACCAACACTTCTCAATGGTAAAAATAGTCCAGATGCATATTTCGAATGGGCTGGCGCACGACTGGATCAGCGCGTTGCCGAAGGCTTCGCTGCAGATATTTCAACTGATATCGAATCGAGTGGATTAAAAGATTTATTCAATGACGGTGCTTTTGCAGGATATGACTCCGGCGGCAAGCTCTCAATGATCCCTCGCGCTCGTGATGTTACGAATGTACTTTGGTATAACGTTGACATGTTTGCTAAAAATGGAGTTACTCCGCCAAAGACATGGGATGAGTTAAATACCGTTTGCGCAAAGTTTAAGTCGCTGAAGATTAACTGTTTTGTACAAGGCAATAAAGATCTATGGACTGTCGGTAACTGGGGTGGACACATCATCTCTCGTGTGGCAGGAGAAGCTCTTTATGCAGAAACTTTGCAGAAGAAGAAGCCAATGAATGGCCCCGAGTTTATTAAAGGCTTGACAGTGTTATCTGATCTTGCCAAAAACGGGTATGTCAATGAATCTGTAAATAGCATCGCAGATAATGAAGCAGCCAGTTTGTTCTTCCAGGGCAAAGCCGCGTTCCATCCAATTGGTTCATGGTTAGTTGGAACCCAGCAAGATCAAGCTCCTGATTTCAAAATGGACTTCATTAACCTGCCTGCAATAACTGATGGTGCAGGAGATCAGGACAGCATCATGGCTGTTTTTACTGGCTATATCGTCAATGCTAAGAGCAGTAAAAAGACAGAGGTTCTTGATTTCTTTAAGGAGCTCTATAGTCCCGAGAATGCAAAGAAAATTGCAGACTCTGGCACGGTGCTCTTAGTGAAATCTCTTGCTGGAGGAACCCTTGATCCACTGACCGCAAAGATCAATGCGCTATTAGATGGTGCAAAAGTTGTCGTTGCGCCACCAGATACCGGATTTGAACTTCCAGTTGCCGATGCGCTCAACGCAGCTCAAGCTGAGGTAATTGGTGGGAAGTCGACACCTCAGGCCGCACTCGATGCTGCGCAAGAAAAGGTTGCTGCGTTGAAGTAACTTTGTAGTAATCAAAGACCAAGCAGTACGTTAGCGACCAGGATGGTAGGGGAATGAAACCGACAGCACGTTGGATCCCTTACTTCCTGGTCGCTCCTGCTTTTGCAATCTTCACGCTTGCAATACTTGGGCCCATAATCGCAACTTTTGGTCTCAGTCTGACTGATTGGGATGGATTTAGTACGCCAAGTTTTATCGGGTTAGAAAACTTCGTACGCGCATTTAATGACAAGGTGTATACGTCCTCGTACGGACATGCAGCCATTTATATTGTTGCCACCTTAGTACTCGAAGTCTTAGTTGGTCTCATATTGGCAGGTTTAGTAAGTGCGAAGAGAAATACAACTTTTTACCGCGTTGCCTTCTTTACTCCAGTGATGTTGCCTCTAGTAGTGATCTCAGTTCTTTGGAGTTTTTTACTGAATCCCGATTTAGGTATTCTCAATCGAATTCTGGATCAGGTTGGCCTTGAATCCTGGAAACATATTTGGTTGGGTGATCAATCAACGGCGCTGCTTTCAATCTCCGTTATTTCAGGATGGATCTTCGCAGGGTTCTATATGGCCATCTTTTACGCCGGATTTCAGCGTATTCCAAGCACGATTATTGAATCTGCACGCCTAGATGGCGCGAGCGAACTTCAATTATTGCGACAGATCAAGATTCCAATGATTAAGAACTTAACTGAAGTTGCCGTTTTGTTGTGTGTGACCGGCGGTATACAAGTTTTCGACTTGGTGTATGTCTTAACAAATGGTGGCCCATATGACACAACGCAGGTTCCAACAACATATTTAGTACGAGTCGTCTTTCGTGATCAACAGATGGGTTATGGATCAGCTCTTGCAGTAATCCTTACACTTGTTGTTGTGGGATTTGGATTGATCTATAACAAGTTGCGCACTAAGGATGATTCGGTGGTGGAGTACTGATGAAGCGCAACCCAATTTTCCATATCGCAATGAGCTTGTACTCGCTCATATATTTTGTTCCTCTGTTGTGGATGGCTCTTTCTTCCTTAAAGAGTAATCAAGAGATTACGATGGACCCACTATCGTTGCCAACCGCATGGGATTTCAGCGTCTTTGCAGAGGCTTTTAGCGCCGGCGGTTTAGGCAAATATGCAATAAATAGTGCAATCGTTACAGGAATAAGCATGAGCGGTGTTCTCCTATTTGGATCTATGGCTGCTTTTGCATTTACCCGTCTCAAGTTCAGATTCTCCAAACAAATCTTGGCACTCATCACATTGGGTTTGATTCTGCCTCTGCAGTCGTATTTCATCGCACAAAATGCGCTCTTTGATTACCTTGGAATTAAGGACACGCGGCTGGCATTGATTTTGCCCTATACGGCGATGGGCTTGCCGTTAGCTATCTGGCTATTTAGGGCATATATCCAAAATCTGCCTAAAGAGATCTTCGAAGCCGCACGCGTAGATGGTGCCGGTGATTTACGTGTCTATCAAACTATATTGTTGCCGATGCTCAAACCCGGGATTGCAACTGTTGCAGTCTTTACTGCATTAAGTGCATGGAATGAGTTCTTACTGGCCTTGGTGTACATCCAAAATGATGATTTAAAGACTATTCCAACCGGTTTACTTACTTTCTCAACTAGGTATTCAACGAATTATCACTTGCTCTTTGCTGCTCTAACAATTGTCACAGTTCCGATGATAATTCTCTATGTGATCTTCAATCGCAAAGTCATCGAAGGTCTCACTGAAGGTGCAGTGAAGTAAAAAACTAGTTGTAAAGATGTATTAGCGGGCGATACTTATCAAATATAGCGGCGTTGTTTTCATCCCCACCAGTTAAATTACTGCTCAGAAAAATCTCTGGTTCGATTCCGCGTTTGATGAGTTCAGCAACTGATCCAACAACAACTGCCTGCAACATTGCAGCACCTACAACTGTTGATGTTGGTCCGACCGCCATTTTTGCACCTGCGACCTTTATGGATGCATCTCCTACGATGCCTGAATTATCTAGGACTACATCTGCACTGTGATGGATTTTCACAGCATTGCTCGAGCGAGCTGAATCACTGGTTGCATGATTAACACTTGTAACCGCAATTACTTTTGCACCGGCTTCCTTTGATAAGGAGACTAAATCAATAGTGACTTGATTACCGCCACTATTTGAAATTACCACCACGACATCACCGGCGGCTACCGGGTGTTGTGCAAGAAGTTCACTGGCTAAACCTGGCAATCGTTCAGACTGACTTCCCTGTACTACATCCTTGTGCAGCATTAACCGCTCATCAAGAATTGGATAGATTGCAGCCAGGCCACCAGCGCGATAAAAAATCTCTTCGGCCAATAAGTGGGAATGGCCAGTGCCAAAGGTATGAATCATCTTTCCATTGGCTAGGGCATCAGCAAATAAAGAGACTGCCTGGGCAATTGAATCCTCCTGGGTTTGTGAAACCCGCTTGAGTAAATCCTGCACCCTGTGCAGGTATAGAGAGGACCACGTTTTGCTCGTGATTTTATTTGTATGTACAGAGATTACGTCGAGCTGGAGTGTCGGGTCTGAAGCGATTTTTCGTGTGCCAATCAAAGGTTCAGCGACTTCTTGAGTGAAGTTGATTCCTAGATCCTTCGTCATTGCAAGAACGTTTCTATGCAAGAGACCTCCTGTTGGAATAGCACCCCCCATAAGTGCAACAGTCTTGATATTTGCCCGTTTAATTGCAGTGGCAATCAGACTCTTAATTTCTTCAGCAGCCTGATTTAATATCGAAATAGCAACCGGATCATGGTTTTCCGCAGCTTCAGTGACAAGGGGAGCAAAGGCCGCCACCTGAATAACTGGGCGCTCTAATTGATGAATGTAATCGGCTAGCTCAACAGAAGAGACCTTGTAGAAATCTTGCGCCATTTGCGTTAAAGCAGTCTCTGGGCCTCGACCCTCTACGCCTTTAAGCGCTGCATTTATTCCTTGACGGCCAATCCAAAAACCACTTGCTTCATCACCAAGTAGATAGCCATGGCCTGTAAGTTCGAAAATATGTTTATCAGTGTGCACTTGGGCAGTAATGCCAGTCCCAACCGCAATCACAAGGTCACACTGATTTCCTAGACTGAGAGTTGCTGCGTAAGTATCAGAAGTTATAAGCAATTTTGTAAAACTAACTCGTTGTGCAATTGCAGCAGCCATTAAATCGCGATCAGATTCTTCATGCGGAATTGCTGCTTGTGCCAAAACTATCGTTTCAACTTCTTTAATCTCTGCAGGAATTGCATCTACGATATTCTTAGCAAGATCAAGTGCAACATTGATCGAATGAGATACCCCATTTCCAGAAAACTCTTTCCCGCCGGGCCAGACATATCCACGCAAGCGAGATCCGCCACAATCGATGGCGATATAACTTCCGGCATTCATGACTGGAAAATCTCCCTCCTGACCGTTGCGAAGGTACGATTATGGCGTGAAAGAGTGGCAATTAGGTAGTGGAGTGGTTCTACGTTCGGCGACTTTGGCTGATGTGCCATCCCTGTTAGCAATTTGCCTTCAGACCGCAGATTCGGGCAAAGATGCAAGCAATCTTCATAATCTGCCTGATCTAGTTGGCGAAATATATGCTGCGCCTTACGCGATTTATGAACCCGATTTCGCCTTCGTTCTTGTGGCCAATGACAGGCAGGTCGGTTATGTGTTGGGTGCATTAGATACATCAAAGTTTGAGGCAGTCCTCGAAGTTAAATACTGGCCACGCACTAAAGCTAAGTATGAATCTATTTCGACCGAACTGCTTGCCCATGATGTCGAACTACTTGGTGAACTCGATAAGCAGGGTTCTAGTGATCCCGCCATCATTAGTAAATATCCTTCGCATCTGCATATAGATATCATCGAGTCTCATCAGGGTGTTGGTTATGGCAAAGCCATGATTGAACACTTATTGAACGAATTGAGAATTGCAGGATCACGTGGAGTCCACTTACACATGGCTGCAACCAACGATCGAGCTCTGAACTTTTATACAAAATTTGGATTCACTGAGATACATTCAGATGAGAACGAAAAGATCTTAGCTTTAACTTTCTGAACTTTCCAGTACCCTTGTGACATGGATGTTGTCACAGATCGTTTATTTCGCCACTTAGCATGGGCAAATAGCTATGTGTTCGATGCAATTGCAGGTCAACCCGTGGAGTGCTTAGCAATGACCGCGCCAAATGATACGTGGACTGTCGCAGAGATTCTTGAGCATCTAACCGCATCGCGTTATGCCGACTTGCTAGATGAGGCTGGCGACATTCCGACAGAGGTCCCGACCACGATTGCAGATGTATTGGCACTTAAAAAGATGTCGGCAGGTTTTGATGCACGGCTTCGCGAGTCAGCTAAGAATCCTGTGGGATTTGTCGAGTTTCAAGGTGATGACAGAATCATTCGTCGCAGCCGAGAAACTATTTTGACCCAAGCAATTCACCATGCGACGGAACATCGTGCGCAAATCGCTGGCATTTTCGCTAACAACGGGTTAAAAGTCATAGATTTAGATGCGATTGATTTGTGGGAGTTTGCCAACCATGAAGGACTCGGCGACTAAACATAATTGTCACAGTCACCTAAAAATCCGTACTCTTGCCACCATGTCTCTACTTCACATTTTGGACTTACTCTCGACTTTTACCTTTGCTCTGGTAGGTGCGCGCGTAGCCGCTGACAAAGGCCTTGACTATGGCGGTATTGCATTTATCGCGGCAATCGCATCAGTCTCGGGAGGTACGCTGCGAAATCTTTTTCTTGGACTTAGTCCGATCTGGATTATTGATCCCTGGATCATCTCAAGCATTTTGGCCGCAGTGATATTGACTTTAGTTTTTCGCAGAGTCACACATATAGGTAAATCACTATTGATTATGGATACCTTCGGCCTGGCCGTAGCCACAATGTCTGGTGTTCAACTTGCCTATGAAATGGATACAACCTGGTTTGCAGCCATTCTTCTTGGTTTAATAACCGCCGTCACCGGTGGTCTGCTGCGAGATGTCTTGTGTCAAGTTGAACCAGTTTTACTGCATAGAGAAACTATTGGAACATCGGCGCTAGTCGGTGCGGCTACTTTTGTTTCACTTCTGCAGCTCAATGTCTCTGGAAACCTCGCAGCCATTATTGGGGGAGCCGTTGTTGTTATCACCCGAATCATCTCAATCCAGTACGACTTACATCTTCCAAAATTTAAAAGTGGCCGTTAAAGCTCTATGGCGATGAAAATACTTTTATAACACCGTCGATAAGACTTGTTAGGCACGATTTTATTAGAGACATATATTACGATGCCGGAGTGAGAAATACTCGACGAGTTGCCAGAGTCATTTTTATTTCGTTGATTCTCGGGCTGTTACCAGTGATGGCCTTTTCTGCTCAGAGGATTTCTCCCGGCGTTACATGCAAGGTCTATAAACAGAGAGTCGTGTATCAGGACAAGGCATACATATGTATTAAGTCTGGCAAAAAGTTGGTTTGGAATAAAGGTTCAGTAGTTGCTTCACCAACCCCAACGCCTTCACCAACCCCAACGCCTTCACCAACCCCAACGCCTTCACCAACCCCAACGCCTTCACCCAGCTCATCTTCAACCACTCCTACCGCAATAGGCGATCCGATAGGTGCGATTGGTGGGTCACCATCACCAACCGCAACACAAGTTTTCTATGAACCAATTGATAAAACCACAATTTATAAGTTCAGTGACCTTGAAGGTTGCGCGGTTGCATTTGATGGTTCCGG
>CAFBMZ010000018.1_pt1 | contig 16655 bp, 14 predicted proteins | sample 7269111 | NCBI WGS metagenome assembly CAFBMZ01 (sample SAMEA6814078, study PRJEB35770) | uncultured Actinomycetes bacterium | biome: Freshwater; feature: Freshwater reservoir; material: water | place: Czech Republic | collected 2017-05-23 | depth 30m m | reverse complement strand
GGATAGTACTTCTTCACTAATGCAAGAGCTGCAGCAGTGCGAGAGTCTTGTGTTCCAGCAGTGAACTTAGAGGCACCTGAATCACCGATCATCTTCTTGTAGTTAGTCTCACCTGGGAAGTATTGCAATGAGTTCATTACAACTGCCTTAGAGTTAACTGGCTTCACGATCTTATCGATGATCTCTTGACGTGGGTAAGCAAGTAAGAATGCAGTACGAAGATCGCGTGCCTTCTGTGACTTACCAGCAAATACGCCCTTGTACTCTTCTGTATCTCCCTGAGCTGCACCGGTACGTACTTCGATGTGCTCATAAGTTGATACTGCATATCCATCAACGTTTACTGATGAACCGATTTTTTTCAAAGCTGCAACTGAGTCAGCTGTAGCAACGGCTTCGTAGACGTCAACTTCCTTGTTAGCAAGAGCCTGAGCTGCTGCTGTTGGGTCTGGAATAGTCTTGAATACAACGGTTTCGATTCCGCTTGTCGCTGGACCTGAATTGTAGTTTGGGTTCAACTTCATTGTAACTGTCTGATCTTTTACGACAGATGAAACAACATATGGACCATTACCAACTAGAAGCAGTGGGTTAGTCTTGGAATCAACTGAAGTTACGTCGTAATCTTCAGACCAGACCTTTGCAATCTTCTTCAAGAGTGCTGTGTCCTTGCTCTGATATGCACTTAAGAACTTGTTCTTTAGTGCAACGTTGTGAGCGTAGGTACCGATCTTCTTCTCACCTAGTGCCATAGCAACAAGTGTGTGAACTGGAGATGGTCCTGGACCGTAAAGCTCCCAGTCTGGGAAGAACTGTGAGTAGGTAAGAACAACTGACATACGATCTGGAGCGATAGAAACATCGCGGATCAATTCGTTGTATGCGCCGTTATAACCAAGTGAGTCAAATGCCTGCAGTGTGTCGCTGGATGGATCTCCAAGGCCTGCAGCCTTTGAGTACTCATTTGATGAAAGTACGTTTGAAAGTAGTAGATCTACACCAGTAATTGGTGTTCCATCTGACCACTTCTTGCCTTTAGCAACGGTGTACTTAACTTTGAACTCTTTTGAGTTATTAGCTGTAATTTTGTAAGAACCAAAAGTTGTGTTGCGTACTAAATCAACAGAGCTGTTGTAGTAGTTAAAGCCGATACCTGAAAGGTATGCAACGTTTGAATTCAAAACCAGGTTGTGATCTGGCTGTGATGGGTTAAGTGATGTAAATGTATTGCTATCTACAATTACGACAGTTGAGCGAGTTGCCGCTTGCGCCGGTGACAGGGCACCAACAACAAGACCAGCTACTGCTACAACTGCAAGTGCAATTTTTGCACCGCGATTGATTCTCATATGTCCTCCTTGAGGGTTAATAAAGGCGTCTGTGGAGAGTCGACCTACCCCATAGGCGCCTTTGGTGGAGAGAGTCTGCCTCACCGCGGGCGTTGAAGCAACAGGCTAGGCCAATGCATCTGCGTGATTTTGGCTAAAGCACGCTCACATGACCGCCAGACTGTGCAGTTACTTCGTGGATTCGGCCCTGGCTTGTTCGATCTTTGCAGTGGTCAAGCGTGGGGCGGCCATGATCCAGAGTAAAAGCCCCAGCAGACAGGCGATGAAGTACGGGGCGCGTAGTGCGACCTCTCTGGAGTAATAATGGGTAAGACCCGAGACCAACGCGCCGCCCACAAACATTCCAATGGGAATAGAGCCCCACGCAAAGAATCTATACACACTATTTACGCGTCCCAATAGATTGGTAGGAATGATGCTCTGGCGAAGTGAGACAGTAATTGTGTTCCAGAGTAGGCCGACAAAAGATTCAAATACGACAACTACCCAGACAACTTGCCATGATGATGTGAACCCGACAACGATGCTCCCAACAGGTGCTGCAGCCAGTGCCAAAGCCAATGATGGACCACTGCCAAATTTGCTCGAAATCTTCGGCGCAAGGACCCCTCCGAAAATTCCACCGACTGCTCCAGCTGTTCCAAGCAAGGCAAAGGCAAAAACTGATGTATGTAAGACCTCTTGAGCAAAGAGGATGAAAACTGCGCCAACCATAGTTCCGATTCCGTTCATGCAACCCAAAATGATTGCCATGGGGCGAAGTAGTGGGTGTGCCCATAACCAAGTGAAACCCTCTTTGATTTCTACTCTGAAATTTATCTTCTCGCGCGAAGAAGTACTTTCGACAGACTTGAAACTCCCGCTAATGGTTGCGATTAATGCTACTGCAATAAAAAATGATGCTGCATCAAAAAAGAATGGCAAGAAAATAGCAATACCGATCATGAGAGAGCCAATAGGTGGCCCAATAAAACTATTAGTTAAAGCTTCAGCGCTCCACATTCGACTATTTGCCTTTTCGAGGTTTTCTTGATCAACAACCGATGGCATCAATGTCTGGGCGCTGTTGTCGCGTAAGACTTCGGCCAAGCCAAATAGAAATGAGGTTACTAATAAAGTGCTGTAGAGCGGCCAGTTCGTCGAAAGGTGTGTAAGTTTTGTTAAATCATTGAGAGCTGGGAGCGAATCCTTATTGAGATAGACAACCCCTCCAACAAAAACTGTAAGCACTCCCCTCAGAAAATCCATACCCACGATTAATTTGCGGCGATCAAATCGATCTGTAAGAACGCCCGCATGCAGAGTAAAAATTAACCACGGCAAACGGGATGCAAATCCTGCGGCAGCGATAAGTATGGGTGATCGAGTTACTGCCGATGCCAGCCATGGATAAGCGACCATTGATATTCCATCGCCGAGATTCGAAATCGCAGTTGCGCTCCAGAGTTTTATGTAAGAGCGACCAAGAGGTTTAGACATTGTCATACCTTACCTATCGCAGTTACTTTTATCCGCGATAGTGCGCAAAAATTTAAAGGAGAAGATAGAGATAACTGTTGCTACGGTGCCACCTATTAAGAGCGGCAATCTCAGACCACCTTTTGCCAAAAGGCCACCTAGGAGTGAGCCAAATGGCATCAATCCCCAGATGATGGTCCGCCGTGCGCCGTGAATTCGTCCAAATATCTCTTGCGGGATTAGTCCCTGATACACCGACATCAACAAAATATTCCAGTTAGAGATTGCAAAGGAGCCAAGTGTGGCCAGCGCAATAAAAATATAGATATCGGGCGCTAAACCTTCAAGCAAAATAATGAGCGAGCTGGCGAATATGCATATTGCCATCACTTTGCTACGGCCAAACTTTGTTGAAAGTTTGGGGGCTAAAAGCCCGCCAAGAACTGCACCTGCTGCTTGAACCGAAAGTGCGACTCCGAATAGTGCTGGTTTAAGTCTTAGCTCGCTAACTAGAAATAGAACAATTGTGGATGTAGATACAGAATATGCAAATCCGATGCTCGCCGTAATAACCACAAGCCTAAGCAAGAGTTTTTGCTGGTAAAGATATTGAATTCCAAATTTAATCTCACTGAAAAAACTGCCTTGCTCTGTACTTGGCTCGCTCTTTCGAAGATCCTGTAAGAACTTTACAGGAAGTAAAAATGCCAAAACTGCGCCGACGAAAAAACCAACACTATTTGCAATAAACGGTAGATATATTGCAGTTGCGTAAAGAAAACCACTTAAAGGTGTCCCCACAAATCCCTGCACAACTGTCTCTGAAATTTGAAGTCGAGAGTTCCCACGCTCATACTGGGATTCTTCAAGTATCTGAGGAATAAGTGATTGTGAAGCTGTATCGGCTGCTACCTCACATATACCGATCAAGAAAGTTGCAACAAAAAGAAGGTAGATCGTGATCGTATCCGTAGAAATTGCAATGGCAATGAGTCCAGCTATCAAGCAGCGAATTGCATTGGCCGTAGCTAACAAATAACGCCTTTCGACTCTGTCTGCGAGTGCACCGATTGGGATTGCAAAGAAAAGCCATGGCAGCATTACTAGTGCACTCAACATTGAAATCAATACCGGGTTCTTGGTCAACGTAATTGCTAAAAGTGGGGCTGCTGCAGCCAAAACTCCATCGGCCAAATTTGTTGTGAGGCTAGCTCCCCATAAACGATTAAAGGCGGGCCCCAGAGTTTTCATGGAAATATCCTAACTGGCGAAGGGTTCTTGCAAAGTTGTTAGCGCCCATAAAATTGCGATTACATCTATACACTCTTGCGCCAGAGCTCCCTCGCTTGCAGTGGCTAATCCAAAGGCACCTGCAAGCATGACAACAAATGAAAGAGACATTCCAATTATTGCAGATTGCATTGCTTTGCCTCTTGCTCTCTTTGCAATATTTATAGCGAAAACCAAATGATCAAGTGAATCTTCGACAATCACAACGTCTGCCGCTTCACTAGCTGCAGTTGCTCCCCGTGCACCCATTGCTACACCTACATGCGCCATCGCTAGCGCCGGCGCATCATTAATCCCATCACCAACTACGATCACCGACCCAGTCGCATCATGCATAAATCTCTCTGTGATATCTAATTTTTCCTGTGCACTTAATTGGGAGTTAACTTCGGTAATTCCGACTGCGGCAGCGACTTCTTGGGCAGTTGAATCACGATCCCCCGTTAATAGCGCGATTCGTTGCACACCTGCTAGTCGTAATTTGGCAATCAAATCCTTGGACTCAGGGCGAAGTGGATCACTTAGACCAATAGCTCCTATAAGAACTCCATCTCGTGAAACTGCTACTACAAGAGGGTGCGTAAGCGTGAGCCACGATGGTGCTGCTTGAGTAAGTTGCCCAACTGTAATGTCGTGGCCATTAATCGAGCCAGATATATGGTGTCCTGGTACTTCTTTTACTCCACTCACAGTTAAGAGCTTTAGGCCAGAATCTTTAGCACTTAGTACAAGGGCTTTGGCAATAATATTATGACTATATTGATCAATCGATGCTGCAATCTGCAATATTTCATCTCTAGTGGCTTCATCTGAGGCAACAATCTCATTAATTAACGGGCCGCCATGAGTAATGGTTCCAGTCTTATCAAGTAAAACTACTTCTGCACGCGCTAAGGCTTCAAGTACTGCCCCTCCTTTAATCACAGCACCGTGCTTTGCCGCTTTAGAAAGCCCCGCAACTATTGATATTGGAACCGCAAGAATTAAAGGACACGGTGTTGCAGCTACCAATACCGCTACTCCTCGTTTTAAATCTCCAGATATGGCCCAAGCAAGCCCTGCAGTAATTAGTGCCACAGGAACAAATGCCGTTGCCCACTGATTTGCAATGCGCACACCTGGCGCCGTTCGAGCTTGCGCCGATTTCACAAGTTTGATGACTCCGGCATACGTACTCTCCTCGGCCGTACCTGTTGCCACATACTCAAATGCATCTCCGGCATTCAACACTCCACTAAGAATTAGTTCATTAATGTTTCGAACTCTGGGCAGAGGTTCACCAGTTAATGCAGACTCATCAAGTGTGGCTTGCCCAAGAAGCTCTCCATCGACAGGAGTTATCTCCCCTGCTCGTATCAATAGATGATCTTTTGGTTTGATAGATGCCGCATCGATCTCTTCTATCTCGCCAGTTGAGGTGACCACGCGTGCACTGTGTGGAACTCTTGAGAGCAGAGACCTCAACTCTCTATCTGCCTGTCCCTCAGCCCAATTTTCCAATACTCGCCCACTTGCCAACATTAGGGAAATTACTGCGCCGGCAAATAACTCACCTGTCAATAGTGTTGCAAGCAAAGAGATCACAGCAAGTACATCCGAACTAAAACTTTTTCTGCGTAAGTCTTGCATTACCCACAATAGAGCTGGAACTAATCCAAGAATTAGCGAAAGGCCCCAAATGTTTTTATTTAAGAAGCCACATGCCAGACCTAAGAATGTAGTGAGTAATAGCCCTCTATTGAAAAGTTTTTCACTCATGTATAAAGATTACTTCTTAATTCAACATATATGCTCGTCACTATGAAGGCTCCACGATGAGAATGCTCCTATATTTAGGCCTAGTTGTAACGCTTTTTAACTTAGCCCCGGCCTTTGCTCCCCCAACATGGACAGTCTTGGTCTTCTTCGCACTCAACACGAATTTACCGGCATGGCTCATAGTTATTACAGGAGCCGTGTGTGCAGGTATCGGACGCTACAACTTAGCTCGATTAACAGGTCTATTACGTTATCGAATAAAAGCAAAAACTATTCATAATTTGCAAAGCGCTAAGGATGCTCTAGAGGCAAAGTCTGCTCATAAATATGCGGTACTTATTTTATTTGTGATTTCGCCTCTGCCCTCAGCTCAGTTATTTGAAGCAGCGGGTCTGATAGGAGCTCGCCTAATGCCCCTCACAATCGCTTTCTTTTCCGGGCGCATTTTTACTTACTCTTTCTACGTCGCTGGAGCCTCTCAACTTAAAGCAAAGGGAATTGGAGAGCTCATAACCGAGCAGTTCTCTTCGGTGTGGGCGATTCTATTTCAACTTGCAATGATTCTGGGTGTTTATGGACTCAGTAAAATTAACTGGAATGCTAAGTCAACTAGTAAATAACTATCAACTAAAGAGTATGTAAAACTGCTTTAGCTAAGTGGGTCTCGATCATGTTTCCATCATCGGCGACTTTATCTACCACCAATACAACGATAATCATGAGGAGGGCAGCAATAATTGCGACCAATACCCCAGATTTTTTATCAAGATTAATCTGCATGGATTTAACATATCACCAGAAAGAGAAACGGCCCACCCGCATTGCTGCGAGTGGGCTGTTATTTCCCTCGAATTGGAAAGTGTATTAACCGATCTTTGCTACCTGAGAGAGTGACTTCTTAAGAAGGTCACCGTCAATAACGCTGAAACCAAGGTTTGCTCCGACATCTTTTGCGCACTTTGTGCTCAAGATGTAGTTAGCAAAATCCTTGACAGCAGCTGCCTTTGTCTTATCTGGGTAAGAAGTATCTGCAAGAAGGTAAGAAACGATTCCTAGTGGATAAGCGCCTTTTTCCTTAGTTGCATAGTCGAATGAAAGGAAGCCGTTAGCGTCCTGAGTTGCTGATGCAAGGAATGCTCCAACACCAGTTGAATCTGCTGCAACTGAAGATCCTGCTGGGTTAATCAGGTTCGCTACCTTCAACTTATTTGCGGCGGCGTAGTTAACTTCAGCATAGGTAATTGAGAATGGAGTCTTTCCGGCAAGTTGAGCAACGCCATTTGAAGATGTTGCACCAACGATGCGTCCGAGGTTTTCAGTTGCATTGATGTTTCCAGGGAAACCATCTTTGAAAACCTTACCCTTAGCCTTAGTCCATACATTTGGAGCAGACTTGTTTAGGTAGTTAGTAAAGTTTTCAGTTGTTCCTGATGAATCAGCGCGATATACAACCTTGATTGACTGATTTGGAAGTGTGTAGTGACTTGTTACTGTCTGAGTACGAAGTACGATTGGATCACCCTTAGAGTCTTTACGTGGATTTCCATTTGAATCTAACTTGTATACAACTTTGGTTGATGTGCGGTTGTTATCTGCGATAATCGCAGGATCATTCCAACGTGTGATTTGGCCGCCAAAGATTCCAGCGACAGTAGCTGCTGATAACTGAAGAGTTGTCTTTGAAGGTAGGTTAGTTAGAATTGCGATTGGAGCTGCAACTAGTGGCACGTGAATAAGTGTTGAGCGGCGTGTTGCGGCAGTGTATGCACCGTCTGACATCCAGAAATCACCGATTGACTTATCTGAGTTTGCTTGACCTGTTCCAGATGAAGATGATGCATAAACATATGTGTGTGCAGTGTTCGAAGCGAATCCAGCTTTGCAAGCTTCGATGAGAAGAGCGGGAAATGATGCACCTGAGCCCTGTAGATCAACTGCATATGCAGGAGTACCTGCAACTAAACCAAACGCGAGTGCAAGAGTTGCAATCTTCGCGAACTTTGAAATTCTCAATTTTTTCCCCTTTTTAGGTATGTTTGAACTACAGAGCAAACCTATGTAAGTGAGATTAACAATCGGGCCTTTGTGCATAAACTCTGTCCGTCGTTTAGATGAACAGCAGGTTAATGCTTATCCGAAACGGCCGGTGACGTAGTTTTCTGTCCGCTGATCTTGGGGGCGTGAGAAAATCTCACTCGTTGGGGCGACTTCAATCATCTGTCCTGGTCCACCATCGGATAGGAAGAATGCCGTGTAGTCAGATACGCGTGCTGCTTGTTGCATATTGTGAGTCACGATAATTATTGTCATAGTGTCAGAGAGATGACGGATCGTCTCTTCAATTCGAAGTGTTGAGCCAGGATCTAAGGCCGAACATGGCTCATCCATCAATAGAACTTGTGGGCGAACAGCCAGAGCGCGAGCTATACACAGACGTTGCTGCTGACCACCAGATAGTGAGCCACCGTGGGCACCTAAGCGATCTTTAACTTCGCTCCATAAACCGGCACGTTCTAAGCACTCTTCTAATAAATCATCCTTATTATCTACTTTTATCTGGGCAAGTTTTAGCCCCGACAAGACATTTTCACCGATAGTCATCGACGGGAATGGATTTGGTTTTTGAAAAACCATTCCTATTTGCAAGCGGATCTTTGTTACATCGGTACCTGGCGCATATACATCTTTCCCGTCAAGTAAGACTTCACCGGCCATTGCCGCACCTGGAATAAACTCATGCATCCGGTTAATGGTTCTAATAAACGTTGATTTTCCACATCCCGAAGGCCCGATTAAAGCGGTCACTGTTCCGGCAGCGAAGTCAAGTGAGATATCTGAAAGTGCGTGATGCTTTCCAAACCATGCATGGACTCCACGTGTCTCTAGGCCAGTTCCCATAGCTCGAGTGCCAGGTACTTTTGCCGGATTTGCCTGCGCAACGCTTGCAAGAGAGTTTGGCTTAACTGATGTCTGCATTTTTTCCTTCTCGTTCTCATGTGAAGTGGTCATTTGGCAGCCTTTCGAGATCCTAAGAAGCGTGCTGATGTAAATAGAATGAGTACTAGTCCGACTAATACCAAGAGTCCGGCCCAAGCGCGAGTGATTGCTTCTGGGGAACCAGCGTTAAAAGATTTCCAGATGTAATACGGCAATGAGCCCATAGGTCCATTGAATGCGTTGGGGTTAACTTTGTCTCCGCCACCTGTTAATAAAAGAATTGGTGCGGTTTCACCCGCGATGCGAGCAACACCTAAAATAATTGCGGTTACAAGTCCACTCTTTGCAGCTGGCAATACAATCATTGCAACAGTTCGCCACTGAGTTCCGCCTAAAGCGGTTCCGGCCTCACGTAAATCATTTGGAATAAGGTTGAGTACTTCTTCCGAAGTACGGGCAATCGTTGGGATCATTAAAATTGTTAGAGCAAGTGAGCCCATTAATCCTGAATAAGCCTTTGTAATTGGGTATAGAACTGCCGAAAGAATAAACAGTCCTGCAACGATTGATGGAACACCGCTCATGGCTTGAACTAGGAAGCGAATCGGCCCAGTGAATCTACCTTTAATCTCTGTAAGGTATAAAGCTGTAAGAATTCCAATCGGAACACTCAAAACAAGTGCAACTGCAACTAGTAATAATGTTCCAGTGATTGCATGCAAAATGCCGCCATTACTCAGCGGATCCGTGGGAGTCGCAAGAGCCATATCATGAGTGAAGAGCCCGAAACTAATGCCTGGCAAGCCATTTTTGAGCACCGTTGCCAAAATACTGATCACGGGAATAACGGTCACGATGGCGCCGATTGCGACTAGAGAGTTAACTAGAGCATCTTTAGCTGCAGCGCTTCCACGTTGCTGTGCTTTAAAGATCGCTGTAAGAAGTGCATATGCAATAAAAAAAACCGCAAAGTATGCAAGTTTGCCCTTCATGGGCGTGATTGCAACTGTGGTGTAAGACGATAAAAGTGCAACGAGAAAAATTGCGGTATCAGTTGCGCGCTCTCGAGGCGATGCTTTCCAAGGCATAGTTGGAGCAACAGTCGTAGTCATACTCATCGTCCCGACTTTCCAGTTGTTTTAACTATGAGATTTGCAAGGCCGTTGACAATAAGTGTGAGTAAAAACAGCACGAGACCCGCAGCCATGAGCGCTTTAATCTCATAAGGGCTAGCATCACCAAACTTTAAGATGATAAGCGATGCGACGTTTCCACCAGCACCTAGCAGCATCTGCCAGTTAATTTGAAAGACGATGTTTAAAACAGTAAATACCGCAACCGTCTCGCCCATCGCGCGGCCAAGACCCAGCATCGCTCCACCAATAACTCCACTGCGACCATGTGGGATTACTACAGCTTTAATCATTGCCCAACGTGTTGCACCAAGTGCATATGCAGCTTGAATTCGATCGAGTGGGGCTTGAGAGAATATCTCTCGAGAAACAGAAGTGATAATTGGAATAATCATTATTGCAAGTACAACGCCTGCGACAAAGGGTGAACGCGTATAAACCGGCACTTGCATATCAAATGCTGGAATGAATCCAAGGTAGCGATGTAAGAGTTTTGCCCAATACTCAACACTGGGCATCAAAACTAAGAAGCCCCAGATTCCAAAGAGGATCGATGGAAATGCCGCCATCATGTCGATGATTGTCACCATGATCTTTTTAAGCCATGTAGGGGCGTAAAAATTAAGGAAAAGTGCACAAAAAACCGAAACTGGAAGCGCTATAACCACTGCAATGAGTGAACATAGAATCGTTCCTACTAGCATCGCGGCCAAGCCAAAGTGACTCTCTACAACATTGCCAGCGTCATCGGTTGTAATAGACCAATCGGAATGCGTAATAAAACCCATACCCTCTTGGCGCAAAACTTCAAAACCTCGGTAACCTAAAAACAAAGCAATCAAGCCCAGAATCACTAATGATGAAACTCCGCCAGAAGTTACTACAGCTCGGAAGACTTTATCCGAGCGACGGGGCTCGGTCGTAATTTCACGTGGAGCTGGAATTGTCACTTCTTGAAGTGTCATTTCTAGGAGGCATACTTTCCGGTGACGAGGAAATATACTCGTCGAGAAATTGATACTGCATGATCTGCATAGCGTTCGTAGTATCGACCCAGTAATGTCAAATCAATTGCAGTTTCAATTCCATACTTCCAATTTGGTTCAATGAGAATTCCGATTAACTGTCGATGCAGATTATCGATCTCATCGTCATCGCGCTCGACCTCGAGTGCCATATCGGTATCTCGGGTAGCAATAACAACTCCAGTTTTATCTGTGATTTTTACTGCAGCCAAACCCATTTCGGTAATTGTTTGAACTAACTCTGCTGGAACAGCAGCGTTAGGATGGCGAAGTCTTGCAATTTTTGCAACATGGTGCGCAAGATCTCCCATTCGCTCAAGATCTGAACCCATTCGCAATGCCGTCACAAGAGCTCGAAGATCTGAAGCAACGGGCTGCTGACGAGCGATAATATCTATGATGCGCGCATCGATGTCATGCTGATATTCATCGATTCTTTCATCGGAGGCGATGACTTCCTGGGCAAGATTTAAATCGCAATTAAGAATCGCTTTTGTGGCTTGCGACATGGAATGTGAAACCATTGATGTAAGGTCTACTAAAGATTGTGAGACGCTGTCGAGCTCGTCCTGGAAAACTGATCTAATAAGGGCCATGGCGCAGAACCTATGCCGAGGTCATGAATAGAGACCCACGCTTAGGTGAACACACGGTAAACTGGTCTTTTCTGCCTATAGAGTGCGCTCATGAAGTTCTTGCGCAGGGACTTGGAAGAGCCAAATCCTAGAGTCTTGCCGCAAATTCTTATTGAAACACTTGGCTTTTTAGAGGAAGACTCTCTTATTTTGGCACCCGGTGAGGTTCCTGTTTCTAGCACTTCGGGGGTCGAGACGCTTGGAATCCTGAGGGACGGTCGAGTCCAAAGTCCCGAATTACTCGCCACGGTTCGCGTTGTGCGTCGAACAAATACGCAACAAGTCGGAAAAATCGATATTCCTCGTGGACCAATTGGCGAAGGTAAACATGAACTTACCGTGAAGGTCTTACCTTTAACCAAAGATGACTTAGTTTTAGTTTTAGTCAGTGACGAAAGTGAAGCACAGAGAGTTCATGATGTGCGTCGTGATTTTGTTGCCAATATTTCACATGAGTTAAAGACGCCTATCGGTGCGCTCTCATTATTGAGCGAGGCTGTTTTAGGTTCTAAAGATGATCCAGAGTCAGTTGTTAAATTTGCAACTCGAATGCAGTCAGAAGCCAAACGCTTAACTGATTTAGTGCAAGAGATTATCAATTTGTCTCGCGTGCAGGACTCAGATCCCCTACAACTTGCACAAGAAGTTGGAGTCGAGTACATGATTCGAGAGGCGATTGATCAGTGCCAAATCACTGCAGATAATCGAAACATTACCGTCTCATACTTAGAAACTACTTCGGCAATAGTGTTAGGTGATCGTGATCAATTAATTATGGCTATTCATAACTTAGTTGAAAATGCCATCAACTACTCGCCTGAAAATACTAAGGTCTCAATTTCAACAACACTCGAAGGTGGTGTTATTAGTATTGCAGTAACTGATCAGGGAATCGGAATATCAGAGACTGAACAAGATCGAATATTCGAGCGCTTCTACCGCGTTGATCCAGCACGTTCGCGTCAGACAGGCGGGACAGGCCTTGGGCTTTCGATAGTAAAACATGTTGCTGCAAAGCATGGTGGCGAAGTAAAAATATGGAGCGTTGAAAATGTCGGGAGTACTTTCTCTCTCCGATTACCCGTCTATTCACTACCAATAGAGAGCCGAGAATGACGAAAATACTAATCGTAGAAGATGAGAGTTCTTTTTCAGAAGCCCTTGCGTTTTTGCTAGGCAAAGAAGGTTTTGAAGTCAGCGTTGCCGAAGATGGCCGTGCAGCTTTGAACATCTTTGCTAAGGAGGGTGCAGATCTAATCCTCTTGGATCTCATGATTCCGGAGATCTCTGGCGTAGATGTGTGTCGCACAATCCGTACAACATCCCAAGTCCCGATCATTATGTTGACTGCAAAAGATGCAGAAATCGACAAGGTTGTCGGACTCGAACTCGGTGCAGATGATTATGTGACTAAGCCTTATTCATCACGTGAATTAATTGCCCGAATCAAAGCAGTGCTCCGTCGCGGAGTATCGGATGCGGATTTAAATGGCGACCTTGAAGTGATTTCTGTTGGCCCAATTAGGTTAGATACTGCTCGTCACCAAGCGTCGATCAATGGAAATCCGATTGCTCTTCCATTAAAAGAGTTTGAGCTACTTGAATTCTTAATGCGAAACTCTGGTCGAGTTCTAACCCGCTCACAGTTAATAGATCGCGTTTGGGGCGGAGATTACTTTGGAGATACCAAGACGCTTGATGTTCATATCAAACGTCTTCGCTCCAAATTAGAAATTGACCCAGCAAACCCAGTATTGATTCAAACTATTCGTGGCTTGGGCTACAAGCTCGAGAACCAATAGAGAGAATATTAGAGAGAGGCAAAACCTTCATCTAATACATTGAGGGCATCTTTCAAAAGTTCATCTGTGATAACAAGCGGTGGCAAGAAGCGAATCACGTTTGAATAAGTGCCCGCAGTCAAGACTAAGACGCCTTTGCTCTGGCAGTACTTAACGACAGCATTCATCGCGGCAGTATTTGGATTCTTAGTACCGGCCTCGACAAGTTCGATAGCTTGCATCGCACCACGACCGCGCACTTCACCAATAATTGGATACTTCACTTGCAGTGCACGTAGAGCATCTCCCAAGATCACACCGATATGTTGTGCGCGGGCAACGAGATTTTCGGCCTCCATTGTTTCAAGTGCGCCAAGGGCTGCAGCACATGCGATTGGGTTTCCACCAAATGTTCCGCCTAATCCTGAGGCATGAACTGAGTCCATGATCTCTGCACGGCCAGTGATACCTGCAAGCGGAAGTCCACCTGCGATTCCCTTGGCAGTGACCATAATGTCTGGAACAACGTTTTCATCTTCAACTGCAAACATATGCCCAGTACGTGCAAAGCCCGTTTGTACCTCATCGGCAATAAAGATTATTCCGTTATCTGCGCTGTACTGTGCCAGCGCTGGCATGAAACCCTTTGGCGGAACAATGAAACCACCTTCGCCTTGGATTGGTTCGATCAAGATGGCAGCGACGTTATGTGCGCCAATCTCTTTATCAATCTTGTGAGTAACAATATCAATCGCATCCTGAGTAATAGTCGCCTGATCACCGACCCAGTGAAATGAATATGGCATTGGTACACGATAGATTTCAGGAGCAAATGGACCAAAGCCCTCTTTATATGGCATGTTTTTTGCAGTGAGTGCCATCGTTAGGTTTGTTCGACCGTGATAGCTGTGCTCAAAGACAACAATTGCTGGACGCTTTGTGTAGTGACGTGCAATTTTGACGGCATTTTCGACAGCTTCGGCACCAGAATTAACTAGCAATGATTTTTTCTTATGAGAGCCTGGAGTAATTGCATTTAACTTTTCGCATACTTCGATGTAATTCATATATGGAGCAACCGTGAAGCAGGTATGCGTGAAGGCTTGCACCTGCTCGATGACGCGCTCGACAACACGGCCAGCTGAGTTACCAACATTCGTAACACCGATACCTGAGCCCAGGTCGATAATCTGATTGCCATCGATGTCGAGCAGAATTGCATCACTTGCTCGCTCGATAATCACAGGAATCGCCATTCCCAATCCCCCAGATGTCGCCTCACTTCGGCGCTTGAGCGCTTCAATAGATTTTGGTCCTGGAATTGCAGTGACCAAGCGACGTTCCTGGGTGAGATTAGTCAGTGTGTTCATGGTTAAAGTCTAAGGCCATATTTCCCATGTTCAGCCCGAAAAGTTAGGCTTAGGCTATGAGTTCACTGAGAGTTTGCGCACCGTTGCTCGATGCATATCTCTCATACTTCGAAAATAAACATCTGCCCTTCACAATTCCTGGGCACAAACAGAGAGCATCACGCTTAGATGCAGGATTAGGCGCAGTCGTTGATAGCGATACTCCTCTATATGGCGGCCTAGATGAAATCAAATTAACGAATCAGGTTTTAAAAAAAGCAGAAGCATTGGCAGCATCGTTATGGGGCGCAGATTACGCGCGCTTCTCAACGGGGGGATCAACACATGCAAATCAAGCAATCATCTTGGCTCTGGGAAAGCCAGGTGACAAAGTCGCCTTATCTCGAACAGCACACCGCTCAGTTTTGAGCGCACTTGTCTTAGCGGGTTTAGAGCCCATTTGGTTAACTCCGCAGATTGACTCTGCAACTGGGGTCCCAATCGGAATACCTGTCGAAGAGTTCGAAAAGATCATCGATCAAAAACCGATTGCACTTTTGTTGACGGAGCCAGGATATCTAGGCACGCTTTCAGATCTTCCAGAACTGATTAACGCAGCACACAAACATGAGATACCAGTTGTTGTCGATGCGGCATGGGGTGGCCACTTTGGTTTTTCACATTCAGTTCCTAATCACTGTCTTGCTTTAGGTGCTGATGCTCTGATTACGAGCACTCATAAAGCTCTGCCAGGCTATAGCGCTTCGGCACTTCTGATTGCACAAGGGCGCTTACTCAATCTCGATCGCATCGAACAGAGCTTTGAAACTACTCACACAACTTCTCCAGCTGGAGCACCGCTTGCATCAATTGATGGTTGTCGGGCCTTATTGCAGATTCGCGGTGAAGAGTTAATTTCAAACTTAGTGCGCAATGTCGAAAGCTTTAAAAACCAAGTTCAGTCGAATTTTGATGTGCCAATCTTTCTTAATGCCACTGATTTTCCAGCTGGCCGATTTGATCCCACTAAGATAGTTCTACGTACCAGCCAGTTAGGCGCTTCCGGGGTTGAGATTGAAAAAGCTTTGCAGGCGCAGTCAATTCGAGTTGAGATGGCCGATAATGACACAGTTGTTTTCTTGGCAACTTTGGCAGATTCCTCTTGCGAGTTTGATGAGTTGGCACACTCACTTATTTCGATATTACTAAACCTCAGGCAAGCTCCACGAGCAACGGCGACATCTCTGAGTTGGTCAGTTGTTCCTTCGGTTGCAATCTCAATGCGTGATGCCTACTTTGCCGAGACTGAAATGGTGTCGGCTAAAAATGCTGTGGGGAGAATTTCAGCCGACTTAATCGCACCTTATCCCCCAGGAGTTGCCGTTGTTGCACCTGGTGAAATCTTGACGCTCGCGATTCTCGATGGTTTGGCCAAGACAAAAGCGGCAGGTGTTCGTATCGCATATGCAACTGATTCAACGCTTACGAATTATCGCGTGGTGAAGGGTTAGGCAATGTTTGAATTTCAGACAATTGTCATCGCTTTACTTTTCTTTGCTGGAGCAGTTCTTTATACATCCGTGGGTCACGCCGGAGCCTCTGCCTACATCGCCATCATGACTCTGTTTAATCTCTCTACGCTTGTTATAAAACCCACTGCATTAACCCTCAATATTGCGGTGTCGGCTTTTGCAAGTTGGCGCTACATCAGCCGGGGACTATTTAACAAAAAGCTATTTATTTACCTCACCGTTGGCGCGGTACCTGCGGCTTTTATTGGTGGCCATATCAACTTATCGGATCAGATTTATAAGCCAATTCTTGGAGCCCTGCTTGTGGCATCTGGAGTTCGATTTATTGCCCAAGCAACGCACACTGATCGACCACCTCAAGAAACCATCCCCCTGCTCGCCGTTGTAATCGGTACCTGTATAGGTCTC
>CAFBMZ010000017.1_pt1 | contig 17757 bp, 20 predicted proteins | sample 7269111 | NCBI WGS metagenome assembly CAFBMZ01 (sample SAMEA6814078, study PRJEB35770) | uncultured Actinomycetes bacterium | biome: Freshwater; feature: Freshwater reservoir; material: water | place: Czech Republic | collected 2017-05-23 | depth 30m m | reverse complement strand
TCTGACTTTTGCATTCGGTAATGAGAGGATTATTAAAGAGTTTGGTATTGGTCTTGCAACTGCTGTCGCTGTTGATGCAACACTTATCAGAATGATCTTAGTTCCGGCGCTTATGCAGTTATGGGGCAAGGCAAACTGGTGGCTACCAAAACGGCTTGAACGATGGTTGCCGAAAATAAAAATCTAGGGGAAGAGCTTTTTGCCCCTCCCCTAGATTTTCTTACTTTTTACTTCTTGGGTTTCCTAATTGCCTGACTCCGATAATAGTCACGCCAGATCCCACGGTGAATTGGTATCCGCATTGGGAGAGTCTTAATGCCAGGAATAACTGGAATCAATATCAATCCAAGTGATAGAACACCCATAATCGCCATTATGTAAGCATCGGCATTTGCGCCGATTGGCTTGGACTCCTCATTATTAAATGGCGGGATTTGATACCAGAATGAGTAGAGCCAGAGCCAGGCCTGTCCTGGATATCTCCCAGTTTCATTCATCATTCCCCAAGTGCCACCCTGCAAATTAGCTGCTGTACCGGCATCATCTAGGTAGGCGCCATCTCCGAAGAAGAGAATCTGCTTCGTGTTATCTGTTTGGAAGAAGCCCCCTTGCGATAGAAGTGCGGCATCTAATGCACCTGCCTTAGCCATATCGGTTAACCCTTGAGCAAGTGCAGGAACTGGTCCATATGCACCTGAAGGGACATCAGCTAACTTACCTTCAGCGTTTGTAATCGCATCGTCGTAAGCGGTTGCCCATGCCTGCTTTTGTGCAGCAGTTGCCGAGTTCCAGGTAGCAAGCGCACTTGCAATATCTGTTGACATAACTTGTGTGCTCAGTGGAGAAATCACAAAGTCATTAACAGAATCAATTGGGCGAGTTACTCCAGCCCACTTTTGTAACCACAGTGGCCCGAGATTTAGCCCATCGGCGGCTTTATTGTATGGGGCTCCATACGTTGCAGTTCCACTAGTGCCAGCAAGTTCTTGAACAGCAGTGGCATAAAAGTTATCCGAGTTACTAACTGCCCAACCTTTGAATGTAAGAGGAGTCTCATCCGGTGATCCCATAAAGAGTGAAAGGATGATAGTTAGAACCATTACGAAAGCTAATGCAACGCTTCCCTCTTTAACAATGTCATACCGCTTGGTCTTACCTTTCCATGGGGCAGCATCAAAACTTTCTTTAACTGTACTCATCGTCCACCCTCACTTACTGATGAAGGTTCGGCATCAATTGGCGGAACTACTCCACGCTTTCGAACCATCAAAACGTGGACCACGGTTATCGCACCTAAAATCAATGGTAGAAATGCAACATGTAGAAGAAGCATCTGACCTAAGTTCGTAACGGTGAACCATGCACCTACGCCAACTGAGTTGAACCCATCTTTAGCTTCAAATGAGATCCACTGCGAGTCGAAGTTAGTTTGGACTAAGTAACCTGTGAAAGCCGTTGCAATCGATGCAATGAACGCGACGGCACCTGTAGCCCATGTCGCAAAGCGATTTCCGCGCCAAGCAGCCATCCAAAACTTTCCCCATAAGTGAATAACCATGAAGACGAAAAAGAGTTGAACACTCCAGAAATGCAAGCTGTTAACGAATTTGCCCGCATCGGATGTGTGATACCAAGCTGGGCCTTCAAAAGCCAGAATAATTCCTGAAAAAATAATCATTGCAAGCGCTGAAAGCGTCAGTACCCCAAAAACATATATCCATGAGGCAACATATGCTGGCTGATCATCGGGAAGTAACTTTTCAATCGGTAAATTCTTCTGCCACTTTTTGCGCAGTTTCGCCGTCCACATCTCACTCATTTATGGTGACCATCCTTATCTTTTGGAAAAGGAATAAGGACTGCAAGGGCAAAGATCGCCAGCATTAATAGAATTACAACGAGATTTGTTACTGAGATTTGAAACCATCCTGATTTCAAATATGTTGCAGGATGATTCATGAAATCTGCAATCCAGCCAGTCATGTAGTTGTCCGTTCGTTAAAAGAGAAGGGATCTTCTCTTTTAACGGCAAAGGTACGACTGTTGACCTAAATCTCCTACCGCGATTGTGAGCGACAACACTCTCGACAGATTCTCAGGTTAAGGGTGAAGGAGCTCTCTTATCAATGCCTCAACTCGAGCTTTAATTTCATCTCTAATCACTCGTACAGGCTCAATCCCTTGACCAGCGGGATCTTCTAAGACCCAATCTTCATAACGCTTGCCTGGATAAAACGGGCATGCATCTCCGCAGCCCATTGTGATGACCACGTCAGAGGCCTGTACTGCCTCTGGAGTCAGAATCTTAGGCAGATTGTTTGCGATATCAATTCCAACCTCTGCCATCGCTTCGATGGCAACTGGATTGATGCTCTCTTTTGGCGCAGAGCCCGCCGATAAAACATCGACTTGTCCTTGACTTAAATGTTGCATAAAACCAGCCGCCATCTGAGAGCGGCCGGCGTTATGAACACAAACAAATAAAACTGAAGGCTTAGCGCTCACTGCTTAATCCCTTGGCTACTGCCAGACCGATCACTGCACCGATTAACTGAGCAGCAACAAATCCTGGCACCGAGTTGATCTCGATTCCAGCAAAGGTATCGCTGAAAGCTCGCGCAAAGGTTACGGCAGGGTTAGCAAAAGTTGTCGAGGAGGTGAAGAAATATGCAGAGCCAATCCAACCCGCAACTGCGATAGGGACATAACGACCATCACTTTGCTTGCTCACTATCTGGATCACAAGAATCAATCCAGCAGTTGCAATTACTTCTCCTAAGAGCAGGTTTGAACTTGTCTTTGAATGCGTCGAAGCTCCGATGGCAGGAAGATTAAACATCACATTGGCAAGAACTACACCGATGAATCCCCCAATAACTTGAACGAGCACATATTGAATAGCTGTTGCTAGTGAAATACCTTTGTTAATAAAAGTGACAAGCGTTACTGCTGGATTAAAGTGTGCCCCGCTTATTGGTGCAAACATCTGAATAATAAGGGCCAAAATCAAAAAGGTGGCAAAGGCTACAATAAATAACTGCAGACCAACATCTTTCGTCAAATTTGTAGCCATCACACCTGAACCAACAACTGCCATTGCCAATAGCGCGGTACCTAAAAACTCTGCGAGCGCTGTACGAATCTTCATTATGAAACTCCAATGATGTCGACTACGAAAATGAGCGTTTCATTTGCTCCAATAGGGCCAGAGCCATTTGGGCCATAGCCAAGATCTGCTGGAATAACGAGTAAGCGACGACCACCAACTTTGGCACCAGGCAATCCTTGTTGCCAACCAGCAATTACCCCGGCTAGCGGAAATGTCGCTGGTTGCCCACTGCTCCATGATGACTCAACGATTGAGCCATTTGACCAAGTCATCAGTGTGTATTGAACCGTTAACGTTGAGCTGGCAAGTACTTCAGCACCCGTGCCAACGATTATGTCTTTAGTCTCTAACGTTGTTGGCGGAGTACCGCTTGGTGCTGTAATTGTTGGCGCTTCACCTGCATTTGCGGTGACTGCTGGTAGTCCTGAGGCAGCTGTTTCTTCCACTTTATCTTTTCCTCCGCATGCAGTTAGTGTTGTAATGGACAGCATGATTAACGCTGCGACCACTAGCTTCTTGTTCTTTCTCATTCGCATCCCTTACTCGAGCTCTCCGATTAATTTAAACTCTCCATCACCAAGCTGACCTTGAGCCCGATACATCTCTAACTTCGCGCGAGTATCTGCAATATCTAAATTGCGCATAGTTAACTGGCCAATACGATCAACTGGGCCAAAAGCAGCGTTTTCGGTACGTTCCATAGATAATTTATCTGGATGATAACTCAGGGCTGGCCCCTGAGTATTAATAATCGAGTAATCATCACCGCGACGTAATCGCAAAGTCACCGAGCCAGTGACTGCAGATGCCACCCATCGCTGAAGTGATTCTCGGAGCATGAGAGCTTGCGGATCTAACCAACGACCTTCATACAAAAGGCGTCCAAGTCGGCGACCTTCTGCATGGTAATTAGCAATTGTGTCTTCATTGTGAATTGCACTAATTAAACGTTCGTATGCAATAAATAGAAGCGCCATTCCTGGGGCTTCATATATTCCGCGACTCTTTGCCTCAATAATACGATTTTCAATCTGGTCGGCCATGCCAAGGCCATGACGACCACCAATTGCATTTACCTCTTGCATCAGGGCCACGACATCACTGAAATCTTTGCCATTAATTGCAACTGGGCGACCTTGAACAAAGTTAATCGTTACATCTTCACTACTAATATTCACCGATTGGTCCCAGAAGCGCACACCCATAATCGGTTGCACAAGTTCGACTGAGGTATCTAAATTCTCTAGGCTTTTAGCTTCATGTGTCGCACCTAAAATATTTGCATCCGTCGAATAAGCCTTTTCAGTGCTATCTCGATATGGCAGACCGTTTGCGACAAGCCACTCTGACATCTCTTTGCGCCCACCTAGTTCGTTAACAAAATCTGCATCGAGCCAAGGCTTATAAATTCTTAAATTTGGATTTGCTAAGAGCCCGTAGCGATAAAAGCGTTCAATATCATTGCCTTTGTATGTCGATCCATCGCCCCAAATTTCGACAGCATCAGAGTGCATAGCGCGCACCAACATGGTGCCTGTCACAGCTCGGCCTAGCGGTGTGGTGTTGAAATACTGCTTTAACCCACTACGAATATGAAAGGCTCCGCAGGCGATTGCAGCTAAACCCTCTTCGACTAGTGCGCTCTTGCAATCAACAAGCCTTGCTATCTCTGCGCCATACTCATGGGCTCGTCCTGGAACTGATTCGATATCAGGCTCATCGTATTGACCTAAATCTGCCGTATATGTGCATGGCACGGCGCCTTTGGCGCGCATCCAAGCTACCGCTACAGAGGTATCTAGACCGCCCGAAAATGCAATTCCAACTTTTTCACCAACTGGCAGTGATGCTAGGACCTTTGACATACGCTAAGTCTAACCGATGAAGAGAGTTGGGAGTTTATCTTCGAGTACCGGCTTGATTTTCCATTGACTACAAAGCTCGCGATAACGAGCAATATCAAGTGAATCTGCCGAGGCTTCGGTCTTTACTGCGCGAATCATCAGGTTGCGAGGTGTGTGTTCGCCTGCGATGAATTCGATGATCTCAACTCTATAACCAGCTATTCGCAGAATCTGGGCCCTAAGAGAATCTGTCAATAGATCTCCGAGGCGCTCTTTCATTAATCCGTACTTTGTGAGAGCACCCCATGGTTCTGGGCTCTCAATCATCTGACTCTGTATGTCGTGGTGGCAACATGGGGCGATTAATAAGAGTTTTGCTCCACCATTGACTGCCCATGCAATCGCATCATCTGTCGCAGTATCACAAGCGTGAAGAGCGATAGCAACATCTGCTTGCTGGGTAGTGGTGGCTGCAATCTCTTCTGCTCGAAAATCAATAGTTGCTGTAATCCCAAGCCTTTGTGCGATTTCATTATTTCGATCTCTAGATGCCGTGCGCACATCTATTCCGGTTACTTTAATTGGAATCCCTATGGCTTTCAAATACTGATGTGCTGCAAAGGTTAGGTAAGCATGCCCACATCCAAGGTCAACGATTAATAACGGATCAAGTTCTGTGGGTGTGCGAATCTGCCCAGCTTCCATCGCTGCTTTAAGCGTTGGAACAAGTAGCCTTAAAAACTCCTCAACCTGTAAATATTTATCCTGTTTAGAGGGCTTGATAACGCCTTTGTGATCGGCAATACCCACTTCTTGTAAAAAAGGATCTGATGGATCTAGCAAACGGCTCTTTTTCTTATCATGAGTCAAGTTCTGCTCTAATGTTTTCTTCTCATAATGAACCTGAGCATCTGCATTTTTTGTGATGCGTATCGACATAGAGCCGCTTACTTGCTCAACCAAAATGTTGGCAAAACCGCTTTCCAGAAGCTTTTGAATTACATCAGATTGTGGTGCAAGGTTTTTTACAGTAGTTGCACGCCCATCGCTATGACCTATCTGCAGGAGAATCTCGCCCTTGATATGAACGGGACGAATATCGATACGTTCGAACTCTGTCACCATATTGCGGCGGCGGCCCGAGAGAACCACTCGTACCAATGTGTCTACATCTAGAATTTGTTTACATGCATCTGCGAGTGCAGACTCGAGCGAAATCTTCATATAGATAACTTCGAGTGAGTTTTTATCATGCGGTGATTCTAAGTGCGTGGAAGTTGTACTTCAATTGCCAAACCGCCAAGTTCGCTCTTTCTTAAACTAAGCGTGCCACCGTGTTGGGCAACAACAGCACTTATTATGCTTAGACCCAGACCACTTCCTCCTGTTTCACGGGAGCGAGAACGGTCAAATCGCTCTAAACTCCTGACTTTCTCCCCATAATAGTGACCTGGTAGTCCCGGACCACCATCTTCAATAATTAATTTGATTGATTTCCCGCTCATTAAACTCACGCGCACCGGAGTGTTTTCAGGTGTGTGGACCCTGATATTTGTGAGAGCGTTTGAAAGCATACGTTGGAGGTGCTCTCTTGATCCTTTAAAAGTTATATCCTCTTCAATATTTAGTTTTACTTGGTGGTTCGGTGACAATACCTGGAAATCTCTGACGTTTTCCCTCATCAGGCTAGATAAATCTAATAGTGAATATTCGAGATTTTTCTTCTCTCCTAATTCGGCTAGAACTAAAAGATCATTGATAAGTGCTTGCATTCGCGCAATCTCACTATTCAAGCGCTCGAAAGCCACTTTCTGGCGATCCTCCCCCAATTTTCCATCTCTCAAGAGTTCGGTGTAACCCTTGACCACCGTCAGCGGAGTACGAAGCTCATGGGCTGCATCACCAAGAAACTCCTGCATTTTTTCACGATGAGCACGCTCTAAGACTAGAGCCCCTGAGCGGTTAATAAGCAGTGATGCAAAGGAGGCAAGGGAGTTGGCGATCAGAACAAATATCAGAAGTCTCCAAATATTGTCTTTAAGACTCTTCTGAATATCTACTATGGATTCAGCGATTATCAATCTCTCTGAATTTTCAAGCGGGATATATCGAATCCGTAATTGATTTGGACTATCTAGTGATGCTGTTTTTGAATCTCTGAGCGTAGCGATTTCTCCTGAAGCAGAGATAAATGCAACCGTGACATCAAAACTATTTTCTTCAGCACTTAAAAGCGCTGCCGAAATAGGGTCATTAGGACTCTTATGAACTCCTAGAACAATAGTTTCTAAATCACTATCAATTAAGGAAATCTCGTTTTGATATGTACTCCAGATAGCAAACCCACCAATAATCAGAGAGAGAACTGAAGTCACTATTATCGTTGCAAGAAACTGCTTATTCTTGCTTTTCATTCAGAGTGCTTTGGCTCTTGAATTTGAAAGCCAACTCCGCGAATTGTCTTTATCCCGTCAAAGCCATCTCGATGGAATTTTTTGCGCAGATAAGAAATATATGTATCTGTGACGGTACTTTCTGATTCAAAGGTAATGCCCCAGACTTCTTCAAGGAGATACTTTTTAGTTAAGACTCTTCCTTTCTTTTCGACAAGAATCTGTAGAAGTCGATACTCTGTAGGTGAAAGCTCAACCCTGTCTCCATTGAAACTCACAACGTGCTGATCATCATCTATCTCAATTGGCCCGCATCTTAGAATCGCAGGAATGCTTGGAGATTTATAAGATCTCCGCAAAATCGCTTTTATTCGAAGAATTAACTCTTCAATACCAAAAGGTTTAATGACATAGTCGTCAGCACCGATTTTCAGCCCCCTTGCAATATCGCTTTTATCGCCCCGGGCGGTCAACATGAGTACAGGGGTTAAATCATTTGCATTTCGCAACCTCTCAACGAGTTCAAAGCCGTCCATGAGCGGCATATTGATATCGATAACAATTAGCGCTGGCTTGTTCGTGCGCAAAAGCGTTAGCGCGTGCATCCCATCGAAGGCCTCCACCACCTCAAATCCAGCAAGTCCTAAAGTATCGCGCAGTAAAGCTCGAAGGCCTGGTTCATCATCAACGATCATTATCAACTCAGACATAGCCCCACTCTTTCACGTGAGCGTGAAGTTGCCAATAAAAAACTGTAAAAACATCGGCTTTCACAGAAAATGCACAACAATTTGAGGCATTCTTTCACTATGAAGTTCAAAAGCTCTGCCGCGCTTATGCTGGCTTTAATCTTGGCTTTTGGAACACCCGTAGCAAGGGCTGCTGACTCTACTCAAAATTCGCAGCAAAAGAGTGCAATGGTTTTGTTTCACTCTCAAGTAAAAAACCGAGAAAGAATGCGCAATGAGATTGCAAAAAGTTTTATAGAAGCAATAAATACCGCTAATAATGCAGCAAAGAAGGCCATGCGAACTGCGAAAAGCGCCGATGCAAAATCAGTAGCACTGGCGCAGCAAAAGAGTGCAATTCGTCTTGCAACAGCCACGCGCGATGCTGCAATTTTGGCGATGGGGCCTGAACCAATAGAGCCCACTCAAACGAATGATTTTAATAGACCAGCGTTGAAAAGTGAGTCCACTCCTACCAAGAAATCTAAACCCATAAAGTCAAGGCCAAGCCCACCGAAATAGTTGCTTCCTTGGTTACTCTTTATCCATGAAAAAAATTAATTTCTGGATTGCACAGAAGGTCACTAATGGTGTTGCAACTATGTGGTGTGCCTATCTCTTTGCTTTTATTGCACTGATCTCACTTCCAAAAGCAATACAATCAAAAGATACGATTGTGATAGTTTCATGGGTAGCTCAGACATTCTTGCAACTAGTCCTACTTTCAATAATCATGGTGGGCCAAAAAGTGCAATCTCAGAGTGTAGAAAATACGATAAATGAGACTCATGCCGCCTCTCTTGCCGAGTTTGAGTTAGCTAAGGAGGCGCGCTCCATTGCCCACCAAGAGCTCACGGAGCTCCATGCACTTTCACAAGATATGCACGCATTAGTGAAGGCATTAGAGGCAAAGATTTCCCAGTAAATCGTTATCTAAGCGCAACCTACTCGAGCCGCTTTCAGGTTTATTACATTGTCCGCCTCGGTTTGCATGAATTAGGTTCATCCCTATGAAATCGATGCCTTGGTGGAAAGAAGCGGTGATTTATCAGATTTACCCTCGCTCTTTCTACGATAGTAACGGCGATGGCGAAGGAGACTTACAAGGCATTACTTCTCGCCTCGAGTACGTCAAATCTCTAGGTGTCGATGCAATATGGCTAAGCCCCTTTTATACATCTCCCAATAAAGATGGTGGCTACGATGTGGCAAACCCCCGTGACGTTGATCCACGATTTGGGGACCTATCAGATGCTAAAGCGCTTATAAAACGAGCGCACGATTTAAACCTAAGAGTTATTGCCGATATTGTTCCAAATCATTTTTCGGATCAACATGAGTGGTTTCAATCAGCTCTTCAATCACAACCTGGCTCTGCCGAAAGAAATCGCTTCCATTTCTATGACGCTAAAGCAGATGGCACACCCCCTAATAATTGGATCTCCCTTTTCGGTGGGCCATCCTGGACTCAAGTTGCAGACGGCCAGTACTACCTTCACTTATTTGACTCATCTCAGCCTGATTTGAACTGGGAAAATGCCGACGTTAATGCTGACTTCGAGGAAACATTACGTTTCTGGTTAGATCTTGGTGTCGATGGGTTTCGAATAGATGTTGCACATGGATTAGTAAAGGAAGAGATTGGGAAAGATCATCCAGATCCAACAGGTTTGAGTAATGCGCTTCGCCTAGATGTTGATATGGATACCGCTCTGCGAAACTCATTACTGGAATCTGTTCCGTACTTTGATCGCCAAGGTGTCCATGAAATCTATCGACGTTGGCGCAAAATCTTTGACTCTTACGGTGATCGTGAAGTAATGGCTGTAGCCGAAGCCTGGGTTCATCCGCCAATTAACGCTACACGTTATGTTCGAAGTGATGAGCTTCATCAAGTTTTTAACTTTGATCTATTAACCGCCCCTTTTGAAAGTGCATTTCTCTACGATGTAATAAGTCGATCGATTGAACTCAATGCAACCGTAAATGCTCTGCCAACATGGGCTTTGAGCAACCATGATTCACCACGGGTAGCTTCACGAATCGGTGATCACCAATCACGAGCCCTTGCACTATTTGTTTTTGCACTCCCAGGATCTGCATATATCTTTGCAGGCCAAGAGTTAGGACTTCCAGATGGTGAGTTAGAGAACTCTGACCGTCAAGATCCCTCATTTATTCGATCTAATGGCGAGATTAAGGGTCGCGATGGTGCGCGAGTACCGTTGCCTTGGAGTGGAGACGTTCCGCCATTTGGTTTTTCAACAGGCAAGCCATGGCTTCCCATGCAACAGTCATGGAGCGCCTTCACGGTCGAAATCGAAAAATCTGATCCGAGTAGCGTTCTCAATCTCTACACCGCTGCCCTTGCGCTTCGAGCTCAACACTTAACTGGGGCGGGAGTGATTGCGTGGCTAGAGTCCCCATCGCATGGAGCGATGAGAGAGGGTCTACTAGCTTTTAGAAGGGGATCGATTACTGTTTATATGAATCTTTCTGGCCAAGATTACGCAGTTGAGGTTGAAGGGCAGACAATAATCACCAGTAGTGGTGACTTCACTGCCTCTCATATTGTTCGTGTCGTTCCAGCGTGCTCAACGATGTGGATTCTCAACTAACTGACACAATACCGCCATGGAATCAACAGCCACATGGATCATCACAATCGGAGTCTTGGCTGCAGTCATTATCTTTGATTTAGCAATTGCGCTATTGCGCAGAAACAAAGAGACATCCATTGTTGAGGCGGCCTTTTGGACAGTTTTTTACATCGCAACCGCTCTCATCTTTGGGGCGCTTTTACCCCATTGGTCAAGTGCATCCGGTCAGAAAGAGTTTTTCGCAGGTTGGTTAACTGAGTATGCATTATCAGTGGATAATATTTTCGTCTTCATTATTCTGCTCACTCACCTGAAGGTCCAGAAAGAAAAACAACAACTCGTATTGCTCTTAGGCATAATGCTTACTATTGGCATTAGAGGTCTGCTTATCCCACTTGGTGCAGCGCTCATTTCGCGCTTTTCAAGTATTTTCTTTCTCTTTGGTGCCTTTCTTATTTATACGGCTTACACTCTTGCAAAAGAAAATGAAGATGAAGAGTTCAAAGAGGGTCGCGTCGTCGCTTCATTAAAAGCTCGTGGCATGAGCATCTTTTCAATTGCACTTATTGCCCTTGGATTAACGAATCTCGTCTTCTCACTCGATTCTATTCCAGCTATTTTTGGCCTAACCAAAGATCCATATATCGTCACCACGGCTAACGTGTTCGCACTCATGGGACTACGTCAACTCTACTTCTTACTTGAAGGATTACTTTCTCGCCTTATTTTCTTGTCGAAAGGGCTTTCCTTTATTCTGGCATTCATCGGAATTAAGATGATTATGGAGGCTTTCCATGGAATTGGAATCGATGAGATAGGTAATGTACACATCCCTGAGGTCAGCTTAGAGTTCAGCCTTGGTGTAATAATTGCAAGCCTACTTATAACGACTGTAGCCAGCCTTACTGCCACTAGAAGAGATGGAAGCGCAATACTCTAAATCGCGTTTTTTTGTTTCCTCAATGTGTCACGGTTATATTGGCTTGAACGTTCGTGGATTTTTCGTATTTGTAGTGCAAATGTCTTAACAGCAGAATCAAATGCAGCCAGATCATTGAACTCGGCTCCCTCTGATTTTATAAGTGGGCCTGCTCCGTGTGAAGTTAAAACCACTCGGTGTGATTTCTTGCCTTGGTGAGGGTTTGCTTCATGAAGAATTTCAACTTCGATGCGTTCAATTAAAATACTAAAGCGCTCCATCGAGTTGAGTTTATCTTCGACAATTTCTTTAAAATCTTCGGCTAAGACGGCATTTCGTGTATGAATTTGGATCTTCATAACTATAAGGGTAATGCGTAAACCACTCCCGTTGCTATAGCTGCAAGAAGAAAAGATTTGCCAAGAATCGTGAGTGCTGTTTTTCTATCAGCAGCTCTGTCTATTGGATCACTCACTCGTGAGATATCTCCAAGCTTTCCAAGATTGAATGTTCCAGCAAAGCCATAGGCTAAGCAAAATCTGCTACGTGATTGCACATAGCCAACAGATGCGACAAGTAAGGGCAGAAAGATTCCTAAACGCGCCGAACGATCTGCATGCACAGCAAGTAAGCCAATTAGAGAGCTTAGTGAAAAGAATAATCCAACTAAACCAACTAACTGCCTTCGCCGAACTTCACTCTTACCTAAGTTGCAAGTGCCAGGAATATATTGAGCTTCAGACATCCTCAAACTCTTCTTCATCTATCCATGCATTTGCGGTCGTGTCTTCTTGATGCTCAATCCAGGATAGAAATGAACCAACCGCGCGAAATGCCAAAACTGCAACGGTCACAGCGGCAAATATCCGGCGGATTGCTTTAATCATAAGATAAAAATACTCCGTATTGCCTTAAATTTCTCTAGATAGAGGCCAACGCACTATTGATGTCGTTCCAAATATCATCAACGTGCTCGCATCCAACAGATAGGCGGATTAACTGCTCAGGCACCGATGCGCTCTCCATTGGCCATCGGCGGCGGCGCTCCCACAAAGACTCCACTCCGCCAAGGCTTGTGGCGTGAGCGATTAGTCTGGAGGATTCACAGACCTGTTGTGTCTGCTCAGCGGTGCCATCTACTTCGAATGAAAGAATCGCACCAAAACCTGGGTAACGCACACGGGTAATTTTTGGGTGTGCTGTGAGTTTAGAAACTAGTATTTTTGCGCTCTCCTGAGACTTATTAAAGCGAAGTGGAAACGTCCTAAGGCCCCGAAGCGCTAACCAGGATTCAAATGGTCCTGGAATCGAGCCATTGAAACTGCGAGAATCTTGAAGACGCTTTAAAAGCGCTGGATCATTGGTAGAAAGTGAGCCCATCAGTACATCGCTATGACCTGAGAGGAATTTTGTAACCGAGTGCATCACAATATCTGCACCTAACTCCAATGGGTTCTGAACAAGTGGAGTTGCAAATGTGTTATCAACTGCGATGCCAATTCCTAATTTTTTAGCAGCTGCAATCAAGGGAACCAGTTCGGCAACATCTAGGCATGGATTAGTTGGAGACTCAATCCATACTAAAGCCGCACCCTTCATTGCATTGATCACAGATTGCGTATCAACGATATCTACGAATCGAACTTCTAATCTACCGCTGGCATGAAAAGAGTTCAGTAGAGTCATAACGCCGCTATAGCCTTGATTTGATGCGACAACTGGGGCACCAATTGGCAAGATTGAAAATACCGCGCTTATGGCGGCCATACCCGATGAAAAAGCTAATGTAGCGCCGCCTTCTAACGCACTAATTGCCTCTTCAAGGGCAGTCCATGTCTGATTTCCATACCGTCCATAACCAATCGGCCCACCTGCATGAAATGTTGAGGTTAAAACGAGTGGTGGGTTTAATCCGGCATCTGGTGCAACCTCTGGTCGTCCAGCTACAACTGCCTGTGTTTCAGGGTGTTTGCTCATGCGCTAAGCCTAAGCCTTAGAGAGCACGGCCATCGCCGCATTATGCCCAGGCACGCCGCTCACGCCGCCACCACGGATAGCCCCAGCTCCACATATAAATATGCGCGGATCATCTGTTTCCACTCCCCAACTTTGCGCTGAAGCATCTTCGCGGAAAGGAAATTGCAAATCTCTATGGAAGATATTTCCACGAGGTAGGCCAACTTCTTGCTCGATATCCAAAGGTGTCTTTACCTCTATGCCTGCAATAAGGTTTTCAATTGGTTCAACTAAGAAGTGATTAAGTGAAGCGAGCGCCGACTGTAATGCCAAAGCTCGAGCTCCTTCATTATCTGCATCAAAGAGATCAGCAGGTGTATGCAAGCCAAAGAGGGTCAGAGTTTGGTAACCCATCTCATTTAATTCGGCGCTCAGGATTGATGGGTCGCTTAATGTGTGGCAATACATTTCAATCGGAAGAGCTTGTGGCATTAAACCTCTCTTGGCTTGAGAGTATGTAGTTTCAAAGTGCGAGAATGACTCATTTGCGTGAAAAGTCCCAGCGAATGCTAAGCGTGGATCAATTCCAGACTTAAGTTGAGGCAGAGCTTTTAACAAGATATTTATCTTCATCTGAGAGCCATCAAGGCTTTTTGGTTTATCAAGGCCTCGTAAAGTAGCTAAAGTCTGCGGAGCTGCATTTGATAATAGGTACTTGGCGCGAAGGTGATTCCCATTTTCGATCGTTACGCTCACGCCGTCTGCGTCACTCGCAACCTCTATTACGCGCTGATTTAAGTCAATCTCAACGCCTAAAGAGATCACGACACGTTCAAGCTCATCTACAAGTGCACCCATGCCTCCTCGCGGAACTTTCCACTCTCCCGTGCCATTACCCATCAGGTGATAGAGAAAACATATGTTTGACTGCATTTCAAAAGCTGAGGAAAAAGTACCAATCAAAGCATCTGTTAGAACAACTCCGCGGACCAAGTCATCTTTAAATCTATCGGTAATTATCTCGCCAATTGGTTTTTCAATCATGTAGTCCCAGACTTCAGGAAGTCCGACATACTCTTTTAGCTCACTTCTAGTCATCAATGGCTTAAGCAAAGTCGGTGCAATCCGTTGTGCAAACTGCGCAATCTCACCATAGAAATCTCTCCACGCTAAACCTTCAGCGCCAGTTGGATCTAGGAGATTGAAGGACTCTTCAGTGGCTTCATCCCATGTGCGAGAAACCAAGAGACCTTGGTTTAAACCATCGCGCTCATAGGGTGTGTAACTAGAGACTGTGCGTGAAATACATTCAAAATTAAGTCCAAGATCATCAATGATTGAATCTGGTAACAACGAGACAAGATAGGCGTAGCGAGAAATTCGAGCGTCATAACCTGAGAAAGCGCGCACACTTGCAGTTGCGCCACCAACTTCACTATTTGCCTCGAGTATGCGAACTTTTTTCCCGGCTCGAGCTAGATACGCAGCTGCAACCAATCCATTATGGCCAGCACCGACAATAATTACATCGCAGTCAAAGCCACTCATCACACAGTACTGGCAATCCGCAATACCGCTTCGTTGAGTATCTCCGGACTCGTCGCAAAGTTAAGACGCACATACTGTGAGGATTGAGCCCCATACGTATGCCCTGCGTTAAAAGCCACTCTGCCTTTTTCTAGGAGGGTTGCTGATGGATTTTCACCTAGATTCAGCGCAGTTAAATCAAGCCATGCTAAATAACTATTTTGAGGTATGTGATACCTAACCATTGGTAATTTCTCTCTCAATAGATCTCTGACCAGAAAACGATTGTGATCAAGCTCTTTCATAACAGTATCAAGCCATGTACCCCCCTCTGCAAAGGCGGTCGCAGATGCAAAAGCACCCAAAATCGATGCCCTAAAGTGAACGGCAGCGGGAAGTTGATCTAACTTTGCCTTCATTTCATCACCTTGCGAAACAATTATTGCGCACTTAAGTCCAGCAATATTCCATCCCTTAGAAGCCGCGGTCACTGTAATGCCAACTTCGCGAGCAGTTTCACTAACTGCTAAGAAGGGGAAGAATTGCTGCTCTGCAAAGGTAAGCGGTGCATGGATTTCATCACTGACAACTAGAACGTTGTATCTCTTGGCCATCTGCGCAATCCGCACTAACTCATCTTTTGAATAAACTCGACCTAGAGGATTATGTGGAGAACACAGTAAATGAACTCTTAAACCTGATGCGTAGATTTCTTCAACGGCATCTAAATCTAACTGCCAAGGATTATTGAGCTCGCCTTCAATTGCAGAGCGTGTGAAAGGAACATCGATTTTTTCTAAACGTGTTTCATTAATCCAGTTGTAAAAGTTCTGATATACCGGTGAGTTGATTAATATTTTATCTCCAGGTTGCGTGATAACTCGCAAGACTTCAACAACAGCTACCCCGACATCTGATGCGACTTTGACTTGCGAAGTGTCAACGCTCCAGCTCCAACGCTCTGCAGCAAAGTGTGCAAAACCTGCCGCAAGTTCTGGCACAGATCCCAAATATCCCAAATCTGACTGTGCAACCATTTCTTGGAGCACGGCACGAATAGGTTCGGCGATTGGATAATCCATCTCAGCCACTGGCAGAGGCAGTACATCGCGATCAAAGCCACGCCATTTTTCAGAGTGGTGGGTCAAAAGTTTGGCTAATGATGGCGCTTGTACGTGTGAATCACTCATCGTCGAAGGCTACCCTGCAAGGCTTTAGAAATGAAGCAGGTCAAGCCTCATCTGGCATCAGCCTGCGGGTGGTATTTCGAACGACCAAAGTTGTGGGCAAAACCAGTGAGGGTGGAACAACATCGGGTTTGCGCAAGCGCTCCATAATCGACCACGCTGCCATCTCACCCATGAGAGCGACCGGCTGCTCGATCGTTGTGAGTTCAGAGAACTCGGCCATTTCGTGACCATCAAAACCAACAATTGAAATGTCATCGGGGCTCTTTAATCCATGTCGACGCAGTGCTTGCAGAGCCCCCATCGCCATCTCATCGGATTCGCAAAATATTGCAGTTGGCCTATTGGGACGGGCCAACAAATCATCCATTGCGCGCGAGGCTGTATGCATTGTGAAATCTCCATGAACTTCGCGAGATGGTAGCCACTCAAGATGATTTTCTGCGAGCACTTGCATGAAACCTTTACGACGATCCTGTGGAACACTAAAGTTAAATGGATCATCTGGACGTCCAGACATCAAACCAATTTTCTTATGACCTTGATTAACAAGATGCTGAGTTGCTGTACGTGCCGCAGCTACGTCATCTATCTTTACGCTCGCACACTGCGCGTGGTCCATTCCCACAAGAGCAATTGGGATTCCAAGACTTAGTATCGAGTCAAACTCTTCTTCTGTTGGTGGGAGAGAAATCACGATAAGTGCATCCACTCGACCCTTTAGTAACTGATGTTGAAATAAACGCTCGCGCCCTTTCATGGCACTGAAGTTATAGAGGAGTAAATCTAAACCTGCTTCACGTAGGGCTTGCTCTGCCCCACTAATCACTTGTGAGAAATACCAACGCGAAATGTATGGTGCAACGACTCCAACGCTATTTGTTCGCCCTGCCGGTGAATCTGCGCGCGTTAATGGGTAATCCAACTTTTCTGCTGCGGCGATAATCTTGGCTCGAGTTATCTCATTGACGTGTTGCAGACCTCGCAGTGCCCGAGAGACCGTTGCAGTAGAAACTCCAGCTTCTTCAGCAACCTCTTTAATTCCTGCCATCATCGCCTCTTAACTCTCGGGTTTGAGCCACATAACACTGCAAAAACTGCAAAACATCCTGTAAGAGGTGCAAAACTACGGCAGTTAACCTGTAAATGGCAATCCCTTCCCACAATGCACGATAAATTTGCACACATGAGCCAACAAATCGAGACCCAGATAGATGTGACCCTGACCGAGCGCAACCGTTTAAGCGCCTTATTTCGCATCATTCTGGTCGTGCCAATGGCGATCTATGTCACCTCGTTCGCGCCGTCAGATTTAAGCTCCAATAGTTCAAATCTATTGGCCGTCGGTTTCTTTGTGCTTCCCACAGCACTTGCAATTGTATTTCGTCAGATATACCCAAGTTACCTATTGGCATTTAATGAGGCACTGCTTTCACTACAGACACGAGTTGACGCCTATGTCTTGCTCTTAACAGATGAATATCCCTCCATTGA
>CAFBMZ010000016.1_pt1 | contig 17931 bp, 18 predicted proteins | sample 7269111 | NCBI WGS metagenome assembly CAFBMZ01 (sample SAMEA6814078, study PRJEB35770) | uncultured Actinomycetes bacterium | biome: Freshwater; feature: Freshwater reservoir; material: water | place: Czech Republic | collected 2017-05-23 | depth 30m m | reverse complement strand
TATGTTGGTCCACTAGTAGAGACACATGTGCACGAGAAGCCACTATCAATCGCACTTCGCGAGATTAATGAAGGTCTTCTCACGATTGAAAACCTCGAACCTACGGCTTAATTAGCCAGTCTTCACCAATGTCTTCTACAACTCGAGAGGTTGTCCTTGGAATTGGTGCGGGAATCGCGGCCTACAAATCATGTGATGTTCTGCGCAGACTCCAAGAGCGAGGATATTGTGTAACCGTTGTTCCCACCCCATCCTCGCTTAATTTCGTAGGCAGTGCGACGTGGGAGGCACTTTCAGGCCGACCGGTAAAGACACAAGTGTGGCAAAACGTAGATGAAGTACCCCATATTTCAATGGCCGATAACACCGATTTTTTTCTGATTGCACCGGCAACTGCAGATTTAATTGCCCGTATTGCCCATGGTCGTGCCGATGATCTCCTGAGCGCTCTGATTCTCGCAAGTGATGTACCAAAACTTATCGTTCCCGCTATGCATCCAAAGATGTGGAATAACGCTGCGACAGTAGATAATGTAGCGACGCTGCGCGCTAGAGGATTTATTGTCATGGAGCCAGATACGGGTCGGCTCACCGGCTCTGACTCTGGTCAGGGTAGGTTTCCAGAAACCTCTGCGATCATTGAATCATTTGATGCAATAACTGGAAACCTCCAAGATTTAAAAGGAAAGCGACTGCTCATAACCGGTGGGGGAACTCGCGAGCCCATCGACCCTGTTCGATTCATAGGCAATAGTTCTTCTGGAAAGCAAGCGCGCGCTTTGGCATTAGCTGCGCTGCGCCGAGGCGCGACCGTACATTTAATCGCGGCACATATGGATACTTCGGGGTTGGGTGATGTCTCTATAACTCCTGTTCAAACAGCCCTCGAGATGGGCGATGTGCTAAACAAAGAGTTTGCAGCATGTGATGTCCTGATTATGTGCGCTGCGGTAGCTGATGCACGACCAGTGCAACAATCAACTGGCAAGATAAAGAAATCGAATTTAACCTCGATTCAGTTGCAGGAGAATCCTGACTTACTGGCGGGGTTAGGCACGTTGAAGAAAGATCAAATCATGATTGGCTTTGCCGCTGAAACAAGTGATCTGGTTGAGTCTGCACGCTCCAAGTTGCTAGCAAAGGGACTGGACATTATCTATGTCAACGATGTTAGCAACGGTGCAATCTTCGGAAAAGATAGTACGCAGGGTATGATTCTTACACGTACGCATTCGGATATAGCGCTCAAGGAAGTCTCCAAAGACGCTCTAGCAAACATTCTCCTTGATCACGCCGTTAGGCAGTTAGGTTAAATATATGTCAAAGCGTTTATTTACATCAGAGTCTGTCACAGAGGGCCACCCAGATAAGATTGCAGATGCTATCTCTGATGCAGTTCTTGACTCACTTCTTGCCCAAGATATCAAGAGTCGCGTTGCAGTAGAGACTTTGATTACTACAGGCCAGGTGCATGTCGCTGGTGAAGTCACTACAAATGGATATGCCGATGTAAATACCATCGTGCGCGATACTGTTTTGAATATTGGTTATGACTCATCGGCAAAGGGATTCGATGGAAATAGCTGTGGTGTATCGATATCAATCGGTCAACAATCGCAAGATATCGCCCAAGGCGTTGATGATGCATATGAGCATCGAGTTGCAGCAGGTGCAGATCCACTAGATTTGCAGGGCGCGGGGGATCAAGGCCTCATGTTTGGTTATGCCTGTGATGACACTAAAGAGTTAATGCCACTGCCAATTTGGTTAGCCCATGCTCTTGCGCAGCAACTTTCTACAGTGCGCAAATCAGGTCAACTCGATTACTTACGTCCAGATGGAAAAACACAGGTAACTATTGAATATGATGGTGATCGAGCCATCGCACTCAATACAGTTGTCATCTCCAGCCAACACTCTGAAGATGTTGACGTTGTAAAGAGATTAACTCCAGAGGTCACCGAGTTTGTGATCGAGCCGATTTTGGCAATGATCGATCTGCCTCGCAACGATTTGAAGGTTTTAATTAATCCGACTGGTCGATTCGTGATCGGTGGACCAATGGGTGATGCTGGGTTGACTGGAAGAAAAATTATCGTTGACACATACGGTGGAATGGCACGACATGGTGGAGGAGCATTTAGCGGTAAGGATCCTTCAAAGGTCGATCGATCGGCGGCTTATGCGATGCGTTGGGTTGCAAAAAACGTTGTTGCAGCTGGATTAGCACGCAGGTGTGAAGTGCAGGTCGCATATGCAATTGGAAAAGCTCAGCCAGTTGGTCTTTTTGTCGAGACCTTTGGAACCGAAACTGTGCCTGTATCTCAGATTCAAGATGCTGTTCTGACAACATTCGATCTGCGACCTGCTGCGATTATCCGTGACTTAGATCTTCTGCGACCTATTTACAAGTTAACGAGTGCTTATGGCCATTTTGGCCGCGAACTTCCGCAGTTCGCCTGGGAGCGCACAGACCGCGTCAGCGCACTTCAAAGCGCTATCAAGTAGTACATGCAGACGCAGGGACGCTTGCGTTTAAAGTCGCAGGTAATTGCTCGTACTCACTCTGTCGCCCTTAATCTACCTTTCGCCAGAGTCTGGGTCGATACTGGAGTATTTCATCTCGATGGCACGTATGACTACAGTGTTCCCGAGCAGTTCACTGCGCAGGTCAATACTGGTGTTCGAGTTCAAGTTCCATTTAACGGAAGAGAAGTTGAGGCAATCGTTCTAGAGCGAGTGGAAGTTGCAGCAGTTTCAGGAGCTATCAAATCTATTTCGAAGGTGTTATCTATATATCCTGTTGCAACCAAAGGCTCTCTTGCATTGATTGAAAGAGTTGCAAAAAAGTGGGGAAGTAGTCCCTTCGACATAATTCGAAGCGCCATCCCATCAAGAGTGGCAAGCGTTGATAAGGGTTTATCATTCTCAATTCCATCTCAGGATGCATCTGCTAATCAACCTACAGGAACGAGCTTCATTGCCTTTATCCCTCATCTAGATCCCAGTGAACAGATAGTTACTTTAGCTCGCGAGGCTCTGACACATGGTTCGGTCCTGGTAATAGCACCAGATGAAAGTGACATAGATGAGATTTCACAATCTGCAAAAAGGTTAGGTGTCGAATGCATACGCCTTGATAGCTCGCTAGCTAGAGCACAGAGGTACTCAAACTTTCTCAAGGCGATGTCTGCAGATGGTGTGCTAGTAATCGGAGCGCGTGGAGCCGTATTTACTCCCGTGGGCAAACTTGCCACAGTAATTGTCTATAAAGAGTCCTCTCATGAACTATATGAAATACGCAATCCGGGGTGGAATGTACGTGATGTTTTACTCGAACGAAAAGAGATTGAAGAGTTTCAGCTGTATTTGTGTGGTTATGTCCCAACACTTGAAACCTCGGTGCTGATCGAGGAAAAGAAAATTAAATTCTTAACTCAACCTGCCAGGCTCACAGTAAAGGCATTCGCATCCGATGATGGAACATTACTACCTGGGCGGATTTTTACAGATATTAGAAAGGCTCTCGCGCAGGGCCCTGTTCTTTTTGTTGTAGCGCGCAAGGGGTATGGCAATGCACTTTTATGTGCGCACTGCAAAAATATCGCAACTTGCACTTGTGGCGCCCGTCTCGTTGTCGGATCCAAAGGCGCAGATGCAAGTTGTTCAATTTGCTTGTCGCAGTTTCCTGATTGGCGATGCACGTGGTGTAACCACGATAAAAAATACTTGGCAGGCCGAGGAATCGAGCGTGCAGCAGAAGAGATTTCACGTGCCTTTCCGCAAGCTCCCATAATTCTCTCTTATGGTGATGTGATTAAAAGGCAAGTTGAGAGAAAATCATCGATTGTTTTAGCAACTCCTGGTGCAGTCCCAAAGGTAACTGGCGGATATTGTGCAGTAGTTATCCTCGAGGGTATCAAGTTATTCTCTCATCCTGATTTGCGTGCCCAGGAACGAGCTCGCGAACTCTTTTTTGAGACTGCGGCAATGACGGGCGTTGGTGGCGCAGTTTTGCTATGCATCGATGATTCTCACCCCATAGTTTCTAGCCTGATGAGATGGAACCCATCTCTGATGATTCAACGAGAGCTTGAAGAGCGATTAGAGATTCCGTTGCCGCCGTTCGTGACAAGCTTTGTCGTTACTGGCCCTACACAGGAGTTTTCATTAATCGCCCGCGGCATCCAAAAAGCAATAGAGGAGAATCGGATTCCATCGAGTGTGAGGTTATTTGGACCGTTAGATATGGGAAAATCCAAGGCAAAGATAGTTCTTTACTGTCCGAAACAGGATGCATCAGTGGTGACAGGTTTTATGCACGAACTTCAGCGCCGCCGTAGCGTGGCACAAAAGGAGTATCTGGCTTTAAGAATTGATCCTTATACGCTTTAACTTTTTGATAGGATTCACAGATGAGTATGCAGGAGATAAGACATTTTGGTGATCCGGTCTTGATTACACCTGCACTTCCAGTTGTAGATTTTGATAAAGAGTTACGCACGTTAATCGCTGATTTGACCGAGACAATGCTCGATGCACCTGGAGCGGGATTAGCTGCGCCACAAATTGGAGTATCGCTGCGAGCATTCGTATGGCATGTAGATGACGTTCTGGGTCATTTAATCAACCCAACTTTGGATTTAAGTGGGGACATTGAGACTGAGGATGAGGGTTGCTTATCTTTTCCGGATTTAACGTATCCCACGCCTAGATCGATTCGAGCAGTTGCGCGTGGGTTTAATATGTTTGGTGAGCCAATAGAAGTTGAAGGTACAGAGCTTTTGGCGCGTGCATTACAACATGAAACTGACCATCTTGATGGCGTTTTGTTTATCGATCGTCTCAGCACTTCAGATCGTAAAATTGCGATGAAACAGATACGCGAGTCCGACTGGTTCAATGCTGCAGAAAATAATCTCGTCATAAAACAATCTCCACACAGTATTTTCGGACGTAACTCCTAATGCGGATTGGAGTAGCAGCTACTCCAGATGTAGCTATACCTACGCTTGATTGGCTTCTTCAATCTGAGCATGAAGTAGTACTTGTGATCTCTCGACCTGATCGACCGGCAGGACGAGGTCGCGAACTAACGTCTTCGGCCGTGAGCAATTGGGCCATCGCCCATCAGATTGCATTACTGCGCCCACAATCCGCCGATGAACTAGTTGGAGTAATCGACGATCTTGATCTGGTGATAACGATTGGTTATGGCGTTCTGATACCACTGGAGATTTTAAGGCGTCCCAAATACGGATTTATCAATCTCCATTTCTCACTTCTGCCAGCCTATAGGGGAGCTGCTCCAGTGCAGAGAGCTTTAGAAAATAGGGAGAGAATTACAGGTGTAACGGTATTTGCTCTGGATAAGGGTATGGATACCGGCCCCATTTACAGCAGTGCACAGATTGAGATCGATCCGACGTGGAGGGCGGGTGAACTTCTCACGGTATTGGCAAAAATGGGACCTACGGTCATAGGCAAGGCACTAACTGCAATCGCAGTCGGTACATCAGCGAGAGCGCAAACGGGTTCGGCGTCGAAGGCCAATAAAATATCTAAGGCAGAGGCGCAGATTAATTGGAGCCAACCGTCCACCACTATTGAAGCGAAAATAAAAGCATTCTTTCCAGCACCAGGGGCGTGGACCATGTGGAATGGTGGAGTTTTCAAGATTACACGCGCGCAGAGTATTGATGTCTTGCTACCTCCAGGGCGGATACAAGTTTTGGATTCGCAGGTACATGTTGGCTGTGGAGATAGCGCAAGTTTACAGATTACATCAGTTGTTCCTGCGGGCAAGAGAGAAATGTCAGCCCTGGATTGGGCACGTGGGGCTAGATTGACGCAAGGTGCTTGCTTTGGTTGAGCCGCGTCGAAACACCTTTAAAGCTCCACGACCTGATGCATCACGGTTGCTGGCCTTTGATTTAATTACAGAGGTCAACAGAAATGATGGATATTCAAACTTGCTCTTGCCACAGGCTTTATCGTCGAGTTCATTAGATGAACGAGATAGAAGTTTAGTAACCGAACTTGTCTATGGAACTTTACGAATGCAGGGAAAACACGACTGGATTTTATCTCAGGTAAGTGATCGCCCTTGGAGTGAGGTTGATCCCGGCATCGTCGATATAGCGCGTCTAGGCCTACATCAAATCCACGAGATGCGAATCCCTGATCACGCATCCGTTTCTGCAACAGTTGAAGTGGCACGTAAGCGAGTGGGAGAGTCAAAGGCAAGTTTTGTAAATGCTCTTTTGCGAAGCGTCACACGCAAATCTATTGAAGAGTGGTTCGCTCCTCTGCATGCGATTGCTGATCCTGTTCTTCGATTGTCCATTCAATATTCACATCCCGAATGGATCGTCTCTGCCTACTTTGATCTGCTCAAAGATTGGGATCAGGTAGAGGCGGCCTTAGTAGTCAACAATATTCCTGCCCTTCCTACTCTCGTTTCTTGGCCTGGCTACTCATTGAGGCAAGAGTTAGTAGAACTTGGTGGAGAGGCAACTTCCTACTCACAATTTGGTGCTCGATGGAAGGGCAATCCCGGTGATTTAGAGTTAATTCGCCACAGATTGGCAGGGGTACAAGATGAAGGTTCGCAATTAGTTGCTAGCGTCTTTTCATCGGCCGCTGGCGGGAAAACGTGGCTAGATCTCTGTGCTGGTCCAGGTGGCAAGGCGGCTTTGTTATCGGCGATTGCAAAAACACGAGACATCGTTTTCACCGCAAATGAGATCTCAACTCCACGCTCTGATTTGGTCCGTCGAGTTGTGCATGGCGCACGAGTATGGACTGGAGATGGGCGAGAGGTTGCACATCACGCAGAGAGTTTCGACGCGATCTTAATCGATGCGCCGTGTACAGGTTTAGGAGCCTTGCGCAGGCGCCCTGAGGTTCGATGGCGCCGCACTATCAAGGATTTGCGTGAACTCACACAGCTCCAACGTGAATTAATTAGTGCGGCAATTGGCGTACTCAATCCTGGAGGAGTTCTTGGTTATGCCACGTGCTCTCCTCATCTAGCAGAGACGAGTGTTCAAGTCAGCGACATTCTTAAAAAGTATCCCGAAATGGAGCTGATGGATATAAGCCAGTACCTGCCACCCAATCTCAATGATGCTGTGCGAGCAGGCTCGATGTCTTTATGGACACACAGACACGGCACTGATGCGATGTTTCTCTCGCTTTTACGCAAGAAAAGTTAAGGTGTGCATATGAGTCGTCAGATACGTATTACACCAAGCATCCTAAATGCAGATTTTTCACAGTTAGATTCTGAGATTGCGCGTATCTCATCGCAGTCGGATTTGATTCATTTAGATGTTATGGACAATCTCTTTGTCCCTAATTTTACTTTTGATTTCGATCGCGCTAGTCAGATAATCAACTCCTGCCCGATTCCAGTCGATGCGCATTTAATGGTTGCAGATGTCGATCTTATTGCACCGGCATATGCAGAGGCAGGATGCGCCAGCGTGACCATACATGCAGAGGCGACAACTAATATCCCTTCAACCCTTCGTGCGATTCGAAGGGCTGGTGCACGTGCAGGTCTTGGAATCAAGCCTGGCACCGATATTGAAGGTTACGCAGATCTGCTTGATGAGGTCGATATGTTCTTGATCATGACTGTCGAACCTGGCTTTGGAGGTCAGAGTTTTATGCATGAGATGATGGAGAAAGTTCGGCGGACTCGAGCCATCATCGGAGACCGACCTATCTGGTTGCAAGTCGATGGAGGAGTATCACTGAGTACCATCACAGAGGCGGCTGAGGCTGGCGCTGATGTTTTTGTTGCTGGTAGCGCCGTGTTTGGAGCAGCAGATCCTGCCTCGATGATTGTTTCATTAAGAAATTTAGCGATGGCTGTGGCAGACTAGCAACCACGTTGTTCCGGGGGTCGGTGATAATTCCGAACCGGCGGTAAAGTCCGCGACCCGTTCACATCCAGTGGGCGGTTGATTTGGTGTAACTCCAAAACCGACAGTTAAAGTCTGGATAAAGGGACATACAACTACATGCAGAGTGCATGTAGTTGTTGTGTTGCTTCCTGGAGCTTTTATCCTAGGAAGGTTCAACAGTGAATATCATTACGTGGTTATTTGAAACAAATATTAACTTTGGAAGTAAATCCATCGCCGTAAGAGAGTTAATGGGTGGGATTTTAGGTCTTTCAAGTGCAATCTTAGGTGCCAGAAGAAAAGTATCTGCATGGCCAATTGGAATTCTTGGCGATGGATTACTTTTCACCGTTTTCCTTGGCGCAGTGTTTGCATATGCAGATCAACCATCGGCCAACTTTTATGGACAGGCCAGTCGAAATCTCTTGCTTATCATCGTAAGTGTCTATGGCTGGATTCGTTGGTCGCATCATCGAAAGTCAACTGGTGGCACACGTCCGCCAGTGTCGCCTCGATGGACTACTAGCAAGGAGAAGTTAATTCTGGTGCCAGTGATAATCCTCTTTTATTTCGCGTCCATGCAGATATTTAGAGCCCTGGGAGAGAGTGGATCGTGGCTATTAGTGGATACATGGATCTTCACGGGCACGGCTCTAGCAACTTTTGGAATGAGTCGTGGTTATGTTGAGTTCTGGTTAGTGTGGATTGCCGTTGATTTAGTTGGAGTTCCATTTGCCTTTAACAATGGTTACTACCCAACCGGAACTTTGTATGCGATCTACCTACCCTTTGTACTGTGGGGTTTCTTCTCCTGGGTTAAGATTTCCAAGCGCGAAACTAATGAGGGGCAAGCAGTTAGTCATTCATAGTAAAGTGTGGCCATGAAGTCCTTTGATGCCCTTTGGGTCGAACTCGCAACAAAGATGGTAGATCGCCCAGAGGGATCAGGGACCGTAGCGGCCGTCGAGGCTGGTGTTCACAGTATCGGAAAGAAGATTTTAGAAGAGGCCGGTGAGGTCTGGTTAGCCGCTGAGCATGAACCCGATGAGGCGCTATCGCAAGAGATTAGCCAGCTTATTTATCATCTTCAAACATTGATGTTGGCACGGGGTTTAACTCCCGATGATATTTACCGATACCTCTAAGAGAGTTGAGTGAGAATGTTAAGAGTAGCGGTTCCAAATAAAGGCTCTCTTGCCGATGCTTCGATTGAGATTTTGAAAGAGGCTGGATATCGACAACGAGTAGATAGCCGAGACCTCATCTTGGTAGATAACGACAACGGTGTTGAGTTTTATTATCTTCGACCTCGCGATATCGCAATATATGTCGGCTCGGGCGAACTTGAGGCTGGAATCACTGGCAGAGATTTGCTCATAGATTCGGGAGCACTCGCAAACGAACTTCTCTCATTGGACTTTGGTGCATCTACTTTTCGTTTTGCTTCACCCGTAGACGTCGAATGGACTCTTTCAGATATTGCAGGCAAGCGTGTTGCCACTGCTTATCCAGGGTTAGTCACAACATATTTGTCAGAGAGAGGAATATCTGCAGATGTAGTGCGCTTAGATGGCGCAGTCGAGAGCAGCGTTCGTTTAGGTGTTGCAGATGTGATTGCTGATGTTGTTAGCACCGGTAACACTCTTCGACAAGCTGGATTAAAGATATTCGGCGAACCAATCCTTGTTAGTGAAGCGATTGTTATCGCGCGCAAAGATGTAACCATTCCCGCTGATCTTGAAATTCTCATTAGACGTCTTCAAGGCGTTGTCACTGCACGTCAATATGTTCTACTTGACTATGACGTTCCGTCAGTAAGCGTTGATGCTGCATGTGCGATTACACCTGGGTTAGAGTCACCGACAATTTCGCCACTTCAGAAAGCCGACTGGGTGGCAGTGCGCGCTATGGTCTTGCGCAAAGATACAAATCGCCTGATGGATGAGCTCTGGAGCCTGGGGGCTCGTGGAATACTTGTCACCGACATTCACGCCTGTCGCTTGTAAGTATTACTCGTCCTCGATTGCTTCGCGCGGAATGCCTAATAGATAAAGCACAGAATCTAAATAAGGATCACTAACCGTGCTATCTGCTGCGGCTTTAACTGCAGGCTTAGCATTAAATGCAATTCCTAAACCCGCAGCGGCAATCATGTCTAAATCATTGGCACCATCGCCGATTGCTACAGTCTGAGCCATCGTTACCGATTCCAAATCAGCAAACTCTCGCAGTGCAAGAGCTTTTGCCGCGCGGTCGATAACCGGCCCTTCGATCTCTCCTGTTAGAAACCCATTAACTATCTCAAGTTTATTGGCTCGATAGTAATTTATTCCCAACTCTTTAATTAATGGGGTAATCACATCAATAAAGCCACCAGAAACAACAGAAACGCTGTGACCTAGTCGATGAAGAGTACGGATAAGCGTTCTTGCCCCTGGGGTTAGAACTATCTCGGACTGTACTTGGCTGATGACTGACTCAGGGAGCCCTTTAAGTAGCAGCACACGTGCGCGCAATGACTGCTCAAAATCTAGTTCACCACGCATTGCCGACTCTGTAATTGTCTTTACTTCTTGGGCGACTCCAGCTTTATTCGCTAATAGTTCGATAACTTCCTGGGTGATCAATGTTGAATCTACATCTAGTTGAACAAGTTTTTTTGCAAAACGCATGAGTCCACCGGGAGAGACAGCAATATCAATGCCTTCTATGGCAGCTAATGGAGATAGAGCGCTACTTAAAGCTTCTTGTGCAGCGCCAGAGACAATAAATTCGATCGCTGTCACGGGGGTGGATGCTGTCCTAGTGACTCGCTCGATATTTGCACCTGCACCAGAGATCACGCCAGCAACTGCAGCAACGGCCTGAGGCTTTAACTGTGAACTTAAGATCACAACATGAAGTAAGCCTTTTTTTTCCGTGATGCTGGAGATATTTGTATGTGCGAAGAGTGTGGCGATATCGACATCCAGTGCGTTGGCACAGTCCATGAGGTCTTTTTCGATTGCCTTCTCATGCGCTGGATTGAGGGAGATTAGAACTGTCAGTATTAAACGGTTACTGATTACTACTTGTTCAATATCTAGGACAGATATGGAAAAGGGGGCCAACGTAGTAAATAAGGCCTCGGTAATGCCTGGCTTATCGACCCCGCTTAGGAGGATTAATCCAGTGAACTGCTCTTTTTCATTAGAAGTAACCATAATGAGGCAAGGTTATCGCGAATCACAACTTAACAATGGCCATAATCTCGGCATTAAGATGGATTTCGCAGTATCTTTTTGCTCTATGGCCACCCAATCTATTGCCCAGTTAAGCGATGTTCATCTGCGACGTGGTGATAAAACCATCTTGGGTCCTATTAATTTCACCATTAGCTTGGGGGAGCGTTGGGTGGTTCTTGGCCCCAATGGAGCGGGCAAATCAACGCTCCTGCAAATTCTTGGGACACAGATTTTTCCAACTTCAGGGACAGTCACAATCTTGGATAAAGCAATGGGTAGCGTTGATCTTTTCGAACTACGTACACGCATCGGAGTGTGTTCTGCAATAAATGCGCAAGCTATACCTTTGGATGAGAAAGTGCGTGATGTTGTTGTAACTGCTGCCTATGCGGTCTCTGGTCGCTGGAATGAAGATTACGATCTTTGGGATGAGTCGCGTGCCTTGGCGCTACTAACAACTTTCGGAGTTCGCGAGCTTGGTGATCGAATGTATGCAACATTGAGTGAAGGGGAGAGGAAGCGAGTACAGATAGCCCGTGCTCTTATGACAGATCCCGAGATTCTCTTACTTGATGAGCCTGCAGGTGGTTTAGATGTTGGTGGTAGAGAGGACTTACTTCGCAGACTTGCGAGTTATTCGGCAGATCCAAGCGCGCCAGCGAGTGTTTTAGTGACACATCACATTGAAGAGATACCGGTGGGCACGACCCATGCACTGTTATTGAAAAATGGAGTTGTTGCTGTTTCTGGTCCGGCTTCCCAAGTAATTACAAGTGAGCATATCTCGGCTGTTTTTGATACACCGATAGAGGTGAGTTCTCAGTCAGGTAGATTCTTCGCGCGCACTGCACACTGATATGTCTTTATTTGAGCAGTTGCATACTGATTGGCAGTCTGTTTTATACTCATTGCGCCCAAAAATTGAAGGTATTGAAGAGAGATTACAACTCGAGGATACGACACCGGAATATCACAAAATCTTTCGAGCCTTAGCATCACCCATCAGCGATACGCGAGTAGTGATTGTGGGACAAGACCCTTATCCGGGAGCAGGGCAAGCTCAGGGCCTTGCATTTTCAGTTGAGTCGCATGATATGCCGCTACCGGCAACACTTAAGAATATTTTCAAAGAGCTACACAACGATATCGCTGTTTCGCAGGTCGATAAAGGAGATCTCTCTGCCTGGGCTCGCCAAGGTGTGATGCTACTTAATAGAAACTTAACGACAAGAGTAGGTAGCTCACTCGCCCATAAAAACTTTGGATGGCAAGAGATTACAAATGAAGTAGCCCGCCACCTTGGAGCTAGGCCGGTAGTTGCTGTTTTATGGGGTAAGGATGCTGGGCAACTTACACCTTACTTTCGTCAAGATTTAATAATCTCTTCTGCGCACCCAAGCCCACTATCGGCATATCGCGGATTCTTTGGATCAAAACCATTTTCACGTACCAACGAATTACTTATAAAACTCGGGGGCCAACCAATTCAATGGTGAAAAAAATAAGGCCCCATAGATCACTCTACGGGGCCTTATTAACTGCGAACTTAGGGTTTAACCAATCCAGGCATTAATTGGAGAGGCCAAGAAGTAAACCATGAATAGTATCGATACTAGGAATAACAAAGGATGTACTTCTTTGCGACGTCCTTGCACCAATCGGATAACAACATGCGAAACAAAACCTGCACCAATACCAACCGAGATGTTGTAAGTAAAAGGCATCAGGATGATTGTTAAGAATGAAGGAATCGCAATTCCATAATCATTCCAATCAATATTCTTGATCTGGGTCATCATCAAGAAGCCCACGATTACAAGAGCTGGTGTGGCTGCCTCGTAAGGTATCACTGCAACAAGCGGTGCGAGGAAAGTGGTTAGCAGGAACAGAACACCAGTAACTACTGATGCAAGACCTGTGCGCGCACCTTCGCCAACACCGGCGGCAGATTCGATATAACTTGTATTTGACGAGATGCTTCCAGCGCCACCTGCAACTGCAGCGAGTGAGTCAACTAGAAGGATGCGATCGTTGTTTGGGATGTTTCCATCTTTATCAATCAAATCAGCTTCGTAGCCTATGGCCGTAACTGTACCTACGGTGTCAAAGAAGTCTGAGAGCAGTAATGTGAAAATAAAGAGAATTCCAGCGATCAATGAGATGCGATCAAATGATCCGAGAAGATTGAACTGTCCGAAAAGACCGAAGTCTGGCTTACCGACAATGTCGCCAGGTACAGCGGGAACATTGAGCCCCCAGCCCTTTGGATTGACAGCGCCAGTAGCTCCATCGAAGTTAGGACCAATTTTAAAGGCAGACTCAACGGCGATAGCTAGAATAGTTGCTGAAGCGATTCCAATGAGAAGAGCTCCTTTAACTTTTTTAACCATCAAAATAATCATCAGGAACAAGCCGAATGCAAAGACCACGATTGGCCAACCCACAAGTGTTCCATTATCACCAAGTGTTACTGGAACTGGGCCAGAACCGGTTTTGCGAACAAAGCCAGCATCGACAAGACCAATAAGGGCAATAAATAGACCGATACCAACAGAGACAGCGATCTTGAGTTGTGCAGGTACTGCCTTAAAGACAGCAGTTCTAAAGCCAGTAAGTACGAGGACAGTAATAATCAAGCCTTCGATAACTACTAGACCCATTGCATCTGCCCATGACATTTTTGATGCAATTCCAACTGCAACAAAGGTGTTTAATCCAAGTCCAGTCGCTAACGCCAGTGGATAATTACCAACAACTCCCATAAGAATTGTGAGAATTCCAGCCATTAGCGCTGTCATAGCTGCAACGGCAGCTAGATTTGGTGCATCCCCGCCACCGAGAAACTTTCCATCGCCATCTTTTGCAAGTCCGATGATCAATGGGTTAAGTGCCACGATGTAGGCCATTGTGAAGAATGTGACGACTCCGCCACGTATTTCACGAGCTACGGTAGACCCGCGTTCTGTGATTTTAAAGAATGAATCCAGCATGAATAACGCCTTTCTAATTTTGTTAACGGGGGTGTTTGCGACCCCGTGCGCCAAGAAACGGCTGACACACGCCGGGGGAGTCCTCTTAGACTAGTTGTTACTTACTCGTAAGTCGGGACACGACACCTAGGGCAATAGCTACGGATTGGCCAATGAGGAGTGCAAAAAGCAGGGTCCCAAGGCCAATGGTTCCACCCAATAGCCACCCAAGCACACAAGCCAGGCTTTCTATAGCCAAGCGGACTCTGCCGACTCGAACCCCAGTTTTGAAGTGAACTCCAGTCATTAACCCATCACGCGGACCAGGTCCTAGACCACATGTGATGTAGAGAGTAGAAGCGACTCCGACCATTCCAATCCCTAATAGTGCGTAAAGAATCCCAACAAAATAGTTCTCTTGCAGTGGAATGTAAGTCACGCCTACTTCAATAGCTGCAGCGATGATAACAATGTTGGAAATAGTCCCAAATCCAGGCTTTTCACGAAGAGGGATCCAACCTAAAAGCACCAAAGCGCTAATTCCAAAAGTTGACCACCCCATGGTGATATCTAGATTTCTAGAAACCCCTTGGGCTAAGACAGACCAAGGAGCATTTCCAATATTGCTCTGAATGACGAAGGCGTCACCGAGACCGAAAATGAAAAGACCTACCCACAAAATCAATACTCGTGTGAAACCTAGATCCCATTTTGATGTGGCAGTCCATGGAGTAACTGGAACTGTGCGGTGCGGACGAAGAAACTCCATAAAAGCATGTGATGACATTATGGAAGTCTAATGCAGCGCCGTAGATGCTGTCAGGCTATTCTTAAACAATGTTTCCAGGCATAGGCACACTCATCAATGTCATTGCAATCATTGGGGGAGCTGGGCTAGGAATTTTTGTCGGACATAGATTAAGTTCAAAGACAAGAAACCTTCTAACAGATGTCTTGGGTCTTACTACTCTTCTAGGTGCCGCCTCTGCATTGATACCCATGTGGTCTTCACGTTATGTTAATTCATTGCCATCGGGGTGGCCATTGTTGGTTGTACTTGGTTCACTCATCTTCGGTGGGCTCATTGGATCAGCACTTGGCCTAGAAAATCGCTTAGACCAACTCGGCGAAAAACTTCGAAAGCAGTTCAAGGCCTCAACGGAAAGTTCATTCGTTGAAGGATTCGTTACTGCCTCATTGCTCTTTGCAATCGGACCACTAGCTATTCTCGGAAGCATTAGTGATGGCATGTCCAATGGCATAGATCAGTTAATATTAAAAAGTACGCTCGATTTTTTTGCGGCTATGGCCTTCGCCTCGTCGTTAGGTTGGGGAGTCGCGGTTGCAGCGTTACCGGTTGGGCTTTACCAGGGTTTTTGGACGCTCGTAGGTCTTGCGCTGGGTGAGATTCTAGATGGCTACCAAGTTGATGCCATGACAATTGTTGGAGGCGTGCTCCTTATTGGTATCGGCTTGCGACTTCTAAATATCAAACATGTAGCAGTAGGAAACTTACTGCCTGCTTTGGCGATTGCACCTTTACTGGCGCTAACCGTTCATGCATTTGCTTAGATAGTTGAAGCATCAATCACGAAGCGATATTTAACATCGCTATCAACGGTGCGCTGATATGCAGTATCGACATATGCGGCATCAATAACTTCGACTTCACTGACAATATTGTTTTGACCACAAAAATCTAGCATCTCTTGCATCTCAGGAATCCCGCCGATCATTGAGCCGGCTATACGTCTGCGACCGTTTAACAAGCTTCCGACATTTACCGCATATGGCTTGCCGGGAAGACCAATCACTACAAGAGTTCCATCAAGTTTAAGAAGTTCAAGATAAGCATTGATATCTAATTCGGCGCTTACGGTATTTAGAATTAAGTCAAAGCTTTTCTGAAGTGGCTTTAGTGAGGCGATATCTGATGTGACGACAAAGTGACTTGCTCCCATTCTAATTGCATCGTCCTTTTTTTCAGATGAGTGAGAAAAAACTGTGACCTCCGCGCCCATTGCATTGGCGAATTTAACTCCCATGTGACCTAGTCCGCCCAGACCCATAATCGCTACTTTCATGCCAGGTTTAACACCCCATTTACGTAAAGGGGAGTACAACGTGATGCCTGCACAGAGCAAAGGGGCGACGCCTTCTAAAGAAAGAGTTGATGGAATATGTACCGCGTAATCCTCGTTGATGACAAAGTTATTTGAATAACCGCCGAAAGCAATAGTGGTTCCATCTCTCTCGTACGTGTTGTAAGTACCAGTCATGCCCTCTACACAATATTGTTGAAGTCCACTTTGGCAGCTTGCGCAGGTTCGACATGAATCAATAAAAACTCCAACGCCAATTAAGTCACCAACCGCAAATTTTGAAACTGAACTACCAATCGCATTGACTCTGCCTGCAATTTCATGCCCTGGTACCATGGGAAAAATCGCTGATCCCCATTCTTCGCGTACCTGGTGGATGTCAGAGTGGCAAATACCCGCATATGCGATCTCTACGGCAACATCCTGTGCACCTAAATCTCTTCGGTTGAAGTCAAATGGAGTTAGTGGTGCTCCGGGGCTCAATGCGGCTAAACCTTTTGACTTCAAAACATTACTCCTTAAATGGAAGAGGTTGCAATGATACGTGGCCTGCGCGAGAAGCGCGCGCTGTAACGTGGCGCATATGGTGTCGTCGACATAGAACTTCATAAGCAATCTCAGAGCCAGGTGTCACATCACCAACGACTACTTGCTCTCCTTCGACAACCATTACTCCGCCTTGCGTACGTGCATTATGTGTCGCGCGAGAACCACACCAACACAACGCCTCAACCTGTAATGCCTGAACGCGATCGGCAAGTTCAATCAATCGTGCAGATCCAGGAAATAATAGTGTTTGGAAATCTGTCAGAATTCCAAATGCAAAGACATCTATTCCTAAACCATCTACGATTTTCGCTAACTGCTCAATCTGTTGCCTTTCATAAAACTGAGCTTCATCGCAGATTATGTAATCAATACGATCTCCCGCAGATAGGTGATCGACTACGTGTTTATGCAGATCCATACCGGGACTTACCTCTATTGCCGGCGATGAAAGTCCAAGGCGTGAAGAGATAACGCCAGTTCCGGCTCGATCTTTATTAGTAAAAATCACTCCGCTACGTCCGCGACTCTGGTGGTTATGAGCGGTCTGCAGGGCAAGAGTTGATTTACCACTATCCATAGTTCCGCAGTAATAGATCAATTCAGCCATGAAGACAATCCTGCCACACAATCATCAATAAACTCCGGCAGCCTTCAATGCTTGCTTCAGCTGTGGCAGAAGATGTAGTGACATCGCCACGGAGATGTGTGAGGCATCACGATATGCAACTGTGGAATCTATGATTGCTGGACAGATAGAAGTACAGAGCCACGCAGTTGGATCGATCACTTGGAAGCCTTTAACAACGCTGACATGTGATTTTTCACTTGAGTCGCATCGGGAGGAACTACCTGATGCCAGGCAGGATGGAATATCTCTTGTCGGATGCGGAGTGTCGCTGATGTAGATCAGATGTTGGCTAGAACCCGTTAGAGATTTAAGTAAGCGCGTTTGACCATCGCTCCACCACTGGGCCCTGTTGTTAAATCCTGCGCGTGGCGTGTAGTACTGAAAACTGCTCATGATCACTGCAGTTGGATGGATGCTTTGAATTCTAGCAATCGAGTTCTTTCTCCATGTTTGACAGTGCACATTTTTAAAGGCACCTTGGTCTGGACGGGGTGCATCTACTGAGGGACAGGCAGACTTGGTAAGTGATATCAATTTAAAACCTTG
>CAFBMZ010000015.1_pt1 | contig 17943 bp, 18 predicted proteins | sample 7269111 | NCBI WGS metagenome assembly CAFBMZ01 (sample SAMEA6814078, study PRJEB35770) | uncultured Actinomycetes bacterium | biome: Freshwater; feature: Freshwater reservoir; material: water | place: Czech Republic | collected 2017-05-23 | depth 30m m | reverse complement strand
TTTGCGCTCCTGGAAAGAGGTTCCAGATGAGTATGGATTAGTTTTGGCTGCAGGCAGCCCTGATGAAGAAGGAATCGGCAATGAGGTTGCAGATCTCATCGCAGAACTATCACTAACTAGAAAAAATATTTGGTGGATTAAAGATATGTTGCCTCATTCAGAGTTAACGGCGATGTTGACGGGAGCAGATCTTTTTATCTGCCCTTCCGTGTATGAGCCACTCGGAATCGTTAACTTAGAGGCGATGGCATGTGAAACTGCGGTACTTGGATCTAGAGTCGGCGGAATTCCTGAAGTAGTCGCAGATAAGGAGACTGGCGAGTTAGTTGATTATGACGGCAACAGTGATTCCTTTGAAAATGCACTCAGTGAAGCGATAACGCGTCTGATGTCACAGCCAGATCTGCTCAATGACTATGGCTCTGCTGGCAGAGTACGCGCAATGAACCTCTTTGGATGGGATGCCGTCGCTGCAGCAACTGTGGCTCTTTATCGACGCGTGATTGCATAAATGACCCGTAAATCCTGGATTCAGTTTGGCATCGTTGGTCTTTTATGGGGAATTCCATATTTACTGATGAAGGTCGCAGTTGCCGATATCCCACCTCCGCTAATCGTTGCCGGAAGAACTTTAATCGGCGCTGCAATATTGATTCCAATTGCCATCCACAAGAGGAGTTTCATGGATGCAGTACGTGGCATCAAATACGTATTGCCATATGCTTTTTTAGAGATGGTCGGACCATGGATCCTTATCACTAACGCTGAAAAGGAGATCTCCTCTGGTCTTGCAGGCCTCTTGGTCGCAACAGTTCCAATCTTTGCAACGATATTTACTTCTATGCGAGGCGATCATTCCGTCTGGCAACCAAAGAGAATATTTGGACTTATAGTCGGCTTCATTGGGATTGTTGCTCTCGTTGGAATCGAATCAATTACAGGAACCAGCAATCCGAAGGCAATCGCTATGGTAATCCTTGCAGCGATTCTCTATGCATATGCTGTACTTATGGTGACATCGAACTTGCCTGGTGTCGATGGCATAGCTATTAACGGTTTAGCAATGGCGATTACCTCTGTTTTCTATATGCCGATTGCTATTGCAATGTGGCCATCAAATCCTGTCTCAACCCAAGCGATTGCCGCCCTTGTTGCACTTGGTGTTTTTTCAACGGCGATTGCCTTTATGTTATTTTTCATTGTTATTGTTGAAATTGGCCCAGCTAGAGGATCGTTGACAACATATGTCAATACAGCCGTCGCTGTTGTTCTCGGAATTATCATCTTAAATGAACCGATTACTTTAGGAATTATCGTTGGACTACCTCTTGTGGTGCTTGGATCTTACTTAGCTAGCCGTAAGGCAGATTTAGTGGTTATCGCCGAAGCCTAAGCGCTCCAAAAGTTTAGGGTCTCGTTGCCACTCCTTAGATACCTTTATGTGTAGTCCTAAGAATATTTTTGCAACCAAGGCGCGTTCAATATCTCCACGTGCTCGAATACCAATCTCTTTTAATCGTGAACCTTGATGGCCTAGTAAAATCGCACGTTGGCTATCGCGCTCGACGTGAATAGTTGCATGGACATCATAGAAAGGGCGTGAGCCCTTCTCTTCGCGCTCACCAAACTCATCTATTGTCACCATTATCGAATGCGGCAACTCTTCACGCACATCTTGCAGCGCCGCTTCTCGAATGAATTCACAGATTAACTGCTCGATTGCTTGATCACTCGTTGTGCCTGCTGGGTAATAAGCAGGACCAATTGGTAGATTTTTACCGATTAATTCGTTGAGCAAATCGATTTGATTGTGAATAGCCGCAGAGACTGGAATTATCTCATCCCAAACAAATCCCTGAGCAAGCTCCATTATTCCAGCAAGTCGCAGAGCTAGTTTTTCCTTGGAGATCAGATCGGTTTTCGTAATTACAGCAAATTTCTTAGCCCTTGGGTGCTTTGCAATCTCTGTAGAGATAAAAATATCTCCTGCTCCCGATGTCTCATCGGCCGGAATGCACATAATCACGATGTCGACTGAGTCCATGCTTTGATCTACAACTGCGTTTAGTCGATGCCCCAAGAGAGTTTTCGGTTTGTGAACGCCAGGTGTATCGACTAAAACCGCTTGAAAATCCAAACCATGGACAATGCCACGTATTGCTGAACGTGTTGTATTTGGATGATGAGAAGTAATTGCAATTTTGCTGCCCACTAAAGCATTGATAAGAGTTGATTTTCCAACATTTGGGCGTCCAACAATGGCGACAAAGCCCGAACGGTGATCACACATAGAGTTATTCTCTCATCGATTAGCTCCAACAAACTCCACTGCATCGGCTACAGATGTCACAATCTCTGCAGCCCGCTCACCGATTAAGCGATGACACCCTTCACTCGTTGGTGAGTTTATTGGTCCAGGTATAGCCATGACAGGTCGAAGCAACTCTGCTGCATCACGAGCTGTGCGCAGTGATCCACTTCGAAATGCCGCTTCAACAACTAATGTCGCCTGCGAAAGTGCAGCAATCAATCGATTCCTTGTTAAGAAGCGGGCCGGTAAGGCGGGATTTCCAGGCATCACCTCTGTCACTACTGCTCCGATCTCGCATATTTCTGCAAATAAGCGAGCGTTCCCAGCCGGATAGTTAATATCCACACCAGATGCAATCACTGCAATTGTGGTGCCTTCTGCAATGAGTGCACCTTTATGGGCCCACGAATCGATCCCGTATGCACCACCACTTACGATTGCCCACTCTCGATCCACAAAACCAGCTGCGAAATCCGATGCAATTCGCGCACCATAGTTAGTGGGATTTCTTGTTCCAACGATAGCTAATGATGCGATGCTCAAAGAAGCTGCATTACCTTTAACTATGAGAGCAATTGGTGGAGCGACTAAATCTTCAACTGAGCTTGGCCATAAGGGATGTCCTGGAGTTAAAAGTTGAGCCCCAGTTTTTTCAATTGTGGAAAGAACTTGATCGACCGATGATGTCGCGACCACTGCAATCAACTTTGAAAACTTCACCGTGTCATATCGACCATCTCTTAACTTTTCAAGAGTCAGTAATGCCCCTTGCGAAAAAATCTCACGGGACCAAAAACTATGTCCTCCTTCAATGGCACTAAAGAGAATGGCTCTGGCATCAAACTCATTCATATCTCGTTACCTCCCCGCATTCCGTGCGCTTGTTTTATATCGGAGAGATTTGGCGTTGTATGTCCATGAAGGTCGGCCAAAGTCCATGAAACACGAAGTATCTTGTGTAGACCTCTAGCAGTTATGTGCTCGCGTTCAAGTTCGTCATGGAGAAAGCTCATCGCTGCACGCTCTGGTTGAAAGAGTGTCCGAAGTGAGCGGGCAGGAATCTGCGAGTTAAGGCTGTATCCAAGGCCTGAAAAACGTTTCTCTGCCAATGCTCGTGCTGCAATAACACGTGCACGAATAACCTCACTTGTCTCACCCAGTTCTGTACGTGCCATATCCATTCGGCCAACTGGATCGACATGAACTCGTAGGTCTATGCGATCCATTAATGGACCTGAAAGTCTTCCAAGGTATCGACGTACTTGTTGTGAGGTACACGTGCAGTTTCGTCCTTTGCCGCTGAACTTGCCACAGGGGCATGGATTTGCCGCTAGAACTAGAAGAAACCGCGCTGGAAAAGTTACATTTCCAATACTGCGGGCGATGGTAATCGTGCCTGCCTCTAATGGTTGACGAAGCGAGTCTAAAACACCCGATGGGCACTCTGGGGCCTCATCGATAAAGAGGACGCCATGGTGGGCAAGTGAGCATGCACCGGGTTTAATCGCATGTGCACCACCTCCAACCATAGCTACACGCGTTGTTGTGTGATGGGGACTAATGATTGGTGCGACAAGTGATGTTGGAGATCTTGTTGCAAATGTTCCTGCGATTGAATGAACTGCAGTTACTTCTAGAGCCTGTGCAATCTTTAGCTGCGGCAAGATAGTGGGGATTCTCTCTGCGATCATTGTCTTACCAGCTCCAGGTGGGCCAATTAATAGGATGTGGTGACCACCCGTAGCTGCAATTTCTGCGGCAAGTCGAGCCTCTGGTTGGCCAGCAACATCGGCAAAATCTAAAAGATTATCCTCTAGATTCCACTGGTAGTTAATCTGCGCAGAAAACTCACGCTCTCCAGTTCGTAACCACCGGATGACATTTTTTAAGTGATCCATTGCAACAATCTCCATGCCTTGCATTAACCCGGCCTCTGCAGCATTGGCAGATGGAACAACTGCAACTTTTTTTCCCGATTTAAATGCCGCCATCAGAGCCGGTAAGACTCCACGCACTGATCTAATCTGTCCATTGAGTGCGAGCTCACCGAGAAAGACGATTTCCTTGATGCGCTCGGGTGAGATGGTTTCTTGGGCAGATAAGAGTGCAATGCAGATAGCTAGATCAAAGCCAGATCCACTCTTAGGTAGCCATGCCGGTGACAGCGAGACGGTAACTTTTTTGTTTGGCCACTTTTCTGCGCAGTTGACCATCGCCGCCCGCACTCTTTCGCGCGACTCTGACAGCGCAGTGTCTGGCAGCCCCAGGAGTGAGTACATCGGAACTCCATCGGCGATATCGACTTCAACGGTTACTAGATGGCCATCTAACCCAAGAAGTGCCACTGATGTTGTCTGGGCTAAACTCATAAAAGATTAGCTCGGTACTCAATTGTGTGCGAGCCATCGATTGCAACTAAAACAGCGGCGACATCGATTTGGTACTCACATCCAAGACAGCCATGTGTTGCTAACCACCCAAGTGCTAAACGCTGCATACGTTGTGCCTTCACGCGATTAATCGCCTCGAATGGGTGGCCAAAACTAAGTGATGATCGCGTCTTGACTTCAACAAAGGCAAAGGTGCCAGTGGGTTGGAGTGCGACGATATCTATCTCGCCCTCACGTATGCGCCAATTGCGCTCGATAATCTCTGCGCTCTCATTAATGAGGTATTCGGCCACAAGCTCTTCGCCGAATGCACCTAACTGTTGCTTATTTTTTCTCTGCATAGTTGGTGAGGATAAATAGCGGTTCTGACACACCTGTCAGATGCAGAGTTACTTGTGGATGAGCGCTGCGATATTTGAAAAAGAGCGACGGTGATGTATGCACACGCCAAATTTATTGAGAGCTATCGTATGCCCAGCAGTGATATATCCCTTGTGCCCACTAAAACCATACTCGGGATATTTATTATCCAACTCGCGCATTATTCGATCCCTAGTGACTTTTGCAATGATGGATGCAGCACTAATGGTCATCGCAACTTGATCGCCTTTCCAGACCGCTAAGTTAGGAATAGTTAATCCATCGATCGAATATCCATCGGTTAAAACATATGCGGGCAGATGCTCTAAACCATGTACCGCACGGCGCATTCCATCAAGATTTGCTGCATGCACACCTCGAGAATCTACTTCTTGCGCAGAAACAATAACAACACTTATTGCCGATGCATGAGTTGAAATAGTTTCGAAAAGTATTTCTCGCTTCTTTTCTGAAAGCTCTTTTGAGTCGCGAACTTCTGATAGTGCTGGATCAAATGGATTATTTAAAATTACCGCTGCGACAACAAGTGGGCCTGCACACGCTCCACGTCCAGCTTCATCTACACCTGCAATAGGCGTTATTCCTGCGTTGATGAGCTGTTGCTCAATCACTTTCATTAAAAACTACTTAACAAGGTCTATCTGTGGGATATATGCAATATTTTTAAATGGCCAAATAACTGCAAACACTCGGCCTGTAACTCGTGATAGCGGAACCATGCCACCATTTACATCCTCTTGGTGATAACGAGAATCAGCACTTGCCCCACGATGATCACCCATCACCCAGATTTTGCCCTTGGGCACGGTGATATCAAAGTTCATATCACTTGGCTTATTTGCCTCAAAAATATATGGCTCTGTAATCGGTGTGCCATTAACGCTCAGTAGGCCTTCTTTAGTACAGCAAATCACGTGATCGCCTGCGACACCAATGGCACGTTTGACCAAATACTGTTTTGCAGGATTAGGCAGAATTCCGACTGCAACTAAACCACTCTTAACCTTGGCAATGACTTTATTAGATGATGTATCTGAGATTTCAGGTAACCAGTTAGCTGGATCTCTAAAGACCACAACATCTCCACGAGATATGTGCCTAGAAGTAAATGGAAGTCTGTTGACTGCAACGCGATCTTGAATCTGCAGAGTGTTTTCCATTGAACCCGAAGGGATATAGAAAAACTGTACAAGAAAGGATTTAATAAATAGGGAGACAAGTAGTGCGACTATTACAAGGACTGGGAGCTCCCTTAAAAGGGATCCCTTACGACGCATCTGTGTAGGACTTTAAGCTTGTGGAGTTTCGTCTTCAGATGCAACATCTGAAACTGGAGCTTCAACTACAGCTTCTACAACTGGAGTCTCAACTACTGCCTCTACTACCGGTGCCTCTACAACAGCTTCTACAACTGGTTCAGGCACAACGACAGCAACAGGATCTGGAGTCGAGAGAATTCCATCGCCGTAACCTTCAACACCGTCGCGCTTTTCGCGAATCTTTGCTGCCTTACCGCGCAGATCGCGCAAGTAGTACAGCTTGGCGCGACGGACATCGCCCTTCTTAACAAGTTCAATCTTTTCAATAACTGGTGTGTGTACTGGGAATGTGCGCTCTACTCCAACACCGTACGAAACTTTACGAACCGTAAATGTTTCACGAACTCCATCGCCTTGGCGACGCATAACGATGCCCTGGAAAACCTGGAGGCGGCTCTTGCTACCTTCGATAACACGTACGTGAATCCTTAGCTCATCACCGGCACGAAACTGTGGGATGTCATGGCGCAGGGATGCTGCATCTACGGCGTCAAGGATGTTCATCTACGTACCTATTTCTCTTTGCGATTAAAAGCACACACTGTGGCGGTGCAGACCGCCTATCTTGCCACATAAGGGGCCTTGAGCGTAAATCGAGCGCTTAGGCTGGAATCTCTAGGCTCAGTTGTGCATGAAGGGCTGGCCCCGCAGCGATGCTCAGCTCAAGGCCTCGCCACATCTGAGTCGTTACTACCGCGCCTGCCTCACGGGCGATGAGGGACCCAGCCGCTAAATCCCACTCCTTCAGGCCGGTTTCTAGATAGCCATCGACCATCCCAGTCGCGACCGCGCACAGATCTGTGGCCGCAGCACCCATGCGACGAATATCTCGTATCTTCGCAATGATGCGGTTAATAATTTCAATTTGGTGCGTCCGGTCTTTAATCTCATAGGCAAATCCTGTGGAGATGAGTGCCCTGCTGAGCTCTACAGGATTATTACAATCTATTTTTACACCGTTTAAAAATGCCCCGCCCATGCGAGTTGCATGCCATGTTGATGCAATAGTCGGAGCATGAACAACTCCAACAAAAACTCCGTCAGCATCTTTTGCTGCAATGCTGATATTCCAACCGGGTAACCCATAGAAGTAATTTACGGTGCCATCAACTGGATCTATCACCCACGTGATGCCACTTGTGCCCGGACGATTAGCTCCTTCTTCTCCAATAATTCCATCATCGGGGCGTACTGCAAGAATCGCCTCAACGATTAATTTTTCACATGCAATATCCATCTGTGTGGCAATATCGATAGCCGTCGATTTTTCTGTTAACTCCCAAGCAGCTGGTCGGTTAATTAAGAGATCACCAGCTTCTCGCGCTATACGTAATGCGAGTTTTAAGATCTCATCGACTTCAGTCATGCAAATAGTCTAGCCTGACCTAGACTCTGCATTATGTTCACGGCTTACGGGAAACTCTTTCGTACTCCAGGTGCGATGAGGTTTTCAATAGCTGGCCTTATCGGGCGTATGCCGATTTCCATGGACTCCCTTGCTCTTATCTTTATAGTTGTCGCAGCAAGTGACTCTTACGCTATCGCCGGCGCGCTAAGTGCTACCGCCTCAATCGTTATGTCGATTGCCATGCCTTATTGGTCGGGAGTCTCAGATCGAATCGGGCAGCGCGCCGTATTGATTCGCGTTGTTCCATTAAAAGCCGCTGGAATTGCCGTCTTCATCCTCCTAGTCTTAAATCATGCACCGACTTGGAGTTGGTTTGCATCAATTATTTTTGCAGAGGCGAGCTCGATTAATCTAGGCGGCCTCGTTCGTCGTCGCTGGCTACACGTCTTAAACCCCGATAAATCATCGACAGCTGAAGATCTCAGTGATCGCCACTTAGTTAATACCGCCTACTCCCTCGAAGCGCTAAATGATGAGTTTGTCTTTATTGTGGGACCGATTATTGCAACTGCATGTGCAACCTCTATCGCTCCTGCGGCAGGGTTGGTTGCCGGATTAATTTTCCTCCTTATCGGCGTCCCATATTTTCAAAGCCTGCGTGCGACCGAACCTCCACCTTCTCCACGTCTTGTGAAAAATCCCCATCCAGCGGTCATCAGGAATAAATCACTCCAGGCCGTGGTGCTACCTATTATGTTTGTAGGCGGATTTTTTAGCGCAATTTCAATAGTCACTGTGGCATTCACGGATCACTACGGACACAAATCGCAATCGGGAGTTCTCTTGGCAGTGTGGGCATCTGGAAGCGCCGTCGCTGCAATCATCAATGGAGTTATAAAGTGGAGGATTTCACATGCAGTGCGATTCTTAATCTTTTTACTAGCACTGACGGTATTAGCAATCCCTCTTCTCTTCGTCCATTCGATTGTAGCCCTTGGTGTGGCCTTATTTTTTAATGGCTTTGCAATTGCTCCACTCATAATTAACGCTTATGGCATCGCAGAATCCTCAGTCCCACCTGAACAGATAACACAGACATTGAGCTGGGTTGTTGCCGGAATGCCATTGGGCGGGGCTTTATCTAGCGCCATCGCTGGTTGGGTTATCGATACCTACGGTACTCAGAGTGCCTACTGGGTTCCGCTGGGATTTTTAGTATCTGCCCTTGTAGCCACGCTGCCTTACTTCACGACATATAAGGCTCTCATCGGTTATTCTTCCAAACATGACTGAGCTGCGATTCATTGGTAAAAACGATGAGGGCACCCACCTTGTACTCAATGACAGTGAAGGTAATGCTTTTTCTATTCGAATCAGCGACTCACTCCGGGCATTAGTTAATCAACCTCGGCTTGCATCGGTTCCCGAGCAAACAGGAGAGAAAATCTCGGTAAAAGAGCTTCAACGTCGCTTGCGCGCGGGCGAACTGCCTGAGGTACTTGCTCGAGAAAACAATATCTCTATCGAAAAGATCGAGCGATTCTCAGGACCGATTCTTCAAGAGCGAATTTATATTATTGATCAAGCTCAACAGATTCCAATCCGAAAAGATAGTGGCCGCGACGCTGTGACTCTGATAGGAGTTGTCGTATCTCGACTTGCACCACGAAACGTTGATTTAGCTGAACTGACATGGAATACATGGCGACACGAAGATGCAACGTGGACTCTTGAACTTCACTATCCAAATTCAAATGGTCAAGGAGTGGCGCAGTGGAGTTTTGATCCAACCCGACGCACGGTTGTCTCACTTGATGAAAATGCACGATGGATGATGGGCGATGAGCCTGCGCCCCGTCCTATTCCTACACCTGGACTTGTTTACACTGAATCTAATCACCCATCACTTCGCGACGAACGCAAAGTTGAACCAGAGGTCCCGCGTTTAGCTGTTATACGAGAGGTGCCCGACGACGAGGCTTCTCGCGATGGAATTGTCGCACGAGCAAAAGTTCCAAGCTGGGATGAGATTATGTTCGGAATAAAACCGACTGAAGAGGATTAATCAGATTTTATGATCGTCGACTCAGCCCTCTACCAAAACGGTAATCGAATATCTGGGCCGACTGATATCTCAGATTTAGTTGATATAGCACGCACGTCAGGTGGTTTTGTTTGGCTGGGACTTGCTGCACCAAGTCAAGATGAGTTTGAGCATGTTGTTGGTGAACTAAATTTTCACCCGCTTGCAGTTGAAGATGCTGTCCACGCCCAACAAAGACCCAAGATTGAAGAGTATGAGGGTCTAACTTTCTTTACTTTAAAGACGGTTTTTTACAATGAGGCAAATAGTGCAATATCCACTGGAGAGTTAATCTGCTTCATTGATAAGACATTCATTGTGATAGTTCGACATGGCGAGGGTGCACCACTAGCTTCTGTACGTCATGAGATTGAGACCAAGCCCGAATTCTTAGCTCTTGGGCCTTTTGCGGTTTTGCACGCGGTAATCGATCGAGTCATCGATGGTTATACCTCTATTGCTACAGAGTTAGAAAACGATGTGATAAATCTTGAGACTAAAGTCTTCGGTGGAAAGCGTCAGACATTTTCTCAGGAGATTTACTTCCTTAAACGTGAAATTATCGAGTATCGCCACGCCATTGAGCCACTTGTGATTCCACTTCAAAAACTTGTCTCTGAGACTTATTCACAAACTCCAGAGTCTCTTAAACCGTTTTTCAGAGACACCCTTGATCACCTACTTCGGGCATGTGAACACGCATCGGGCATGGATTCACTTTTAACTACTGCGCTTCAAGCCGATTTAGCCCACGTTCAAGTTCGACAAAATGAAGACGTACGCAAAATATCTGCCTGGGTCGCATTAGCTGCAGGCCCGACCATGGTTGCTGGTATTTATGGAATGAACTTCAAATACATGCCAGAACTAAGCTGGAGATTTGGTTACCCTCTTGTTCTCTTTGCAATCACATCACTCAGTGCATTACTTTTATATAAATTTCGAAAAGCAAACTGGCTCTAACTTAGTGTCGTAGTAAGCAAGCTAACCTGAGATTCAATCTCACTATTTGACCCGTGATGTCCAACCATTGAACTTTCCTTTTCAATTCGTGTGGGATCAATTAACACCACTGTGTCTTGCGCTATTGCTATTACATCGCCCATTCGATCTCTTGAATCTTCAGTGACGGTTTCGCCAAAAATATTCTCGGCTAAGGCTTTTTCCTTGGTAAGTACCGTTGCTCGCGCCCCTAGAAAATCTTGCCAGATACTAGAAACATCGGTTCGGGCCGATGGACTATCGTAATCTGCATTTAAGTAAAGATGACGAGCACGTGGCTCGCCTCCAATAACCGCGATATTTTTTAACAAAGGGTTGTCCTGACCAATGATGATTTTTTCACCGACATTAATCATTCCGTGGTCAGATGTGAGCCAAATCCGAGTTCCTTGTGGCATCTCCTTCATAAGGCCTGCCAGCATTTGATCGATCATTGTAAGTGCCGCTAACCATTTATCGCTTCCAACTCCATCGCTGTGACCAGCAACATCTAAGTCATTCATGTAGAGATAGACAAATGACGGTGATTTCTTAAGAGCATCTTTTGTTTGGGCAATTAGATCTGGCACCACATTTGCGCCACGATATTGAGCACCGCGAAATACAGCGCGAGTAAAGCCACTATTTTCATATCGTTTAGCTGCAACATGTGAGACTTGGATTCCTTGTTCGACTGCTCGTTGAAAAAGAGTTGGCACTGGTTGCCAATGATTCGGATCTACCCGCTCATCCCATTTAAGGGCGTTCAATATCCGCCCACCGCTACGTGGGACCTGCACGGTATAGCCCAACATCCCATGGACCCCAGGCATCGTCCCAGTGGTAAGTGTTGCCAAACTTGTCGCCGTTGTAGATGGAAAGGAGGTGGTTACATTTGCATGACGGGTGAGCCTAGAAATTGTTGGCATCTGAGTTGCATACGTAACTAAAACATCGGCACCAAAGCCATCGATGAGAAAAAGTATTTCTCTACCCATGGGGCTCTGTTCTAAGCCAATTGTATTTTCGACGTCACTGAGCCCGAGAGATGAAAATATCGAAGGCGTTATTTGCGATAAATGCACGTGCCTATCTTCTCATTACATCCGCTAAGGTTGTGCATATGAAGAGTGCAATTAGATTCTCATCGCAGGTCTCTGCGGCAATCGCGGCCGGTAAGCCCGTTGTAGCTCTGGAATCAACAATCATTAGCCATGGCTTACCTCGACCATCAAATTTGGCGGTGGCCCTTGAGTGTGAAGAGATCGTCTTAAGTCACGGCGCAGTTCCGGCGACTATTGCACTTTTAGATGGAATAGTTCATGTGGGCCTTGAGCAAGCTGAGTTAGAGGCGATTGCTAATCGCGATGATATCTCTAAGGCATCTATTAGGGATTTAGCAATTATTGTAGCTAGCGGTAAAAGTGCGGCGACCACTGTAGCTGCCACTGCCCATATTGCAGCGGTGGCAGGTATTAAGGTTTTTGCAACTGGTGGTCTTGGTGGAGTACACCGCGGTGCACAAGACTCCTTTGATGAGTCTGCGGATTTAACCGCACTTTCACAGTTGGATATGACAGTTGTGTGCGCTGGAGTTAAATCCATTCTCGATGTGCATGCAACTTTAGAGCGGCTTGAGACACTTGCAATCGGCTTGGTCGGATACAGAACAAATCGCTTTCCAGGTTTTTACTTAACAGATTCTGGATTTGAACTAGAACATAGAGTTGAAAATGCCAAAGAGATAGCGGCAATTATTAAGGCACGAACAAGTATCGGAACTCAGTTTAAATCTCTAGTTGTTGCTAACCCTGTTCACAAAGAGATGAATAGAGAACTACATGATCAGATTCTTGCATCTGGCTTAGCAAAAGCCGATCTAGAAGGGATTAATGGTAAGGCGGTGACACCTTTCTTGTTGGAGTATTTCCATACAGCTTCAAAGGGAGAATCACTTTCAATTAATACAGAGATCATTAAATCGAACTGCGCTCTTGCCGCCGAGATTGCAGTTGCGCTTCTATGAAAAAAATCCTATGTATTGGAGATCTAGCCTTAGATGTAATTGCGCAATTAAAAGAGAGCATTAACTACGGCAATGACACCGCAAGTCGTATATCAACACATCCGGGCGGACAAGCAGCAAATGTTGCTACGTGGATTACTCGAACCAATACGAGAGCACAACTAGTAGCCCGAGTTGGCAATGATCCCGTTGGCTTTGCGCTTGTTTCAGATTTAGATAAATACGGTGTTGAGCATTTGAATTTAATGCGCTCGGGTCGTCCAACAGGGGTTGTTGTAATTTTGGTCGATGCAAATGGTGAGCGAACCATGTTTCCAGATAATGGAGCAAATGCTGACTTAGAGGTCAGCGATTTACCGCCACTAGAAGATATCGATGGCGCATATCTGAGTGGTTATGCCCTATTGGATTTTCGTAGCCGTGATGCCGTCCTTGACATGATCGCAACAGTTAAGGCCGCGGGAATTCCAATTTATTTCGATCCCACTACGACGGGTGCAATGAAAATAGTCTCTCGCGAGGAGGTTTTATCGTGGGTCAGTTTGATGGATGGAATCTTGCTAAACGCCGAAGAGGCTCTCTATTTGGGTGATTCAACGGATATAAAAATCGCCGAAGAAAACATAACAAAGTGCACTCCCTTAGTTGTGATCAAGCTTGGTTCGCGCGGAGCTATGGCTACCTTTAATGGCCAAAATGCTCGAGTCCCTGCAGTTACCACTAATGTCGTTGATACAACCGGGGCTGGAGATTCATTTGCCGCTGGCTTTATACCGATGTGGCTAGAAACACGTGACCTAGATAAGGCGCTTTCTGCTGGAACTGCATTGGCGGCAAAGTGTGTAGCAACTGTTGGGGCGCGCCCTCCCCTGAATTAACCCATGTAGTTGGCACAATCTCCCCCATGGCAAAGACACCGACACAGAGCAAGGCTAAGAAACCAACTGGTCCAAAACCCGGAGAATATCCAGGAAAGATCGTTGATATCGATGTCTCACAGGAAGTCTCCGAATCATTTTTAGAGTATGCATACTCGGTCATCTACTCACGCGCATTACCTGATGCTCGCGACGGATTAAAGCCAGTACACCGCCGCATTCTTCATCAGATGGCAGATATGGGTCTGCGTCCAGAGCGCGGACATGTAAAGAGTGCGCGAGTTGTCGGTGAAGTAATGGGTAAGTTGCACCCACATGGTGACGGCGCAATTTATGACGCTCTCGTGCGCATGGCACAGTCTTTTTCAATGCGATTACCACTCATTGATGGTCATGGAAACTTTGGATCACTCGATGCCGGCCCTGCCGCGATGCGATATACCGAAGCCCGACTTGCAACAGCTGCTATGGCGATGGTTGCAGAGGCCGATGAAAATACCGTTGACTTTGGACCAAACTACGATGGCCAGTTATCCGAACCACTTGTTCTGCCAGCCGCGTACCCCAATCTCCTAGTCAATGGTGGATCTGGAATCGCAGTTGGTATGGCAACAAATATGGCGCCACACAATTTAGGTGAAGTCATTGCGGCAACAAAATTCTTAATTGATAATCCATCGGCAACTATCAAAGCGCTAATGAAATATATTCCGGGTCCAGATTTTCCTACTGGTGGAGAGCTTGTTGGCCTAGAAGGAGTGCGCGAGGCATATGCCACAGGCAAGGGATCTTTTAAAGTTCGCGCAACTGTAGAGATTGAAAAAGTCACTTCTCGCAAAATGGGTCTTGTTATCAAAGAGCTACCTTTCACGATTGGCCCTGAAAAAGTTGTAGAGCGAATTGCGGCGTTAGTCAAAGCTAAGAAAATACAAGGCATCAGCGACATCATCGATTTAACTGATGGCCAAACTGGCACAAACGTTGTTATCGAGATTAAGAATGGCTTTGAACCAGAGAAGGTTCTCGAGCAGTTATATGCCCTAACTCCAATGGAAGATGCCTTTTCTATCAATGCCGTTGCCTTAGTTAAGGGTCGCCCACAAACACTTGGACTCAAAGAGCTCCTTAAGGTTTTCATTGATCACCGCATTGAGGTGGTCAGACGTCGAAGTGAGTTCCGAAAAGCCAAGGCTCAAGCACGTCTAACTCTCGTCGATGGACTACTTAAGGCCATCATCGATATCGACAAGGTTATTAAGATAATTCGCGCCAGTGATGATGCTGCAACTGCAAAAGAAAAACTCATGAAGGATTTCAAGTTAAATGACGAACAAGTCACATATATCTTGGATATGCCGCTTCGCCGATTAACCAAGATGAGTAAACTTGAGCTTGAGTCCGAACAAAAGGAACTCAAATCAATCATCACTGAGTTAACAGCGCTACTGAAGAGTGATGATGCAATTAAGGCGAAAGTTTCCGAGGAGTTAACCGCCGTTTCTAAGTCATTTGCTACGCCTCGCAAAACGAGAATTGGGGCTGCTTAAACTCGGCTAGAATACGGTGTGATTTCAACCCAAGCGCTCGAACTACGTGCCGGTGCTCGCCTGCTCATTAAAGGCGTGACCGTACGCATCAACAGCGGTGACCGTATTGGTTTTGTCGGCAGAAACGGTGCGGGTAAATCAACACTTGCGAAGGTTTTAGCTGGAGAGACCATGCCCGCAGGCGGTGCGGTAAATCGAACTGGCAAAATTGGTTACTTGCCACAAGATCCTCGTACAGGGGATGAACCTGGTTCGGTCATCGAGCGTATTTTGTCGGCAAGAAACTTAGATCAAATCTCACACCGCATGCGCCAAGTAGAAGAAGAGATGTCTAGTACTGAGGGCGAAGCTCTTGAAAAGGCGATGGATAGATACACGCGAGTAGAGCACGAATTCAGTGCTGCAGGTGGATATGCAGCAACTGCAGAGGCCGAAGCGATTGCAACTTCTCTAGGTGTGAGTGAAGCAGTTTTTGGACATGAACTTTCAACTTTATCTGGAGGCCAACGCCGCCGTATCGAACTTGCCCGCATTCTATTTAGCGGGGCTGAGACACTTTTGCTCGATGAACCTACAAACCACTTAGATGCTGACTCAGTCATGTGGCTGCGTGATTTCCTTGCGAAGTACTCTGGCGGACTTGTCATCATCTCTCACGATGTTAATTTAATAGAAACCGTTGTTAACAAAGTATTTTACTTAGATGCCAATAGAAATGTTATCGATGTATATAACTTAGGGTGGAAGGCATATCTTCTCCAACGTGAGCAAGATGAACATCGCCGTAAGAAAGAGCGAGCAAACGCTGAAAAGCGCGCTGAGATTTTACAAAAGCAAGGTGAGAAGATGCGCGCCAAAGCAAGCAAGGCAACGGCAGCTCAGGGAATGTTACGACGTGCTGAAAAACTTCGATCGGGACTTGAAGATGTGCGAGTCAGCGACAAGGTTGCACGACTTCGCTTTCCAACGCCTGCGCCATGCGGAAAGACTCCCCTATCTGGCGAAGAGCTCTCTAAGTCTTATGGCTCTCTTGAAATCTTTACCGATGTTTCATGTGTTATTGATAAGGGATCGCGCGTTGTTATTCTTGGGCTGAACGGTGCAGGAAAAACAACTCTGCTGCGGATTTTGGCTGGAGAATTAGAGTCAGATACCGGAACCGTCGAGCATGGTCATGGACTAAAAATTGGCTACTACGCACAAGAGCACGAGTCGTTGGACTTTGAGCGCACAGTATTAGAGAACATGATGTCGGCGACACCTGATCTTCGCGAACCAGAGGCCCGTAACACCCTCGGTTCATTCTTGTTCATTGGAGACGATGTCCATAAACCCGTCAAGGTCTTATCTGGTGGTGAACGAACACGATTAGCCCTTGCTGTTCTTGTTGTATCTGCAGCGAATGTTCTACTGCTGGATGAGCCAACAAATAACTTAGATCCAGCATCTCGCGCTGAAATTCTTGGGGCGTTAAGTGAGTATCAAGGCGCAGTCATCATGGTCAGCCACGATGAAGGTGCCGTTCAATCCCTCAAGCCTGAACGAGTGATTCTGCTTCCTGATGGTGATGAAGATCTTTGGAAAGATGAGTACTTTGATTTAGTCTCAATCGACTAAATTTCAAAATCTGCCTCTGGCTTTCTAGTCTTGCGCATCCTGACCAAAAGTAGCAATGACAGTACAAGTGCAACTAGAACCCCTGCATAAATCAATAAGCTCGATCGTTGTAATCCCTTTGGTATCTCAACAACAGTTGTTAAATCTAGTTTTTCCCCTAGTTTAGGCACCCAAGTGACCGTCTTTCCATCTTCGCTGATTGTTCCAGTTGAATTCAAAACCTTTACTGGAAACTTCACAGAGATTTTCATGTCAGCTGCTGATGTAAAGGACTGGGCCAATAAATTTGAGAAGGGGTCAGTGCTCTCAGCCGTATCCCCATAAGAAAAATCTAGGGTTCCAGTCAGTTTAATTCTATCGCCGGTGCGGGTAACTTTTATGTCATTGCTCGTGGTTCCATCGCTTTTAAATGCTGAAAAAGGAACGTGATCAAATGTATATGTGCTTCCTGTATATCCATCCTTTTTATATGGCATAACTTGCACGCCATCGGCATTTGAATTAATTAAAGTATCTGCAGCCGGAAGTGCGCTGCTGGCATCTGTACCCAGTGCAGCAAGGGAGTCTGAGATGGCAAATATCATGGAGCCACTAATTGTTGAATCTCTATTCACCTCTAAAGCAATATCAAGCTTCACGCAGCCAGTAAGCAAAAACATGGACAAGAAGGCTACTGCGGCTACTTTGATGATTTTCACGAGGACACAGTTTCAGAATAGGCGATAAATCGCAACCTACTTCCTTGACCTCCTTCATTAAAGGGCCCGACTAAATTAGAATCTTTAAATGAGACCAACTGCATCATCGCGAATTCGTGGAGCCGATGGATTACGAGCATTTGCTAGCCTTGCCGTTGTCTTTCATCATCTGATTCAAAGACTTAATCCCGAATTTCAATCTGAGCCTTTCTCGGCTATCCACTTCATTGGAATGCGGGGCGAAGTCGGCGTAAGTATCTTCTTTGTCCTATCTGGCGCACTCTTGTCATATCCATTTTGGTTGGCACACTTAAAAGGCACAACGAGACCATCTCTCAGAGTCTATATTGCCTCTCGCGCCGCA
>CAFBMZ010000014.1_pt1 | contig 18102 bp, 19 predicted proteins | sample 7269111 | NCBI WGS metagenome assembly CAFBMZ01 (sample SAMEA6814078, study PRJEB35770) | uncultured Actinomycetes bacterium | biome: Freshwater; feature: Freshwater reservoir; material: water | place: Czech Republic | collected 2017-05-23 | depth 30m m | reverse complement strand
CTCTCGATCAGCTGACTCCAGAGAATGGCGTCGCCACTCCTCTAGATACTTATCGATTCCAATCGGTGACTTCTCGAGTTCACCGCGCAGAATCTCTGCCTTCTCCTTGAGACGGCGATGGCGCCCCTCAAGAATTCTTACTCTGTTCTTTGAAGATGTTGGGGAAAAAAATGCAAAACGGATTTCAAAGCCCTCGTCCTCCCAAGTATCAGGACTCACCGTTTCAGTTAAATCTGAGAACCGGGCAGCACCTTTATCTGTAATCGCATAGACGATTCGCGAGCGCCGAGAAGTCGTATCAACTGAGCTCTCTGCGATGACCCCGGCCTCCATCATCCGTCGAAGCTGGGGGTAGAGGACTGAAAATGAGAGTGCGCGGAAGGGGCCAACCATGGTCCCAATGCGTTTGCGAAGCTCGTATCCATGAAGTGGACTCTGAGAGAGCAGACCTAGGAGGGCAAACTCAAGAGAGTCGCTACGTGAGCGCATGGCCTGCCTCCATCTGATTACTGTCGGTTTATATATCGAATCGATATATCCAAGCGTAATGTAATCCGATATCCCGGCAGCTGCAACTCGAGGGGTAAAAGGTGTGGCGTACGCCTCAGTAGCCCACTTATCCGTCGTAATCTCCCCCTTAGCGCTCATCACAGCCGATGAGCCCTTAGGAATAGGACGATAGATGTCTCTACTTACATGGAAACTGCATGGAGATGGAAAATCAATATCCCAAGGCGCGGTCGTATCGACCGATGAACGCCTGACCTGGCCTCGTACGATCGGTGTGGGCCTTCAACACATCGCCGCGATGTTTGGAGCAACCTTCCTCGTTCCCCTTATTACAGGCTTTCCCCCAACGACCACTCTCTTCTTCTCAGGCGTTGGAACCCTTCTCTTCTTAGCCTTAACACAGAACAAAGTTCCAAGCTACCTCGGTTCATCATTTGCCTTCTTAGCTCCCATCGCTGCCGCTAAAACAAGTGGCGGAATGTCGGCTGCACTTGGCGGCGTCGTAGTTACTGGATTGATCTTGGCTGCAGTTGGTTTAATTGTGCGCCAAGCAGGTATTGGTTGGATTAACTGGATGCTCCCGCCTGTAGTAACAGGAACAATTGTGATGGTTATTGGTCTGAACTTGGCAGGGGCTGCTAAAAATAACTTTGCAGCCGGTCCAGTCGTCGGTCTAATTACTTTGGCATCTATCGCTTTGATCGCGGCAGCATCACGCGGCTTCTTGAGTCGAATTAGTATCTTCGCCGGACTTGTCATTGGTTATGCAGCTGCATATGCAATGGGCGATGTAAAGACAGATGGAATTAGCGCAGCCAAGTGGTTTGCACTTCCAACATTTACAAATCCAACCTTCGATGGCAAGGCAATTGTCTTGTTCCTACCTGTAGTGCTTGTCTTAATCGCAGAGAATGTCGGTCACGTTAAGGCGGTATCTGCGATGACTGGCAAGAATCTCGATGATCAAATGGGTACTGCTCTTATGGCAGATGGAATTGCCACGACTCTCGCAGGAATTGGTGGCGGTTCCGGCACGACAACATATGCCGAAAATATCGGTGTAATGGCTGCAACACGTGTGTATTCAACAGCTGCTTACTGGATTGCAGGCGTTGGTGCAATCGGTCTATCGCTATCTCCAAAGTTTGGAGCAATCCTAAGTTCAACACCAGTTGGTGCACTAGGTGGCGTTGGTGTTGCGCTCTTTGGAATGATTGGCGTTCTAGGCGCTCGTATTTGGATTGAGGGCAAAGTTGATTTTGCTAACTCAACCAACTTAATCATTGCAGCCTCTGCCTTGATTATCGGTATCTCAGATATGTCATGGACTCGTGGAGATTACACTTTTAGTGGAATCATCAACGCAACATTAGTCGCCATCATTGGCTACCGAGTACTGAGCTCAATCGCATCATCTAGAGGTAATAAATAGTCAGAAAACTCTGACTAAACTAAGTACATGGTGATTCCATCGCGGCTTACTGAATACATCGTGGCCGCGATGGTAATCATCTTGGCTCCAGGGCCAAGTGTTTTGTTTGTAATAGCACGAGCTATCGCCTGGGGTAGAAAGACTGCAGTCTTTACCGTAGCGGGCAACGTAACCGGCTCATTTGTTCTTTCGGTCTTTGTCGCCCTTGGCCTAGGTCCAATCCTGCAGCGATCTGATCTTGCATACACCGCAGTGCAATGGGGCGGTGGACTTTACTTAATCTACTTAGGTATTGATGCGATTAGGCACCGCCGAATACACGCTGCCGACATGACGAAAAACAATGATGTAGCACCGGGGCTCGTACGCTCCATACGAGATGGGTTTTGGGTCGGAGCACTCAACCCTAAAGCGATCGTTTTTTATGCGGCAGTTCTGCCGCAGTTCATTGATCGAGATCGCGGAAGTATTACCGCTCAGCTTATTATGTTAGGAGCGATATTTTCCACATTAGCCTTCATCTCGGATGGCTCGTGGGGATTATTAGCTGGCACAGCACGGGCTTGGCTAGCAACTGATCCCAAGCGCTTAGAAAAACTCCGCGCAACTGGCGGCACAATTATGATGATTTTGGGAACCGCGGTTTTGATTTCGGCAGTTGTCAGTGGCTAGGGGCACAATTGCACTATGAAAAAACCAATTAAGCCTGCGCGCGAAAATATCTCTCCTTCAGATCTCACTTTCGCTCTATCAACGTGCAAGCGTTGTCTGTGGATTAAATACTGGTACAAAGTAAGTGCGCCGATGGTCATGCCACTGGTTGGCACTCTATCGTTGCTACAGGAAGAGTTTTTTCAGCGAGCAGATATGCCAACTATCGACGCTAGCCTTCGCCCTGGAAAGGTTACGAAGTGGAGTGAGTTTGTAAAGAGCAAGCCACTTCAAATTAACGGAGAAGAGACTCGCTGGCGCATCTTAGGAAAATATGATCTCCTCTCAAGTAATGATGATGGAACCGTTGGCCTTATCGATTGCAAGGTTTCAGACTCCGAGAGAGATAGCGGTAACTTTTACTCACCCCAACTCGAAGCTTATGCATACGCTCTTGAAAACCCAGCGGCAGGAAAGCCTGTAACAGTTGCATCGATGGGACTCCTGGTCTGGCAGCCGACGCATGCAATTGGCGATAATTCAGATAACAGCGGATTTGGTGTTTATCAAAAATACGTTGCAGTCGAACGCGACCACGATAATTTTATTCAAACCATCGGTGATTTCATCAACGTGCTTGAAGGTGAACTTCCAGATGCTGGTGTTGATTGTCAATCGTGCAGATACATATCTGCGCGCAATTCTTTAGACTCTCTTTAATCCTCTTCGCCAGATACATTGATATCTTCTGGCTTGCTTTTCTTTGGTGCATAAATGTCGATGTACTCCTGACCCGACATCTCTTGAATCTTGTTCATGATTTGATCGGTTACATCGCGTAGGTACTGCAGATCTGTTGAATCTCCATCGAAGTACATGGGTTCTCCAAATATCATTCCAACACGGTGAAGATTTGGAATCACTTTTCCAGTTGGTTGAATCTTGTCAGTATTTGACATTGCAACTGGAATAACCGGGGCGCCAGATTCAATTGCCAATCGAGCGATACCAGTTCTACCTTTATAGAGTCGGCCATCCGGAGAGCGCGTGCCTTCGGGATAGATTCCCAAACAATCACCTTCGGCCAAAACCTTTAATCCTGTAATCAATGCTGCCTCACTACGACGACCACCAGAGCGATCGACAGGAACCTGGCCAAGAGCGATGAAGGTTAACTTCTTTACTAGTCCCTTTGGTCCAGGCGATGTGAAGTACTCGCTCTTTGCAAGAAATGTCACTTTGCGCGGCACAACAAGGGGCATAAATATTGAGTCACTAAACGAGAGGTGGTTTGAGGCGATAATGACCGCGCCTTTAGCCGGAACATTGCGCAGACCTTTTACTTTAGGACGAAATGCACTCATCAAGAACGGGGTGAGAAAAGCCCGCAGGATGCCATAGGGAAGGTTATTGAGCACCCGCCTAATTTAGCCGTTATTGCTCCGTATGACACTATCTGAGGGTGAGCAAAGATCGCCAGGGCGCCAACGGGGATGATTTCGATGAGGAAGAGCTCATTCGCAGCGAGTTCGACTCCATAGTCTCTGGGCTCTCACTCGATGAGACCTCCCCTACCACTTACCTCGATGAACTAGATCGCATAGAAAACAGTGACGGATTTGTAGCTCCCAATCCCGCGCCTCAAAGCCCGCGCTCATTCTTTTTCTCAGCTAAGCGTGCGATAGCGCGCTGGTTCAAACGTGGCTATCACGACAGTGATGGAGTTGAACTATGAACAGTTTCAGATGGGGCATCATCGGAACCGGCGGAATCGCTTCGGCATTTGTTAAGGATTTAGCGTTAACACATGGACACGAGGTAGTTGCAGTTGGATCACGAAGTTTAGAAAAAGCCAAAAGTTTCGTAGAGCAGATTTCTTCAGCCATCGCCTATGGCAGTTATGAAGAGCTAGTTAGTGATCCTCATGTTGATGCTGTGTACATTTCATCTCCGCACCCGATGCATTGCGAGAACACGCTCTTAGCTCTCAATGCCGGTAAGCCAGTTTTGTGCGAAAAGCCTTTTGCTATCTCTTTGGCCGAGGCAGAGCTGATGATTAATGCTGCTAGAAAAAATAATGTCGCACTGCTTGAAGCTATGTGGACTCGCTATCTTCCACATATTGCCACTGTGAAAGAGATATTAGAGAGCCAAATTCTTGGTGAGATTCAAACGCTTGAAGCCGATCATGGCCAACGTCTTGCAGATCAAAATATCCAACGACTAGTTGATCCGCAGTTAGCAGGCGGCGCGCTATTGGATCTTGGAATCTATCCAATCTCTTTTGCGCATTTAGTTCTTGGTACCCCAACCGCCATCACTGCACGCGCAGTTTTAACTGCAGGAGGGGTTGATGCGCAAACAAGTGCGATCTTTGATTATGCCAGCGGCGCACAGGCTGTTATCAATACAACGATGATTGCTAGAACTCCTTGTCGCGCCGTAATTAGTGGATTGCTTGGGCGCTTAGAAATTGACGGGGTTTTCTATGCTCCGACCTCGATGCGTACTGTTTTATACGATGGAACAACAACGCAATATCCGCAGAACTACATCGGTCACGGTCTGCGCGAACAAGCCATTGAGATGGCGCGAGTTGTCCGTGAAGGAGCTTTGGAATCCGCGCTTATGCCATGGAGCCAGACAACTGCGGTTATGAAGACAATGGATGAGATTCGAAGCCAGATTGGGCTTAGATATCCATTTGAACGTTAAAGGCGAGCTAAATCGGCTACGCCAACAAGTCCGGCCTCATTACCAAGCTGGGCCGCGATAATCTGCGGATAAGGATGCTTACCTGCAAAAGGCATGGTGCGCTCTAGCGCATCTCGCGTTGGCTTTAAAAGAATCTCACCTGCATCGATTACTCCCCCGCCAATGACTACACATGCTGGATCTAAAATCACCGACAGCGTTGAAATTCCTGCACCCAGCCACTGGCCGGTTGTATTAAAGGCTGCAAGTGCAACTGGGTCGCCATCGCGCGCTGCATCCGTAATCGCCTTTCCGGTCAGTCCAGCGACCGTGCCATCTCCTCGAGAGAGTAAGTTGCGCGCAATTTCAGGACTTGCATTTATCGCTTCACGCGCATGACGCAACAGTGCATTACCTGATGCATACTGTTCGAAACATCCGCGGGCACCGCAACCACATAGATGCCCATCGGGGACAACTCGCATATGACCAAACTCGGCAGCGATTCCAAATGCTCCACGATATAGCTGGCCATCTACAACTATGCCACCGCCGATGCCTGTGCCGACAGTCAACATCATCATGTGATCTTGGTTCTGACCAGCTCCAAATTTAGCTTCACCCCATGCAGCAGCATTTGCATCGTTTTCGATAATTACAGGTAACCCAATTAACTGAGTTAACTCCTCATCTAGATCTACGCCATTCCAATCGGCGATATTTGGAGTTGCTAACATTGTCTTTCGATCAGATGAGACAAAACCTGCAGCAGAGACTCCAACCGATGCGACGTCAAATTTATTCATGAGCGCCTGCGCAATATCGGCAATTGTCTGGGTGAGGGCAGCGCCGCCTTGGCGTGGAGTGTCTTGGCGCTCTGTCGCTAAGACTTTTCCAAACTCATCAACAACTCCACCCAAGACCTTTGTGCCACCAACATCGATTCCAATTGTGTAAGCCATAAAAAACTACGCTTCTAGATTTGCTTTGAGTTGTGCCAACGCCATATCAATCGTGGCCTTCTCGGCCTTTTGTCGCATCATCGCAGGAATTGGCATGGATATTGAGACCGCTAACTCATATGTAATCTGAGTTGAATCATCATCAATGCCTGCGATTATGTAGGCGCCATCCATGCCAGTTAGAAGATCGGCATCATCGAGTGAAAAACTCAAACGCCCTGGAGCTTGCGACCAGTCGTAATCGAGAATCACTCTGTCTTTCATCATCCCTGCATCGATCGTCATTTTAACTTTAGTGATGCGCCCCTGATCGTCATGGGCCAAGGCCTCTGCGGCCTTAATCGAAGTAGACCATTCTGGGTACTTATCTAGGGCAAAGAGGGCATCCGTGACTGCCGCTATTGGGGCATCAATGGTAATCGTGGAACTACTGAAATCGCTCATGGCTCAAGGTTACCCCTCTTCCCTTATTTACAAATCAGGCACTAGCGTTAGCGCCATGAATGAGATCACAAATCCAGCCCTAGTCCCTGCTGCTACCGCCGGCAACCTTACAAACCTCATCGCAGAAAGAGCATGGTTTGAACCAGAGCGCATCGTAATGTCGCGCCCACTCGGTGATGGTTGGCAAAGTGTTAGCGCCAAAGAGGCTGAAGCACAGATTCGAGAGACCGCTAAAGGACTCATTGCAGCTGGTATCCAGATTGGTGATCGAGTAGCGATCATGTCCCGTACTCGTTACGAGTGGACGATATTGGATTTTGCCATTTGGTTTGCAGGAGGCATCGTTGTTCCAGTCTATGACACATCATCGGCCGAACAGATTGATTGGATTCTCAATGACTCTTCATCGGTTGCAATCATCGTAGAGACCCCGGCACTGCGCGATTTAGTACACAGTGTTAAGCCGGCACATACGCAACATGTGTGGACAATCACCGATGATGTTTTGACCACCCTACAGGCTGCAGGTGCACATATCGGAGACGATGAGATTGATCGACGCCGAAACTCACTTGTTCCTGATTCACTTGCAACAATTATTTACACATCGGGAACAACGGGAAAACCAAAAGGCGTTTCATTAACGCATGCAAATTTCCTCTCCGAATGTGGAAACGTTGTCCAAGGAGCCGCCGATCTCTTCTTAAAGCCTGGCGGATCTACTCTCCTATTTCTACCTGTTGCTCACGTCTTTGGACGAATGGTTGAGATCGGTGCAATCGCAGCGGGACTTCATCTTGCACACTGCAGCGATCCTGTTGGTCGCTTACCGATGGATCTGGCCTCTTTCAAGCCAACATTTGTATTAGCGGTTCCACGAATATTTGAAAAGATTTATAACGGAGCCGAGGCACGTGCTGAGGCGGCAGGTAAGGCGAAGATATTCAAGAAAGCTGCTGATGTTGCGATTGCCTACTCGGAGAGTTTGGACAAGAAGTCCATCTCTCCATTTTTAACCCTCAAGCACAAACTCTTCGACAAGTTGGTCTACTCAAAGATTCGCGCGGGCATGGGAGGAAGAGTTGAGGCAGCAATATCAGGTGGAGCACCACTTGGTGTCCGCCTGGGACATTTTTACCGAGGCGCAGGCATAACCATTCTCGAAGGCTATGGCCTCACCGAGACAACAGCTGGAGCAACATTGAATCTCACTGGTGCACATCGTGTTGGCTCCGTTGGACGCCCAGTGCCCGGCACATCGGTCAAGATTGCCCAGGATGGAGAAGTCCTCATTAAGGGAGCAATAGTGATGCGTGGTTACTGGCAGAACGAGGCGGCCGATAGCCAGGTGTTCACTGGTGATCGCTGGTTCCAGTCGGGTGATTTAGGAAAGTTAGATGATGAAGGTTTCCTTTATATCGTTGGACGCAAGAAGGAGTTAATCGTTACCGCTGGCGGGAAGAATGTTGCACCTGCAGTTCTTGAAGACCGCCTCCGCGCCCATCCATTGGTAAGTCAGTGCATGGTCGTTGGCGATAACCAACCTTTTATAGCTGCACTTGTAACCATTGATCAAGAGGCTCTGAAATCGTGGGTTGCAAACCACAAGAAAGAAGGCGCATCGATGGCTGACTTAGCCCACGATCCCGACTTAATCTCTGTGGTTCAAACGGCAGTAGACGATGCAAATAAAGCAGTGAGTAAAGCCGAATCGATTCGCAAATTCATTATTTTGCCAACCGATTTCACAATTGCAGGAGGCCATCTGACTGCAAAGCTTTCCATGAAGCGTGCAGTGATTTCTAAAGAGTTCGCCAAGGAGATTGAACAACTCTTTACTAAGTAACGATGTGAGCGAAAATCAGCGAGTAAAACTCGCACAAGAGTTACACGATGGGATCGCCCAAGACCTTGTTGGTTTAGGTTATTTTGTTGACTCACTCATTGGTAAAGAGGGTACTGCCCCTGATATGCGCGCAGAACTTCGTACTCTTCGCTTTAGGTTAATTGAACTTATCGAGAAAGTGCGAGCCGAAATGCACAATCTTCGATTGGATTCACCGCCATTGGAGTCAGAGTTTGAGCCATCCATTAACTATGAACTTTCCAAAATCTTTGCAGAACTTATTCGCAACGTCCAACAGCACTCTGATGCTACATCGTTGACAATAAGCGTTCATGACAATGGACATGGAGGAGCCCAACCTAAGAGCGACCACTTTGGACTCTTGGGAATACAAGAGCGCGTTAAAAACTTATCTGGCTCTCTAGAGGTTAATTCAGAAAGTGATGGAACACGGGTCGCTATAACGATTCCGCTAATCAGTCCATGACGCGGGTCGTGATTATTGATGATCACTCCGTCGTTCGCGAAGGTTTAAAGAGCGCCCTTAGTAGGCATGGCTTGACGGTGGCGGCCGAAGCTGCAAGTGCAGCAGAGGCACGAGCGCAGATCGCTCACGTCAACCCCGATGTAATTATCGTTGATTTAAACCTCCCCGATGGAACTGGATTTGAAGTTATAACGTGGGTAAGAGGAGTTTCACAGGAAATTGGAATCGTGGTCTTGACCCTTAACGACTCCGACGAATACCTACTAGCCGCCATGAACGCCGGTGCAAGTGCATACATTCTAAAGACCGCACCGATTGAAGAGTTGATAGCGGCGATAAACTTTGCACTCATCTCCCCAATGCACTTTAGCGCCAAGGGTTTGAGCGCTGCGATTAAGGCAAAATCGCAAAGCTTTAACTTAACGGCCAGAGAGTTTGATGTGTTGGCAAAGTTGGCAACTGGGGCATCAACTCAAGATATCTCATCGCAACTTTTCTTAAGCACAGCAACTGTTAAAACACATCTGGCATCAATCTTTAGAAAATTAGAGGTTTCGAATCGTACCGCTGCCGTATATAAGGCTAGAAAACACAACTTATTGGTTGAGTAAGTGTAGGAACTCATCGGCCCAGATCTGCCAGCGCCATTTGGCAACTATCCATTCTCGACCAGCGGCCCCCATCATCTGTGATTTCTCTGGGTTGTTGAGCATTTCTATCGCCGCAACGGCAATTGCGGCGCTATCTAAACCATCGACAACTACTCCCGTAACTCCTTCAATTACGGCATCTGGTGCTCCCCCAGAAGCACCGGCGATTACTGGAAGTCCACACGCACTAGCTTCGAGATAGACAATTCCTAAACCCTCAACCTCTAATCCAAAAAAGCGCGACCTTGAAGGCATTGCAAATATTTCGCCCAGGCAAATGTATTTCGGAAGATCCTCATATTGAATTCGACCAATAAAAGTTACATTGGACTGAAGATTATATTTACCGACAAGTTTTGTGAGGTGGTCGCGATACGGTCCTTCTCCAACTAATAGCAGATGTGCATCTGGCACTTCAGAAATTATTGCACTCATTGCTTCGATCAAATTGTCCTGACCCTTGCGGTGCACTAATCGACCTACCGAGACGATAACTTTTTTTGCGTCTAACCCAAGATTTGATTTAAGCGCGGCAGAATCAACTGGAGCAAAGTGCTCGGTATCTATTCCTGGAGCAATCTTTACCATCGCCGATGCCGCAGCTGGAGTCAATGAGGCAGAGATGGCTTTACGGGTGAACTCACCAAGATATGTCAATGCATCGGTGCTTGAGCCAATTAATCTCATCACAGCATTAAATGGAAATACCTTTGACCACCAGACCTCATGGCCATGCGTCAGAGCGATAATTCTGCGCGCCCCCGCTCTGCGCAGTGCATAAGACATCGCCGCAAGTGGCGCCGCCGCACCGAATGCGACTATCTCAATGCCCTCTGCCTTGAGTATTCGGATTATCCGTCTGGTTACTCGTGGGGTCGGGAGCAAGATTTTTGCAGGATCTCTAACAATGCGAACGCCATACTCACTTAGCCAACCCGCGTCGTAGTCGCGTGTATCTGCCTGACTAGATGTATAAACAGTCGTGACACCATACGGTAAACGCTGGATTAAACCGATAATAAAAGTTTCGATTCCCCCTGCACGTGGGCCGAAATCATTAGTTATAAAGATTACTTTCTTCAAAAGCGGCGTGCTCCGACTAACGGCTTACTACCCAACGATCCGCTTGTTGTAACTTTCACACGTGAGCCCGATCGTGGAGCATGGACCATCTTGCCTCCACCTAAATACATTCCTACATGCGAAACCGGACGACCAAAGAATAAAAGATCTCCTGGCTTGAGCGCCTTGAGTGAGACTTTTTTACCCATGCGAGATTGAGCCGACGATGAGTGCGGTAATGAAACACCGGCTGCTTGATAAGCGCGCATCGTTAATCCAGAGCAGTCCCACGTTACTAAACCAGCGGCTCCAAAAACATATCTATCGCCAATCTGCTTGAGTGCAAATTTCAATGCCACACCGGCTCTACCTGATACACCACTTGCAGATTTAGCTGCTACCAGTGATGACGCTTGATCAGCATCTTCTTGAGCTGCTGCTAACTTTGCTAAACGTTCACGATCTGCCTTCTTCAACTTCGAAAGAAGAATCTCTGCCTCTTTCAATTTCGATAAAGCTAACGCTGATTGTGCGGCGTATTTCTTCTGCGCCGCTTTAACAAGTACTAATTTGTCATTGACGGTCAAAGTTGTTGCATTCAATCTCTGCTGAGCGGCTTGATATCTTCTTAGTTGTGCAGATTTTCCTCTAGTCACCGAATCTAAGGCTCCGGCCGATGAGAGATAAAGGGAAGGGTCGCTGGAAAAGAGGAGCTCTAGACCTTGGCTCAGCGTTCCTGCCTTGTACTGTTCTACAGCGATCACTCCCAGAGATTTCTGGAGCAGTGACAAGGTCTGGCTTTGGATCTGCGCCTTTGCCTTAATCCCATTGAGTGTTTGAGTCAGCGAAGCCAACTTGACCTTCGCCTCTTGTGCACCCTCTGCCGCCGTCGTTGCATCCTCTTCAAGTTGGCGAACCTTTGCCTGCACCTGCTCAAGGGTCTGCGCCGCATGTGCAGGAAAGGCTAGGACCGCTACCGAGCCCACAATCCCAACCACTAGGGCGGCAAGGATGCGCTTAGGGGCGGTCATACATCACAGGCTAACTACACATGCGGGTTGGACTCAACTTATGAGCGTGGAAACACCTGTGAATTGGCGTTGAACTGAGATGCTAGCCACATGAGCACCGCAGTTTCCCTTGTCGTGGGAGCCGATGGATCGAGCCTTAAGAATGGGAGCTCTAAGGGCGTTAGCTCCCAGGCTGATCGCGAGAGCTTTGTGGCGCGACGTAAGAGCTTTGATGCAATCATTATTGGAGGAAATACGGCACGTACAGAGCCATATGCCATAACTCCAGTGCCATTAATTGTGATTTCCCGATCGCAAGTTAATCCACTGCCCACAAATTCCAAAGCTCAACTATGGAACATGCCTGCATCACAGGCCGTTGAGAGAGCAAAAAAAGAGTTTGGCCCCAAGATCATGATCGAAGGTGGAGTCGCAATAATTCAAGAGTTGCTAAGTGCAAATCTCATCGATACGTTTTATTTGACGGTAACGGATGTTATCGGTGGCGAGAAATTAGTAGATTGGCCAGAGATTCTCAACAGCTTTGCAACTATAGACAAGCGAGAAGTCGATGGAACTCTCTTCTTTGAGGCGAGTAATTAGAAAGCAGAAATAAGAGCAACACCACTTACCGCTAATACGATTCCGACATATTGAATCTTATGCAAACGCTCTCGCAGAAATCTGAATGCAAGAATCGCAGTAGCAATCGGGTACATCGATCCAAGGACCATTGCAACCGAAACAGAGCCGTTGTTACAAGCAACACCTAGTAGAAGATTGGCTAGAAAATCAGCAACACCCATGAACATTAAACTTGGGTAATCTTTTTTTGAAAAGCCGCCCAAACTTCGAAAACGTATTGCGATAGCAACTGTGACTACAAAGGTTGCCGCTCGCATGGTTACCATGGTCATGAGTGCACTTGCTTGTGAACCTATCGAGATGAAGGTGAGTGCAGATCCAAACCCACAGGCTGCACCAATCGCTAACAAAAGTGGACGAATAGGTAGACCTTGCGAAAGTTCAGGTCCACTTGCGCAAAAAGCGCCGACGAGTGCAAGTGCAATTCCTATTGAGGTAATACCCGAGAGTGAATCGCCATGAGCGAGGGCATACGTTAACGGAACAACTGCGCTTAAGGCACTTATCGGCGAGACAACTCCCATGCTGCCAGTTGAAAGTCCAGCGTATAAACAGATGAGTCCAAAGTAACCCAGGAAGCCCGCACACACTCCAGGAATAAAATAGCCACCAGCACCAAGAGCTTTCGCACTCCAGTCACCAGAGATGATGACTAGTGCTATTCCAAAAATCAAACCTATAACTTGCGAAAATCCGAGAACCGCAATCGGTGCATGTCTTTTACTCAACCGACCGCCCTCAAAATCTGCAGTGCCCCACAGCAAACTCGATAGAAGTGCTAAAAGTGGTGCCATAGGAGCAAGGTTACCGCCCCGCCTCCCCAGAACTGTGCGTGAAATTATTACTCTAGGGGAATGGATGCCAATGGATTCGCGAGATTACTTGAGCATCTGCGAACTTTTACCCCCCGAAACGAGATTGTTCTCGAAGAGGTTCCAGCCCCGCAAAAGTTAGCGAGCTTTGCCTTTGCCTTTTCAGCCGATGTCAGCAATGGAAAAATCGGAGATGAAGAGGATGAATTAGCATCAGGTCGATTCGTACTTTTACACGAACCTGGTGGTCAGGATACGTGGGAGGGCGAGTTTCGTTGCGTGACTTTCGTGCGCGCCGATGTTGATACCGCGATGCAGGAAGATCCATCACTTCCAGAGTTTGGTTGGAGCTGGTTTCTAGCTGCACTTGAAAATGCAGAGTGCACAATTGCAGCACCAAGCGGCACGGTTACGCGAGTATCTAGCGCATCCTTTGGAAAGCTCTCTCCCCGACATAATGAATCCGAGATTGAAATACGCGCCTCATGGACACCTGTTGTCACCACACCGAGCGAGTTAATTAAACATATTTCAGGATGGTGCACCTTGATTGCCGATGTCGCTGGACTCGAAGAGGTCCCCGAAGGCGTAACTTCAATCAATCTTTCGCGAACTCGATAAATACTTCGATGGATGAGATAACCCTGCCTGTGCCCTTGCTGATTCCAGCTGGTGGAACACCTGCTGTGATAGATACAGAAGAAGCTCTTAAAGCCGCAATAAGTCAATTGCAATTAGGAAATGGGGCTTTTGCAGTTGATGCCGAACGTGCATCGGGCTTTAGATATAGCGCTCGTGCTTACTTGATACAGATAAAGCGAAATGGTGGCGGGCTTCATTTAATTGACCCAATTCCTTTTGGAGTTAGCAGCCCTCTTATCGCCCAGCTAAATGCAGTTCTCAATACCGATGAAGTTATCCTGCATGCAAGTACGCAAGATCTGCCATGTCTTCGTGAAATTGGAATCAATCCAGTGCATCTCTTTGATACCGAACTCGGTGGCAGGATTGCGGGTCTTCCACGCGTTGGACTCGGTCCACTCCTGGAATCTCTCATGGGGGTATCGCTTGCCAAAGAGCACAGTGCCGCTGATTGGTCTACGCGGCCGCTGCCACACGATTGGCTAACATATGCTGCACTTGATGTAGAGCTTCTGGTAGAACTTCGCGATGCGATCTTTGAAATTCTAAAAACCGCTGGGAAACTCGAATGGGCACTGCAAGAGTTTTCATCGATACTTAAAGCACCTCCCCCACCGCCTCGCATTGATCCTTGGCGACGAACTTCGGGTATGCACAAGATAAAACGTCGTGACCAGCTAGCCATTATTCGACAGTTATGGCAAGCACGTGATGCAATCGCATCGGCACAAGATATCGCTGGTGGAAAACTGCTCAATGACTCAGCAATCATTGAGCTCTCATTGACTGCTCCAACGAATAAGAAGGAGTTTGAAAAAGCGCTTCGCCCCATTGGTCTTCGCCCTCGATGGTTAGAAAATTCAACGGTGTGGTTAAAAGCAATTAGTGATGCGATCGCCTTGGATGAAAGCCAGTGGCCAGCGATGCGTTCGGCAACCGATACATTGCCACCGATAAAACTCTGGCGCGATCGATTCCCTGAGAAGTTTGCACCACTTTCACATGCGCGGGCCCTGATCGACACAGTCGCAACCGATAATTCAATCCCGGCTGAAAATTTGATCTCTCCCGAAATTGTGCGCCGCCTTTGCTGGTCGCCTCCACCCAAGGCAACCGAAGTGCGCGATGAGTCGGCGGTTCGGGCTACTTTGGCCGAACTCGGTGCCCGCCCTTGGCAGATCGACTTAGTTGCATCAGTACTAGCCGATGCCCTATTAGAGCGCGAGCCGCTCGTGGTTGAGGAGCCTGTGGCTGAACCCACACCCGAAACCCCCTGATTTACGCAACGAAAGAGTTGCGTAAATACCCCATGTGCCTTAGATTTTTCCCATGCTCAGCTCCTTCATCATCGCCCTTCGTGAAGGGTTAGAAGCTGCTCTCATTGTTGGAATTCTGATCGCCTATATAACAAAGAGCGAAAAAATAGCGATGCGCACCTACATCTGGGCTGGAGTCGGCCTTGCTGTTGTGGCCAGTGCTGGACTTGGTGCCTTTTTATCCTTTACATCGGCAGAGCTAACGCCCAAGGGAGAGCAGCTTTTTGCAGGAACGACATCCTTGATAGCGGTGGCCATCGTTACTTGGATGGTATTTTGGATGAAGAGAACTGCACGCTCTCTCAAAAGTGAGCTAACGCAAAAGATGGATCGCGCTATCTTGACAGGGCCATTTGCCCTTGCTGGAGCGGCGTTTTTCGCTGTTATTCGCGAGGGTCTTGAGACATCACTCTTTGTCTACTCAAACTTTAAATCCAATGCCAACCCTATGAGCTCTGCGCTGGGCCTTACTGCAGGCTTTGGTCTTGCAATAACTCTTGGATATCTGATTTTTAAGAGCTCCATCACATTAAATCTCTCTACATTCTTTAGATATACAGGAGTTGCTCTCATCATCGTAGCGGCAGGGGTTCTCTCCTATGGCGTCCATGAGTTTCAAGAGTTAGGCCTACTCCCCGGGCCAGATGCATTTGCCTGGGACGTTACATCCGTAATCCCTAAAGAATCAATCCTCGGTGGAGTTCTTGCAGGAACTGTTGGCTTTGATACAACAACCTCATGGATGCAGCTTGGAATGTATGCCGCATATCTTGTAGCCGTCTTAATTCCTTACCTCTCAAAAGAGCGCGTAAAAACACTCATAAAGGCTTAACTCTGTCTGTTGAAAACTCTTACTGACGAGTAACATAACCACATAGCTCATTAGTGGAGGAATACCTTATGTCGCGTTCGGTTGTGTTGGTTGATGCAGTTCGTACTCCCTTCGGAAAAGCCGGCAGTCTTTATGCAGGTACTCGCGCCGATGATTTAATGGTTCGCGCCATTCGCGGTCTCTTAGATCGTAATCCACTAGTTGATCGAGCAACCATTGATGACGTTGCAATCGCTGCAGCAACTCAGACCGGTGATCAAGGAATGAATATCGGACGAAGCGCTGCGCTCTTAGCTGGATTGCCACATACGGTTCCCGGATACTCCATCGATAGATGGTGCGCAGGTGCACTTACTGCTGTAACTACGATCGCTGGCGCAATTGCACTTGGCGCAAACGAGATCGCAATCGCAGGCGGTGTCGAACATATGGGTAATCACCCAATCGGTGAAGGCCTAGATCCAAATCCACGTTTTCTCGCTGAACGAATAGTTGAACAAGACGCCCTTGCTATGGGGGCAACTGCCGAACGTTTACATGATCGCTTTCCAACTATTACAAAAGAACGTGCAGATAAATATGCATTGAACTCACAGATAAAGACGGCCAAAGCTTATGAGGCTGGATTAATTCAACGAGATTTAATTCCAACTGCTGCAAGAAGTGCAGAGCTCGGATGGGCGATTGCAACAATGGACGAACCACCTCGCCCAGGTACAACATTGGAGGGTTTAGCTGGATTAAAAACTCCATTCAGGCCCGCTGGTCGAGTAACGGCCGGAAACTCTTCGGGGCTAAATGATGGAGCTACTGCCGCTTTGCTTGCTAGCGAAGAGAGAGCAGTTGCACTTGGTTTAACCATCAAAGCACGTCTAGTCACTTTCGCATTCGCCGGTGTAGAACCTGAAGTAATGGGCTACGGACCAGTCCCAGCAACTATTAAAGCCCTTGATCAAGCCGGCTTAACAATTGCCGATATCGGACTCTTTGAAATAAATGAAGCCTTTGCAGTGCAGGTCTTAGCATTCCTAGAACATTTCGGAATCGCTGATGACGATGCACGTGTTAACCCCTTTGGTGGTGCGATCGCTGTTGGCCACCCACTTGCTTCATCGGGCGTTCGCTTGATGCTCAACTTGGCGCGCAGCTTTGAAGACCACCCAGAAGTGCGTTATGGAGTTACAACAATGTGTATTGGACTAGGTATGGGCGGCACAGTTATCTGGGAAAACCCACACTTCAAGGGATCGGTGAAATAAATGAGCACTGCTATAAAACTGCCAGAAGGTGCACCAGAAGAGGTTGTTACGCATGCATATGTGCGAGATGTAGATCTATCTGCATTTGGTGGCTCAGGCACACTTGCATTAATTACCTTGGATAACGGCCACGACCACAACCGCCCTAATACATTCGGGCCAGCATCCCTTGAGTCACTCAATGCCGCTATCACACAAGCAGTTGAAAGCAAGCCGACCGCGATTGCAATCACAGGTAAACCATTTATATTTGCAGCTGGTGCCGATTTATCAGCACTTTCATTTATTCAAAATCGTGAACAGTCTGTTGCGATAGGAAAACTTGGTCACGATGTCTTTAGGCGACTTGATGAGTGTGGCATTCCAACATTTGCATTTATCAATGGCTTAGCACTCGGTGGCGGATTAGAAGTTGGCCTTCACTGCAAATTTAGAACTTTAGCAAGCACCGCATTCACGGGTCTTCCTGAGGTCTTTTTAGGTTTGGTTCCTGGTTGGGGTGGTGCAACCATACTTCCGAAACTTATTGGACCAGAGCGGGCAGTGCAGGTAATTATGCTCAATGCGCTTAACAACAATACGATGATGAAGGCCAAAGATGCACTTGCTTTGGGCGTCGTCGATGCCGTCTTTGATCCTTCAGATTTTATTGAGAGATCGGTTGCATTCGCAGTCTCGGTCTTAAGTGGCAAAACTGTCATCGAGCGAAAGGATTACAGCACAGATCCAGGATGGGAAAGCGCCATCGCAACTGGCAGAGCTGCCGCGTTAAAGAAATATGGTGGAGCAGAGATTGCATCCCCTCTTGCAGCGCTCCAACTTATTGCGCAGGCTCAAAGCAATACACG